>Ga0315294_10000389_pt1 | contig 47655 bp, 38 predicted proteins | sample YL17G13_40_MG_FD_203626 | JGI IMG/M metagenome (GOLD analysis project Ga0315294, IMG submission 203626) | Sediment microbial communities from Yellowstone Lake, YNP, Wyoming, USA - YL17G13_40 | ecosystem: Environmental > Aquatic > Freshwater > Lake > Sediment | place: USA: Wyoming | collected... | reverse complement strand
CGCATCTCCTGTTCAACGACGGCGCGGATGTCGCATCGCGCACTCCCTCAGGCTCCTCCACTACAATCACACGCACGCTGCGCACCGCGTCCGGCGAACGTCTCAACGACAATCCTCGCATGACCGCCGGACTCACGAGCGGATCATTCAGCAACATATCCAATCTGGCAAAGCCCAACAGTTACATCGAATCCTACGGCGGCGGCACCGAACTCGGCACCTCCTCCCTCGGCTACGACTCGCTCGTCCAATCCGGCCCCGTCCACCAACTCCCCGCCCTCGGCGGCATGCTCCTCGGCTCCCCCGTCGGCAGTCCCGGCGGCGGAGGCTCATCGGGCGGCGGAGGAGCATCCGGGGGAAATGGCTGGACGCCCGGCTCCGGCTGGAGTCAACTGTCGGATGGTGGCCAGGGACCTGTTCCCGGAAGTGATGACAGCAGTGATTGTTGGTGCGGCAGCAAGCCTTCTGGTGAGTTCAGAGAGTGCTGTTGTCTGCTGCTTTGGCAATGCGGACAGACAGACGTTTCGACGCCCTATGTGCCATGTGTTTACAAGGATACGGCAGGTAACTGCTGGGTGCACATAGGCAAGCTATGTTGGTCCCTCGACACGCCGGATCATCTTTGCAACATAATCCCAGTGTGCATGTACTGCGAATGCTGCAATGACGAAGCTACGCGCAATGCCTATATCAGCCAAAAATACGCACAATGGCACTACTTTGATTGTGTGAAAGCTGACGAGTGCTATCCTGATGCCTTTTATCTGCACGAAACACGGTATGAGGTCTTAGCCTGGGGATTTGACTGCGACCAGGTGACGGTCGCCTCGACAGCGCCACCGGCAAGCGGCTTGTGGGCAGTCATCATAGGGTGGTTTATTGGGCGAGGGGCCCTTGCAGCGGCCAGGAGAATAGCATCGGGATGCTCCAACATAGTCCGCGATGCTGAAAGATACGGTCTGCCCGGTCAACAGATCATGTTCAAGGCCTATGACTACTGTAGATGCAGCGGAGTCTCGGTGGGTTTTGGCCAGTAGAAGGAGGATCCGATGAGAATTTCGATAACTTCTTGCTCTTTCTTCTTGCTCGCCTTCGTATTGGCCTGCACCAATACAAGCAACGCCGGCAAGCATGATGATATTCCAATGATGCTTAGCCAGCATTTGAGCCCCAGTCCAACTATGCTCCCTCTTTCTAATGTCCAAATAGTTTTGCTGGGTGAGTATATTGCGTATTTCGATTTCCTCCACGAGGGCCAATCGTGGACTTCCGATGAGCTTGTTGCAGGCTTCCGCGAAAACAGACCAATCATTTGCCCGATTCCCAGCGTTTTCGTCTCAGCCGACGGGCCTTTGACTGGGTTAGTAGGTCAGTATGACTTTATCGCAGTTGTCAAACCCGAAATCATAGAACTCTATTTCTTGAGTTGCATTCCGAATAGTGCGGATGTATGGAAAATACAGAGAGGCCTGTACGGTGAAGCCAACGAGTGTGAAGTGGATTTGCGTCAACTGTTTTACATGCGATGCCTGGGGGTTGCCGCGATGAACAATTTCGAGCCGTTATGCGACGTTGTTCGAGACGGCTCACATTCGCATACTGTTTACTCCGATCCTTCTCTTAATAATTTCCCTCTGAACCCTGATTGGGATCCAGTAAGAGAGAGTCTTACAGTTGAATGCTCGCCGAGCTCAGTGATTTGGGTAATGCGGCAGGGAGGCGAGCCAAAGCGCTTCTGCCAAAGGGCTGATTACCTGCAAGAGACCCTTCTGGGAACTGACGTCCAAAGCTCTTGGTCTGACGGGCAATTTCGGCAGAAACTGCAGCAAGCAACCTGCTCGGAAGCGCAGTGATTAGCCTGTCGCAATAGCTCGCATGCGTTCGTCAAAGAGGGAGTGTGGCAGTGGGACGACGACGAGGAGCGCATGCTGGTCACGCAGGAGATTCACACCAAGTACGATCTCGGGCGCAATCCGACCGAGATCAAGTATCATGACGCGTTCGGGTGGGCGCTCACGGAGACGCGCAGCTACGCCCGCGGCTACCAGCTCACCGGCTTTTCGACGTCGGCGCGGGCGGACATCACTGTTGACACATCGGGTTCGTATACGTACGACACCAACAACAACATGAGGACTACCAAGTCTCTCGATGTAAACTTCATGACGGCGGGCAGCGGGAACGTCAGGCTCGTGTATCGCGCGGAATGGACCTTCACGTTCGACCGCAAGAATCGCCTGAAGAGCTTCACCAACGAGGGCGCGAGCAACGTGCGGACGAATCTGTGGTACGATGGAATGGGTCGCGTGTGGCAGAGATGGAATGACGACTCTGTGAGCGGGGAGTGGGCTGAGACGCTCATGAGGTACGTATACGACGGCAGCACTTTGGCGCAAGAGCACGAGTTCCTTGCGAGCGGCAACGGGATGTGGATCTACAACTACGTCCGCTATGATCGCGACTACCTGCACAAGCCCGACGGGGTGCGCCAGCGGAGTTATGTCGGTCCGTCATCATATACCGATGAATTTCTCTTCCGCGACATGGCCGATATCGCGTCGAAGGTGACGCGCGGCTCGTCCGCGACCGTGACGCGCGCGCCGCGCATGGCGTCAGGCGAGCGTCAGCCCGAGAACGACCTGGCTCCCACCACCTCCTCCTTCACCGACATCTCCCGCCTCGGCGCGCACGGTGCATTCACCGAGTCCTACGGCGGCGGCACCACCAACCCCCGCACGCAAGGCTTCGATGCGCTGCTGCAATCCGGCCCCGTCCACCAGCTCCCCGCCCTCGGCGGCATGCTCCTCGGCTCCCCCCCTGCCGGCAGTCCTCTACCCCAAGGCCCCGGCGCCGGAACCCCAGGAAGAGGTGACTCACGATTCGCCGACGGCATTCCCCAAGGACGAGGAACCGATGGCGAACTTCCCCCGCTGGCGGAACTGAAGCCTCGCGAAGCCCGGAGGCCATTCGTTAGGCGCGCGGCCGGCCAGACCAGAAATCTGCAGGACCTAATCGATGAATGCGGCGAAGAATGCATCAATCGCTGGTCGTTATGCGTCCTAGCAAACTTGCATTTTGACGGGAACGTTTTCCATAATCTGTGTTGCGGGCTTGCTCTCTGCCCATTAGTACTCCCAGACCCATCAGATCCCGAAGCGTGGCATGAGGGCTTGAGATGCCACTATTGCGTCTGCGGTAATCCGTACTACGATGATGTCGGCACAGCCCCAGGGATAGGGTACGCATGCATGTGCGAAGAGCTATCTCATGCAGGGGGCGGTAAGTTAATCGAGCAGTTCGCTGCGTATCTCCTGGCGCGCGAAAAATGTCAAGCCAATTATGCACCCTGCGCGGGTCTCCCGCAAACGCCGATAGACGTCGATTATGATTGTAACCAACTCGATTGTTTCCATTTTCCGTGGCCCAGCTGCTACAATATGTGCGTCGAAACCTCCGCCCAGACTTGCCAGGAAGCTAGAATCTACTGCATCTATTGGTGCCACGATTGTCACACTACTGCAGCTTACGAGCAATGCCTGGGATGTTGCTGGCATGCTGAGGACCTTTGTAATCAGTGGGCGGTGAGTCAAAAGGAATGTGACTGAATCGCGCGCAACGGCTCGCTCCCCCACAGCATATAAGTCAAATGACTGCGAAATACATTTGTTTTGCCCTGTCGGCTGTTGGCATCGTCTTGAATGCTAACTGCACGAGCGCACCTGATTTGAGCAAGGAATTGTATTCAGACAATCCCGTCGTTGCCTTAACGTCGTACGAGCAACTTGTAAGTATGGGACCCGACGGTATAGAAGAAGTTCTGGAATCATGGGGTCCAGATGGTCATTTCGGTACACGGATCATCAGGGAGATTGGACCTTCCATCCTCGACGAACTGACAGCACGCCTTACATTATCAATAAGTGAGGATGACAAGGTTGTCACAATCGAGGCCATTGGCGCTCTTGGTCCTGATGGCAGGGGTGCTCTGGAGTACTTGGTCGATGAGCTGCGAAGCGAATCGCAGGCAATCAGGGTGGCTAGTTGTGAGGCCATTGAGGCGATACATCCTGATATGGAAAGCGTGGGGTCATCGCTCTACCCCTTATTGGAAGACAATGACATACGTGTCGTGAGTGCGGCTTGTTTTACGATTGGCTCCCTAACAGAAGGTGCTAACGCGAATGCAATCCAGAAGCTTCTGGGAGTCATTCATGCTGATCCTTCTGGAATATCGAAGCAAGCGGCAGCATATGCGCTTTACAAGAATGGGTACAGAACGGATGACATGTTCGAATTGATTGAGAGTTGCGCTTTAGCATATCCGTCATGCCCCGCCTACGGCCCAGCTTTGTATGCCCTAGCGAGAATAGACAGCGATGCTTCTCGAGACGTCATGCGGAGGATTGTGCTGGACGAGAGTAAACCTCAAATTCTTGCCATGATGGCATTGACAAGTTACGCAAAGAGCGATGAGTCTGCTAGAATTCTTGTCGATGCACTGGAGTTCGAGGAGACACAGGGCTCGGCACTGTACTATCTTTCCGTCTTTGGCGAATCTGGGAACGCAGCATTGCCAGAACTATATGCGATCAGAAATGGATCCAGCCAAATTGAACTATTTGACCCAGAACGAAATACGGTGCTTCTCGAGATGGCGATTCTGTTCATTGAGAGGGAGTCCTAGTCAATCGCGATTGATTCGAGCGCCGGTAGGGCACTCAAAGATTGCAACGACCCGCTACTACACCTGCCGCGACAGGCTGCTCAAGCTCACGCACCCGGACTCAAACTCGCTCGACTATACATACGACGACCATCTCCGCCTCACCGCCGAGAACCTGGACGGCGACACTGAGAAATACGAATACGAGTACTGCCTGTGCGGGCCGGTGAAGCGGCACAAGTACACCTACACCGACTCGCTCGACAACTCGCAGACGCTCGAGTGGGCCAACACGGTCGACAAGCTCGGCAGGCGCACGAAGGAGTACTACCCGTACACGATCGCGGTCGACGGGAGCGACAATTATCGCTCGATTCTATATGAATATGATCGCGCGAGCAGGCGCGAGTGGGTCAGCGACCCCACGTTCGGGCACAAGTGCGCGGACACGTCCGGCTGGCCCGATCAGACCGAGCCCGAGGACGAGGACGACTGGGTCGACATCGAGCCGCAGCGCTACATGTACGGCATGACCGGCGGGGTTGAGGCCGTCGGGCGGGTCGCGGGCGCACGCATCATGGCCGGCGAGGGTGAACCGTATTTCGTCCGCCGGGATCGCACAGGGAGGATCGAGCGCGTGATCTATCCGAACGCGTCCGGCAAGGACAAGCCGCAGATCGAGCAGCGCTACGATTACGCGGCGGACGGACGGCTCGCGCGCGTCGCGGTGGTCGATCAGACTTCGAGCGACGGGTCGACTTACGGCCCCGAGAAGTATGTGGTAGAATATGCGTACGACGAAATGGGCCGCCTGAGGAAGAAGACCATTCGCGACAACACGGTCGAGGACAGCGCCGTGCAGGCGGAGACGGATTACGAATACGACGGGCTCGGTCAATTGATACGTGAACGACTGCTGCAGTGGGACGACGACGAGGAGCGCATGCTGGTCACGCAGGAGATACACACCAAGTACGATCTCGGGCGCAATCCGACCGAGATCAAGTACCATGACGCGTTCGGGTGGGCGCTCACGGAGACGCGGACGTACGCCCGCGGGTATCAGCTCACAGGCTTTTCCACTTCGGCTCGGGCAGACATCACTGTTGATACATCGGGTTCGTACACGTATGACACCAACAACAACATGCTCACTACCAAGTCGCTCGATATATACTTCATGACTGCGGGCAGTGGGAACGTAAGGCTCGTGTATCGCGCGGAATGGACCTTCACGTTCAACCGCAAGAACCGCCTGAAGAGCTTCACCAACGAAGGCGCGAATGACGTGCGGACGAATTTGTGGTATGATGCTATGGGTCGAGTTTGGCAGAGGTGGAATGACGACTCTCAGAGCGAGGAGTGGGCTGAGACGCTGATGAGGTACGTGTACGACGGGAACGCTTTGGCCCAGGAGCACGAGTTCAGCGCGAGCGGCAACGGGATGTGGATCTACAACTACGTCCGCTACGATCGCGACTACCTGCACAAGCCCGACGGGGTGCGCCAGCGGAGTTACGTCGGTCCGTCGTCATATACGGATGAATTTCTTTTCCGCGACATGGGGGACATCGCGTCGAAGGTGACACGCGGCTCGTCCGCGACCGTGACCCGCGCGCCGCGCATGGCGTCAGGCGAACGTACCCCCGAGAACGACCTGGCTCCCACCACCTCCTCGTTCACCGACATCTCACGCCTCGGCGCGATGGGCGCCTTCACCGAATCCTACGGCGGCGGCACCACCAACCCCAGGACACAAGGATTTGATGCGCTGCAACAGAGCGGCGGCCGTCACTACCTGCCAGCCATAGGGCAGGGGTTGTCTGCGCCAGCAAGCAGCGGATCTCGCAGAACGATCGCGCGTCCGTCAGACACGAGTCCCCAACAAGACATTGTCCCGGGCGACATCACAGGACCCGACGACCCAGCTCTCGCCGAGTTTTACAAGGAGCTTCGGTATTACTCGTGGCTACCCAATTCGGAACTTGCTTGCTCCTGCGACGAGGCGTGCGAGAATGGCGCTGAGTGCGAGAATATCACACACTGTTGGCAGCGACAGTGCTTCGTAACAGTCATTCCAGAGGAACCCGTAATTGATCCAGATACAGACATTGAGTGTGGGATTCACTGCCCAGCCGTAGGTGTTTGTCCGGAGGTGAACTGCGACTACTGGACCGCAAGCCTATGGTGTTGCCCCTGTAACGATTGCCCGCCGGTCGGGACCCCTATCACAATCAATGGGAAGCAGCACGAGGTCATACAAACCGATCTATGTCCGGATGACTACGCCATTGCCAGAATGGGTATATGCGACGATGAAACTCTCGATTGTGTGGCGGGCATCTGGCCTTTTGAAATACCAGGTTCCATTCCCGACGCAGTCATTGAACTACTTCGGCGGTTGGGTGAAGAGAACCTATGGAACCCGAACTGCCCTAACGTTATCTTCACTCTAACGGGCGCTCATGCGTTTTCATTCCATGGGCACAGTGGGAACATATTTTTCATCGAGCGCTGCCTGCAGTGCCACTGCGCAGCGGTTAGAACCGGGTTGTACGGTGAGAACAGTCCCTGTGATTGACACTTCGCTAAACTGGAGGATAATCATGCGACTCTGCTGTGTTTACCTTCTGATCTGCCTGCCCATACTGTGTCTCTATGCTCCGGCAAGCGCTAAGGACATAGAGATCGCCGATTGTCAGCAGGCCGTAGGCCTATTGAAGTCCGCAGTTGATTTCAGTCTCTATGTGCAGCTTTACAAGCAGGAATTCCCTACGCTCACGGAGATCCATGCGGTACGAGTAGGCTTCTTGAGCGTCAACCCTGAGATCATTGATGTCTCATACAGTTATTATCCGTATTTCTCTAGTCTGGCTATCTATCATATTCCATGCAATGTGCTGCGAGCCAAGACAACTGGTTCCAATGATATCCTGCAGTTCATCGAGGATTTGAGGCCCGAGTACGACAAGTCAGCGGTGAGAGAGGACTGTGAATTCACTGACTGGCTCGAATTATATGGCATATACTTTCTATGGGTCAACTATTGTCAATTTCTGCGCTACCAGTACGCGATGGGGGATCTGGCTCGGACGCCTATAGAAACCGCAGTTCGAAGCATGGACCGTTTTTGGGGAGTAAGCGTATCGAGTAGTCTTGAAGGGACTGTAAGGATCAGATATGAGTGCAGCGGGTCGATCTTGGCCATGGAGTTAACGTATGATGAAGACTGCGTAAAATCGTGGGATATACAGATCCCTTACATGAGGGCGGAGGATGATGGCGCAACCGGAGAGATTGTGATACCTCCCCTGGATGAGCTGGGAGACTAGCAAGCAGACGAGTTCCAGCGGAAGTGACATTGCATGCAGAGAGGACTCATGGCTACCGTGCCCTTCGCTGCGGGCGTTATGCGTAGCAAAGGCAGTGCCTAATGTAACGCCTGAGCGGTCTCTTCATTATGCTCACGCCAGCGTGCCCGAGCTGAACAGCGCCCAGACCGCCGGACCCTTCGGCGGCTCGAAGGACGTCGCGCTCGTCAAAACCATCGAATACTACCGCGGAACCGCCATGCCCAACGGCTCCGGACAGAACGTCTCCTGGGCCGGAACCCAGATCAATTCCGGCGCCTACGTCAGCGCGGTGCGCACGTTCACCTACAAGGGCGCGGGCCCGGTCTACTACGACATGGTCTACACATCGAACGCGCGCGGGCAGTCGGAGATAACGCACTTCATCGACGCCGACGATTCCACCACGCGCACGTCCACACGCTACTACACCTGCCGCGACAGGCTGCTCAAGCTCACGCACCCGGACTCAAACTCGCTCGACTACACGTACGACGACCATCTGAGGCTCACCGCCGAGAAGTTGGATGGCGACACGGAGAAGTACGAATACGAGTACTGCCTGTGCGGGCCTGTCAAGCGGCACAAGTACACCTACACCGACTCGCTTGACAACTCGCAGACGCTCGAGTGGGCCAACACGGTCGACAAGCTCGGGAGACGCACGAAGGAGTACTACCCGTACACGATCGCGGTCGACGGGAGCGACCAGTACCGCTCGATTCTATATGAATATGATCGCGCGAGCAGGCGCGAGGCGTTCAGCGACCCCACGTTCGGGCACAGGTGCGCGGACACGTCCGGCTGGCCGGATCAGACCGAGCCCGAGGACGAGGACAACTGGACCTTCGATGAGCCGCAGCGCTATATGTACGGCATGACCGGCGGGGTCGAGGCCGTCGGGCGGGTCGCGGGCGCCCGGATCATGGCCGGCGAGGGTGAACCGTATTTCGTCCGGCGGGATCGCACAGGGAGGATCGAGCGCGTGATCTATCCGAACGCGTCCGGCAAGGACAAGCCGCAGCTCGAGCAGCGCTACGATTACGCGGCGGACGGACGGCTCGCGCGCGTCGCGGTGGTCGACCAGACTTCGAGCGACGGGTCGACTTACGGCCCCGAGAAGTATGTGGTAGAATATGCGTACGACGAAATGGGCCGACTGAGGAAGAAGACGATTCGCGACAACACGGTTGAGGACAGCGCCGTGCAGGCGGAGACCGACTACGAATACGACGGCCTGGGTCAGTTGATACGCGAACGACTGCTGCAGTGGGACGACGACGAGGAGCGCATGCTGGTCACGCAGGAGATTCACACCAAGTACGATCTCGGGCGCAATCCGACCGAGATCAAGTACCATGACGCGTACGGATGGGCGCTCACGGAGACGCGCAGCTACGCCCGCGGCTACCAGCTCACCGGCTTTTCCACTTCGGCGCGGCAGGACATCACTGTTGACACATCGGGTTCGTATACGTATGACACCAACAACAATATGACGACTACCAAGTCGCTCGATATTTACTTCATGACTGCGGGCAGCGGGAACATCAGGCTCGTGTATCGCGCGGAATGGACCTTCACATTCGACCGCAAGAACCGGCTGAGGAGCTTCACCAACGAGGGCGCGAGCAACGTGCGGACGAATTTGTGGTATGATGGCATGGGTCGCGTGTGGCAGAGATGGAATGACGACTCTGTGAGCGGGGAGTGGGATGAGACGCTGATGAGGTACGTGTACGACGGAAACACTTTGGCGCAGGAGCATCAGTTCCTTGCGAGCGGCAACGGGATGTGGATCTACAACTACAGCCGCTACGATCGCGACTACCTGCACAAGCCCGGCGGGGTGCGTCAGCGGAGTTACGTCGGTCCGTCATCATATACCGATGAATTTCTCTTCCGCGACATGGCCGATATCGCCGCCAAGGTCCCGCGAGGCTCGTCCGCGACCGTGACCCGCGCGCCGCGCATGGCGTCAGGCGAGCGTACCCCCGAGAACGACCTGGCTCCCAGCACCTCCTCCTTCACCGACATCTCCCGCCTCGGCGCTCACGGTTCCTTCACCGAGTGTTACGGCGGCGGCACCACCAACCCCAGGACCGCCGGCTTCGATGCCTTGCTCCTGACAGGCGCGCGCCACTATCTCTCGGGACTGGGCCGGTTTGCGAGCGTCAGGGGGAACAACGCGTACGTTTATGGGGGACCTGTCTCAAAGGGTATCCCGACTGGAACTCATTCGCCCGTGCGCTTCCAGAGAAAAAGGTACACGCCGCCAGTTGGGCCTGGTCTAGGAAGGGTAAGTGAACCGAGGGAGATGCAGGAGCCAGTCGATGATTTACCGTGGTTCGATCCCGATCAACCACTCACTGCTGAGCAAGTCTTCTTGGGCTGCTGGTTTATGCGCATTGTTGCGTGCACCGAAAATATGGACCTTTTAGGTATCCTAAATCTTATTACGGGCACCGCCGAATGCGTTCCGTGTCTGGAACTGCTGAACCCTAGCCTGATATTGGCTTGCTTAGCTCTCTGCCTTTGGCGGCTCCACGAAAGCGCTGACTTCAGAAGCCTTCAAGACGCACTCCTCCGAGCTGGCGCGGTTCAGAACTGTCTGTGCAATGAGGATTTCCTCGATTGCCTCCGCAATATGCCAGATTATGACGAGGAGGATCGGTATCTGGTATATCAGGCGTGTTGCATCGAACTGACGCGAGATTGGCTAAACGGTGATTCCGAAGGGGAAGGCGGTCCCGATGGAGATGATTCCGAAAACCCGGTGCCCGGACCGGATTTCGAGCCCTGTATTCCGGGCGGATCCTATTCCGGAGGTGAGTACTAGGCAATGCTCTCCGCTGTGCTGATTCAACTGATCTTAGCTGCTCCCTTAGCAGTTTTTCCTCAGCATGTATGGTCGCAACTGGGACCTGGCAACAACTGCGCATACGACGTGCCCGGCGAGTGCATCCAAGAAACCCAGAGGATCTCTGTTCCCGGGCTCCTTGAAAAGACCGTCACTCTCGGAGATGGCATTGTCTATTATATTAAGAGTGATGGCGGTAGAGTCTATGTCTGCCAGAATTCCTCCTGCTCATCAGACTGCGCTGAGCTGCCATTCACGTTCGTTAACACTATCAACGCGTCAGAAGGATTTGAGGTGGGCGACTCGGTTGTGTTCTTTTTCGTTGTCAATGATTCATCTGGATCAGGCCCGACCCTCGCGTACTACGCTGCCCGGTATTATCCTCATTCCGGTGCATTGGACTGCCGGTTTCTGGCTCCTGCGCCGGGTGCTTTTATGACTGTGGTACATAGGCCTGGCGTTTCAGCATGTTTCGATATTTGGGGATTTGCAGCTCCCTGGAGTACCCAAAGCGAGATAACCAGGGTCGACATTTCGGGCCACTCAGTCGAGTCGCTCGGGGCTGTTGACGGTCATTTGAGCACCTGTTTCTCCACTGTTTCTCCGAGTCTCTGCGTTGCATGGCAACCGGGCGAACGGAACGACTCGGATTCACTTATCATCTATGGACTGCCGACCTTGAACCTTATCGATACTCTTCACTTTGAAGACATACAGGGCAATGTTATTCTTCTTGAGGATGCTCTATTTGTTCCTGCGAGCGACGTGCTATGGGAGATCCCCGTCGGCTCTGCTCATCGCGCTAGAGTCGTTGTCAGCCTGTCAGGGCGACTGGCCTCCAACATAGTCTTGCGAGATGCCAACGTTTACTATCTTGCTCAGATCGGAGATGACACGTGTCTCGTGTCAGATGATGGTCGCAACCGAGTAACATGGCCCCTGGGGAAGACCTCTGGTCGCCGCACACTGTTCCTGACCGAGACTCTTGCGGGCGTGCTGGACCGTGACAGTCTCCTTTTCGTTGACCTATCCACCGGGCAAGAGAGCCTTCGTGTTTCCATGCCATATACAACCATGTTTGACGAAATCACAAGATCGATCCTGGTGCATGACTCTGTGATCTGTGCCGTAGCTGAGGACAGGATTCTCATTCTGTCATGCCACTAAAACGGCTTGACTATGACCGGAACGAAGAAGATGGATGCGTACCGGACGATCAGCGGGACGAACTACAAGATCGCGTTCCGCGCGCAGTGGACGTTCGCGTTCGACCGCAACAACCGGCTGAAGACGCACACGTACGCGGGCGGATCAAACGTTCGCGGGAATATATGGTATGATGGCATGGGTCGCATTTGGCAGAGGTGGAACGATAACTCCGTAACAGGCGACTGGGATTCCCTGAGGCACTCAGGCACCATCCACGATTGCAGGCGCGTGGCTTCATCTCCCAACCTTGCCCCCCCTGACCTCTTCTGATCCATAACTGAGGCCCCGTGACCGCCCCCACCACCCGACGCACCTCAATCTCGGCCGAAACAACCGAACCCGCATCCTTAGGCGACCGCGAGACGCGCGGGTCCAAGCTCGAAGCTACGATAGCCCGTACCGTTCATCCGAGCTCCTGCTCTCTCCGTACGAGATAGAATACCGATTTCCTGCTTCCGTACGTCCGTTCTGATGCGCCGTCTCAGGTATCGCTTTCTGTTATCTGTCTCACAGGCGCCAGGCGCGCCGAGGTTTGACTCCCCTCACATCGGGTCCCTCCCCCCGGCCCGACTTCCCCCCCAGGCGCCTTCCAGACGCCTCACAGCACCTCAGAGCATGTGACTCACACTCCCGGCAAACCGCCGCGGTCGCAGCTCGGTCGCATGGCGCGTCCAGAATGCATCCTCAGAACTGGGTCTGGTTTGCGAGCGGGTTAGCAGTCACACCGACCGCCCCACCCGCCCTGACCCACATACCCCCCCCGGTCGGCATGAAAAGGACTTTCGCAAGTGGGACTCCGAACCCGTCACCTCCTGCAATCGATCAGCCCCTTGTCACCCCTAGTTGGGATGGTTCGCGCGGGTTTGCGAATGGGCTGGGCGTCCGGGCGCTGGTATCTAAGATGAATCATGGCCGGACACATACGGCATGAGCGATGCGAGTGAATGTCCCCTATTGAGTATTAGGTAGCATGTAAGCCCGAGAAGGCGCTTCCGATGCGGGTTTGCAAGCGGACACCTACTTGTGCCGATGTGCAGAAAATACGAGAGATTCATATTTTCCGGCAGAACGCATAACGAGGAAAAAACCCGCATATAAACCCAAAAAAACAAGTTAAGCTATTGACTTTCGGGATTGACCGGTCTATACTGGTAGCATCACATAACAAAAGCCCGACCGGGAAAATCTTGGGAGACAACCCGATCGGGCGAAAGGAGAATACAGATGAATGATACCACACTTGTCGCGTCCGCGACAGACTCCACAACAACACAATCGAGCATCGGAAGCGGTCAGGCGGAATCGCCCGGTCTGAATTCCGACCGCATCGCATGGCTTGAGAAAGCGTACGCGCTACTCCGGGACGAATTACTACCGGAGGCGCCCGAGCGTGTCACTATCACGTTCGGCTCTCCGTCCAAAGGCGCCCGACCGTCGCGCAATCAGCGCATCGGTGAGTACGCGCATTTCCTTAAGGATTGCGAAGCCGGTCCCGGGCTCCTGACCTTGCATCCGACAGTCTTTAGCGACCCGTCGCGCGTGCTGGACGTGCTCTTGCACGAAATGATTCACGCAGCGCGACCGAACGACGGGCATCGCGGACAATTCCCGAGACTTGCGAAGCGTGTCGGCTTAGCAGGGAAAATGACCGCTACCGTAGCGGGTCCCGAGCTTAAGGCGAAGCTTGCGGGATTCCTTGCCGACCGGCTGCCACCGATGCCGAACGGTCACGGCGACTTGAACGCCGACCGCAAGACACAGTCAACCAGACTTCGGAAGTACGTATGCCCGGCATGCGGTCAGATCGTCCGAGCGGCGACGGACTGTTTAAACGCGGTCTGTGGCGATTGTGACGCCCATTTCATCATGGATTCAGGGGGGACGCGATGAGAACACAAACCGCCAAGTCGCTGAACACGACCGCGAACACGCCCGGGCATTGCCATTCGTGCTGGAAATTTGCGGACTGCGACCAGGCGCAGAATATGACCGCGGACACGGCGCCCGTCCCCGGGTTCGTGGAAACAGATAAGTATGTTGACTATTTCTGCGCCGACTGCCTTCCGGACGATTGCCCGGACGAATCGACCTTCCCGCTCGACTTCGAAGAAACCGACAGTCCGTGCCATTGTTCGATCTGTGGCGTCCCGTTGATTCACGCGCTGACAAGTGAAGGCGCAAAGTACGTCCGCGAATCCGTCGCGGAAGGCGCGGGATGCTGTCGCGAACTCTGGCCAGCTGTTTGGGCTGACTACCTTTGAAGGGGGAGTGCAGGGAAAGGCCGTTTAAACAACACAACAAGGAGACACGACCATGACAGGAAAAATAGACACAAGAACACTCAAGGCAGCATTGAAGCGCCTTGCAGCGTTTGTCGATGCCAGGCCGTCCCTGGCGATTCTGGAGCGCGTGCATATCGACGTACAGTACGGATGCGCACGCTTGACAGTGTACGACATGGAAAAGTCACTGACCGCGAAAGTCGCGATTGACGGCGCGAACCCGTGCGCGGTCGCGGTCAAGTTCAAGGACTTGCGAAAGATCGTTGACAAGGTGAAGTCCGACACGATCAGCGTTGACTTTCGGACGGGAACGGAAAACCCGGAAGTCACGATCAAAGCCGGGAATCTGGAATTCATGTTGAACGCGAAGCCCGGCGCAGACTTCCCGCAAATCCCGGAAGCGGACGATATCGCGATGATCACCGACACAACCTGGAGTGAATTCATCAACGAAGCCGTGTTCGTGAAGGCAGCGTCCAGCATGGACATGCCGAAAAACTTCACGTCGGGAATCATGTTCGCGTACAGGGATCCCGCGCTTGAGCTGGTCGGGACCGACGGCAGGCGCTTGCATCTGACCAGGATTGCCGGACGGCACAGCGCGAAGCCCGATCAGGACAGCACAAAGGCGCTTGTCCCGTCCGCGACGATTCACGCGATGTGCAAACTCAATCTTGACCCGGACGCGTCGCTTCGCATCGGGTTCGCGGAAAATCTGATGACATGGAGCGTTCCGTCGGAAGGCGTTGAAGGTGTTTCGCATTTACTTGACACTCCGTACCCGGACTATCGGAAAGTCATCCCGGACGATTGCCAGTCGCGCTTCCGGCTTGACACGAAGGCGACAATCGAAAGCCTGAACGCGCTTGCGGTCATCGCATCGGAACGGGACGGGCGCGACATGGTCGTCGTGAACGCGAACGGGACCTTGAACCTGAGCGCGCACGCTGAATCAATGGGAAGCGCGGAAGCGGTCGTGCCGTGCACGCACGTCGCGGGACCCGAGCGACGTTTCGCGCTCAACGTCTTCTACCTGATTGAAACGCTGAAGCTTGCGAACGGTGAAATCACGCTTTCGACAAATGGCGGTCTGGAGCCCGCGCGGTTCGATTATCCGGACACCGAGCGCATCGCTGTCGTGATGCCGGTCCGGCTGCCCGAGTGACAAATCACGGAGCGGGATGCGGTCCACCTGGCCGTGTCCCGCTCCACTTTTCAGATCATCAAACCACGAAAGGACAACGATCATGACATCAGATACAACGAAGCTACTGAAACACGTGGACGGGGATGTGTGGCGGCGCTTCCGGGCACTCTGTATCGCGGAAGGGATGAACATGGGTCCTGCGATTTCCGCACTGATGATCGGAGCACTGGCGGGGAAGATCACGCTGGAAGTCGACGGATCGGGGAATACCATCATAACCAAGAGCCGTCCTGGATCATGGACTTCCACAACAACCGTAAGGAGAGATCACCATGAATGAGCGCGTGTTTAAACGTTTCGACTATCTCGCGCTGCCCGAGCGACCCGCGATCCCTGAATCGTCACTTTCGACGCTCGGAGTGACCTGGCAGACGCTCACCGACACGTTCCTAGCTGACTACCGCGGGGAAACCCGGCGTTCATACCATGATGCGTTCAACCAATTCACTGCGTTCTGTGGCGTCGACTTCGAGTCGGCGGTCACGCGCGTTCCCGACGAGGACCTCGTCAAGGCCTATCGCGACGCGCTTCTCGACACCGGACACTCTCCGCACACAATCAACGCTTACTTGGCTGCAATCCGCGCGTTCTATCGATTCCTTCACGGTTACGTTCGCAAGTCGCTCAGGACCGGACGGATCACCGCGTCACGCGCCGGTGAATTGCAGCTCCTGATCGAAGGCGTGCTTGCGGTCAGCAAGGTCCGCGCGTCAAGCGCTCCGGGCAGACTGCCAACAACAGTCGATCAGTCCCGCGACCTGGTCACGTCAATCGGGACCGAGACCCTCACTGACTTTCGCGACCGAGCCATGATCGCCCTGCTAATCGGATGCGGGCTCAGACGCATTGAAATCGTCCGCATTCTCCGTCGCGACCTCGTCCACCAGGGCGGTCAACTCTTGCTTCGCATTCAGCAGAAGGGCCATCACGCGAAAGACGCTTGGGTCGTGATCTGGCCGGACGTGGAGCGGATCATCCGCCCCTGGCTGACTCAAAGCCCGTTTAAACGACCTGAGGAGCCACTATTCCCTTCCCTCTCCAAACGCGACACCGGATCCCCGCTGACTCCCCGATCCGTGTCGCGCATCATCCGGGGACGCCTGGACGCAATCGGCCTCAAGGATCACTCGACTCACTCCCTGCGCCACGCCTTCGCGACCATCGCACTGTCATCAGACGATGTCGATCTCCGCGATGTCCAGCATGCTCTCGGTCACTCCCAGGTCACGACGACCGAGCGCTACATTCACCAATCCCGACGCCTTGAAGGCAAACCCGAGAAGGCTGTGAACGATACGGTCTTCGCCAAACTGGAGTCACGCGATAGGGAGTAGCCGGTCGCCTCATCTAACCACCTCAAAGTCCCCGTCTCACCGCGGGGACTTTCGTCTATCAGGGGCCGAATATGCCAGGGCAGAACCGATGCAGTAACACACCCCATGGGCATCGCCCGGTCTCCGTGCAGCACATGACGCGATCGTAAGGGATTTTCCCTGCTAATCAATTATACCACATTTTCGTATAGTACGGTAGTCATCACGAACGATTCTCTATGTTTTGCCAGCTCAGGACAACCGAACGCCAGATGCATCAACGGGGACCCTTTCCATTATATAGCGCATACAGCATACAGAATAGGGGTTTTCACCCTGACCCGATGCCACGCACCCCAAATCAGCTGCGTGTGACCGTCTGAGAGGCCCGTGGTGGCGAATCTTGAGACTGGGCAAGGGTAAAGGTCGACCGAAATGCGTTACAGCCGGCAAGGAAACACCACCGAAACCGCCGAATCCAGACTGCCTTGTGTGACAGTCAAATGACCATCCTGTGACGATCCTTCCAGAGCTATCGTCATTCTGGAACCCGCATCAGTACTGGTTTATGACGATGGTGACGATAATGACGATGGTTTTGCGATAATCCTCGATGTGCTGTGTGTGAGAGATACCTGGACCGATTTCACATCACGGTTCGAGGCATGCTATAATCCCCTCGGTCCTTATGTAGGTTAGAAGTTTATCAACTAAGGCCCACCAGACAGATCTCTCTTGGACTCCCCGGGATGGTCCGGGGAGTTCTTTTTCCGGTAGCAGCTACTTTTCGAAGACGAAAAGGTAGCAGCTACCGGACAGCTACCGGATGACTGCCGGATAGCTGCTGGATAACGATGCCGGATCAGATCGTGCCGATTTTTTCGATCGCCTCGGTTTTGCCAGCGACGAAGAGGATGTCGCCCTCATAGATCAGGTCGTCCGGATCGACGAGCGGGATGCTCTGGTCCTGCCTGCGTATGGCGACAACAGTGGCCTGGTATTTCTGGCGGAAGTTAATTTCCTTGAGGGACTTTCCGTTGTGAGCTGGTCCGACGACGATCTGCGCGAGCGAGAATCCCGGGGAGAACTCGATAAAGTCGAGGACGCTTCGGGATGCGAGGATTCGCGCGCATCGGTGGGCGGCCTCAAGCTCGGGGTCGACGACGCGCTCGACGCCCATTTTCGCCAGGATGCTTGCGTGGCGCTGATTCTCCGCCCGGCTCCATACCCGTTTCATACCGAGGTCGAGCACGGTTTGAGTAGCGAGGATGTTGTCCTCGATATGGTCGCCGATCGCCACGATGCAGCAGTCGTAGTCGGGCACGCCGGCAGCCCTGAGGGCGGATTCATTGGTCGCGTCGACCTCGAGGACCTGGGTGAGGCGGTCCTGGTGCTCGTTGACCACCTTTTCGCTTCTGTCGATGCCGAGCACGACATGTCCGCGTTCGTAGAGCTCGATAGCCAGAGCGCTCCCGAACATCCCCAGCCCTATGACACAGTATTCGCTAAGTGTCGCCATTGTGCATCACATTGTTCCGGATGTTTATGGACGTGAGTATACCATCGGAGGGCACCGGTGATACAGGGGGCGATTTTCCGGTCAGCCCGTAAGGAGGTTGGTTTCGGGGAACCTGACCTGCTGTGCTCGGGGACGTGCCAGCGCAAGCGCGAATGTCATGGGCCCGAGCCGTCCGAGGAACATCGTGAGGATGATGACGATTCGCTGTCCGGTGGTGAGGCTGGAAGTGATGCCGGTCGAGAGGCCGACGGTGCCGAAGGCGCTGACGAGCTCGAAGAGCAGCTTCAGAAGGTCGCCGCTGCCGAAGATGAGGAGGAAAAAGAGGCCGGCGGACAGGATGATCGCGGCGAGGACGACGAGCACGAGGGCGCGTCGCACGTTGTTACGCTCGAGGCGGCGGTCGAGGAGGTTCACCTCGGTCTGCCCCCTGAGGACCGAGAGGATCGCGGCTATGCTGGCGACGAAGGTGGTGGTCTTGATGCCGCCGGCGGTCCCGGAGGGGCTTCCGCCGATGAACATGAGAAAGACAATGATGAGCAGAGATGCGGGCGCGAGGTGACCTATCGGGATGGTGTTAAAACCTGCGGTTCGGGACGTGATGGACTGGAAGACGCTTGCAAAGATGCGGGAGAGCAGCGGCAGGTCCCCGAAGTCGGTCGTGAAGAGCATCTCAATGATGAAAAGCGCGACGGCGCCGACGAGGATCAGGACGCCGCTGGAGAGGAGGACCACTCTCGCATGGAGGCTCAAGCGACGTCGATGGGTCCTGCGCTCGATAAGCTCTGCGATCACGGGGAAGCCGAGTCCGCCGGTCACGATAAGAGCACAGATGATAGAATTCACCCAGAGGTCGCCGGTGTAATACTCCAGGCTGTTGGGGAACGTAGAGAATCCCGCGTTGCAGAAAGCGGAAACAGCGTGAAAGACGGCGTGCCAGATGCCGACCGCGACCCCGAATTGAGGGACGAACACGGGCAGGAGAGCGATGACTCCGAGGATCTCGATAACCAGGGTTGTGACCGCGACCACGGGGATAATGTTCAGGATGTTGACGACGGTAACCTGGCCGTATTGCTCCTTCAGAAGCTGTCTTTGGCGGAAGCTGATTTTCTGGCCGAGAAGTATGGCGAAAAGGGCGCCGAAACTCACTATGCCGATACCGCCGAACTGGATGAGGAGAAGTATCACGACCTGTCCGGTCCGGGTCCATGCGGTGGCGGTGTCCACGACGATCAGTCCGGTCACGCAAACGGCGCTTGTGGCGGTGAAGAGAGCGTCGAGAAAGGTTATCGTCTGACCCGGAGCGTGACACTCCGGAAGCATGAGAAGACCCGCACCCGCGAGGATCAGCAGGACGAAGCTCCCCGCGAGAATCTGCACGGGTCTCAGAGCGCTTCTTTTTCGAGTTGATTCGGGCATGCGGCTCAAGTTAGAAGAGAGCACCTATTGTACTACGCCAATCGGACGGTGCAAGGATGAAAGCATCGACGCCGGCCCTTGCCCGCGTTGGTGCGCTCTGCTATTCTCCACATCGGCATCAGAGAACGAGGTGCGTCAAAATGGCCGAGCAAGCCACGATCGATCGGATTTCGCAGTTTGTGGACAGGGAGGTCGTGCTCTCAGGCTGGCTCTACAACAAGCGTGAGAGCAAGAAGGTCCAGTTCCTGGAAATCCGCGACGGGACGGGGATCATCCAGGCCGTGATCGGGGCTAACGATGTCGATGAGGCCACGTGGCAGGCCGGCCAGTCCCTCACCCAGGAATCGTCCCTCCGCATCACCGGGAAAGTGTCGAAGCACCCCAAGAAGGATGAGTACGAGCTGCACGTGATCTCCGGCGGGATCGATATCGTGCAGATCGCTTCGGACTACCCGATCACCCCGAAAGAGCATGGGCTGGGTTTTCTGTTCGAGCGACGTCACCTGTGGCTGAGGTCGAAAAGGCCCTGGGCGCTGATGCGCATCCGCTCCGAGGTCATCCACTCGATAAGAACGTTCTTCTACGAGGACGGGTTCATCACCTTCGACGCGCCGATTTTCACCCCGAGCGCATGCGAGGGCACCACCACGCTGTTCGAGGTCCCGTATTTCGACACCAAGGCGTATCTCTCGCAGTCGGGGCAGCTTTACGGTGAGGCGGGCGCGATGGCGCATCGCAAAATCGTCGTATTCGGGCCCTCCTTCCGGGCCGAGAAGTCCAAAACCCGACGTCACCTCACCGAGTTCTGGCACATCGAGCCGGAAATCGCATGGTTCACGCTCGAGGACAACTTCGACCTGATGGAACGAATGACCATGTTCATCATCGAGTGGGTGCTCGGGAAGTGTCGAAGCGAGCTCGAGATGCTGGAGAGGGATATTTCGTTCCTGGAGAAGATCAAACGTCCATTCGCGCGCCTGCATTACGATGACGCAGTGAAAATGCTGAACGAGCTCAAGCCGAAAAAGGCCGGGGAATTGAAGGCGGAGCTTCTGAAGGCGGCCGACCCGACCCGTCGCGCGGAAATCGAGCGCGAGATCGAGGAGCTGGGCGCCTCGTTCGAGTGGGGCGGCGATTTCGGCGCTCCGGACGAGGATTTGCTCACCCGGCAGTACGATCGTCCGATTTTCGTCCACCATTTCCCTCGCGGGATCAAGGCCTTCTACATGGCGCCCGATCCCCTCGACGAGCGCACGACCTTGTCGGTGGACATGCTCGCGCCGGAGGGGTACGGGGAGATTATCGGGGGGGGCCAGAGGGCGGACAATCTCGACTACCTGCTCGAGCAGATCGGGAAACACGATCTGCCGCAGGAGGCGTTCGAGTGGTACCTGGACCTCAGGAGGTACGGCACCAATCCTCACGGCGGATTCGGACTCGGCGTTGAGCGGACGGTCGCGTGGCTCTCCGGCGTGCACTCGATACGAGACTGCATCCCCTTCCCGAGAACGATAGAGCGAGCGTATCCGTGATAGGGGGTTGAAATCAGTCGCGAACTATGCTAAACTAATGTTTAGCTTCTATCCGAATGCAGTAGAAGAGAGGAGCGGCCCATGAAGTTCCTCATAGACACGAACATATTCATACCTCTTGAGCCGACTGCACCCGGTGATCTCACCCCCAGGACATCAGCAGCGGCTGAATTCGTCCGAATTGTCCAGACCACGGGCCATCAAGTGTATGTCCACCCAGAGCAGTACCGGGACATCGAACGAGACCGCAATGAAGAAAGGCGGCGGCAGAGGCAGGTTCTGATCCAGAAATATGCGGTGCTCCCAACTGTCCCTTCGATTCCTGCCGAGACCCGGGAGCGGATAGGATCGCCACGGAAGGGCTCTAACGACTGGGTAGATAATCAACTTATCATTGCGCTCTACCGAGATGCAGTAGCCTACATTGTTACGGAAGACAGAGGACTGCGGAAGAAGGCTGCTCGACTGGAGCTGCAGTCGCGGGTCTTGACGATAGGCGAGGCGCTTAGGCTCGTCCAGGTTTTTTTTGACAGGCCTCCCACTCCTCCACCGGCGGTCAAAGGTCAGGCCGCCTATGAGTTGGATCACTCAGATAGCTTCTTTGATAGCTTCCGGACTGATTATGGCACCAAGGAATTCGATGCGTGGATCACAAAGTGCAAGCGCGAACACAGACAGGCCTGGATCATTGAAGGGCGCAACACTCGCTATGCTGCAATCAGCATCGTGAAGCGCGAGGAACAAGAAGACCTCGGGCTGACGGGGAGGATTCTCAAGGTCTGCAGTTTCAAGGTCTCTCCCGAGTACGCGGGGTTCCACTACGCGGAGCTTCTCTTGAAAACGATATTCGAATACGCAATAGTCAACTCCTTCGACAACCTGTTCGTAGACATTTATCCGAAACACGATGCGCTAATAGGAATCTTGGAGGATCATGGATTCGAACAAACGGCAGAGAAGAAACGGACTGGCGAGATTCGTCTTGTTAAGCAGTTGACATTTGTGGCTAGCGATCTCGAGACCTTCGGGGCTCTCGAATTCAACAGACGATGGGGCCCATACTCGTTCAAGTTGTCGAATGTCTCGATTCATCTCGTCCCCATCAAGCCGGAATTCCATCGCTTGCTCTTTCCCGACGCTGAAACAGAGCTTTTCCCGGGATTCAATCCCTTCGGCAACAGCATTAGGAAAGCGTATCTGTGCGGAGCTCCGATCAGGAGTCTGAAGCCTGGCGATGTCTTGCTTTTCTACTCGTCGAGAAAGAAGAGAGCGGTAACGACGACAGGTGTGGTTGAGGACACTAATGTGTTCCAAGATGCCGACAAGATCGCCCGCTTTGTAGGTAGGCGGTCGATCTACTCATTCGAGGAGATTCGCGAGCTCTGCAAACAGGATGTTCTGGCAATACTGTTCAGACACTCGGGAGTCCTCAGTGAGCCTCTGCACTTTAACACATTGAAACAGCACAGTGTCCTGTCCGGCGCTCCACAGTCGATCCAGTCTGTTCCAAGGGAGTCTCTGAAGTGGCTGCGAAAAGAGCTGACCGCAAGATTGCCCTTTTATCGATCCGCCCGAAGTATGCGGACCTGATCGTCACCGGCAAGAAGAGAGTGGAATTCAGGAGAACCCGCTTCAGAAACGGGATTTCGCACGTTCTTGTATACGCGACCAAACCGATTCAGGCGATCATCGGCTGTTTCAGGGTCTCAGCAATCGACGTCCAAAGCCCAAGGAAACTCTGGGCAAAGTACAGAAACATCAGTGGTCTGGATAGGGACGAGTTCGCGTCATATTTCGAATCCTGTAAGGTCGGCGTCGCAATCGCCATTGGGCGGGTCGAGCTGTTCAATGAAAGAGTACCTCTTGCTTGGATCGACGATTCGCTCGCTCCGCCGCAAAGCTTCTCCTATCTGTCGGTCGAGGAATTCGAGAGGGCATGCAGCCGCGGAAGGCGAGCTTCCTAACACACCTCCGGTTCGCCGAGTCGACACCACGCCCCGCCCACGCAAGGGGTCACTCCAGGATTCTCGATTGCTCCGTTTACCTCGCAAAACGTCGAGAAAATAGTCACTACCGCGAAGCCGCACCTATAGCCGCCCCGCACGCCACTATTGAAAAGCCTGGTTAAATCCGATATGATGCGGTTACTTTGGGGACAGGTGGGGATGCTTCGAGCATCTCCTTCGCTTTAGGCGGACATCGAACGGCAACCGGTCGAAATTCATATACTCAACAGTCAACAAGGAGCAAAATGCGACCCCCCAGCCGTGTCGCGACAGACGGCGAAACAGATTGTCTTCCGTCCCGGCAGGCGGGACTCGCTGAGGAGATCAGACATGAAAAGACACTCAATGTACCTAAGCGCACTTGCCTGCGCCACATTCCTTCTGCTGATGGTCGTGGGGACCGCCCTGCTGGCGGAGAACCCGCCGCCTCCCGGTGACACGCCCCCTCAGGTTTTCCAGCAACACGCACCTACCCAGCTGGCTCCCACCAACGATTCCTGCAGGGACGCGATTGAGATCGCCGCCACGCAAGAAACCGAGGATTCCTACGTCGGCTCGGTGACGGGCAAGAAGTTCCAGAACGGGAACAACGTGGACGACTGGTACTCGTACACCACCCATGACACCTGCCCGAACGGCACCATCTCCCTGGTCGTCAAGCTGACCAGCGACTATCCTCAGACAGAGGTCGAGATCTACGACCGGTGCTACCGCTGGCCGATCGCGAAGTCCATCTACGAGGAGCCGTTTTTCGACAATCCGGGGGGCTACAAGTTCTCAGGGTTGACAAAGGACCTTGCCGTGGACTGCGAGCCCAACCACACGTACTACATTCACGTAAACTACCTGAGGCCGCCGGAACAGGGCGGGGCGATCACGTACGACCTCACGATAGGCGAGGGCTGCGTAGAGCCTCCCGCATAATGTTCGGAAGCCGACGTGTTGTAGCTCAACGGCGCAATTCCGGCCATGCAAAAACATGCCCACCCGTACGGGTGGGTTTTTTTCACGTCTCGTTGCCGGAGCTGCCAAGCGTGCATTGAGCGCTCGACTTGCCCATGTGTTACCATAATCGCCCACGCAGATGACGTTGAGCGATCTGGAAAGTCGCGATCTTTATTCCGTGCTGGGCGTCGAGAAGGCGGACCCGTCCGGCGCGATCCATCAGGCGTTTGTCCGGTTGGCGCCGAAGCATCCTCCCGACAAGGACCCCGAGGGTTTCAAGGCTCTGCACACGGCGTACAGGACTCTCATCGACCCCAAAGCGCGGGAGGAGTACGACAACCTGATGAGCTGCGGCGAGGAGATCGCGCGGCTCGTCAGTCAATCGTTCGCTGCGATGATCCACGGTCGATACAAGCTCGCGGAGCAGCTCATAGCCAGGATTGTGGAAGAGACGGGCGGCGCGAGCGAGGCGTTAATGCTTCTGGGGATGGTGCAGTTCGAGCAGGGGCACTACCGGGACGCGATCCAGACGCTTACCGAGCTGGTGGACCGATTTCCCAGGGTGGCGCTGTACCGGATAAATCTCGCGAACATGCTTATGAACCGCTACGAGAGCGTCGAGGGTGACGAAGCGAAGGAGCATGTTCTGAGCCGCGCAAGGGAGCAGTATTTGAGAGCCATCGAGCTCGATGAACGAAATCCGCTTGCTTACCTCGAAATGGCGAAGACCCATCTCGCCGAGAAGAAGCCTCTGGAAGCGTTCGAATGGACTGAGAAGGCCGTGGGAATGAAAGGGAGGATGGCGTTCGAGGATTTCGAGGCGCTGCTGTATGGATTCGTAGTGCTCGCCTACTCGGAGGAACCCAGCAGGCTCGCGGACCAGCTTCGACGGATTGAGAGCTCAGTACCCGAGGAGACGGAGGCCAGGCAGTACACGGCGGGAGCGCTGGTAAACTCGTCGTTCGGGCTTGTGCACGACCGGAAAATGGAGGCGGCGCGGCTCCTCGTCGAGGCTGCGTCAAGGCTGACGCCGGATCGCAAGGCGCTCAAAGAGATGCTGGTGGACCTCGAGCTCGGCGCGGAAGCGGACCTGGTGCGCGAAGAATTCATGAACGATCCCCTGATCCTTAAGCCGATAAGAGAGATGGCCGACGAGTTGTTCGAGCATTTCATTTTGAGGTCGAGCGTGGACAGGCTCGAGGCCGCCGGCAAGGATTTCCTGGAGAAACTTCGCGGCACCAACCTAGGAAAGCTGAAGCGGAGCATGGACCGTATGAAGCGGGTTTACCCCGCCGTCTGGAGGATGAACGAGGAATTCTGGCGTCATTTCCTCATCCCCGCCTATTTGATCGGCGATCCGCCAAAGGCGACGCCCGTGTGGGCATGGTTGCTCCTGGGGCTGCTGGTGGCGGTGGTTGCTCTTGCGCTTTTCATTACCTTCTTCCCACATGCCTTTGAATCGTTGATTTACATAATGGACACTGGTCAGAGTCATTATCCATGAAGCATAGCCCGGTAGCTGCTACCGGACCCACCAGGAGCAGATTTGATGCCTGAGCGACTGGACTCGCTTGTGTACGAATTCGGGGAAAACCGCGTGAATGAGGCGATGGACCGCGTGGCGAGGCTTCCGATCGAGGTGCCGTCGTGGGGGTTCGGTCGGGGCGGCACTCGTTTCGCCGTGTATCGAGCCGGAGACGAGCCGACATCGGTCGACAAGAGAATCGCGGCCGCCGGAAGGTTTCACTCGCTTACGGGCAAAGGCGCAACCATAGCGCTCCATTTCCCCTGGGACGGCAATTCGAAAGCGGATGTCCGCGCGCTAAGGAAGTCTCTCAAGGGCGCGGGAATAACCGCCGGATCGGTGAACGCGAACCTGTTCACGCCGAGGGAGAAAGGTCCGCTCGACGCCACGCTGCGTTTCGGGTCGCTCACCCATCCCGACGAAAAGATCCGCCGCGCGTCGGTCAAATATTGCCTCGATTGCATCGACTACATGGACATCCTCGGCTCGGATACGCTCGTGCTGTGGCTGCCCGACGGCACCAACTCCCCCGGCCAGATGAGCATGTACGACCAGGCGGACCGGCTGGAGGGGACGCTGAGAGAGATCAACGCCTCGCTGGACGGGCGAAAGCTGCTCATCGAGTACAAGCTCTTCGAGCCCGGATTCTATTCGACCGCGATCCAGGATTACGGACGAAGCCTCTATCTGGCGTGGCTGTTGGGTGATAACGTAAAGGTGCTGGTGGACCTGGGGCATCACGCGCATGGCGTGAACGTGGAGCAGATCATTGCGCAGCTTGTCAGGCAGGGAAAGCTGGGAGGATTTCATTTTAACGACAGCTGGTATGCGGACGACGATCTCGCGACGGGGAGCCTTCACCCGCACCAGATTTTTCGTATATTTGTAAATCTTATCGAGGGAGAGCTTCGAGGCTATACGCCGGTCGAGGACCTCGCGCTCATGATCGACCAGAGCCACAATGTCAAGGACCCGTTCGAGGAGCTGCTCGAATCGGTGGAGAATATCGAGATCGCCTACGCTCGGGCGCTCATGGTCGATTTCGATCGTTTGAAGGAAGCTCAGGACCGACTCGATGTGTCGTCGGCTGATCGGATTCTGACCGATGCCTTCAACGCCGACGTGCGCCCGATCGTGAGAGAAGCCCGAAGGCGAAACGGGCGCTCGGAGAATCCCCTCGAAGCGTCAAGGGAGGCCAGATAATGCTCGATCATCCTGAGATGAGATCGCTGGTGCGGGTCGCACAGCTTCTTGCCGAACGGGGATGGGCGGAAGCGAACGCGGGCAACATGTCGGTGCGTCTGGAGAGGGACACGGTGCCCCCTATTCCGGGACCATTCGAGGAATTCCCCCTGAAGCATTCGTTTCCAGAGGCCGACGGCCGGTGGTTTTTCGTGACCGCCACAAAAAGCCGAGCACGGGACGTTCCCAGAATCCCCGATCAAACGGTCGGACTTGTCGAGATGATCAGCGGTGGAAGCGCTCTACGATGCCACTGGGGCGCGGCTCCCCCAACCAGCGAATTTCCGGCGCATCTTTCGATCCACTCGAATTGTGTCAGGAATCGTCCGGACATGAAAGCAGTTCTGCACACTCATCCGCCGAATCTCATCGCCATGAGCCACCTTGCCGGCTTGCAGAAGCCGGGCGCGCTCAATGAGGCGTTGAGGAAGATGCATCCTGAGGTCGGCATTCTGGTCCCCGGCGGAGTCGGAGAGATGGGCTACCGCATACCCGGCTCGTTGGAGCTCGGGATCGCCACAGGTGACGCGCTTGCCTCATGCAATGTCGCGATATGGCCCATGCACGGGATCGTGTCGCTCGCGGCGGACCTGGACAGCGCCCTGGACCAGGTTGAAATCATCGAGAAAGCGGCGCGCATATATATGCTCGTACTTGCCGCCGGGCATGAACCTGTCGGGCTGACCGACCAACAGATAAGGGAATCCCGCGCTTTCTGGGGCATCGAGGACATCGGTCAATGAGGCTGCTCGCGATTGACATCGGCGCGTCCGGCGGCAGGGCGGTCCTGGGGGAGTTCAGGGACGAAAAACTCGTCGTTTCGGAACTGAGGAGGTTTCCCAACGGGACAGTCGATATTCACGGTCGCAAGTACTGGGATATTTTGCGGCTGTTCGAGGAAGTCAAGGAATGTCTGAAGGCCGCAGGGGAAGTGGGAAGCCTCGGGATCGACACCTGGGGTGTCGACTACGGCTACATCGGACGCTCCGGCGAGCTTCTTGGGATACCGTTTGCCTACCGGGATTCGCGCACGGAGAAATCCGTTCCGCGCGTGCACGAGAAGATCTCAAGGGAGGAGCTGTACAAGCTTACGGGCATCCAGTTCTTGCAGTTCAACACGATCTACCAGGTCGCGGATGACCTCGTGAATCGCCCTTGGCTTGTGGAGAAGGCGGATCGACTCCTGATGATTTCCGATCTGATGGGGTTTCTGCTCACCGGCGAGCGATTGTCGGAATACACAATCGCCGGCACCACGGGGCTTCTGGACATTCGCACGCGGGAATGGTCGGATGAAATCCTCGAAAAGATCGGGTTCCCGGGCGACAAGCTCGGGAAGCCGGTACATCCCGGGGTTGAGATGGCGAACCTGACGGACCGAATCGTTGCGGAGACGGGATGCCGGGCGAAGTTCGTCTGGGTGGCGGGTCACGACACTGCGAGCGCAGTGGCGGCGGTTCCGATGGAAGGGGCGGCTGCGGAAAATGCGGCATATATCTCATCCGGCACATGGTCTCTTGTGGGGACGGAGCTCAGAGACCCGATTGTGTCGAGTGCTGCGAGAGAGGCGAATTTCACCAATGAGGGTGGCGTCGGGGGAACGATCAGGTTTCTGTCAAACGTGACCGGACTGTGGCTGATCGAGGAGCTCAGGCGCATGTGGGCGAGCGAAGGGAAGGAAGTCGATTTCGAGACAATCCTTGCAGAAGCGGAGAAGGCGCCCAGGTTCAAATCCATTGTGAATCCGGACCATCCGTCATTCGTCACACCTGACGACATGCGCGTTGCGATAAGGGAATTCTGCCGGGCGACGGGACAGACGGTTCCGAAGGGGATCGGACCCCTTTCGCGATGCGTGTTCGAGAGCCTCGCGTGCGCGTACCGGAGGAAGATACGGCAGCTTGAGGAGATCACGGGTAGCGAAATCGATCGCATTCATGTGGTCGGAGGAGGCTCGCGGAACAGGCTGTTATGCCGGATGACCGCAGATGCGTGCGGGGTGAAAGTGACGGCCGGTCCCGCCGAGGCCACTGCCCTGGGAAACCTCCTCGTGCAGGCGCTCAGGAACGGCTTGATCAACAGTATCGATCGCGGCAGAGGTGTTGTCCGGACCTCTTTCCCATTGGATGAATACACACCGAGAGAATCGGAGCTGTGGCAGCCGGTGGCGGAGAGATTCGAGGAGCTTGTCATGTCGGGGGTTGGGGCGCGGGCAGAAAAACTGATTGACAAACAGAAATGAGGCCACTATAATTTTGAGCTAATTCAGAGTTGAGTGATATTCATGACCCCGGTTCGTGAGAAAAAAAAGGCCCAGACTAAGGAGCGGATTTTCGGAAGCGCTCGACGGCTCTTCACCGAGAAGGGATATGGGAAGACTTCTGTGGAGGAGATCGCAGAGGACGCGGAGGTCGGAGTGGGCACCGTCTACAACTACTTCGGATCGAAGCGCGGCCTTCTTTTCGCAATGCTGGGCGAGGATACGGATGGCCTGTTCAGGTCGGGAGAGAAAGTTGTCGCGAGCGCGGGTGGCGATCCGGAGAGGGCGATCATGGACCTGTTCGGGGTCTACGCTGCGTTGTACGGGAATTACGATCGCAAGTTGATGAGGGAGCTTGCGGCCGCAGCAATAGCCGATCCCGAGTCCGTGGGCAAAGAATTCCCGGCACTGGATTATCGCTTGATCGGCCAGGTGAGCGCCTTACTGGAGAAACTGCAGAAGACGGGACACTTAGACAAGGGGGTTTCGGCGGACCAGGCAGCCCTGATACTCTACAGTGTCTTCAGCACCCTGGGTCTTGTCTACCTCCAATACGACGACATGGACCCCGGGGCGATCATGGAGGATTTCGGGTCAAGCGTTCGGACCATGCTGAAAAGCTGGCTCAGGTAAGATCGCGGACCTGATCGACGACTCGTGAGCAGTGCTAAACCATCGCGCCGACATACAGCCTGTGTGCAGTCAAGACCACTATATGCAGCGAAATCCGTGCCTTGAGTGCGGCGCGTGCTGCGCCTGCTATCGAGTCTCGTTCTATTGGCGAGAGGCGGATGATGTTATGCCCGGGGGAGTGCCGGTCGAGCTCACGGAGGACCTTACAGACTTCTACCGGGTGATGAAGGGTACCGACAAGGCGGAGCCGAGATGCATCGTGCTGGAGGGAGAGATAGGGAAGAGCGTCTGCTGCAGCATCTATGAGCGAAGGCCGTCGGCGTGCAGGAATCTCGTCCCCTCGTGGTTCGATGGCGAGCCGAACGATCGATGCGACAAGGCAAGGGTCGCTCACGGGCTTGCACCGCTCAAACCCGCAGCATGAGCCGGTTGTAGTATGCGCCTCCGGCGCATGGTTCTTCTCTGAATCCAGAAATACAAAGCACCGCGCGCAGGATGCGCGTGCTACTGAACAGATTGGCAGTGAACGGATTAAGCGCCCTTGCCCGTCTTGCCGGTGAATGTGAACTTCCGGATCAGGACGGCTGGGATTTCGTAGCTGCCTATGCCGGCCCACCATGCCGAGCAGGGATGGCACTTATTTTCGATCGCGTCGATGCGCTTCCATGCCTCAAGCATACTGTCGGTGAACCTCAGGTTCTTGATTGCGTGCTTGATCTTGCCGCCCTCGACAAGCCACGCTCCGTCGCGGGTCATGCCCGTCATGACCGAATTCGGGGGGTCCAAAAGACCGTTCACGTAATGGAAACGGGTCACAAGTATCCCGTGGTCGAGCATGCGCACCATCTCATCGACCGTCTTGTCGCCGGGAAGCAATCTGAGGTTGAGGGGCATGGCATCGGATGGCATGCTGCCGGGACCGAAGCCGTGCCCGGTGGATTCCTTGCCCTCTTTCGCGGCGGAGAAACGGCTGTAGGCGACCGCGTTCGCGACGCCATGATCGATGAGCGTGAGGGTCTGTCTCGGAACGCCCTCAAAATCGAACGGCACGCCTGCGATGGAGGAACCGTACGCGTCGTCGATCAGGGTAAAGTTCTCGCCCGTGATTTTCTGACCGAAACGCCCGGCGAACGGGCTCATCCCGTCCTGAACTTCCCGCGCGCTCAGGGCTGTGTAGTTAAACCACTCCACCAGCTCGGAAAGGGCCTTGGGCTCGAGGACGACGTCGTAGGGTGCAGGATCGATCTCGATGGGATTGCGCGCCAGGACCGCCTTCCTGCACGCGCGATCGTACGTGCCCGCGAAGTCGGCCTTCTCGGCGTCGCGACCGGTGAGGGAGGCGAATCCGCTCGGCGGATCGTCGCCTTCGCCGTCCATTGCCACGAAATTGCAGGCGAAGGAAGTGAGAGGCTGATGAGCTCGGACGCCGTTCGAGTTGGCGATCGCGATCTCAGCGAGGGTGGTTTCCACGGCGCCCGCCAGAACCAGACCGTCTTTCCTGGCGCGCGCGATGGCGTCCAGCGCCACCTTCGCCCGCTCAGCGGGTCCCCAGTCCGCGGTGGATTCGACGTAGGTGTTGGTCCGCTTGTATTCCGCCTTCGGAGCGGGACCGGGAAAGCCCTCGAGGGGCTCGGACGCTTTCATTATCTCGAGTGCGTTCACCAGGCAGTCGAAGAGGCCGGTCGGAGTGACCAGATTCGTCGAGGCGGTCCCGATCCTGTCGCCGCGCGAGACGCGGATGTTAACGCCGGTCTCGTCGATATGCACGTTCTGGTGAATGGCCGAGTTGGCCAGACGGGTCAGGCCACGCGCGTTGCGGCTGAAAATGATCTCGCACGCCGCGCCCTCGCACTTCTTCATGATGTCGTCCGACATCTCGTAGAAACGTTCTTTGCCGATGAGCTTGGTCATGACGCACCTCCCACAGAGACCTGCCTGAATCGCGCGGGCGCAGCGCCATGCGCCACGTGCGCGGTCTGCATGGGCTCGCCCTTGCCGCAGTTCGGAATTCCCCAGATGTGCCAGTACTTCTCGTTGCAGATCGCGTCGCAGGAATTCCAGAATTCGGGAGTGATGCCGGTGTAGGCCGGATTCTTGTAGGGCTTGGTGAGCTTGCCGCCCTTGATCTCCCACGCGATCTCGCAGCCGAACTTGAAATTGACGCGCCTGTCGTCGATGGACCAGGACTTGTTCGTGTCGAGGAAAAGAGCGCCGTCGGAATCGGCGAGCAGGTCTTCAAACTCCCGGTCGCCCGGCGCAAGGTTGATGTTGATCATCCTGATAAGAGGCATGTTCTGCCAGCCGTCCGCGCGCATCGCCCCGTTGGCCCGATAGCCCATCAGCGCCTGGCATTCGCGGCTGGAGAGGTAGCCCACGAAAAGACCCTTGTCGATGATCTTCGTTCTCACCGACTTCACGCCCTCGTCGTCGTACCCGAACGTCCCCAGTCCGCCGGGGGAGATGCTGTCGGCGTAAATGCTCACCTTGTCCGATCCGTACTTGAGCTTCCCGATCAGCTCAGGCTGCAGGAAAGACCCTCCTGCGAGGCTGATCTCGGTGCCCAGCACCCTGTCGAGCTCGATCGGGTGTCCGCAGGATTCGTGCACCTGCAGCGCGAGCTGGCTTGCCCCGATGATGATGTCCCTCTTGCCGACCGGCAGGGCTTCCGCGGTGAGGAGCTCGACAGCCTGGTCGCGGGTCCGCTCGGCGTTCTCGACCAGTTTCATCTCTTCGATGCATTCCCAGCCCCTGCCAGCCCAGTCTCCGCCGAGACCCGCCGGGAAGCTGCGTCGCTGGACCTCGTTTCCGTCCTTGGCGGTCACCTCGTAACCTGCGCCGGTCTCCACGATATGCTGTCGGATGTCTGCGCCCTCGGTGGAGACGAACCGCTTGTTGATGTGCAGTCCGCCGTGACTTGCGAAGCTGGCGACGACCTTGGGGTGCTTGTGCAGGATGTCGGCGACCCTGGTGAGAAGCTGGATTTTCCTGTCGAGGGGGACGCTGAACGGGTCCTTCTCGACCGGCGTTTCGTATGAGTCCTGGTAGATTTCGACGTCGCCCAGCTTGACATCCTTGCGCTTGGTTGTTGCGCTGGCTTTCGCGATCTCGAAAGCCTTTTCCGCCGCGGCGACGATGTCGGCTTCTTCGATCGAGGCTACGCCTGCGAATCCCCAGGCCCCGTCGGCGATAACTCGCACGCCGACGCCGCTGTCGACCGTGCGCGTGACCGCTTCCACCTTGCCGTTTCTCAGGATCACGGCCTCGCGTCTCGAATCGACCCAGCGCGCGTCGCCGTAGTCGCAGCCCAGTTTCTTAAGGCGGTCGATGGCCGCCGGAAGATGCTCCATACTTTTCTCCTCTCCCCGGAATGCCGGAGGGTTGGTTTCCTTGATTTCATGTCCCGCATTGTCGGGAAAGCGGAGGGAATTCTAGAACGATTTAGTTGAAACTGTCAACTAAGTTCCGGGAAAAAGTTGAAAATTTCCACTAAATTGTCGGGGGGGATTTTCGAAGGTGGCCGCTGCGTATATGGCTAGCAAGGCCATCAAACCGAAAGGCGGAGCCCACAACAAAAACTTCGTTGATTTCAATGGAAATCCACTTGCGGTCTAGGGCTTCCGCGATCTCTCCGACGACATTACTGCCAGCAAATGGGTCGACAACCAGGTCGCGTGGCTTTGTAAGGAACTTGATGAAGAACTCTGGGATTGCCCTAACGAACCGAGCGGGATGTACTTCAAGTCCGCATTCCTTACAGCCAGCAAGATACTTGTCGTTGCTGCCGGTATTCGCGGCAATGATAACATTCCCAGGTATGGCGCCCTTCTGGCGCTTTCCCCACTGGTTGGAAACCACATGCCCTGACGGCCGCTTCCCCTCGTTGTAACCCCGTGAAAGGAGTTCCTCCATACTTTTGGTGTAAGGCTTCAATACCCGCCTGTTGTCCGCCTTGGGTCTTGCTGATTTCGAAAGCCACCAAATCGGGTTTATGGCATCTTTCACTCTCACTCGGTCAATCGTGACCCATTGAGCTGGAGCCGGCATCTTTGCCGGGTTATACCAGTAAAACTCCTGCGCCAGTTTGAACGGTCCATCTGGTCCGCATAACCTAAGCAGGAGCTCAAAGTGGTAGAGGGTTCTTGTCGGCTCTCCTCTGTTCCACGAGCCTCCTATGTCCAAGACAAAACTGCCCCTAGGTTTGAGTACTCTCGCGATTTCCAGTGCGAAAGGCCAGAACCAGTCTGAATATTCCTCCGCAGACACATTCCCGTAGGACTTCTTCCGCCGGAGCGCGAAAGGTGGTGAAGTCAGGACCAAATCCACGGACCCTTTGGGCACACTCGACAGCAGGTGCAGGCTGTCAGCGCAGTATGCCTTCCCGAGTTTCGTCCGATACAAAGGCTGAATCATATCGGCTGGTCTACCCTCTTCCGTTGATCGATCCTCTTCCTGATGATCTCGATTTCTTTGCTGAACAAACGAACCAAGAAGCTGTGCAATTCCCGCAACAGTGCCAATTCTTGCGGGCTGAAGGCGCTTCCGTCATGCTCGAAGGCGACCGTCTTGTCTCCTGAAGCTGCTTCGGCTGCCGCGATGACCGAGAGAAGGTCGTTCATCCTACCCTCAAGCTCGATGGAAACGCTCCTCGGAGAGATACGCCAGAATGCACATGCGTCATGAAACGAGATCTCCTCCTTTCGTCCGTCTCTGTATTTCTCAAGGGCCCTTGAAGACATCAAACGCCTAAGTGCGATCTGAAGTTCACGATGCAGACCTGCTTTCTTCATGTCCGGCTCCATATCGCGGCTGCCCAACATGCGAGCGCGCTCTCTTCCGGCCTCAGTAAGCTCGTAAAGCTTCTGGCCGACCTTGACAAGGAATCCCCGTTTGCGGATGGGTTTTGACCCCATGATCTCTGCGAAGACGCGATTGGAGTCTGGGTAAAGCAGGCGGCCAGAGGAATCCGCGAATCCCGCGAGGCCGAACGCATCGGGATACTTCCGCCATGCGGCCACAACCAGATCTTCAGCAGTAAAGGCTTTTCTGCCGTCCCCTGTCATGTCGTAGGCCGCTAGCAGGAGCTTGTCTGAAATGGTCATGCCCAATCTGTGTGTCACCCCGGGCTAAGACGGGAGATCGCCATGGTCAATGAAGCCACCTAGTTCAGTCGCAGCGGCAAGCTGAACCTCCGCGGCCTTCTGGCCCCATGCTCCGATCCATTGATCAACGGAGAGAGCCGGGGCCTCCTGTGGACCGTGGGTCACTGCAATCTGGACTATGACATCAATATACCGCTCAAGGTGGTACATGCGCCACTCCCGCGAGTCATATCCGTATCCGCGCGATTTATTAGAGTATAGTTTAGCCAAAGGCGATGAGCTATTGATCCACCATATATTGAGATCCACGTCTTCTACCCTCTGATGAACCGGGGGGTCGTCGTATCTGAAAGACACTTCCGCTCCGGTTTCCGGATCGGCATCGACACCCGAGATCAGAACCACCGGATGTCCCTTGCCCTTCTTTCCAGGACCCCTTCCAATACCCTCAACTACCTTTACTACAGCATGCTTCGCGGCCTCACATCTGTCGTCCCCCGCCACGACCTCAGTTTGGCCTTGCGAAACGCCATACACCAAACCTGACGAGCTTACCCGAGCAACGCTGGGGTTGTCCACAATCCATTGCAGCAGCACGTCTGGTGTGTTCACGCCATCAACTAAGCTGCAGATTGCCTCGAGTTTCGTTCTGCCCCTTTCAGGTACTTGTACTTCGTTAGGTTGGATGGTAATCCCGTGTATGCAGACAACATCAAGAGGAGCTTTGTTGGATTGAAGCCTGTTGTCGAGTGTCCTAGCATAGATTTGGGTCCGGCCAAAGGCAAAAGTGTTGATGACCATCAAATCCCCATCTACCATGGCAACATTCGTGTCTTCACTTATCCATTCAAAGGGAACAGGGCGGATTAGCTCATTCTTTGAGTTGTAGAATCTCAGGGCAGGTCTGAACGCAACGCCTACTCCGGCTCTCTGATGGGAAAGGGAGAGCTCGATCCTTACCGCCTTTCCAGAAGGCAACGCTTGTCTTGGTGGAGGGCCATCGATAGTGCCGGTCCCCCACAAGTTGCTCATGATCTCGTCAAGGAGCCGGTTTTTCCACTCATCTAGGGCTTCATTCAGCCTTTTGACGAGGTTCTTTTCTTCTTGGTCGTGAAGCCGTCTTTCAAGGGCCTCAAACTCATTCGCGTAATCCTGGATCTGACGGGAAATGTAATGCTCCACAGCCCGTGTGAGAGAGCTCGTGGCGAGTCTAGCCCTGTCGTTCTGTTTGAACCTTTCCAGGGAATCAAGATGACACTCCCCGTAGATGCGGTTACGATATTCTGATTGGACATTGAGTTCCAGCACTTCGACATAACCGATGTAGCCTGACTGCGCCTTGAAGGTTACATTGTGCCGGCCCTTCAAATTCCATCGCATGCTTTTCTCGGAAGTTCTCAGAGTAAGCGTGCCCTGAGGATACTTGCCGTCTTCAGTAGTCGAAATTTTCTCCCCTGTTCTTGGGTCTTCCAGTTTTGCCGGAATGTCAAGCACTCTGGGTTCAGCAGCTCCTTCCATCGGCCGAATTTCGGGTAACGACAGCGGTTTGCCTGCAGCGAGGGGACGACCGTTGACCATGACGCAGACTCGACACATCTGCAGAGTCTGGATCATCTGGGGGTACTGTTCAAGGCTGCTCACCAGGTGATCCACAGCAATGCGCTGACTATAGTCCTTTGGAGCAACGCCGGTCACAAAAGAAAACCCTTGCGCTAGACTGAATGCATGCTTTGCATCGTCGGGGAGGACGTTGAGACTGCACCTCACTGAAACAAGAGTCGAATCTAGCTCACTCCCAAGATCCCGCACCGGGAAGTCACGACCTTCTTCTCGATTGGGCACATAGCCGAACCTAAAAGATCCGCCCGAGACCCCATAGCGGTTCCCGCTCCCGAACTTGACGGTATGCACAAGTGAGTATTTTTCGAACATCTGGGTCATGTAGCATTTGCCCCCATTACCGTGCCCGCCTTGAACTCCTTCTGATCTCCCGCCTCTCGTGGAGGCCTCTGGATCTGCCCAGACTCGAAAACTCTCCTCGATGACTTTGCTTGTCATACCGCAGAAATCAAGGCACGAAATCGACGTGTCCTTCTTGGGGCGGCCATAGTCGAAAATCACAACCACAACCCGCTTGTCTGGCGGTGCATTTTCACGCGCATAGGCATCAGCTGAGTTTTTGATCCATTCAGGCAGCCCTGCCTCGTGAGACTGAAATGCGCTACAGATGAGTCTAATAGCTCCTTCCTCATGCACCTGCAGGTCATCATCCGGAGTGTAGCGGAGCTCAACCATGACATCCTCCTTTGCCTAGCATTCGTATTTTACAATAGTTCCGGTTGCACTGCAATCGGTCTCATCGACCGTAGGAAGAATGCGATGGCGAATGAATCCCCTACTGAAATCTCGGCACATGGAGAATCTCGTGCAGTTTGCTGAATTCGTCGGGGCCCAGGACATATCGAGCGCCCAGGCGCACCTCCTCGAGGTTGGGGTCGACCGCTACCCCGAACGCGCATTTCCTGAAGCCCGACACATCCCCCCATCCGTCCCCTACAAAAACCCGCTGCTCGATGGGAACGCCCTCCAGGGCCGAAATCCGCTCGACGAATGAGCCCTTGTCCATCCCGGGGATGTTGTCCGTGACGCGCATCTCGATCTCGCCGGTGCAGAGGTTGTCGGAGTCGAAGATGAGCTCGTTCGCGTGATAGTGATCGAAGGCGATATTCTCCCTCTCGAGCCACATGTCGCGCCAGAGAGTGAGGCCGCTCGAGAGGACCGCCGTCTTGATCCCTGCTGATTTCAGAGCCCTGATGAGCTCCGGTACGCCGGGACGTATTTCGATCGTTCTGAGCCGCTCGAGGAATCTCTCCTTCGGCACTCCGGTCCAGAGTCTGACGCATTCACGGACGAACTCGTCGTAGGGGGTTCTGTCTCGGAGATGGTGTTCGAGAAGGATGCGAGCGCGGGAGTCCCAGGTTCCGAAGTGCTGGTTGAAGTACTCGACAAAGGAGCGACGAGAGTTGAGGGTGCCGTCGTTGTCGAAGAAGACAAGCCTGTAAGGTGAAGGGAGATCGGTCACGTCGACGAATCGTACATTTACGGGATGGAGGGGTCAAATCCCCCCCTGTAGTCCCCCCCAAAGGGTCGGACGGTTGGCTGGGAAAATACCGACGGGCCGCGCAGTTTGCACGGCCCGTCCCGGGGTAAGTCCCCTGTCCGCCGACCACAGGCCTCCTCGAAGATCCCTGTTAGATCGATTCAATCAGGGTGGTCTGCGGGACCACGTCTGTCCGTCTCGCATTGGGCCCGCACCAGCACGATCAGCGGCGGGCAAGTCGCCTCACCCAATCTCCTACAGTCCTTCGCTTCTTATTATAAATGGGATAGTATGATATATCAAGTGGTGCCGGAAAATTAAGCGAAAAAAAAAACGGCTCTGAAGGAGCCTCGTCCTCCTCGCGCGCATCAGTTCACTTGGCTGAGAGCGGGCCCGCGTGCGAATAGCGAGTAATCTCGCCCTTTTCCCCGAAGATAATCACCTGGCAGTTGATCACGCAGTCTTCCTGCACGACCCTGACATAATAGATGTTGCCCGGGGAGGTCTTCCGGTCGAATTCGGCTGAGTCGAGCACGACCATGGGCTGCCCGGTATAGGGGTTCTCGGGCATCCCGACGCCTTTCGATCTGAGGAGCTCGCCCCAACTGTCGGGGTAGCAGAAAGTGTTGCGCTTGTAGTCTTCGAGCCAGGTGCAGTACGGGGCGATCCTCTCGACCGTGAGCTGCTCGTTGGGGGTCCGCGACCGCTTGCATCCGGAGAGGTTGAGCGCAATGAGCGGGATGAGAATGGCCGCAAAGATCGCGACACGCATTAAGGGAAACGGTCTGTGCACCATGGTGTCCTCCTTGGAAATCTTACACCGGTTGTGACGAACAGGACGAGGGATAGTTGCCGCGGCTCGTGATTCTCAGGCGGCCCTGGGAGGCTCCGGGGGCAACTGGAGCAGCCGCAGGGCCAGCGTCACCACGGCGCGCGATGGGAGGCTGGCGGGGTAACGCTCGACGAAGGGCCTTCTTTCAATCGCGGATTGCTCCACGATGGGATCGGTCGGGACCCATCCGACGAATTCGGGATCGGTGTCGAGGAATTTCCTGACTGCGTTTGTCAGCCTGCCGGCGGCGCGACGCGCGGCGAAATCGTTGAGGACCTTGTTGATGATGAGCCGGACCGTGAGTCGGGGGTTTCTGTCGACAAGAACCTTGATCAAGCGGTAGGCGTTAAGCGTGGACGTGCTCTCGGGAGACACGATGATGGCGATTTCGTCCGAGAGTCCGGCGACATGCTGCACGCCTTCATCGATTCCCGCGCCGCCGTCCATGAGGATGAATTCGGCGGAGTCGTCGAGAGATTCGAGCACATGCTCAAGGCGGCCGGTGTCCACGGCATCTCTCGGGACGATCTGTCCTGCGCCGGGCAGGAGCCACAGTCCGGAGGGCAGGTTCACCAGGGCGCGGCGGACCTCGCCGTCCGACGTGAGGAGCCTGTCGAGGGTAAGTCGGGGCTGAACTCCGAGCAAAACATCGGCGTTCGCGAGGCCGAGGTCGCAGTCGATGAGGATGGTCTTGTGACCCATCCTGGCCAGAGCGAGGGCGATGTTGACGGCGAGAGAGGTCTTGCCCACTCCGCCCTTGCCGCTCAGGAACGATATCCGTCGCGCGTTGTGGGGCGGGATTTTCGGGGCGATGCTCCTGACCAGACTACGAAGCTTTTCGGCTTGATCCTGCATGGTCGGCTTTCAGATGCGCTTGCTTGTCTCCACGGTTTGCGGGAGGCCCTCTTCCGACGGTTTCTCCTCGAGGAACACCGCTACCGGCAACGGGCCCGGGTCCTGTCGCTCCTTGAAATAGCGAAGCTCCCTGAGCGAGACCAGAACCGGGGAGCTCGATCTCTTTCGAACGGGCTCGAAGTCCCTGGCTCTCAGGGGATCGGTCCATTTCTCGGGGTCGTAGGTTATTGACATATCAATCGATCACATCCGATCGAAAGAACCGTGCGCCGGAGGCGCATGCTACGTCATGCTTCGCCTGATCACGAGGCTGAGGAGATCGGACTCCTCGCCGAGGATGATGTCGTCGGGAACGCTCTGTCCGTTGGTCAGGTAGCTCGGGGGCAGGCCCTCGGAATACATCAGGCTGAGAGCCGGACCGAGCGTGCACGTCTCGTCGATCTTCGTGAAGATGAAACGGGTGTAGTTTGCGGGACGGAAGCGGTCGGCGACGACCTGCATGTCTCTGGGCCGCGTCGTGGCGGAAATAACCAGGTGGCACTCGACATCGTCGTGCGCCGCTACGAGCTCTCTCAGCTCCTCGATCCGGTCGTCGCTGGTGGGACTTCTCCCGGCGGTGTCGATGAAAATGCGATCCATCGTGCTGAAATCGTTGATGGCCTCGCGAAGCTCGGCGGGGCTGAAAACGACCTTCAGGGGGATGTCCAGGATTCCGGCGAACGTCTTAAGCTGGTCGATGGCCGCGATCCTGTAGGTGTCGGCGGAGACGAGTCCGACGCGCTCCTTGTCGAGGAGATTGGCGGTGGCGGCGAGCTTCGCGAGCGTCGTGGTCTTGCCTACGCCCGTGGGTCCTGCGAGGGCGAGAATCCTTGGCGACTGCCTGCCCTTCAGGCTCCCGCGCGCTTCGACCGTGGACGAGACGGTGCGCTGGAACGCGGTAAGAGTGGCCTCAAAATCGGCCAATGCGTCGGGTTCTGCGACCTTGAGAGTCTCCTCGAGCATCTGGTCGGCGATCGTTTCGTTGACCTCGTTCGCGACGAGTTTCTCTTTCAGGTGCTCAAGCCATCTCGGAAGCCTTTTTGGCTCGAGATCGGAATCGGCTTTCCTGCCGACTCCCTTCTCGATGGAGCGCCGGACGTCGGCGATTTCCTGGGCGAGCCGGTGTATTTGGTTTTCGAGCCTGGTGGTCGATTCGGTTGCGGTGGCGACGGTAGCCTGGCCGAGGATGGGTCCCGATCCGGGCGGCTGGTATATTACCGGCTGCGGACCATAGTGGGAGCTAGGGGACTGATGAGAGGGCTGAGCGCCGTGACCGTTGGCTGCCCTGGGCAGAAGGCGATCGAGGATCTCGTTGTTCAATGCGGAGGCATTGTTGACGGAATCTTTGGAGTCGGTCGAGAGGTCGCGCTCGATCCCCGCGTAGACCTCGATCATGGCTCTCCCGCCTATCCCCAGAAGGCCGCCTCTTCTGTAGCGGCGTGTCTTCACCACCGCGTTCTCGCCGAGGTCGCGCTTGACCTGCCGGATGATACGAGGAAGATCCTTCTCCTCAGCCTCATATCTTTTGATCCGCATAACCATCGGCATTCAACTCCAGGATTCCGACGCTCTCAATGCGGACGTCGGGCACGATCTCGGCATAGCTGACCACCGCCAGGTCGCGTATCGCTTCGCCGAGCAGACGCGCCAGGGGCAACCGCACCTTCGGCCCGACAAGCAGCACCGGCCTCAGCCCACGATCCCGCACCTGCCCGGTTAGCTTCACCAGTGTCCCCATGAACTTCTGGTAGACATCGGGCGCCATGACCGGATATTGCCCGGCGGCGGTCTGTCGCAGGCTGGATTCTATCAGACTTTCAAGCGCCGGCGCCAGTGTTATGACCTTCACTTCGCCCTCGGGCGACCTGATGCGGGAGGTTATCTGCCTCGAGAGCGCGGCGCGGACATACTCGGTAAGGAGGTCGGGGTCCTTGGTCAGGCCGATATGGTCGGCGACGGTCTCAAGGATGGCGGCAAGATCGCGTATGGAGACGCGCTCGGCGAGGAGGTTTCTGCAGATTCGAAGGATCTCGCCCAGCCCGAGAGTGTCGGGCAGAAGCTCCGCCACAACGACCGGATAGTCCTCCTTCAGACGGTCTATGAGTGTCTGGAGGTTCTGCCTGTCGAGGAATTCGTCGGCATGCGACCGTATGATCTCGGTGAGATGGGTTGCGAGCACGCTGACGGGGTCGACTATCGTGTAGCCGAGTGTCTCGGCGCGGGGGCGGTCTTCCTCAGTGATCCAGTATGCCGGGTAGCCGTAGGCAGGCTCCTTCGTCTCGATCCCCAGGAGCTCCTCCTCGGCGGTGCCGGGATTGATGGCCAGGAGGCGGTCGGTCACCAGCTCATTGCCCGCAACCCTGTTCCCGCGGATCTTGACAACATACTCGCCCGGACGGAGCTGGATGTTATCGCGAATTCGTATCGGGGGGACGACGAGGCCGAGCTCGTTGGCTATCTGTTTTCGAATGACGGTAATGCGGTCCAGGAGGTCGCCCTCGGCCTTCGTGTCGACGAGCGGCACCAGCGAGAATCCGATCTCAATCTGCATGGGGTCGACACCCATCGTTTTCAGGACTTCCTCGGGGGTCTCCTTTGACGGCTGCGCCTCCATCCTGGTTTTCTTGGCTTCCTCGCCGGCCTTGACGCGCTCCCTCCCCTTGGTGATGGTGTTTCCGATGAGCCATATCGCGGCGGCCATGGGGATCAGGAGGAGCTTGGGCATTCCAGGAACCAGCGCAAGGAGCAGGATCGCGCCCGCCGCAAGCTTGATGGATCTGGGCTGGTTCCCTATCTGCAGAAGAATATTGACGCTGACGTTTTTGTCGCTTGCCGCGTTGGTGACCATGACGCCGGTGGCGACACTCATGAGCAGCGCCGGTAGCTGAGCCGCCAGGCCCTCGCCGATGGTCAGGGTGGTGTAAACGCGGACCGCATCGCCTGCGCTCATCCCCTTCTGGGCCATCCCTATGATGAACCCGGCTCCGATGTTCACGAGGGCGATGATTATCCCGACGATGGCGTCGCCCCTGATGAATCGCGACGCGCCGTCCATCGCGCCGTAGTAGTCCGCCTCCTGTTCCAGCTTCCTTCTGCGCTCCCTGGCCTGGTCTTCCGTGATGAGTCCGTTTGTAAGGTCGGCGTCGATGGACATCTGCTTGCCCGGCATCGCGTCCAATGTGAAACGAGCCGCGACCTCGCCGATGCGCTGGGTGCCGTTGGCGATGACTATGTAGTTGACGGCGACCAGGATGATGAATATCACTGCGCCGACAACGAAATTCCCGTGAGTGACCCATGTCCCGAATGTGGCAACAATGTGACCCGCATCGGCTATCGAGAGGATCGATCGCGTGGTAGACACGTTGAGCGCGATCCGGAACACCGTCATCATGAGTATCCAGGTCGGAAACACCGAGAACTCAAGCGGGTCGTTGATCGCAGTGGCCAGCAGAATCGTGATGAAGGCCGACGAAAGCGAGACGGCGATGAAGAAGTCGAGGACCGGCGGCGGGAACGGAATCACCATCATCACGACCGAGATGATGGCCAGGGCGGGAAAGAATAAGTCCGTCTGCCTGAACAGACGTGCGATGATGGGATTTCTTGCGATGGTCTCCATCGGAAAATACGCAACTTACCGGGCGGACATACCCGGCCCGGTGTCAATCAGATTCAGTCAGATTATAATCCATTTAATAAGGGCAAAAGTTGCCGGAGAGCTTCTCCATTCGAGACGGACGCTCATTTCACGGCCAGAAGCCTGAAGCCGTCGTCGTCATCGACATACACCTGTACCCAGAACCCGGCATCCTTCATTACCGCAAGGAACGTGATCATGTCGGGCATGCTGTCGTCGGCAACAACACCCCCGATCTCCCTGTGATGCTTGTTGGTCTCGCTTGAGGGACGCCGATCGAGGATCGCGACGCGTCCGCCATCCTTCAAAACCCGATAGAACTCGCTCACCGCGCCGCGAGGGTCGCAGAAGTGCGGGAAGCTCTCCAAAACCACGACCCAGTCGAAAGCCTCATTGTCGAAAGGCAGGTTGTGGCAGTCGCCGACGCGAAAATCGATGGTTCTTCCCCCGGGGGCGCGACGGATCTGCCTTGCGCGGTCGATCATCTCCGGCGTGATATCGAGACCGGTCACGCTGCTGCCCTCGCCCAGACGCTCGGCGAGAAGGACGGTCAGTCGTCCCGTGCCGCATCCACAGTCGAGAACCCTTGCCGTCTCGTTCCGCGGAAAATGTATGTCGTCGAGGATGAGATCGATGCGGTCCCGGTCCTGATCTGTATAGACATCGAACACACCCTCGGACGCTCTTTCCCTGAAGAAATCGATCAGTTCGAGTCTGTGGCTGTCATCATGCATTCCGGCGATCCCTCGTGAAAACTGATGTCAGTCTGCGGGTCATCCCACAGGCTTAAGGCGCTCCATGAGGAACTCCACCGCGGCGTTGAGCTGGTCGTCGATCCCGTCTCGGATGTGGTTCAGATCGTCGGCGACTCTGATGTCGGGCTGGATTCCGAGATTCTCCATGTTCTGGCCTTCCATTGTGAGCCAACCGTTTTGGGGAACGCGGATGTAGGTTACCCCGTCAACCAGGGCGATATTCCATGTGCCGATTACCCCCCCGAAGGTTGTCTCACCGATGATCGTGCCGAGACCGAGCGCCCGGAATCCGGCCGGGAAAATCTCCGCGTCGGAGAAGCTGCGCTCGTTTATGAGGACGACGGTGGGGCGGTCCCATCTTCTTGGGGGCTGCGGCACCATCTCGGCGTCCCGCGGCTTCTGCCAGGCGAACTGCGGGCGGGAGAGGATGTCCATAAGCTGCTCGTGAGTGTTCCCGCCGCCGTTGAACCGCACGTCGATGATCAGCGCTTCCTTGTCGAAGTTCTCGGCGAAAAGCTCCTTCGCGAAAAGCTCGAGTTGCTCGCCGGACATGCCGCTGATGTGAACGTAGCCCACTCGTCCGTCGCTCGCCTTCTCCACGACCGCCCGATTGGAGTCCACCCAGTCGAAATACTGGACTTCCCAGTAGGAGAGCTTGTTCGGGTCCTCGTCCCACCACGGTACGGGGGCCAAAGTGACCTCGCGAGCGCTGGTCCCCTCCTGGTCCGACGCCACCTTCAGCACGGTGGTTCTTGCGATGGAATCGTCGAAAAGTCTCCAGTAGTCATCTGAGTTGGAGACAGGCTCGCCGTTGATTTCCAGCACCCACTCACCGGGTTCGATGCGCGTCTCCGAGTAATCCGCCGGACCTCTCGGGTATACCTTTGTCACCCTGAGTCCCGGACCCTCGGCGAACGGATCGAAATCGAGACCAGGGTAGCCGTTGGTTTCGCCGATGCCCTCGTTGCTGCCGGATGTCCAGCACGACAGGTGGCTTGCGTCCAACTCCCCGAACAACATCGACATCAGGTCGGTGAATTCCTCGGGCACCGCGGCTTGCTCGACCAGCGGCTCGTAAAACTCGATCGCCTCATCCCAGTTCGTGCCGTGGAGGAGCGGGTCGTAGAAATGATTCTCCAGGACGCGACCGGTCTCCTGGATCATCTGGCTGCGCTCGTCGGCAAGGTTCAGAGTGAGCCGTCCGTACGCGGGCACCGACGAAACGTCGATCGAGTCCTTCTTCCAGAATTTCACGCGCCCATCAGTGAGATAGTAAACACCGCTGCCGTCCGGCAGCCATTCCAGATCGTCCAGGCCGTCAGGGGCATCGGCGATGTGATTGGCGCTGCCGCCGTCGAACGGGATGCTCCACAGCGCGGTGGTCCCGAGCGCGTTTGAGTCGTAGACGAAGGTTTTCGAATCGGGCGACAGCGCAGCCCGCCATCCTCCGCCTCGGGTCGATGTCACGAGCCGGGCCCTCTCGTCGATTCGATCGAAGTTGATCTCAACCGCGACTTTTTCTTCCGTCTTGTTTTCAACCGAGCCCTCTGCGGTTTCGGTTTCTTCGCCGGCGGATTTTTCCTCGGGGAATTCGAGGACATCGCTTCTCGGCGCGGGAATCCTGTTGAGCTGGATCACGTACAGCGCGTATCCGTTCTGCCACCATCCCCAGCCGGGAAGGCCGTAGGCGATGTCCCGGCTGCTGAGCATGTAGACGCTTTTCCCGTCGAGCGTCCAACCCGCGAAATAGTCGGTGTCGTGGTGGACGGTGATGTTGACGGGCTGCGGGTCGGCATTTTCGTCGGTGCCCACAACGAAGACATCGTCATCGTAGACCGAGTCGAGTCCCGTGTAGGCGATCCAGCGCGAGTCGGGCGACCAGTTATAGCCCGACGGCCAGGGGGATGTCTGGAGGAGTGTGTGGAGGATGACTCTCTCCGAGCCGGTTTCGAGGTCCCTGACCACCAACTTGTCGTTGGCTCTGTAGTACGCGATGCGGGTGCCGTCGGGCGAGTAGACGGGCAGGTATTCCTCCTCGGGAGTGTTTGTCAGGCGGGTCCATTCGTACGTGCGTAGATCGATCTCGTAAACCTCTTGATTCCCGTCGCGATCGCTGATGAGCGCGACGCGGTCGCCGTCGGGGTGCCACGCGACATGGCGCTCGCGTGAGGGAGTGTCGGTGACGCGGACGGACTCCCGGAATCGCTCGTCGCCCAGGGGCGGCGTTTCATCAGGGTCGTAAACGGGAGCGACATACAATTCGCCGCGCGCGATCAGAGCGATATGCGTCCCGAGAGGGCTCAGCTCGATCTCTTCGACATTCCCGCTGATGTCGAGGCGCACATCCTGCGAATGCTTAGGCTCGCTCGAACAGTCGAGATGGATTCTTCGGGGTTGCTGACCGGGGTCCATGATCCACAGCCGAAAATCCTGGATGAACGCGACACGTCCCGTGTCGGCGACGGAGAGGAAGAGCACGGGACGGTCGGTGAAATCGGTGAGCTTCTCGGCCGGTCCGCCGGTGGACGGGATTCTGTAGACGTTCTCCATGCCGTCGCGATCGGACACGAAATAGATGGTCTGGTCGCCGGGTCCCCAGCAGGGCCAGTAGTCGATACCGTTGTAGCCGTTCTCGACCCATCTCATGTTCCGACCGTTGCGATCCATGACGTAAATGTCCGTGTCGCCGGAGCCGTTATATTTTCGTCTCTGCCAGTTGGACGATCCGCGGCAGACGACGATCCTGCCGCCGTCGGACGAGTAGCAGGATTCGCGATTGATGCCGGTGTCGTGGGTGATTGGTCTGTCCGAGCCCCCGGCGACATCGACCTCGAAGAGATCGGATGAGAAAAGTCGCCGGTAGCTTCTGAAGAGAATGGTCTTGCCGTCGGGGGAGATATCGACCGGGATATCGTAGTTGCCGAACCGCGTGTGACGCGTCGGCGTGCCCCCGCTCACCGGCACGGAATAGACATCATCGTTTCCGTCGCGGTTCGAGGCGAACACGATCCTGCCGCCGTCCGGAAACCAGACTGGATGCCAGTCCTCTGCGACATGGTCGGTGACTCGGGCGCATCGGCCGGTGTCGACATCGGCAGTCCAGATGTCGCCCATCCAGCTGAACGCCACCTTCCGTCCGTCGGGGCTGATGCTCGCGTCGAACATCGCCATGCGTCCGTCCGCAAGCGCGTCGGCGCGGGGCGAGACGACGATCAAAATCGGTAGACACAAAAGGACAAACAGCATTCGTGACAGAGAGAATCTCATGATGGCCTCCCATGACGGAAGGGGCTCGGGAAATCGTGGCCTATTCTATCACGACAAGGGCGGTTCGAGAGACAGAAACCCGCCGTATCCAAGGCCCAAGCGT
>Ga0315294_10000388_pt1 | contig 47714 bp, 45 predicted proteins | sample YL17G13_40_MG_FD_203626 | JGI IMG/M metagenome (GOLD analysis project Ga0315294, IMG submission 203626) | Sediment microbial communities from Yellowstone Lake, YNP, Wyoming, USA - YL17G13_40 | ecosystem: Environmental > Aquatic > Freshwater > Lake > Sediment | place: USA: Wyoming | collected... | reverse complement strand
GCGCTGCAAAAGGCAGCGAGCAACGGAGATTGGGGCTGAAATATCCCGAGAACTCTTCTGAAAATTTAATTACGAGAGGCAAAAAAACGAAAATGGTCAATCACGGCCAATTTTCAACAGCCTGCTAAAGGTAGCCATGATTCTTTATAGACTTTTTCTTGTTCACCGCCAGGGCCAAGCGAATGACGAAATTTCATAAGGATGTAATTACGTACTAAATCTGCCTGCGTAAGCGGTTCGGCCTTGTAGTTGAGGCTTTCAAATATTACATATGGGTCGTCTGTTTCGGCTAGATTAATCATGACGACTTGCAGGCATTGCCTTACGATGTCGAATATTTTATTCGGATCAATCATTTCATCATTATCATCTTTGGATAGGAGTGCATTCTTAAAAAACAAGTACGCCTCGTGCATTAAATGTTGGCTTTTCCTACTGCAATTGACGTGTGGCGTTAGAAGCTGAGAATACTCTTCTCGGTCGTCTTGTGTGGGCAGAATTTTTGGATAGTCAACTGAACCTTCATAATAGCGATTGGCAAGATAGTCTTGAATTTGCTCAGCTCTTTGAGCTTCCCCCCATCCGTCGCGCAAGGCGCAAAGTAAAACTGCAATTGTTAACAAGCGCTGCTGCCCGTCAATGATAAGATGTTTTGTGACTCCTACAGGAACTGTCCTCGCAGGAATCGAAACGATAGCACCCATGAAATGGGTTGAATCCATGAAATGGGTTGGATCCATGTTGTCGTAGCATTGCATAATATCTTCCCAAAGCGTTTGCCAATTTCTATTATTCCAAGTATAGTGTCTTTGGAATAAGGGGATTATGCTTTGCTTCTCTCCATCAAAATACTGGACTATGCGGACAGGATTAGCTTCCATAGTTTATTTCTCTCCTTGTCTTTTTTCAGCGGGTGTATCGCCCCCGGTTTCCTCGTGCTACGTAGCGTCCCGCTTTAAGGCGGGACTACGCAGAGTAGCATTAGACACCATTTAAGCATCAAGCAGCCAACCTTGTCAAGTAGATTTTTCTAGAATCGATCGGCCTCAAGAACCCCAGCCGCTCGATGCGCCACTGTGCGTTATATAGCTCCCCGAACTCTACCCTTACCATTCCTCCTTTGGCTGTGAGTATAAGCCATTTCAATGACAGATCCGGTCAGAGAATTTCAAGTTTCCGAAGCAAAAAGGCGCTCACTTTTGAGCGCCCCTAACTTCAGGCTGCTTTACCTATTGACCGACAGGAGTGTCGGTCCCCCTACAACAGTACCTGTTCTCCGAATATGCAATAGCGTCTGTCCCCCGAACAAAAGGGTTGTCTGCTATGCCATTATGCAAGATAGCTCATTTTGAAAATGATGTCAAGTCGAAAATCGTTCCGGTGTTCCGATGTTCCGGAGTTCCGGGGTTTGGAGAAAATATCGTTGTGTCGTGGTGTCGTTGTGGTTGAGAGGAGTTGTTCCGGTGTTTCGGTGTTTCGTAGTTCCGGAGTTCCGAATGCTGAATTCTCTGCGCTCGCTGCGGCTTTGCGGTATCGGGGCTTCCTACTTCGTCCCGCAATGCGGGACTACGAAGGACGAGAAAGCCCCTCGCATCCCGCGTTACGCGGGACTCGCTCCGCTCGCAGAATAGAAAGCGGCGGCCGAAGCCGCCGCACTCCAAAGCGCTACTGATTGTATTTTTGTCTGAGGTCTTTTTTGAGGATTTTGCCGGTGGGGGTTCGGGGCAGGGACTCGGCGAAGACCACGTATTTGGGCACCTTGAATTTTCCGATCCGAGCCTTGCACCATTCGATGATCTCTTCCGGGGTTATTTGCTCTCCCTTTTTGGGCACGACTATGGCCTTGACCGCTTCTCCCCATTTGGGGTCCGGGCAGCCGATGACTCCCACGTCCGCGACCTTGGGATGTCCGATGATGACGTCCTCGATTTCCGCGGGGTAGATGTTTTCTCCGCCGGAGATGATCATGTCTTTTTTCCGGTCGAGGATATAGATGAACCCGTCCTTATCTTTTTTGGCGAGGTCTCCGGTATAAAGCCACCCGTTCCTGAGAGTCCGGGCGGTCTCTTCGGGCTTGTTCCAATAGCCTTTCATGACGTTGTCCGCGCGGATGAGCACCTCCCCAAGCTCCTCCGGGCCGACCTCCTTGCCGCTGTCGTCCACCAGCTTGATCTCGGTATGGAAGATGGGCTGTCCGCATGACCCGGCCTTGAGGATGGCGTGTTTGGAGTCGATGACCGAGGCCGGGCCGGTGCACTCGGTGAGCCCGTATAGTTGGCGGACTTCGATTCCCGCGGCGTCGTATTCCTTGATGAGGTTGACCGGGACCGGCGCGGCATAGACCAGGATGACCTTGACCGTGCTCCAGTCCGAGTCTTTGAATTCGGGGAGCAGTTTGAGGAACATGAGCAGTTGGGGCACGCTTCCGAAGCCGTTGATTTTTTCCTGGGGTATTAGTTGCAGGAATTTTTTGGCGTCAAAGCTCCTGAGCAGCACCACTCTTTTCCCGAAGTGGACGAACATGGGAATTCCTGCGAGTGCGCCGATGTGGAATAGGGGTAGCGGGACTAGGAATGAGTTTCCGGTATCGCCGAGGGAGGTATAGAGGGAGACCGAGGTGTTGAAGTAGTTGTTGTGGGTGAGCATGGCGCCTTTGGGCCGGCCGGTGGTGCCGGAGGTGTAGAGGATGGAGAGGGTGTCGTGGTCCCCGCCCTGGATTTCGGGTTCGGTGGTTGGCTCGGGTTTGAGCAACTCTTCGTAAAGCCTGGCCCAGGGGGCCGGGTCTGAGAGCGCGACCAGGGTTTTAGCCGGGACGTCGCTCCGGATGGCGTCGACCAGTTGCGCGTATTCCTTGCCGAAGACAAAGACCTTGGCCGCGGAGTCGGCGAGGATGTATTGGACCTCGGGAGCGGCCAGGCGGTAGTTGACCGGGACCAATATGGCGCCGATCTTGCCCAGGCCGAAGAGCAGGTCATAGTATTCGGGCTCGTTGAGCGCGAGCATGGCCACGCGGTCGCCGCGTCCCACGCCCAGGCGCTTCATGGCATGGGCCAGCTGGTTGGCGCGCCGGTTGAGTTCGGCGTAGTTCCAACGCTTTTCATCGCAGACCAGGGCCTCCTGGTCCGGACTCAAGAGCGCGCGCTTATATAAAAATGCGCCGATGTTGATGCTCATTCGGTCCTCCTTTCATGTTTTCACGGGGCCGGGCCTGATGCCCGAAAGCTCAAGCGACCCTCACCCTACCCTCTCCCCTCCCAGGGAGAGGGAGGGGCTTATCGACACCCGCAAATCATATTCAATTGCAGGAGGAGATGCAAGGGGAATTTCAAGGGCAGGGTTATTATTGTTCAAATGTCGCGGCTGAAGCCGCTCGCACATTTAAGACCAAAATATCGCGGGCTACTTTGCTTTTGCGGTTTCGATGGCGAGCGGGTGGTCGAGCACATCGAGGAACCTGTATTCCTGTCCGAGTTTGAAATTGGCGGGGAAATAGTAATGCATCCAGTAGGTCTGGGGTCCTTTTTTGAGGTTGATGAAATTGACGAGGTTGTATCCCATGGCGTGGACTCCGGGCTGGTTTTCGGGCGGGTCCAGCTTCCGGTCGTCGTCGATATACACGACCTCTTTTTTGAGGAAGTCCCATTCCTTGGAGAACCAGATTCGGTGGCAGACGTTCCCCGGGGTCCCCACGTGGCAGAGCCAGTCGTGGTCGAAATGGATTTGGAGATTTTTTTCCGCGTCGCTCATTTTGCCGTCGAGCACCACCTCGGGGTTGTAGGTATTTTGCGCGTCATAGTAATGGGAGCCGTACGCGGTCTTGCTGTAATCGGTGAAGCCTTGGACGTCGATGTCGGTGAGCATTTTGCGGAGGTCGATGGGGAAATCAATGGTCATGGGATAGACGAAGAAATTGGGGTAGAAGTAGAGCACGGCAAAACCCGTGCCCTTGATCTTGACCTTGGCGATATCGAGGTATCCCTCGCCTTGGCGGATCACCCGCACCGGGCCGTCCTTGACCGCGGTCACTTTCGACTTGACCAGTTCGTCAAAGTTGAACGGGAACTTCATTCTTCCCCAGAGCAGCGAGAGGTTGCCGCGGATTTTGAACTGGTCGATGAGGTTGGGCCCGAATTTTCCGTCGGGGCCGGGCAGCGCGAAATGGTCATAGACAATGGCGTCGGCCCGGGTCCGCACCATGTAATTGGACGCGGTGACCAGGTTGTGGTTGGTTGCCTTGTCGTATTCGGCCCGGATGTAGTCCACGGCCGAGCGGGGCGCGTCCTTCTCAAACAGAGCGAGGTAGGCCCAGGCCTGGCCGCGGCCGAGCGGGTCCTTGATCGTGATCTCGTGCGCGCTGAGAAGGCCGGGAAGATCAAACTTGGCTGCCCGATCGCCGGCGTCAAAGACCATGAACACCAGTTCGTCGTTGGCGTCAAAGTTGGGGTCCGGGTCGGAATTCCTGTTCTTGCCGCTCTCGAACACGTAATCGCCTTTGGGGGTCTTCTCATCGACCTGGAACGGAATCGGAGCAAGCGCTCCTCGACGCAAAGCCAGCACGCTCAGCCGCGGGATTTCCCTGCCCAGAAGTTCGGGGAACCGGTCGCCGTTCAAAATGACGGCGTCCTCGGTGCGCGCCAAATCGTTTTTCTGCGCGGAAAGGCCGGGAGCCAAGCCCAGGAAAAAGCTGAAAATTGCGAGCCGCAACAACCCTTTTTTCATCGGTTCTCCTTTGCCGAATTGGCCGCGGAAACAAGGGAACACTCACCTTATTATAATACGGACCGGGCCGGCAAAATATTTGCCTTGCCGCTGATTTTGGCCGGGCGCGGACAATAAGGGGATGCTTTTCCGCTTATTCCGGATGAGGATACGGCTTGGTTTGCCTTTGCCCACCCCCACTTTTGCAGCTTAACCTTTTGGGTTTAGGGGTCAGGCCTTTTCGCGGAAGAACGAACTGCGATGATAAGGCCAGACCCCCCCGAGGCTTGACCCCCTGAAATTTCGGCCTGACCCGCGGCATTTTCAAAAAGTGGGGGTGGGCAAGCTGGTTTGCCTTCTTGACAACCGTGGCGGACTGGCTATATTTAGCTTGAATTGAGCTTCCTGCAACCATCGATAATTCAAGGGCTTGAGCGGAAATTCAGAGTGCGGGAATTCAGGGAGGATTTCCAAAGATGAAAGCCGGGATGGAAGGCTTGGGTCTGGAGGAATTACGGGATCGTTACCCGGGCAAGTTTGCCGGCGAGGACATGATCTTCAAGAACATCCACCCCGGCGACCGCATTTTCGTGGCCACGGGCTGCGCCGAGCCGCAATATCTGGTCCAGGCCCTGATCAACTACGTGAACGCGAACCCCAAGGCGTTCTTTGACACCGAGGTCCTTCACGTCTGGACCCTGGGCGTGGCGCCTTACGCCGACGAGAAGTTCAAGGCCAACTTCCGGCTCAACAGCTTCTTCATCGCCGGCAACTCGCGCGAGGCCATCAACAAGGGACTCGCCGATTACACCCCGGTGTCCCTGTCCCAGCTCCCGGGGCTGATCCGCAACGGGTTCGTGCCCATCGATATCGCGCTCATCCAGACCTCGCTCCCGGACAAACACGGGTTCCTCAACCTCGGCATCAGCGTGGACATGGTCAAAGCCGCGACCGAAAAAGCACGGCTGATCATCGCCCAGCTCAACCCCAACATGCCCCGGGTGCACGGAGACGGCTTCATCAACATCCAGGACGTGGCCTACGTGGTCCCTTGCGAAGAACCAATCCTCGAATTCAACCCCCCGGCCGAGACCGAGACCGTGCAGAAGATCGGCAAATTCGTGGCCCGCCTGGTCCGGGACGGCGACACCATCCAGGTCGGATACGGCTCCACCCCCAACGCCATTTTGGCCAACTTGAAGGAAAAGAAGAATCTGGGGGTCCACACCGAGCTATTGACCGACGGCATCGTGGAGCTGATGAAGAGCGGGGTGGTCAACAACTCGCAAAAGTCCGTTGACCCCGGCAAATCCGTCGCCACTTTCTGCATGGGCACGAGGCCGACCTATGACTACATCCACGACAACCCCGCAATTGAATTCCGAACCATTGACTACACCAACGACGCCAACGTCATCGCCCAGAACCATAACATGACCGCGATCAACAGCGCGCTGGAAATAGACCTCACCGGCCAGGCCTCGGCCGAGTCCATCGGCAAGATCTTTTACTCCGGCATCGGCGGCCAGGCCGACTTCATGAGAGCAACCGTCCGCGCCCCCGGCGGCAAGACCATACTCACCATGGAGTCAACCGCGCACAACGGAGAACTGTCCAGGATAGTGCCTTTCCTCAAAGAGGGCGCGGGCGTCACCCTCAACCGCGGGGACGTCCATTACGTGGTCACCGAGTACGGCATCGCCTATCTCCACGGCAAGAACGTGCGCGAGCGGGCCATGGAGCTGATCGCCATCGCGCACCCCAAGTTCCGCTCCTGGCTGATCCAGGAGGCCAAGAAGAACAACCTCATTTACAAGGACCAGGCGTTTGTCCCGGGCAAGAAGGGCGAATACCCCGAGAGCCTGGAGTCGTGGCGGACCACCCGGGGCGGGGTTGAGACCCTGCTCCGGCCGGTCAAGATTTCAGACGAGCCGCTGCTCAAGGATTTTTTCTACAAGCTCTCGAGCAACAGCATGTACCGCCGGTTCATCTCCGTGCGCCGGGACATGCCCCACGAGCGGCTGCAGGACTTTGTCGCCATCGATTACACCAGGGAAATGATCCTCCTGGCGGTGCAGCGGCCGGCGCCTTCGAAGGAAGTGCTGATGGGCCTGGCTCAGTACGGCATTGACGAGAACACCCACACCGCGGAGGCCGCGGTGGTGGTCCGGGACGACTTCCAGAACCGCGGGCTCGGCACCGAGCTGATGAGCTACGTGGTGCTGCTGGCCAACAAGGCCGGGCTTTTGGGCCTGACCGCGGAGGTGCTGGGCGAGAACACGGCCATGCTCCACGTCATGCAGAAGCTGGGGTTTGAAATCGATAGCGCGGCCAGCGAGGGCATGTACCGGTTGAAGCTCAGGTTCGGGGCCAGGTGATGGCCCCGGAGATCAGGTATCTTTTCGAGCCGAGGTCAATCGCTCTGATCGGCGCGTCCCGCAGCCCGGACAAAATCGGCTACAAGCTCCTGGAAAACATCCGCGCCGGCGGTTACCCCGGAAAGGTCTATCCGGTCAACCCCCAGGGCGGCGAAATATTGGGCTACAAGGTCTGCAAGGACATGGCCGAGGTGCCGGGAGAGGTTGACCTCGTCACCATCGCCATCCCGGCCAAATTCGTGCTCGAGGCGGTGAAGTCCTGCCCGGCCAGAAACGCCAAGTTCCTCTCCATCATCTCCTCGGGCTTCGCGGAAGTGGGCAACCTGGAAGAGGAGCAGGAGATAGTGAAATTTTCGCGCGAGCACAACATGCGGGTGCTCGGTCCCAACATCTTCGGGATTTACAGCTCAATGTCGCCGCTGAACGCGACCTTCGGCCAGCGCGACATAGCGCCCGGGAGCGCGGCCATCATCACCCAGAGCGGCGCTCTCGGGATCGGCATGATCGGCCGGACCGCGGTGGAAAAGATCGGGCTCTCGGCCATGGTCTCGGTCGGGAACAAGTCCGACCTGGACGAGGCCGACCTGCTCGAATACCTGATCCCCCACCCCGGAACCAAAATCATCATGATGTACATCGAAGGGATCAAACAGGGCGAGCGCTTGATCGAAACCTTGAAGCAGGCCACGCGCAAAAAACCGGTGATCGTGCTCAAGTCCGGCAGGAGCAGGCGCGGCGCCGTGGCCGCGGCGTCCCATACCGGGTCGCTCGCGGGCGCCGACGCCGTTTTCGACGCCATCATGAAGCAGTGCGGGGTGCTCCGGGCCGAGACCATGGACGAGGCTTTCCGATGGGTCCGGTTTTTGCCCGAGGCGCCCCTGCCCCGGGGGGAGAACACGGTGATCGTGACCAACGGCGGGGGCATCGGGGTGCTGGCCACGGACGCCGCGGAGAAATTCCACATCAGCCTCTACGACAACCAGCCGGCGTTAAAGGACATTTTCCAGGAGGTCACTCCCGGCTTCGGGTCCTCCAAAAACCCGGTGGACCTGACCGGCCAGGCAACCGCCAAGTCCTATGACCGCGCGCTCTCTGCCGCGCTCAAGAGCGAGAGTCTCCACTCGGTCCTGGCCCTCTACTGCCAGACCGCGGTGTTCGACGCCCAGGACCTCCCGGCCATGATCGAAGCCAACACCCAAAAATACCGGGAGCGCGGAAAGCCCCTGGTCTTTTCCGTGTTCGGCGGCCAGGCCGCGGATGACGCCATCAACGCGCTCCGCGACAAGCACATCGCGGTGTTCCCGGACGTTTACCAGGCGGTGGACTGCCTGGGGGCGCTTTATGCCCATTACCATTACCTGCGCGAACCGGGCGAGGAGCCGGACGAGGCGGAAATGGACGCGGGCGCGATCAAGGCCATTGTTGACCGCGCGCGGGAGCACGGCCGTAATTCGCTCTTGATCAACGAGTCGCAAAAGGTGATGGAGCTGGCCGGCATACCCGTGCCCTTAAGCGCGATCGCCGTGAACCTCGACCAGGCGGTCAGGCTGGCGGAAAAGATCGGCTACCCCTTGGTGATGAAGATCGTGTCCAAGGACATCCTCCACAAAAGCGACGTGGGCGGCGTGGCGCTCGACCTCTTGAACAAGAGCGAAGTGATCGATGCCTACCAGGCCGTCATCCACAATGCGCGCACCCAGCGGCCGGAGGCCAGGATCGAAGGGGTTGAGATTTCCCGGCAGGCGGCGCCGGGCCTGGAGACCATCGTGGGCGCGAGACGGGACAAGGTTTTCGGGCCGGTGATCATGTTCGGTTCGGGCGGGAAATACGTGGAGGTGCTCAAGGACGTGGCTTTCCGGGCGCTGCCGCTTTCCCGAAGGCAAATCCGGGGCATGATCGAAAGCCTGCGCTCCTACCCGCTCTTCCTGGGCGTGCGCGGGGAGAAGCCCAGGGACGTCTCCGCGGTGGTCGATGTGGTGATCCGGCTGGGCTCTCTGATCCGGAAATGCCCGGGAATTTCGGACGTAGAGATCAACCCGCTGGTGGCTTACGGGGACGGCCAGGGGGTCATGGCCGTGGACCTGAGGATTCTTCTCAGTCAATAGGAGGTGGCGAAAATGGACAAACTGGTGATCGCATCTTCGAGGCGCAGCGCCGGCAAAACCAGCGTGGTGGTCGGACTGGGGTCGGCGCTGGGGAAAAAATTCGGGTACTTGAAGCCCTTGGGCGACCGCCTGATCTATCGCGAGAAGCACACCTGGGACTACGACGCCGCTCTGGTCTCCGGGCTCTTCAACCTGCCGGAGAATCCGGAAGAACTGACCATCGGGTTCCAGCATTCCAAGCTCAAGTACATGTACGACGAGATCGGCACGGGCGAAAAAGTAAAACAGATGGTGGAGGCCGCGGGCAAAGGCAGGGAATTGGTGATCATCGAATGCGGCCGCGACTTCAGCTACGGCGCCAGCGTGCACCTGGACGCGCTATCGCTGGTCAAGTACGTGGACGGGAAACTCATCCTGGTGATCAGCGGCGCCGAAGACTCGATCGTGGACGACATCTATTTTTACAAGAAGCATATTGCCGCGAAAGAGACCAGCTTTGGCGGGGTGATCATCAACAAGGTGCACGACCTGGACGACTTCAAGAATTCCTACCTCGGCTCCCTCCAGGAGATGGCGGTCAACGTGCTCGGCATTTTGCCCTTCGCCCAAGAGTTGACCCATTACACCGTCCAGTATTTGGCGGACAGCCTGGTGGCCAAGGTGATCGCCGGGGAAAAAGGATTGAACAAAATGGTCAAGAACGTGTTCGTGGGCGCCATGAGCGCGGACGACGCCATCCGATCCGCGAGCTTCAAGCGCGAGGACAAGCTGGTGATCACCGCCGGCGACCGCAGCGACATGGTCCTGGCCGCGCTCGAGACCGGCTCCGCCGCGGTCGTGCTCACCAACAACATCTACCCCCCATCCAACATAACTTCCATAGCCGCGAACAAGCAAATACCGCTGCTCCTGGTCAACGCCGACGCCTACCAGGTTGCCGCCCGGGTCGACGGCCTGGAGCCACTGACCACCGGCGACGACAAGCAGAAAATTTCTCTGCTCGAAACCATGGTGAAGGAGCACGTGAAACTCCCGGGCATAACTTCTTAAATGGGGTCAGAACTTAAAAATTAAAAATCTCCGGCCCGGCGAAGAGCAAGGAAGGCCAAAACCGGCAGAAACCGTAGCATTTCGCAGTCTATTAAAGTTATAAAGATATACATATCGGCTTAAACATAAAACAGAGCCCTGACCCCAATCTTCTGGTTTGGGGCAGAATGGCGCCGGGAGGGCAAGATGGACAGGAGGGGTTTTCTAAGGAGCGGTGCTGCGGCGGGTGCGGGGCTGCTTGCTTCGCGAGCCGGGTTTAGCGGTCCGTTGATCAATCCGGGGCGGAGGCCGAACATCATTGTGGTCCTGTGCGACGACCTGGGTTATGGCGACATCGGCTGTTACGGCCAGGAACTGATCCGCACGCCGAACGTTGACTCGCTTGCGCGCCGCGGCATCCGTCTGACCGATTTTTATTCCTCGGCCCCGGTCTGCTCTCCGAGCCGCGCCGGTCTGATCACGGGCAGGTATCCCCCCAGGACCGGCATTTCGCAGGTGCTATTTCCGACCAGGGGCGTGGAGGCGGCGGTCAACGGCGTGCTGCTTGCCCGGGGCGTTCCGCTGGGCCTTCCCAGGGACGAGGTTACCATTGCCAAAGTCCTTTCCCAGGCGGGATACGCAACCTGCCAGATCGGCAAGTGGCATTTGGGCGACCGCCGGCCGCATCTCCCTTCAGACCACGGGTTCCAGCACTACTTCGGGCTGCCCTATTCCAACGACATGATCCCGCTGCCGCTCATTCGCAACGGCAAGGTTGTGGAAAAATCTCCGGTCGATCAGGACTATCTGACGCGGAATTACACCGAGGAAGCGCTTTGGTTCATCAAGGAGAACAAGGACCATCCGTTCTTCATTTATTTCTGCCACACCTTCCCGCACGTGCCGCTGCACGCTTCCCCCGAGTTCCGGGGCAAGTCCCGGGCCGGCCTTTACGGCGACTGCGTGGAGGAGATTGACTGGAGCGTGGGCAAGGTGCTGGAGGCCCTGGACAGCTGCGGCCTCGCGGAGAACACGCTGGTGATGTTCACCAGCGACAACGGCCCGTGGTGGACCGGCGACCCCGGGGACCACCGGGGCCGGAAGAACGACACTTTTGACGGCGGCATGGCGGTGCCGTTGGTCGCGAGCTGGCCGGAGCAAATCCCCGCGGGAACGGTCAGCAATCAGCCGGCCATGAACATCGACATTTTTGCCACCAGCCTGGCGGCCGCGGGAGCGCCGCTCCCCTCCGACCGCGTGATCGACGGCCAAGACCTGCTGCCGCTGCTTTCCGGCAAGGATAAAAAATCGCCGCACGAATTCATTTATTTTTACAAAGGCAAAGACCTGCAGGCGGTGAGGATGGACAACTGGAAATACCAGCTCCGGCATTACGTGCATTATTCTCCGATGGGCCGGCCCCAGGGGCCCTGGCTCTTTGACCTGGCCCGCGACGGGAGCGAGTCTTACAACCTGATCGACTTGCGCCCGGAAGTGGCGGCCGAATTCGAAAAACAAATCGCCGGCTGGGAAAAAAGCTTTGGAAGGGGCATCAGGCGCTGATTAGATCCGGACGCTGACCCCGGCCGGCTGCTTTTTTCGCTTGGCCATGTGTTCGCTGATCTTGCGGATCACGGAGAACGGCCCGCTCATCTTGGTGATGAAATCGTCGGCCCCGCACTCTTTAGAGATTCGGGAAAGCTCATCCTCATTTTTGTTCGAGAGCAAAATTATCACCGGCGCGGAGCGCACCGACTGCTTCAGGATTTTGACGATCTTGTCCCCGGGCAGCGCCGGCATCATGACGTCGAGCAGGATGACGTCGGGCGAGAACTCGTTGATTTTAGGCACGGTCCCGATTACCTGGGTGGAGGTGGAAACGGTGAACCCGGCGTTTTCCAGCGCGCGGCTGTAGAGGTTCAGGGTGGCGGGGTCATCGTCAATAATCAGCACTTTGCCCTCATTCATTTTCGGCCTCCTTTTCGCTGAATAAGTCTTCGACCTGGACCATGAAAGACTTGGGGCTGAACGGCTTGGGGATCAATATATTGGCCCCGGCCTCGCGCGAGAGCGCGGCGTATTTTCCGGGGTCTCCCGCGGTGACCATTACCACGGCCATTTGCGGAAACTGGTTTTCGACCTTGAGCAGCCGGAGCATGTCCAGGCCGCTCCATTTCCCGGGCAGAAAGATATCGAGCACGAGCAGGTCGGGTTTGATCGAATGCACGAGTTCCCAGCCGACTTCGGCGTTGGACGCGGCGGCGCATTGCCAGCCGCGCTCCGCGAAGGTGCGCTCCAGGATTTTTCGCAGCAGCGCGTCGTCATCCACGATCAGCACTCGCCGGTCCTTCATTTCCTGCCGCTCCTGGGCAGCCAGAACCGGAAAGTGGAGCCCTTGTTCTTTCCCGGGCTTTCCAGCCAGATGCGGCCGGCGTGACCCTCTTCAATGATGCGCTTGGCGATGGGCAGGCCCAGTCCCGCGCCCTGGGTGTGGTGCTCGACCTCGGTGACGCGGTGGAATTTTTCGAACACCTTGGTAAGGTTTTCGCCCTCGATCCCGATCCCCTGGTCCGAGACCTTGACCAGCGCCCCGTCGTCCACCGACTCGCTCTCGATCCGGACCTCGGTGTTGGAGGGCGAATACTTGACCGCGTTGTTGAGCAGGTTGATCACGACCTGCTTGATCCGGTCCCGGTCCATCCAGATTTCCAGTTCGCAGTTGAGCCGGCGGGTGATCAGGATGCTTTTCTGTTCGGCCTCGGCCCGGATCGAGTCCGCGACCTCGTTGAGCACCGGGTCGATGGGCTGGGGCACGTAGTGGTAGATCAGCCGTCCCGCTTCCAGCCGGCTCATGTCCAGGATTTCGTTGACCAGCCGCGCCAAACGCCGGGACTCCTGATAAACCACCTGGATAAATTCCTTCTTCTCCGCCGGGTTGAGCTCGCCTTCCAGCAAAAACTCGGCGTAGCCCATGATGTTGGCCAGCGGGGTGCGCAACTCGTGCCCGACCACGCTCAAAAAGTCGTCCTTGACCTTGTCCCGCTCGCTCAGCTGCCGCATGGCGGCTTCCAGCTCAACCGCCTTTTCCTTCATGGCGCTCATGATCTTGGACTCGCGCAGGTCGCGCACAATCCCCAGGATGCCGACCAGGTGGCTGCCTTCCCCCCGGATCACCGCGCCGTTCAGGCTAACCTCGATTTCGCCGCCGGCCCGGTCTCGAAGCGTGAAGTTGACTTCCTGCACCCGGCCCGCTTTCATGATGCGCGCGAAGCGCGCCGTGGCCTTGTTCATCTCCTGCGGGTCCTGGGCAAACAGCTTTCCGACCGGAAGGCCGATCAACTCATACTTGTGAAAGCCGAGCATGCTGCACAGCGCCTGGTTGACTTCGACCACCTTGCCTTCGACATCGAGAATGAACGCTCCGTCCAGGATGCCGGAGAAGACCGCTTCCATCGCGGGGGTGAGCGCGGTCTGCCAGTAGCCGCCGCCTTCCCGGGCCGCCCGTCCCTCCCAGAACCAGAGCGCATAGTCGCCGTTAGGCAGGATTTCCGGCCTGACCATTGCCGGCAACGAATTGCCCGAAGGGTTGATCATCCGCAGCGTTTTGACCGGGCCCTCTCCCCCGTTGTCCGGCAAGCTTTTGAACCAGGCGAGAAAATCCTCCCGGTCTTCAGGGTGGACATGCGCGCTGAGCGGACTGCCCGGCTGCACCGGAAAAAATATCTTCTCAAACCCCTCGTTGAATTGCTTGATCTGCCCTTTGGAGTCCAGCAGCAAAACAGGCTGGACCTTAGAGTCCGGTAAAGTCATGCTCAACCATATCTCCTTCCAAACATCATTCCCGGCAAATTCCAAATAATTCTACCGAAAAAATTAAAAAGTTCAAATATCGTCAACCCGCGCGGCTGTTTTCAAGGAGGCTTTTGTCCTGGAAGAAGCAAGGGGCGGCCGGTTCTGGAGGAATTTTTAAGAATTGATCCCCTTGCTCTTGCCTCAAGGCCTATTGACATCGGGATTTTATTATAGCTGAAAACGTCCTCCCCGGCCAGAAAATCCGGCCTCAAATTTCTTTTTTAACCGCGTTGAGCATTGCGCTCAGGTTTCCCCGGAAAACCGCTTCCGGCTGCAATTTTATTTTGCCTTGATAGTATTGTCCGGTCATCTGGTCCAGGATTTGGTCGTCGCTCCGGCCGCTTTGCAGACGCTGCGAAAACTCGGCCTGGAATTTTCCGGCCCATTGCAGCGCGAGCGGGAAATAGGTCTTGACTTGGCCGCGGGTCAGCGCTCCGCCATGGGGCAGGCAGATCATTTCCAGCGGGATGCGCGAGAGCTTTTCCAGCGTGCGGATGAAATCCTTGAAGGACGACTGCGCTTCGGGGAGGATTTGTTCTTCGGAATTGTAAAAGCCGATGGCCTCTCCGGAAAAGAGCGCGCGTTCAGGGTTGAGCACATAGGCCAGGCCGCAACGGCTGTGCCCCGGCGCGGAATAAACTTCCAGGTCAACCCCGGCGCCGAGCTCAATCCGGCCGGGCTCGTCCACAACCTCGTCCACCCGCAGCTTTTCCCGGCCAAAGCCCAGCTTGGCAAAATCGATCCCGGCGAACTTGGCGAGAGCATCGTTCATGCCCGTGATGTATCCGGCCGCGGCGGGCTTGGCAAAGACTTCTTTGGCGGTCCGGCTGGCGATGACCTTGATCGCGGGGAACCGCGCCAGGATGTAGTCGAGCCCGCCGGCATGGTCAAAATGGGAATGGGTGAGGATCAGGTATTTGAGCCGGAAAATCTCCGGGTAGAGCTTCAGTTGTTCAAAAAGCGCGGGGATCACCGGGCTGACTCCCGCGTCCACCAGCGCCCAGTCCTCGCCCTTGACCAGATACACCGGAACCTCCGCCGCACCCAAAAGGTCTATGTGAGAACTGATGGCGCCGAGCTTTTCGATCAGCATGTGCAAAACCCTCCGAAAAATGATATGCCCTTGCCGGCTTTTTTTCAACGCCAATCCCCGGGTTCGGGTTCACGGGGCGCGGCCGTCCCTCAAAACCGCGGGCCCGGCAATAGGGGCTGCGCCGGGGAGTCCGGGCTTGACTTCGGTTTTGCGGCAAGAGTAAAATTCAATCGTCATTAAATCTTGCGCAAGGGGCGGACAATGAAAAAATTCCTGGTCCTGGCCGCGGGCGTCCTGCTGGCTTTTTCGGTTTCGGCGAAGGAATATTCGCTCACGAAAGAGCCCTGGCGGCTCAAGCCTTTTGAAGGCAGTCCTGACCAATCCTGGATGAGTTACGGGTTTGACGACTCGTCCTGGGTGTCGCAAAAACAGCCGGCCCAGTGGCAGATGCTGCCGGAGTTCGAATTTAAGTACGGGGGCAAGATGTTCTACCGGACCCGGTTCGATTTCACGCCCGAACCCGGCAAGACCTATTACCTGCGCTTCAACGGCGTGTTCTATTACGCCAACCTCTGGCTCAACGGCTATTACCTGGGCAGGCACGCCGGGTACTTCGCCCCGTTTGAGTTCGACGTCACCCACCAGCTGCGCGGCAGGAACGTGCTGGCAATGGAGGTCAACTGTCCCTACGAGGAAGGCGAGCATGAGAAGCGGCACGTCACCGGGGTGTTCGGGTACTGGGACGTGATCAGCTGGAGACGCAACCCCGGAGGGGTCTGGCGCGAGGTCGAGCTCGCGGAGGCCGGGACCGCGCGCTTCCGCCGGGTCTGGCTCGGCACCCGAAGGCTCGAAGGCGCCAACGCCGTGGTCCGGCTCTACGGAGAGATGCGCTCCCTGCCGCTCGCGCGCGAGCCCTACCGGATAACGGTGGAGCTTGAGCCCGAAAATTTTTACGGCCGGTCGTATCATTTGGAATTCGGGCTCACGGGCGAGCCGGGCGAGAACTATTTTCAAAAGGAGTTCACACTGGAGGCGCCGGAACTCTGGAACACCTGGGACCGCGGCAAGCCCAATCTTTACAAGGTCTCGGTCAAGGCGTTGCTTGCCGGGGAGGTCCAGGACCAGACCGTCTTCTCCACCGGCGTCCGCGCCATAGAGAAGCGCTGCCAGAAGGGCGAGCGAAAAGAGGGGCTGTGCTGGCAGTTCGCGCTCAACGGCCGGCCGATTTACATCCGGGGCAATAATTACGCGCCGGGAGACGCATACCTGTCGCGGGCCACGCGGGAAACCTACGAGCAGGACCTCGCCCTGGCCCGGGAAAGCAACTACAACATGCTGCGCGTGCACTCTCACGTTGACCGCCCCGAGTTCTACGACGCCGCGGACGCCGCGGGCATCCTGCTCTGGCAGGACTTCCCGCTCCAGGGCATGTACGTGCACGGCGAGCCGATTTATGAAGAAGCCGTCGGCCAGGCGCCGGAAATGGTCTACCTTTTGGGTTCGCATCCTTCCATCGCGCTCTGGAACTGCCACAACGAGCCGGCAATTTTCAAGACCGAGTGGGAGGTCCGAAAGCTGGACCAAAAGCTCAAGCAGGTCCTGGAGTATGCCGACCCCACCCGGCCGGTGAACCTTGCCTCCGGACTTGTCGGCGAGACCGACGCTCATCTCTACTACGGCTGGTACGTGGGCAAGGCCGACGGATTCCCCAAGGCAATGCACTATCCGGTGCTCAGAGATTCCCTCGCCTTCATCACTGAATTCGGCGCCCAGGCGTTCCCCAATTACGAGCACGCGCTGAGGTTCACCCCGCCCGACATCAACCAGGTCGACTGGCAGGACCTCCAGGACCGCTACATGCTCCAGAAAAAGAACATGGACAAATACCTCCCGCTCAAGCCCGGACAAGACCTCGAGCAATACGTCGCAGCCACCCAGGAATACCAGGCGCGTCTCCAGAAGTTCCACATTGACTGGATCAGGAGTGAAAAATACCGAATCAACTGGGGAGCGGTCAGTTTCCTGTTCAACGATCCCAACCCCGCCGTCACCTGGGCGGTGGTCGATTACTGGCGCGCGCCCAAAAAGGCGTACTACGCGATGCAGACCGCGTTCCAGCCGGTCTATGCCTTCACCACCTGGCGCTTCGCGCCTTACCCGCCCAGGCGCGCGATCAGGCTGCCGGTGTTCGTCACCAACGACCTGCTCGAAACCTACGACGCCAAAGTCAGCGCGCTTGTCACCTTCGCGGGCAAAGAGCTGCTGTCCGAAAACTGGGAGGTCAGGCTGGAAGCGGACATGCCGGCCAAAAAAATCGATGATGTCTCCTTCAGGCCGGAAGCCGCCGGAGACTATGAACTCAAGTTGACCATTACCGCGCCCGGGCTGGAAAAGCCCGCGGAGAACCTGACCGTGATCAAGGCGGGAGGGAAGTGAAATAGCGGATTGCGGGGCATCTGAGAGATTCGAAACGCAAGCCAAATCATGATTGGCGCCGGATCATCAGGTTTGATTGAGATTGTTGAACAGAAGGATTAAAATCATGGTGGAAAAAATGAACCGGGAAAATAGAAAGAGCCGCCCCGATTTCGAAACCACGATCAGGACGAAAAGGCGGGAAATCCTGAACATCGCTAAAAAACACGGCGCGTATAACGTGCGGGTGTTCGGATCCGCAGTGAGGGGAGAAGCCGGGCCTGGAAGCGATATTGACTTCCTGGTCGAGCTGGAGAAGGGCCGGAGCCTGCTGGACCATGCGGCCCTGTTGCTGGAGCTTGAAGAGCTGCTCGGCTGCCATGTCGACGTGGTCACCCCGGCAGGATTGAAGCCCCGGATCAAAGAACGAGTGCTCAAAGAGGCCAAGGCTTTATGAGGAGCGACAGGGAAAGAATCCTGGACATACTCGAGGCTATCGATAAAATCGAAAAATATGCCGGACAAGGCAGACGCGCATTTGAAAAGGATGAATTGATTCAGGTCTGGGTCGTGCACCACCTGCAAGTCATCGGCGAGGCCGCGGGCAGACTTTCAGAGGATTTCCGGAGCAAAATGCCGCACATCCCTTGGGCCCAGATCGTGGCCATGCGAAATATTCTGGTGCACACCTATTTCAGCGCCGACCTCGAAGAAGTATGGTCAGCGGCGGAAAATGATCTGCCCGAGCTCAAAAAAGCCTTTAAGGAAATACTTGATAAAATGCCTCGGGATTAGTCGGGCGAATTGGGGATTTGGGCGATTGGTGATGGAGCTTGACCTAGCAGGGTGTTGAAAAACTATCTCCCTCCCCCTGGGAGGGGGGTTTGGCTGCCCTCAAACGACGGACTCGGAAATGGCAATAGCGGATCCTTTTTTCCCCGCGGAAAAGACATTTACCGACAATCCCCGGAAAACCTGCTCCGGCATTTGCATTTCTTCCGAAAAGTAGTTAATAATTTATAACAGGGAATTGCGGACGGCGACAGTATCACTCCTCAATGGCATTCATTGAAAGAAGGATAATCAAAGCCCTGGAGGCTGAAGCCGGGAGGGGGTGTCATGACGGCGGTAAAATGGGGGCTGGTCGGTTTTGGCGAACAGGCCAAACGGATGGTCGGTTCTTTGAAGAAGCTCAAGGATGTTGAAATCGCGGGAGTGTGCTGCTCCAGCGAAGAACGGGGCCAGGAGGCGAAGGAGTTCCTTGGGGTCCGCGTTTACGGCAAATTCGCCGACTTTCTTTCGGACCCGGAAATCCAGGTGGTATATATCGCAACGCCTCATCACCTTCACACGCCCCAGGCCTTCAAGGCGGTGGAGGCCGGAAAAAACGTGCTGGTGGAAAAGCCCATGGCGCTGAGCATGGACGGCGCGCACAAGCTGATTGACGCGGCCGGTAAAAAGAAAGTGATCCTGGGGGTTAACTTTGCTCTGCGCCAGCACCCGGGGCTGCAGGAGATCAAGCGGGATATCCAGGACAAGTGCCTGGGAAACATCATTCAAATCCACGCGCACCTTTCCCGCTCAACCTGCCAGGGCGAAGGCTGGAGGGGGGACCAGTTCCACTCCGGGCCCATGTGCCTGATGGACCTGGGGGTGCAGGGGATTGACCTGGCGGTCTGGTTCACCGGGGAGCGCGCCCAGGAGGTTGCAGTCATCGGCCGGGGCGGCAGGGATGATCATACGCTCAACGTCTCAGCCATGGTCTCCATCTATTTCCCTTCCGGGGCGCAAGCCGCGGTGTCCTGCAGCAACATGTCCGGAGGCGCCGGCAACTTCATAGCGGTCCGGGGCTCGGAAAAGCAGGTGTTGGTGGAAATGAATTGGCCGGAAGGGGACGGTTCGGTTAGAATTCGAAAGGCTCAATCGGGCCGGGAAGAGGAAAAACGTTATGACCCGATGGACTTGTGCATGGTAACGGCGCAAAATTTCAATTCGGCGGTTCAGGGCCAAATGACTTTTTCGCCCTGTTGTGTGGAAACCTATCCGGTGGTGGAAGCCACTTGCGCGGCGATAGAATCTCTCAAGGGCGGCAGGAGCATCCGCGCCGGGCAGGTGCTCCGGGTATTCGGGATGCGTTTTTAGGGCAAATAATTTCAGGAGGAGTTGACATGATCAGGGAGTGGTTTGATTTCAGGGGCAAGGTTGTGCTGGTCACGGGCGCGAGCCGGGGGATCGGCGAGGCGCTGGCTAGGGGCTTTTGCGAACTGGGGGCGGAGGTGGTGCTGAGCTCCCGCAAGCAGGAAGCGCTGGACAAGGTGGCGGCGGAGATCAACGCCTCGGGGGGCAAGGCGTTCGCGCTCGCCTGCCACGTGGGCAAGGCCGAGGACCGGCAGAAGCTGGCGGACGAGGTCTTCAAAAAATACGGCAAGGTCGACGTGCTGGTCAACAACGCGGCGACCAATCCTCTTTTCGGCCCGGCCATGAACGCCACCGAAGAAGCCTGGGACAAAATTTTTGAGGTCAACCTCAAGGGGCCTTTCCTGCTCACCCGCGCGATCGCGGCCAAAATGATCGAGAAGGGCGGCGGGGCCGTCGTCAACGTCGCGAGCGTGGCGGGGATCAAGCCCATGATGGGGCTGGGGGTTTACAGTATTTCCAAGGCCGCGCTTTTGATGATGACCAAGGTGCTCGCCTCCGAGCTGGGCGAAAAAGGCATCCGGGTCAACGCCGTGGCGCCGGGGGTGATCAAGACCCGGTTCTCAGAGGCGCTCTGGAAAAACGATTTCATCCGCAAGGTGGTCGAGTCGTCCAGCCCGCTCGGCAGGCTCGGAGAAGTCGATGACGTGGTCGGCGCGGTGGTCTTCCTGGCCAGCGACGCCGCCAAGTACATCACCGGCGAAACCGTGGTCATTAACGGAGGCACCGGGCTGAAGGGGGCATGAGCCTTGCGCAATAAGACCCGATGGCTTATCCTCTGCGGCCTGCTCTGGGCGCTGACCGCGTCCGCGCCGGCGCGAACCGAGTTCCCCTCCGCCGACGAGCGGCAACTGGCCGATTACACCATCAAAAACCGGCAACTGGTCTTCACCGTCTGCCTGGCCGGGAACAAAGCCCGGCACCGCGCCGTCTCCAATCGCTTGAACAACTCCACCTATTATATGGAGGGCGAGGACTTTGTGCTTGAGTTCGAAGGCCGGACCGTCCTGAGCTCGGAAATGGACGTGGACAAGGTTGAACCCGGCCCGGACAGCATCAGGCTTTACATGACCGGCCGGGAATTCCCGGTGGAAGCCCTGCTCGAATTCCGCCTGCAGGGATCAAACCACTGGCTGGAAAAAGTCGTCTCGGTGCGGGCAAGCTCCGGAAAGGAATTCCTCAAAAGCGTCCGGTTGATCGATTTGCGCAAGGGCACCGAAGAGCCGCGGACTTTCCCGGGGCCGGGCCAGCCGGTTTACAAGAAGAGCCGTTTTTTTGCCGTGGCCTATCCGCTGTCGGAGGCGGAGGTCAGGGGCGGCGAAGTCAGGATCGGGCACGAGGTCGGCCAATGGATCGGCCGCGAATGGTACCGGTGCCATCCCGCGGTGGTGGGCGTTGCCGAGGACAACAAGACTGCGAAATATTTTTTCAAGTATCTTGAGCTGACCCGCCACCGTCCGCCGCGGCCCTATCTCCTTTACAACACCTGGTATGACATGCCCGGGACGGTCAACAGCCAAGACACGGTGAAAGCCGTCCAGGGCATTAAAGCAAACCTGACCGGCCCCTATGGCGTCAAGCTGGACGCGGTGGTGCTGGACGACGGCTGGGACAACAAGCAAAAGCTCTGGCAATTTGACTCCCGGAAATTCCCGCAGGGGATAGCGCCGGTGAGAGAGTCGGCCGCGGAAATAGGCGCGAAGCCCGGGATGTGGTTCAGCCCGGCCGGCGGGTATGGGGCGTGGAAGAACCAGAGGCTCCGGGGCACCTGGGGACAGGGCTACGAGAAGAACTTTACAGCCGGAGTGATCTCCGGCGGGTTCTGCCCCGCGGGCAAGAAGTATCACCAGGCTTTTGAAAGCAGGGTGCTGGAGTCGGTCAAAAGCGGCGTAACCTATTTCAAACTGGACAACATCGGCTCGAAGTGCGGCTCGCCGTCGCACGGCCACCGGCCCGGGGATTACTCCAGGGCCGCGGTCACCGACGCGCTGATCGAGGTGATGGATGACGCGCACAAGATCGATAAGGACGTTTTTTTCAACATCACGGTCGGGACCTGGCTTTCGCCCTTCTGGCTCCAATACGCGGACTGCGTCTGGATGGGGGGCATGGATTACAGCTTTGCCGGGCCCGGGTCTCGGCGCGAGCAGTCAATCACCTACCGCGACCGGAGGCTTTATAAAGAGTTGCGCGAAAACAACTACCAGTTCCCAATCAACGGCATGATGACCCACGGCGTGATCAAGGCCAAAACCAACTTCAAAGACCCGGAGCCGATTGCCGAATTCGAGCACGACGTCATCGTCTACCTCGGCCGCGGCATCTCGATGTGGGAACTCTACATCTCGCCGGAGGCGCTCTCCGGGGAGGAGTGGGCCGTGCTCGCCAGATGGATCAAGTGGGCGGGCGACAACCGCCAAATCCTCCAAGACTCGTCCATGGTCCTGGGCGACCCCAACCGGCTCGAGCCCTACGGGTACCTCCACCGCAAGGATAACCAGGCAATCCTGGTGCTGCGGAACCCCTCGGACAAATCGCAAGCAGCAACCGTCAATGCCGCTGACCTCGGCCTCAACAGCCTTGAGCAAGCCCGGCAGGAATATCCGTCGCCCCGGGATTTCAGAGTTCAGAATTCAGAATTCAGAATTGACCTGGCGCCGTTCCAGGTCTCGGTGTTCAGGATTCAGTAATCTATTCCGACTCAAATTCCGTCTCGAATTCAGTTCCAGGCGCGGACGCGGGCAAATAGTCCGCGGACAGCCGCGGCAAGGCATAGAACATATCCGCGAAAAGATTCTTGCCCACGGGGGAAGAATTGTGCTACAATTTACGCGCATTTGCAGCGGTCTATGTGCGAAGGCGTTGATTTTAAGACCGGAAGGAGGCACTCATGGCGGAGAGAGTGGGGATTGTGGCGGTGGCTCAGACCAAGTTTGAGAAGAAGAAAGGGGACCAGCGCTTCCAGGAGATGATCTGGGAGGTGGTCAAGGAGGTCCGGGAGCAGACCGGCCTTTCCTTCGGCCCGGGACAGATCGACAACGCGGTGACCTGCTCGGACGACTTCTTTGACTGCCGGACCATTTCCGACGCCCCTATGGGCGACCTCCTGGGCGCGCATTACGGCTCCGAGGAAAAGGCTGCGCAGGACGGTCTTCAGGCGGTTTTTTACGCGGCGGCCGCGGTGGCCTCGGGTCATTCGGAGATCACGATTGTGGCGGGCCATTGCAAGGAAAGCCAGTCGGACCGGAACATGATCACCCACTGCGCGTTCGACCCGATCTTCTCGCGCCAGGTCGGACTTGATTACTTGAACGCGGCCGCGCTCCAGGCCCGGGCGTATTACGAGAAGTACAAGGTCAATCCCGAGCACGTTGCCGCCGCGGTGGTGCGCGACCGCAAGAACGGCAAGTACAATCCGTACGCGCGCCTGCAGCGGCCGGTATCGATCCCGGAGGTCCTGGAGTCCAACATGGTCTGCGACCCGCTCCGCGAACTGGAAATCTATCCCCAGACCGACGGCGCCGTGGCCTTTATCGTGGCCACCGCAAGCAGGGCCAAAAAACTCTGCAAAAACCCGGTCTGGATCGCGGGCGCCGGCAACTGCTACGACTCCTACTACCTGGGCGACCGGGAACTCGCGCAGTCCGCCGCGCTCAAGCTTGCGGCCAAACGCGCCTGCAAAATGGCCGGGATATCAAATCTCAAAAAGCAAATCGACCTGTTTGAACTCAGCGCCGGATATTCCTACGAGGAGCTCTTGTTCCTGGAAGGACTGGGCATTTGTCCGCCGGGCAAGGCCGGAAAATACATCGCCTCGGGCAAGACCGAACTTGGAGGCGAGACGCCGGTGAACGCCTCGGGCGGAAGGTTGTGCGGGAACCCGCTCATGCTCTCGGGCATGGCGCGAGCCGCGGAATGCGTGCTCCAACTCCGGGGCAGGGCCGGCGAGCGGCAAATCCCGGGCGCGAAGAAAGCGCTCGCGCACGGAACCACCGGGCCCGCGGGACAGCACCATTGCGTGATGGTCTTTTCCAATAAGTGAGGAGGGATACAATGGCCAGGAAAAATCGTCCAGTTGCAATCGTCGGAATCGGTCAGAGCAAGCACCGCGGCCACCGGCCGGACATCAACCAGGCCGAACTGGTGCGCGAGGCGGTCACCGACGCGCTCAATGATTCCGGCTTGAGCTTGAAAGACATTGACTGCATGGTGCACGGGGACATGGAGCTTTTCGAGGGCATCCACCAGCCGGACATGTGGCACGTGCTCGGCGACGGCGCGTACCTCAAGTCCGGGTTCAGGATCACCACCGGAGGCACCACCGGGTCCACCATCGCCTGCGCCGCGGACAACCTGGTGGCCTCCGGGTTCTACGACGTGGTCATGGCCCTCGGTTTTGAGAAGCAGGAAGAGGGACACACCACCACCGGCATCACCAACATGGCGGACCCGCTCTGGATGCGCGAGATCCAGACCGGGGCCATCACCGGCGCCACCGGCCTGGAATGGGTGAATGAATTCGGCGAGCAGCGCGCCGAACACGCCGCGGCCAAGATGCGGGTGCTCATGGCCGACAACGCCCGGCGCAACCCCAAGGCCCACCTCCGGATCAACATCACCGAGCAGACCGTGCTCGATTCCCGGCTGCTGGCCTACCCCTTGCGCCTCTTGCACATGTGCCCGGAGTCCAACGGGGCCTGCGCCGTGATCTTCGCCAGCAAGGAAAAGGCGAAAAAGTTCCCGCAAAAACCGGTCTGGGTCTGGGAGCACATGACCACCCATCACGAGGAAACCTTTTGGCGGGGCGGCCCCCGGACCGAGATGCTGACCCAGGAGGTTGCGGCGCGGAGGATTTATAAAAAGGCCGGGATCAAAAACCCGCTCAAAGAGATCGGAGTGTTCGAGATGTATGACCCGTCCTCGTGGTGGCAGATCGACTGGCTCGGAAAATTCCTGCTCACCGACCGCAAGACCATCATGGAAATGGTGGAGCGCAACGCCTTCGCCATTGAGGGCGAGTTCCCGGTCAACCCCAGCGGGGGCGTGGTCAGCACCAACCCGATCGGGGCCACGGCCCTGATCCGGGTGGCCGAGGCCGGACTCCAGATCCGGGGCGACGCCGGCGAGCACCAGGTGCCCAAAAACGTTGAGGTGGCCATGGCCAGCGGTTTCGGCGGAACCTTCTGGACGGTGCTGACCTTGCTCAAGAAAGAATTGTAAGGAGGCGGAAATGGCTGAAGAGAAAAAACAGGAATTGGTGGAGGTCCTGGAGCAGTTGAGCGTGCCTCAGAGTTTCTCAACCGGGCCGACCATGGGCAGGTTCCTCTCGGAAATCCGCGACCACAAGAAAATCGTGGCCAACCGCTGCCCCAAGTGCGGGCGCACCCAGCTCCCGCCCAGGATCGTGTGCGCGGTCTGCCACATTGAGGTTAACGACTGGGTCGAGCTCGCCCCCCGCGGGAGCATCACCAGCTACGACATCACCTTCGTGCCCACTCTCAACCCCCTGACCGGCAAGATGCGGGAAGTGCCCTACACCTCCTGCAGCATCCTGCTTGACCGCGGGGACGCAACCCTCATGCATTTCCTGGACGTGACCGACCCGAAAAAGCTGAAAATGGGCATGAGGGCCGAGGCGGTGTTCCGTCCGGACGGCGAGCGCACCGGAGGGGTCACGGACATTTTATATTTCCACGTCCTGGCTGAAGGGGAGGAAAAAAAATGAGCGAGCAGAATAAATGGGCGTATGAGGTCCCGGGCAAGCTGGAGATTCCCTATCGGTACTTTGCCGGGGAATGGGGCTCGAAATTCCTGACCGCGCTGCGCGACGAGAAAAAAATCCTGGGCTCCAAATGCCCTCAATGCAAAAAGGTGTTCATCCCTCCGCGCTCCAGCTGCGAAATCTGCTTTGAAAAAATCAGCGAGTGGGTGACGGTGGGGCCCAAGGGAAAAGTCACCAGCTTCACGGTGGTGCGTTACCAGGAGCCGTATTTCCCGGTGCAGCCTCCGTTCGTGCTGGCGCTGATCAAACTGGAGGGCGCGGACAGCGCGTTCGCGCATATCCTGGGCGGGGTAAAGCCGGAGGAAGTCAAAGTGGGCATGACCGTGGAGCCGGTCTTCGCCGAGCAGCGAAAGGCCTCCATCCTCGACATCAAATACTTCAAGCCGGTGTGAGACAGATAAAAGCCGCACGCAGACCAAAATAGCGTTTGACTTGGTCCGCCTTTTGAGGTTTATTAGGTAATATGGATGCCCCGAAGCAAGGCACGGGAAATGCCCTGGACCTGAGAGAAACCAACGGAAAGGAGCACTCCCAATCCAAGCTCGAGGTCCTACGCTTCATGGATGATAATCCGGGCAAGTCGCTCAAACAAGTGTCGGAAGCGTTTGGGGTCAACGAAAAAACCATCCGCGCCTGGAAAGCGCACAAGAGCAGGGGCACATACGGAACCGGATTCCAGGCGATCCATGAGTCTCAAGTCAAGGACAGTCCAAAAAAGAAATCCTCGCCAAGGGCATGGTCAGAAAAACGAGCCAACGATTTGGATGGCAAGACTTGGTTGAAAGACTCGATCAGCATTTGGAGCGATATACGAAAAAGCAAAGAAGAATCACAATTGAACCATCCGGCTATGTTTCCGGCGCAACTACCCAAAAGGTTGATCGAAGTCTTCACCAATAAGTCGATGAAGGTCATCCTTGACCCATTTCTAGGATCGGGTGCAACCCTAATCGCGGCAATGGAGATGAATAAGGAGGGGGTCGGCTTTGAAATTTCATCTGAATACGTAAAAATTTCGGGGGAGCGGGTGAAGCGCCAGAATTTGTTCAGCGCCAATATCCCTCCGAAAATTTACCACGATGACGCATTGAATCTTCTAAGTTATTTGCCGGGGGAATCAGTTGACCTGTGCATAACCTCTCCTCCATATTGGGACATCCTTAGCGAGAAACGGTCCGCGGATTACAAGCAAACAAGGGATTATGACGAGCAACGGAACAATCTCAGCGCCATAAAAAGCTATGAAGAGTTTCTTGACCAGTTGGCGCAGATATTCCAAAAGGTTTTCATTGCGCTGAAGCCTCGGCGGTACTGCTGCGTGAATGTCATGGACCTGAGAAAAAAAGACAGGTTTTATCCTTTCCATTCTGACTTGGCCAAAAAAATGCAAACCATCGGTTTTATATTTGACGACCTTATAATATGGGACCGGAGGCAGGAGTATAACAATTTGAGGCCCCTCGGATATCCTTTTGTCTTCCGGATCAACAAAATCCATGAATACATATTGATTTTCAAGAAGGCTTGAAATGAGCGTGGTCCTTTTCAAAGAAGACTATCTCGACAACGACGTTGCATATCTCGCGGGAATGATCCTCATGCGTGGCGCTTTCCACATAGAGAATGACATCCGCAGGCTGATTATCGAATTCCCATACAGGTCTTTGGAATTAAAAACGCTGCCCAACAGCAAATTCAAGGGGGACAGGGAAACCGCAATCAGGTTGTCCCTGGACCAAGCAAGGAACCGGATTCAGGAGCTATTGGGTGTCGATGTCAAGATCGAGAGGCCCAAACACCAAGTATCGCTGATAGCCATCTTTGTGAAAAACTCAATGTCTTGGAGAAACCTGATGGTCCTGTTCGGAAATAAAAGGAATTACCAGGAATTTTCAGTGCCGGAACAAATCTATGAGGCGCCGGAAGACATCCAGAAGGATTTCGTGAGGGGAATTGCCGATTCATCTTCTTCTCCGAGTCCATCTGATGTTAGTCAAAATGGAATACACCGCGTGGTCATTGAGTTTCCCCACAAAAATTGGATGCTGCCGATACAAGTCTGCGGGCTGCTCCAAAAAAATTTAGGCGTCAAGGTCAGCCATATTCTCTGGGGCCATCCCAACGTCCGCACGCCAAATGAGCCCGCAAGCAAGAAATGGACAAAGGAACATCGGATGCGAATAATCGCAAAAGACTTTGTTCCCATAGGCTATAATTTCGAATACAAGCGGAATATTTTTGAAGAGATGGTCGAGTGGAATGAGAAGCATAGATTGGTCGGCGAAACCCGGGTGTGCAATCCCAAAATAAAGAAACCACGAAAAAAGCATCCCCGGCATAAAGAAGAAAGGTCTCAAGAATTGCCGAAAGAGATACGCAAACACTTTGACGCCTATTTCCAGATTTGCAGGGCTTTAGGCTGCGAGCAGGGCGAGCCGAGCAGTCAGGTAGAGCTATTTGAGGGTGAAGATGAATGAAACTGCGCTTTATCCTGACGTTGCCAAATGGCTCAAACGATATTTGAAAGACCGGCATCCCCATTCCTCCGTCGTTGCATATGACACCCATAAGATTAATCTTTCCAAGCTGATCCTGGACAAAAATATTCAGGCCTATTTCCCGCAATTCAATGCCTTTGATATCAAAGTGGACATAACCGGGCTAATCGCTTCGGCCAAATCAGTGCACATGGCCTTTGTTGAATGCAAAATCAAGCCGATTACCTTGAAAGACCTTGGGCAGATCCTAGGGTACTCGAAGGTGGCAAAGCCGCAGTATTCTTTCATCATATCTCCCGAAGGGTTGTCTACTCCGCTCAATTCCTTGATCTGCTCCTTCGGGAGGCACGACATCCTGGATTATGGCGATGGTCTGAGAATCAAGTTGGCGACCTGGAACATTTCCCGAAGGGAAATCGATTCTGATTCGCTCGTGCCCCGAGGCGAGTATATCTAACGCAAGCCAAAAAGGTTGCCAATTGCCGCGGAATTGCTAGAATTAAGTCCGTGAGCAAAAAGACCATATGCGTTGTGTGCGCTTACCGGGAGTCTTGCCAGAAAAAGTTCCAGGCTCAAAAAGGCAGGAACTGCCCGGAGTTTGAGCGGGACTTGTCAATCAAGGAGCCTCCGGCGGAGGTCCCGCGGGAAACGGAACCGGGCAAGGGCGGTTAGTAGCCATGGGCAAGCCGGGCAGAAAAAAGACGGACAAAACCGCGATCAATTTCCAGAAGTACCTGGGCTCCTCGGCTCAGCCCGAGGAAATCCTGTTCAAGTTGAATGAGTTTCTGTTTGGCGCGGAGTTCCAGGCCCTGCGCAAGAACCCGCGCATCCCGGTGAACTTTCCGGTGACCTGGGAGCTGGACGAGAAGCAAGAGCCGGGCCGGACCTACACCGTGTCCCGGGGCGGGATGTTCATCAAGACCGCGCGCCCGGCGCAGCCCAAGTCCGAGATCGAGATAAAATTCCGGCTGCCGGGCAAGGCCGCGGAGATTTGCGCCCGGGGCGAGGTGGTCTCCGTGATCGGCATGGAGGAGGCGATTGAAAAAGGCCTGGTCAGCGGCATGGCCGTGGTCTTCAAAGAAATCGACCCCGCATCCCAGCATCTGCTCGACCAGTTCATCGAGCACAAAGCCAAAAAAATCTATACCGTCTGATGGACCAACGGGCAAGCACCGGCCAAGAAGGAGAAAAACTGGCCAACCAGTTCCTCCGCAAAAACGGATACCGCATCCTGGACGAGAGATTCCGCACGCAATTCGGCGAGCTGGACATTGTGGCGAGGAAAGCCCGCGTGATTGCGTTTGTGGAGGTTCGGAGTGTATCCGGCGAAATGGGTTATCTCCCGGAGGAGTCGATCAACAGGAGAAAAATTGACCGCCTCAGCAAGTGCGCCATGGCCTGGATCCAGAAGAAGAGAATCAAAAACATTCAATTCCGATTTGACGTCATCACCGTGGACCTGACCGATGAAGACGAACCCGTCCTCAACCACTTCCCCGCAGCCTTCGAAGCCGAAATCGACTTTTGATTTCACCGCCAAGGCGCAAAGAGCGCAAAGAAAAAAATTCACCATTCATCATTCAGCATTCATAATTCTTTGGGAGAGATTGGGGTCAGTGCTTGAATTGGGATTTAACGGGGGTTGGAAAAAAATTCCCCAAAACCTTTTCCCCCGAGAATTTAAATCTCTGCGGTCAGCCTCGTCAACTGACAACTGAAGCTCTGACCCCAAGCCTATTTCTTCTTCATCTTCCCTATTTGCGTCTTGGCCTGGGCGGCTTCGGGCGAATTGGGATAGGCGGCGATGAGTCCCTTGTAGGTGGCCTCGGCTATGTCCTTTTTGTCCAGCTTCTCAAAGCAGAGTCCCATGCGGAACATGGCCATGGGCATCTTCTTGCCGGCGGGATAGTCCTTGGTGAACTTGTCGTATTCCAGGGTTGCGCGCTTGAAATCGTTTTGCCGGAAGTAGCACTCCGCGATCTTGAATTGCGCGTCCTCGGAAGCGGGCGAACCCGGGCCGGCCTTGATGAATGCCTCGAATGCCGCGCGCGCAGCGTCAAATTTGCCCTCGTTGTAATATCTGACTCCCAGGTCGTAGCCTTCGGTTGAAAGCTTGGTTTCGCCCGGGCTTATGGCGCCGGCTTGGGGCCGGGCTTGCGCCAGCGGCGGCATTGCCTCGGAGGCCGCGGCCCGCTCGGCTTTATCCGCCTGGGCCGTGGTCAGCACCGGGGTGCCGCCCTGCTGGGGAGTAAGGTTCAGCCGGGCCTCCATCTCGGCCATCCTCTGGCCAAGGTCCTGGACGGCCTGCTCCAACTGGCTCAGGTCCTGCTTCAAGCCCTGGATTTCGGTCTTGAGGTCCGCCTGGCCTTTTTTGACCTCCAGCAACAAATCATGGTTGGCCATCTTGCTCGATTCAACGGCCTTGCGATAGTTTTCCTCACGCTCCTCAACCTCGGCCATGCGCGCCTTGAGCGCCTCCAGCCCGGTTTCAAGTTCCGAAATCCGCGACCCCCGCGCCGGAGCGGAAAGAATAGCCAGCCCCGCGAGCAAACCCATGCCCCACCGATAGATCCGGTCCATTTCAGGTCTCCTTGTCCGCAGTTTATCTGATGATCGCGAAGTGCGTTCTCCGGTTCCTGGCCCAGGCGTCCTCGTCATGTCCCGGGTCAAGCGGCATGCTTTCCCCGAAGCTCACGATGTTCAGGAGGCCGTGGTCAACGCCCAGGCTGACCATGTAATCGCGGACCGACTTGCCGCGCTGCTCGCCCAGCGCCAGGTTGTAGTCAATGCTGCCCCGCTCGTCGCAATGGCCCTCGACCGTAAGCCTGGTCCCCGGATGCTGCTCCAGCCACTTGACGTTCTCAACCAGAATTTCTTTGGCTTCCTCGGAAAGCTCGCTCGAGTCAAAGTCAAAACTGATGTCTTTGAGCGCGGCCGCGGCCTGCTCCTGGCCGGGCACCGGCTGCTCGCCAAGGCTCGATACGTTGTAGTCCTCGCTGGGCGGCTGCTCCGCCGGCTTTTCCTCGGCCGCCGGCGGCTTGATCATTTCGCCCTCGGCCTTGCGGTCCAGCGCCCGCTTCTTGGCCAGTGCGGCCTGGTCTTTGGACGCAACCGCGTCCGCCTCGGCCGGCTTGTAGCTCCTCTGGTCATACTCCGTCCGGGCCTTGGCCAGGTAGTCCTCAGCGCCCTTGTACTCCTCCGGAGCATATTGCTCGGCCTCCGCGGTTTTGGCGTCCGCAACCGCGGTCTCCGCAACTCCGATCGCCTTCTTGGCGTTTCTCCCGCACGAGGCCGCAAACACCGCCACCGCCGCCAGCAAAATAATTCCCAGAATCCTGTTCTTCATCTCATCCTCCTTTTTCGTAAAGACCGGGCGACCAGCTCGGCTGGGTTTCGTCCGAAGGCCAGTCGGTGATTTGCGCCGGCTCCTTGCTGAATATGCTTATCACAAAGATATCATAATTGCCGTTTTTATTGGAACTGTAAGCCAGCATCCTTCCGTCCGGGCTCCAGGTCGGGTCTTCCTCGTTGTAAGGCGTGCTCGTGAGCTGCACCTGGCTGCGCTTGTCCCCCGACTGGAAGTCGATCATGTAGAGGTCGAACTGGTTTCCGGTTCGCCGGCAATAGGCCAGGTATCTCCCGTCCGGGCTCCAGGCCGGGCTGGAGTTGTAACTCCCCTCCATGGTCAGCCGGACCGGGCGGTTGCCCGCCTTTTCCGGGCCCTGGTATAGGTCGATCATGTAAATCTGGGGGCTGCCGGACCGGTCGGAGACAAACGCCAGGTAATGACCGTCGGGCGACCATGCCGGCTCCAGGTCCGAGGCCGGATGGCTGGTCACGCGCTGGGGCTTGCTCCCGTCAGGGTTGAGCACGTAAACATCCAGGTTCTCTCCCGGGCTTTCCAGGGCCGCGGCCAGTTTCTTCCCGCCCGGACCGGCCGCCGGAGAAATGTTCAAGCCGCGCTGGGACGAGATCAGCTTCTTTTCCCTGGTAAAAATGTCCAGCAAATACAGGTCCGGGTTGATCCGGTCGTAGCCGGTGTAATAGAGACTGCCGCCGTTGAGCCAGGCGGGCGAAAGGTTCAGCTTGTAGCTGGCGGTGACCTGGACCGGGTTGAACCCGTCCGAATCCGAAACGTAAATCTCCTTGCGGCCGCTCTTGCCCGAGACAAAGGCCAGCCGGCTCTCAAGCCCGCCCCGCTTCCCGGTCAGCCATTCAATGCCTTCGTCCGAGAAACGGTGGATCATCCGGCGCAGGCTGGTCCGCGAACCCTTGTAGCTCTTGCCGATCGCCATTCTCTGCGAAGAGGCGTCCAGAAGTTTTATGGTCAACTGGTACTGGTCTCCCGACAGTTCCGTGAGCTGGCCCCGCACTATCCCCTGGGCATTAAGCAAAGACCACGCACCCCAGTCTTCCTCACCCTGAAGGTTCGCGCTCTTCAAATACGCCGGCCTCGGGATCAACTCGAAGAATCCGCTGCCGGTCAAATCCTTGCCCAGCAGCGCCGCCAGCTCTTCGCCCAGGCCAATCCCCCGGGCAGTCTGCATGTCGATCCGGAACGAAGGGATGGCCACGCGCGACTTCTTCGGAGCCTTGCTGATCACTATGAATTCCTGGCCCGGCTCCTGGCCAAAAGCGGCCCCGCATAAAACCAGCATCAAAACCACGGCCCATAACTTTTTCCCCATCACTCCTCCTGCAGGGGCGTGAACTCGATCCCGATCGAATACCAATCTCCGCCGGTCACCGGAGGCGCCGGCAACTCCTTGACCGTGTCCAGTAACCGCATCACCGACCGGTCGAACTCGCTGTGACCGCTCTTGCTGAATACCTGGTAATCGATGACTTTCCCTTCACGGTCAATTCTGACCACAACCCTGACCCGCAAGTTCCGGTCTTGAGGCACGCTCGCCGGGACCGACCAGTTCCGGTTGTAAACGCCTCCAGCCCGCTGGTTGTACGCCCTTCTCTCCAGGTCAACGTTGATCCCCGCCACCAGCGAGGCCCATTCCGCGTCCGCGCCCGCGCGGTCCGACGCGCCCACCTCCCGCGCCAGCTCCGCAATCGCCTGCTGCACGCTCCTGCGCTCGACATCGGACGTCTTGGCGGTACTGCCCGTCTTGGCAATGCTTTCCCTGGTCGCGTCCTTGGGCACTACGGCCTTGCCTTCCTTTTTCTTGGCCGCGGGCTCAGCCGCCGGCTTGGCCTTGCTCCCCGGGGCGCCTGGCTCAGCCGCTTGGGCGCTCCCCACCGCCAGTTGCGCGGGATGATAAAGTTTCACCTGCATGACCTTGAAATCGAACCCGGGCTTGGGGTTTCGAAAAGACGCCGCGAGCAGGATCGCCAGCGCGGTCGAGTGGAGCATGAAACTCAGGCCGAAGAACCCGCTTATGCGAGGGCCGGGCAAACGCCTTCTAGCCGGGCTCGCGTTCATTTTTCAAAATTTTCCGCCTCGGTTACCACGCCGATATTTTTCGCTCCCGCTTTCATCAGCTCCGCCATCACCGCCACCACGAACCCGTAGGGAACGGTTTTGTCCGCCCGCAAATAGATGGTCTTGTCCGACCTCTGGGAAAGAATTTCCTTCAACTTCGGCTCCAGCTCGCCCAGCCTGACCTGGAAACGGTTGATGAAAATCTCCTGCTTCCGGGAAATGGTGAGCACCAGTTCCTGGGTCTCGCCCGGGAGAGCGCCGGCGTCCACCTCCGGCAGGTCCACGGGCAGGCCGTTCTGGAGCGCGGGCGCGGTGATCATGAAGATGATCAGGAGCACCAGCATGACGTCCACCAGAGGCGTGACGTTGATCTCGGAAAAGGCCGAGCGGTTTTTCGAGCCGGTCTTCATCCTGGTTAGGGCTCCTCGTCCTTAAGCTGCTGCGACAGCTTCTTCAGGTAATGACGCTCAATGATGTTGATAAACTCCGCGGAAAAATTCTCCAGGCCGCTCTCCAGGTACTGCAGCCGGTTGATGTAATAGTTGTAGAAGATGACCGCGGGGATCGCGGCGAACAGTCCGGCCGCGGTCGCAACCAGCGCCTCGCTTATCCCCGGGGCCACCACCGCCAGGCCCGCGCTTTGCAGGAGCGCAAGTCTGCGGAAGCTGTTCATGATTCCCCAGACGGTGCCGAACAGACCGATAAAGGGCGAGGTTGAGCCGGCGGTGGCCAGGAAGGACAGAAAATAGCTGAGCCGGTTCAGTTCCTTGACCGTCTCCTGGTTCATGGCCCGCTGAACGTTTTCAACCCCGGTCAGCTCCCGGCGCACCGGAAAACCATAGTCCGGACCGCTTTCCTCAATCCTCTTCCGGCGCTCGCGCACCCGGTTGAGCTCAAGGTACCCGGCCTGGAAAACTCGGGCCATGGGGCTGTTGGAAAATTTGCCCGCCTCGCCAAAAGCCTTGTCCAGGCTGTCCGCGGCCCAGAACCGCTCGACAAAGTCGTCGGAGGCGCGCTGGGCGCGTCGGAGCTGGAAAAATTTCCAGAGGATGATGGTCCAGGACCAGACCGAGAAGAAAAACAGCAGCGCGAGCACGAACTTGACCATGGGGCCCGCGTCATGCACCAAATTCCACACGCTGAGCGAGCCGGGAGCGGAAACCAGGCACAAAACCGCTAAAATATCCTGCACTTTATTTTACCTTTCTTTTCTGCTATGTTTTCTATTATAGATTCTAAAGCATTGAACAGTTAATGCAAGCCTGGGAAAGCCACGTAAAGGAGGATCAAATGCCGAGAGAGACCACCTGCCCTAATTGCAGCGCCAATATCCCGCTCAACCCCGAAGACCGGAGCGGCAAAGTCGTCTATTGCAGCTACTGCACCATCGGGATGCGGATTGTGGGCGAGCCCGAGGAACCCGGAAAAGACGTCCCGGTCAAGGTCTTGGAGGAAGAAGAATAGGATTGGGGTCAGAGCTTCAGTTGTCAGTTAAGGATTGGATTATTCTTTTCAGCCGCTGGTTTTTGGCTGAGAGTTCCATGACGCTCTTTATTCCCATCGATATTGCGGGGGTACCCGCTCCCAATTTTTGGGCCACGGTTGTGACCGGGAACCCGCAGTTTTCAACGAGGTGGTAATAGGCGGCGAGGCGGGCGGGGAAGTTTCTTCGCTTGCGCATCAGGTCGTCTCTTTTAATTCCGAAGGCATTGGCCACTTTCTGCAACTCTGCCTCAAGCTCCCTCTGTTTCCGGCTCGCGGCGACATATTCGGGGACGGCGTCAGTTTTTCCGGATGGTCGATACCGTTTGCGTATTTCTTCAACCAATTCTCCGGGCCCGAGGATGGCGGCGGTTTTGAGCTGCTCGACAAAAGCGGGCTCGCGGTTGAGCAGCGCCAGACATTCAAGACGGTACCTGCGAGCGCGCGAGGTCTTGCTCTGGCCGTAATGCGAAAGGATCTCGTCACGCATAAGCCAGCCGAATCTGGGCGCTGGGCGGGTATAGTCAAGGCAACTGGACCATTGGTATTCATCCGGGTCTTCAACTATCCCCGCTCGCACCGGGTTCAAATGGAGGTACATGGAAAGATGCAGGTAATGAGTCTCCTCGACGACGAGCACCGCTTTATACCGACCCTGAAGCAAATGCCCGACTCTTTGGTGACGCCAGTTGAAATAGCCGCTGTAGCTGCCATTCAACCACTGCATGGCTTTGCTCAGATTGGCGTCCGCCGTGCGCAAAAAAAGGTGAAAATGATTGCCCATCAGGCAGAAGGCGAAAATTTGCAGATTGAAGCGCTGACGACCCCGGGCGAGCAGCCTCAAAAAATAGCCCCTGTCATCGGCGTCCAGAAAGATATCCTCCTTGTTGTTGCCCCGGGAAGTAACGTGATAAACCGCACCCTCATATTGTATGCGCCATGGGCGGGCCATGATCTCAACTCTACTCCAAAAGGAAAATCCCGTCAACTGACAACTGAAGCTCTGACCCCAAAAACCTCTTGGCCGGCTTTTCCAAGGCGCGGTTGAAGCGGGGCGCGGCCTTGGCGTCGCACAGGCTGAGCTCGTAGAGGTTATGAGCAATCACGCCCTCTCTGTTCCTGACCGTAAGTTCCAGGACCGGCTTTTTGCCCGCGGGAATTTTAAACTCAAGCCGCGCCAGTTTCAGGCTTGAGTCCGGCTCCGCGTCCGCGTCCCATTCCGCGATTTTTTCCCCGCTCAGCAACGCTTCGATTTTCAAGCCCGCGATTTCCCGCTGGTAGTCGTTGACCAGGAATAGGTCGGCCGCGAAATCATCCCCCGGTTTCCAACTCCTCACCTCCAGGTCCGCGGCGATGAGCAGCGGGCTGTAACTGTCCTTGATCCGCGCGTAGGCGGGCTTGGGCCTGAGCTCGTAGTCCACCACCGACCCGACCATCCCCGGCCAGGGCTCGTCAAACATCCAGAACAGCGCGCCGCTCACGCGGTACTTGCGGATGCGCCAGTGCTCCAGCGCGCGCTGGTAATAGTAGGCCTGGACTTCCTGGCTGGCCGCGACGTACGACTCCAGGCTCTCTCCGTGGGGCGCGGCCGAGATGTATTTCATGATCTTGCCGTATTCCAGGTTGTGGTGTTTGTAAACTTCGCCCAGGGGCCAGCGCAGCCCGGGCGAGATGTATTTCTCAATGGTCTGAACGTCCGGCAGGGCCTGGATGCCGAACTCGCTGATCAGCGCGTGCTCGTCGGCAAAGTAATCAGTGAGGTTGCCCTTCTGGTGCCAGACCACCCAGTTGTGGGAATCGCCCTCGGCCGGAGACGCCGGGATGAAACGCTTGTCCGGGTCAAGCCCGGAGACGACCTTGCGCATGAGCGAGATAATTTCCCGGTTCTGCGAGACCACAAACTCGTTGCCGCCGCTGTAGAGGATCACCGAGGGATGGTTGCGCAGTTCGCGCACGATCCCGGAAACCTCCTGCTCCACCAAAGCCTGAAACTTTTTTCCCCTCGGATACGGCGGGGCATAGATGCACGCGAACGGGAACTCCTGCCAGAGCATGATCCCGGCCCGGTCCGCAAGTTCGTAGAAAATCTCGCGCTCGCGCATGCCTCCGCCCCAGACGCGCAAAAGGTTGATGTTGGCGGCCGCGGCCAGGCCGATGAGTTGCTCATATTTTTCGTCAGAGAGCCGGCCGGGCATGGCGTCCGGCGGCACCCAGTTGGCCCCGCGCAGGAAAACCCGCCGGCCGTTCAAGCGGCACACCCATTTCCAGCCTTTCGCCGCGCCCGGGTTTTGCTCCCAGACCACTTCCTTAAACCCGAAAGTCTCGGCAACGCTGTCGCTGGTCTTGCCGTTGACCAGGAGTTCCGCGCTGAGCCTATAGAGGTTTGGCTCGCCCAGGTCCCGGCTCCACCAGAGCTTGGGATTCGGGATTCGAAATTCGAGATTGGCGGAGGATTTGCCGGCCGCCGGCTCAACCGGAAATTCTTTCACCAGCACCGGCTTCTTGTCCCCGAAATTTTCGGGCGAGACCGTAACCTTGAATATGGCTTTGCCCGCAGCCGAGGAGTCAAAATCGATGTCCAGGGCAACCTCTCCCGAATTCCGGGTCTTGACGCCGATCTCCCGGATCATGACCGGGCCGGTCTTGAAGATTTCCGCCTTGTCCCAGATTCCGGCGCCGATCAGTTCAACCGCGATGTCCCAGCCGTAGCTCATCTGGGTCTTGGTGGTTTTTCTCCGCTTGAGCTGCGCGAGGAACTGGTCCAACTGATAGTTCCTGAGGTGCGGCCGATTCCCCTGCCCCACCAGCTTGACCTCCAGCCGGTTACGCCCGGCGCTCTTGACCAGAGCCGTCGCCTCAACCAGGATGCGAGAGAACATGCCGGTGTGCCGGAAAATCTCCACGCCGTTGAGCAAGCCCTCACTTTCGTAATCCACGCCGTGGAAAAGCACCCAGCACCGCTCGCCTGCTGCGAGCTCGGCATCGAACTCCGAGGCGTAGAGCCAGTCCCAATCGTTCACCCAGAGCGCGTCTTGAGAATTGAAATCAACGTAAGGGTCCTTGATTTTGCCCGCGCGGAACAAATCGGTAATGACGTCTCCGGGGATTTTGCCCGGCAGCCATCCGCCGACCCGCCCGCCGGAATTCTTATCGACTTGTACGAACTGGAAATCGCGGAGCTCTTGCGCCTGCCGGCGCTCTCCCGGCCCGGCAAGACCAAGCGCCGGGATCATCAGCGCGAGCGCGGCGAAAAAAGATTTCCTGGTCATCATCCGGCCGGTTATTTTTTTTCTTTGCCTTTCTTCTCGCCGTAGCCCACGCGGCTGTAAAGATCGTTGAGCTTGCGCATGGCCGCCCCGCTCGACTTGGGGTCGTAAACGGAAAGGTCGTAAAGGTTGTGCGAGACCTGCTTCACGCCGTCCATGACGGTCAATTCAAGCACGGGCGGCGATCCCGCCGGGAGCTTCGCGCTGATGGTCCCGAGCTTCAGGCTTGAGTCCGGCTCGGCCGCGGCGTCCCACTCGCCGACTTTTTCTCCGCCGACCATTGCCCGGACCTTGAGGCCCTCAATCTTGCGGTCGTAGTCATTGACCAGATAAACGTCGGTGGAAAAATCATCCCCCGGTTTCCAGCCGCGCACCTCCAGGTCCGCGGCGATCAAGAGCGGGTTATAGCTGTCGGTGATGCGCTGGTAGGCCAGCTTGGGGTTAAGCTCGTAGTCCACCACCGACCAGCAGATCGCGGGCCAGGGCTCGTTGAACTGCCAGAAGAGCGTGCCGCTGACCCGGTATTTGCGGATGCGCCAGTGCTCGGTCGCGCGCTGGTAGTAATAGGCCTGCATCTTCTGGCTCGCTTCCACGTAGCCCTCAAGGCTCTCTTCGTGCGGGATGGCCGAAAGATATTTCTTCATTTTCTTGGGACCGAGGTTATGAAACTTGTGGACTGCGCCGATCGGCCAGCGCCGCTCCGGGGAAAGGTATCCCTCCAGGGTCTCAAGCGCGGGATAGGCCTGGAGACCGAACTCGCTCATCAGCGCGTGGCCGTCGGTGAAATAATCGATGAGGTTGCCGCGGCGGTGCCAGACCAGCCAGTTGTGGCTGTCGCCCTCCGCGGGAGAAGCCGCGATGAACCTGCGCTCCGGGTCGGTCTCCTTCACCGCCTTGCGCATCCGCTCGACCACCTTGCTGTTGCGCGCCACGTCAAACTCGTTGCCGCCGCTGTAGAGCAGCACCGAGGGGTGGTTCTTGATCGCGCGGATGATCTCCGCAGACTCCCGCTCGACCAGGTTGAGGAACGGCTGATCGGTCGGGTAGGACGGGACGTTGACGCAGGCGAGCGGGAACTCCTGCCAGAGAAAAATCCCGGTCCGGTCGGCCAGGTCGTAGAAGATGTCTCGCTCGCGGTTGCCCCCGCCCCAGACCCGGAAGATGTTCATGTTCGCGGCGCGCGCCATCTGGATCAGCTTCCGGTAACGCTCGTCATTGGCCTGCCCGTAAAGCGACTCGACCGGGACCCAGTTGCCGCCGCGCAGAAAAATGCGCTTGCCGTTCAGGCGGCACACCCATTTCCAGCCCTCGGTCGCGCCCGGGTTCTGCTCCCAGACCACTTCCTTGAACCCGAAAGTCTCGGCAACGCTGTCGCTGGTCTTGCCGTTGACCGCGACCTCGACCGTGAGCCGGTAAAGGTTCGGGTTCCCCAGTTCCCAGGTCCACCAGAGTTCGGGATTCGGGATTCGGAATTCGGGATTCGCCGAGGACTTGCCAACTGCAAGTTCAACCGGAAATTCTTTCACCAGCACCGGCTTCCGATCCCCGAAATTCTCGGGCGACACGGAAATCTTGAGCGTGGCTTTGCCCGCCTGGGCCGAGTCAAAAGCAAACTCCAGAAAAACCTCTCCCGAGTTCCGGGTCTTGACGCCGATGTCCCGGATCATGACCGGGCCGGTCTTGAAAATTTCCACCTTGTCCCAGATGCCGGCGCCGACCAGCTCCGGCGCAAAGTCCCAGCCGTAACTCATCTGGGTCTTGGTCGTGTGCCTCCTTTTATATTGCTTGATCACCTCGTCCAAATACCATACGTTGGTCCTGACGCGGTTGCCCAAGCCGATCAGCTTGACCTCCAACCGCTGCGGACCACCCCGCGTGGCCTCAACCAGAATCCGCGAGAACATGCCGGTATGCTCAAAGACCTCTTTGCCGTTGAGCGAGCCTTGGCTCTGGTAATCGACGCCGCGGAAGAGCAACCATAGCCGCTCGCCCGGGGCAGCGTCCGCGCTGAACTCGGCCCGGTAAAGCCAGTCCGACTCGTTCACCTTGAGCGCCTTTTTGGCGTTGAAGTCGAAGTACGGGTGGTCGAGCCTGCCGGCCTTGACCAGGTCGGTGATCACGTCCCCCGGGACCTTGCCCGCCATCCACTCCCCTTGCTGCTTTCCCGACTTCTTGTCAAGCTCGATGAACTGAAATTGGTTCAACTCGCCCGCCTGCTTCCGCTCCAGATGACCCGCCAAGACCAGGCCCGGAACAAGCAAGAGCACCGGCAAAAGCCAAAATATTTTCCGCGCCATCTTAACTCCCTCCTGTCTCGATCAGAAAGTGTAGCACGGCTCAAAGCCCGGGGGCAAACCCCGAAGCGAGAAATGAGAAACGAGGAACGAGGAACGGAAAATGCAGGGGCAGAGCGCGCTCTGCCCTTGTTGAGTCCCGAATTGCTGATCTTCCGCCCAAGCCCCGAATAGATTGGACTGCTGAAAAAATATCCTGCACTTTTATCGCCTGCCTCGAACTTTTGGCTTATTCTTCTTTGCGTTCTTTGCGCCTTTGTGGTTAATATAAATCTCAGAATGCCCCGTCTGTTGCTCGTTAATCCCTGGATCTTCGACTTTGCGGCCTGCGATTTCTGGCTCAAGCCCATGGGCCTGCTCGCGCTCGGAAGCGCGCTCCGGGACGCGGGTTTTGACATCGACCTGGTTGACCTTACCGGCGCCTCGGCGGCCCCGGACGGAAAAATTCATAAGCGCCGGCCTGACGGCCGGGGCAAGTTTTATGCGGAGGAGATCGAAAAGCCCGCCCCGCTCCAGGGCGTCAAACGCAAATACAAGCGCTACGGGCTTTTGCCCGCGGCCGCGGCGCAAGTCTTGAAAGAACTCCCCCGGCCGGACGCCATTTTGATGGCCGCCACCCTGACCTACTGGTCTTTAGGCTACGCCTCCACCGCCCAATTCCTCCGCCAAAGCTTCCCGCAAACGCCCCTGATCGCGGGAGGGCTTTACGTCACGGTCTGCGCCGGACACGCGCGCGAAAATCTCCACGCGGATTTTCTCTGCGAGGGAGATTACGAAACCGGACTGCCCCCGGTGCTCAAAAAAATTTTCGGCGCCCGGGTTTCGCTCCCAGGCCCGGAGCAGGTCAGGCTGGCGCTCGACCTTTACCCCCGGCTCGACTACGGCGTGCTGCTCACCGGCCGGGGCTGCCCCTTTCGCTGCAAGTACTGCGTGGGCTGGAAATTGCACCCCGTGCTCCGGCGCAAGCCGGTTGCGTTTGTGGTCGAGGAAATCGCCTGGCAGGCGAAAGCCCTGGGACTGAAGAACCTCGCGTTTTATGACGACGCCCTGATCCTGGAGCCGGAACAGCACATCATGCCCATTCTCGAAGGCGTGCTTTGCGCCGGGCTCGCGCTCAATTTCCACGTCCCCAACGGCATCCACCTCAAGCCCATGAACGCGGAACTGGCGCGGCTGATGAAAAGATCGGGGTTCAAGACCATCCGCTTCGGCCTGGAAACCGCGGACGCAAAACGGCAAGAAGAACTCGGCGCCAAGGCCGGGCTTGACGACCTGGAGGCCGCGCTCGGCCACCTGGAAAAAGCCGGATTCCGCGGCGACGAAATCATAGTCTATCTCCTGGCCGGACTGCCCGGGCAGACCGCCCGGGAAGTCGAGCGGGACGTCCTGGCGGTGAAAAAGCTCGGCGCGCGGCCGTCGCTCAGCGAGTACTCGCCCATACCCGGAACCGATCTCTGGCAGGAATCACTCGCCGCAGCCAGGTATGATTTTGAAAACGAGCCGCTGCTCCAAAACTGCTCGCTGCTCCCTTGCGGAGACCCCTCGCTCAACCCCCGGGAATTCTCCCGGCTCAAATCCCTTTGCCGGCAGCCGGCTTGACAACGCCCTTCCGGTCAATTTGAATAGAATGTGATGAAGGCCTCGCGCATATACGTATCAATAATTTTGTTGTCAATGTTTCTGGTCGTCGGCCTTTTCGCCGCGGTGAAGTCGGTGATCGTCCCGCCCAAGCCAAGAAAAACCGAATCGCTGGAAACGGCTCTCAAGCAGGTGATCGGCGCGGGCGAATGGGTGCTGGCCAAGGGCTATTACAGCGCGGTCATTTCCGAGCCGGACGAGAAGAACAAGCAGGCCGAGGTTTACTTTGAAGGGCTGGTCAGGGTGGGGATTGATCTGGCGGACCTTGAGTTCCGGCAGGAGCCTCTGACCATCGCGGTCTATTACCCCGCGCCGCGGCTCCTGGGAGTTGACCTCGGAAAAGATCTGTATTTCGCGGAAAAATTCGACCGCGGCCTTTACAACGACGCCCTGTTCCGCGCCAAACATGCGCTCTTCCGCCAGGCCGTGAACGAAGGGATCGGGGAGCGGGCGGAAGAGAACCTCAGGAGCGAACTGGAGCTGCTCGCCTCCGAGCTTGCGCCCGGGTCCCGGGTGGTGATGGTCAAGGGCGCCGCGCCCGGGGAGCGGCCGCAATGAAGAGGCTGGCTGGTTTTGCGCTCTCGGCTTTTGCCGGGCTGGTGCTGGGCGTGGTCCTTGGCCTGCTCGTGCTCATGCCCGGCCTGGACCAGAATTTCCTGTGCCTGCGCTCGCAAAACCGCGAGCTTGAAAATGAATGGAAGAGCTTGCAGGGCCGGGGCGGCGAACTGGTCACCGTGCGCTGGCGGGTGCACGCGCTCTATTGCATTGACAAGCAGAAAAACAAGATTCAACTCGGCCCGGTCGGACTCTGGGCCGAACAGTCCTATGCCTGCTGGCGCGTGAGGTCCGACGTGCTCGCGGGATACAACTGGAGCGATCTGAAAATTTCGCGCAAGGGCAAAGAAGTTTTTTTGCACGGCCCGCGGCCAATTGTCCTGGGCATGGACTACAAAGGAGCGGAACTGCTTTTTTCCAAGAACTGGTCCGGGCTTGAGTTGAGCGAACAGGATTTCCCCGGCCGGGTCAGGCCCATGGTCATGCAAAACGCGGAAAAGCTCGGAATCCTCAAAGACGCCGAGCGCCAACTCCAAATCCTCGCCGGAGCGCTCTCCCGCAAGATCGACCTTCCCGTCCAGGTGCGATAATCACGATCGAGAAGACGCGGCCAGAAATTGCTCCACCTTGTTCCAGCTGAAAAGCCCGTCAACCGCTCCGATCCTTGTGATCGAAAGTCCGGCAAAGGCGTTGGCAAAGCGCACGGCTTTTTCCAGTCCGTCTTTTTCCGGGGGCAATTCCTTGAAGCGCAAGAGCCATGCAATCATGGCCGCGGCGAAGGCGTCCCCCGCGCCGGTCGTGTCAACCGGCCTGAACTTGAACCCCGGCGCAACTCCTGAAAATCCCGGAGCGGCGAAAAACGCGCCCCGGCCGCCCAGCGTGACCACCACGACCTTCACGCCCCTGTTGATCAGCATCTGCGCGGCCCCGGGGATTGATTTTGTTCCGGTAAGGAACGCGAGTTCTTGTTCGTTCAACTTGACCATGTCCACTCCGGGCAGGAGCGACCAGGTGATTTTTTTCAGCGCGCCGCGGTCGCGCCAGAGGTGGAAGCGGAAGTTGGGGTCCATGCTGACCCTGGCGCCGGAGGCCTTGGCGAGCCGTATAGCCTTCAAAGTGGCGGCGCGCGCGGGTTGGCGCGAGAGCGAGATGGTCCCGAAGTGGAAGACCTTGACCCGGGCGAAATTTTTGGCGGATAGTTCGGAAGGCTTGAGGCCCCGGTCCGCTCCGGGCGCTCCGTAAAAGAAGAAGCTCGGCTTCCGGTCCTTGTCCAGGGCGATAAAGACCAGCGCGGTCAGGCGCCGGTCCGTGGTTTTGACCAGGGCGGTGTCAACCTTTTCGCGCTTGAGGAAATTGAGCATGAGCCTGCCGAAGGGATCGGTCCCGACCTTGGTCACCAGGCCGACCTTCACCCCCAGCCGCGCCAGCCCAACCGTTACGTTGCACACCGCGCCTCCGGGTCTGACTTGAAAGCAGGACGCGTCCGCAATCGCCTTGCCCGGCGCCTCCGAGATTAAATCAACCAGCGCTTCGCCCAAGCATAATACTTCCGGCATGGTTCTCGCTTTCGCGGCGCGTCCCGCCCAGGCGGGATTGTCCGCGCATCCGCACTCTTTGTTTGATTTTACCACCGGCGTCGTTGTTTCTAAAAGCCGAATGTCTATAATCTATTTAAAGGGGGTGGCTCATGAGGAAGACGAGAATCCAGGAGCTCAGCTTATCGAATTTCCGGAGCTACGGCACGTTCGCGAACCTGCTCAAGCCGGACAGTTTCCATTTCGGAGAGCCGCCCATTGAATTCTACCGCGACATGCTCCAGCTCCATCTCGGCAATTCATCCCCCGCGTCCATTTCCATCTGCAAGGTCTGCTCGCGAGCCCTGATCATCGACAAGAGCGAGTACCACGGCCAAACCTGCGAGGGCGTGCTGCCGCTGGACGGCGACGTGATCATCCACGCGGGCCCGGCCACCCGCAAAGGCGTGTTCCCCGCGGAACACGTCGAGGCGTTCCGGCTGCCCCGGCTGACCATGGTCGCGCTCAAGCCCGGGGTCTGGCACCATGCGCCCTTCGCCTATAAGAGCGATTTCGTGCACGTATTGATCGCGCTGCCGGAGCGGACCTACGCCAACGACTGCACGGTGCTGGAGCTTATGGAGGACGAGCGTATTGAAATCGGAGTATGAGAACCGGGAATTGGGGATGGAATATAAGATGATGAGGCGAGAATGAGACCGTGTTATGCGAAGGTCCACCTGGACCGGCTGCGCGGCAATTTCAGCGAGTTGAAAGAAATGGCCGGCGGCGAGGTTGAGTTGTTCCCGGTGGTCAAGGCGGACGCTTACGGCCACGGCTCGATCCCCTGCGCCAAGGCTCTGCTGGCCGAGGGTGTGCGGACTTTCTGCGTGGCCTGTGTTGAGGAAGCGCTGGAGATTATTGAATCCGGGGTTCTGGCGCGGTTCATCCTATTGAGCGGGGTGTTTCCGGGCGAGGAAAAAGACGTGGTTCAGTACGGCCTGATCCCGGTGGTCAGCGACCTTGAGACCGCGCAGCGGCTGTCCCTGGCCACGCGCGCCAACGCCAGAAAAGTCAAGGTGCACCTCAAGGTTGACACCGGCATGGGCCGGCTCGGGGTTCTGCCCGAGGACTTCTCCCGGCTCTACAACGAAATCAAGGGCCTGGAAGGGGTGGAGATTGAAGGGGTCTTGAGCCACCTGGCCTGCTCGGACTCGCTCAAGGACAAGGACGTTGCCTTTACGCAAAAGCAGATTGAGGACTTCCAGGTGATCAAACAGGCGCTGGCCCGGCAGGGGGACGGGGTCCGCTATTTCCACCTTGCCCAGAGCGCCTCGCTGGTCCGCTACCCGTCAAGTTATTTCAATTCCGCGCGGCCGGGACTGGTGATTTACGGCGCGGACCCGTTCTATCCCAACCAGGTGAAGATGCCCCGGGTGGAGCCGGTGATGAGCCTGCTCAGCAGAATCTGCCTGGTCAAGACCGTGCCTCAGGGCAGCACCATTTCCTACGGGTCCCGCACCGTGCTCAAGCGCCGGAGCCGGGTGGGGGTTGTTCCCATCGGCTATGCCGACGGGGTGCCGAGGTCCACTCCGCCCGGTTTCCATTTCAAGGTCCGGGGCGAGCCCGCGCCGCTTTTGGGCGTGGTGACCATGGACTTTGTCATGGTGGACTTGACCGAAATCCCGGGGGCCAAAGTCGACGACGAGGTGCTGATCTTCGGCAAGGAGCCGGAGGGGGAAGTCAATGCCTCGGTGCTGGCCCATTCGGCCCACACCATCTCCTACGAGATTTTCACGCGCCTGGGCAAACGGGTGAAGCGGGAATATCTCGGGTCGTGACGAGTTGGTCTTGCCTTCGGTCGCTTTAAGGACTATTCGAGGATGATCGCTTCGGTGGGGCAGCTTTCCGCTGCATCCTTGGCGCATTCTTCGAGGTTGCCGGGAATGACCGACATTTTCACTATTGCCACGTCTTCTCCCATCTCAAAAATATCGGGGCAGGTATCAACGCAGAGTTCGCAAGCGGTGCAGGCTTCCTTGTCCACTCTTGCCTTCATCTGAAAACACCTCCCAAGCGTTAATCGACACCCAAGAAAATAGCCCATGGCGCGATTCTTGTCAAGGCCAGGAAAGGCAGGAAACATCCGGGGCGAAAAACGCGGCCGGGGATCAGGATGCCGCGGCTTCGGCTTCGGGTTTGGGCTCCGGCTTGAGCGGAATGCCGCGCTGGACCGCGAGTTCCATCAGCGCCTTTCTATGCGCGGCGTATTTTTTGCCCAGGTTCTTGACCACCCGGGAAAGCTGGAGACTGACCTGCTCCAGAGACTTGTTGCAATGGATGGCCGCGGCGCCTTTTTCGAAATCAATGGAGAGCTTGATTGCCTCCTTGAGCGAGGGCTGCGCGTCGGAATTGAGCAGCTCTTCAATCCGGGTCAGCACCCGGGGAGGGTTCTTGCCGTCAAAAGCCACGTCCTTGAACCGGCGCTTGCTCCGGGAAATCATTTTCCGCTCCAGTTCGATCAGGTCATAAATTAACTCTTCCTCGCGGCCCAGCCTCCGGAAAAGAGCCGCGGCGTCCTTGTCCGAGGCAAATGCCTTGCTGAACCATAGGTACATCTCGCACATCTTCATCTCCACGTCCTTCAAGGCCTTCAGGTATTCGTAGATGTCCATTGCCGGCCTCCTGATCGGTTTTGAGGGCGCTTTCCCCCCATGATACTTATATAAGTATTCCCCGGACTGATGCCACAATCGGAGAAAATTTTTTTCCCCGCCCCAAGCCTTGCCCGCTATTGACCGCATTTGATAAATCTGCTACTAATGTTTGAGGGGGAGGGATAAAAATGGTCTATAAGCCTAAAAGCACCCGAGAGAAAATGGAGGCGGGCCATGGTTTGCCCAAGGTGGTCTCCATTCCGCCCAAGATGCAGCCGAAATTAGGCAAGGGCAAAATGGTGGTGCCGGCGCCGATGCTGGTGGATGCCGCGATCCGCAAGGTCAAGCGCGGCAAGCTGGTCACTCCCAAGATCATCCGCAAGGCCCTGGCCCGGGAGTTCAAGGCCGACACCTGCTGCCCGCTGACCACCGGCATCTTCATCCGGCTATCGGCCGAGGCCGCCAGGGAAGACGCGGACGCGGGCAGGAAAAAGGTCACGCCCTTCTGGCGGGTGGTTACGGACGAGGGCTGCCTGATCGACAAGTTCCCCGGAGGCGCGCTCTGGCAGGCCGCGGCTCTTGAGAAGGAAGGGTTTGAGATCATAACCATCAAGGGCGGGAAGCGCGTGCGCGATTTCGGCAGGTTCCTGGCGGAAATCTGAAACCCGATTTGGGGTCAGACCTGAATGGCGCTAAGTTAAGCTCAATAATAGTTTTGGCCCAGCGGTTTGATAATAGCCCCGCGCTTATGGTCACCAACTGATTAAATGGACAATTCGGGTCTTGCGTTTCCTAGCCCGGCCATTATGGGCATCAACTAATTAGATGGACAAGGCCGTTTCTGAATTCGATTGGCCCGGCCATTCATGGTTTGGACTGCGATTGAAA
>Ga0315294_10000387_pt1 | contig 47726 bp, 39 predicted proteins | sample YL17G13_40_MG_FD_203626 | JGI IMG/M metagenome (GOLD analysis project Ga0315294, IMG submission 203626) | Sediment microbial communities from Yellowstone Lake, YNP, Wyoming, USA - YL17G13_40 | ecosystem: Environmental > Aquatic > Freshwater > Lake > Sediment | place: USA: Wyoming | collected... | reverse complement strand
TCTTGTGCCGACGCTAAACGTTTTGGCAGAGCGAACCAAAGGGACCGGCAAAGGTGAATTGATTGAAGCAAAGATTCCACTTGGTCTAAGCCCTGCCGATGGGGAAGTTAAATCTGAGTCAGACCTTAGCTATATATGCTCTATGGTTCCGCGTTTGCAGGTGAGTATTGTTGCTTCCGAAACTATTTCCGGGGTCGGTGAGGTAACGTCTCCACTGGTTAAGATGGGAATAAAGAAGGAAGAAGTTGGTACTGAGCAGGGTCTGCGGAAGGGTGATATTATTCTTGCAGCCGGCAATGTTGAAAACCCCACCTACAAAGAACTTCGCGACGTTACCGAAGAATATGAGGACCGAGAGTTACCTATCAAGGTATTGCGGACAGATGCTAACGGGGTTGAAAAAAGCCTTGAAGTAACTGTTATTCCCAGGCGGGCGCCTGGTGCGGACCGTGTGATGATTGGTATCGGTGTTGTGCTTGATGCGGAACATGCGGTTGTTGCCAAGACTATTTCTGTCGAAGGCGGGCCGGCGGCCCTGGATATTCCCCGCGGTGCGAGGATAACAGCAGTTGACGGGGTTGGGGTGTCGAATTTTTTTGATATTATAAGGGAAATCAGGCGAGATGCCGGCAAACGTGTCACAATTGATTATCGCGTTGGCGAGAAGGCAGCTGATGATGTTGTTCTGGATTTGCGTACCGACAGGAACTTTATTACCGTCAAATCTTCTTTTGCAGAGTTTGTTCCGTTTGAGGATTTGAAAAGGCTTTATAAAGCGAGCGGGCCGGTTGATGCAATCAGAATGGGATATGAAAAGACCATTATGTTTATTGTTCAGACCTACGTGACCTTGAAGCGACTGATTGGAGGGCTTGTCAGTCCGAAGAATCTTATGGGGCCTGTTGGTATTATCAGTCTTAGCTATCGTATTGTTGCCCAACAGCCATTCGTTTACTACGTTTATTTTCTCGGTTTAATAAGTGCGTGCATAGCTGTGTTTAACTTTTTGCCTTTGCCGCCTCTTGACGGGGGATTGTTTGTGCTTTTGGTGGTTGAGAAGATTAAGGGTTCGGCATTAAGCGGGCGGCTGCAGGGGATTATAGCCTATGTCGGCTGGGCACTTATAGGTGTGTTGTTTCTTTATGTGACATTTAACGATATTGTCAGGAGCTTTTTCAGCTAAATGAGCAGATGGTGCGAAATGGCATTGGATAAAGTAAGCTGCGAAGAGTATCACAAGGACATATTCACTGTCCTGAAAAGGACGGATAAGGCAGTTTATGATTTGATAGTAAAGGAGTACGAAAGACTGCAGAGTACCCTTCAGCTTATCGCGGCTGAGAATGAGTGCTCAAGGTCGGTTTTGGCAGCCCTTGGGTCGGTGGTTCAGAATAAGACAACCGAAGGTTTTCCGGGAATGCGGTTTCATGGAGGCTGTGAAGTTGTTGATGAAATAGAGAAGCTTGCAGTCAGCAGGGCCAAGGAGGCCTTCGGCGCACAATATGCGAATGTGCAGCCGCATTCTGGGACAAGCGCCAACCAAATTGTTCTTGCCGCGGTACTGGAGAAGGGTGATAAGGTATTAAGCCTTGGGATGGACCAGGGGGGACATGTGTCGCACGGAGCGAGGCTTTCTCTTGCTGCGAAGTTCTTTGGTGTGGAAAGTTATTATGTTGATAAAACGAGTTTTCTTCTGGATTATGACGCGATCAGAAACAAGGCACTGGAGGTAAGGCCCAAACTGATTATATGCGGAGCGACCGCTTATTCGAGAACAATAGACTTTAAGAGGTTTAGAGAGATTGCGGATGAAGCAGGGGCGTATCTTTTAGCCGATGTTTCACATATAGCTGGGCTGATAATAGCCGGTGCTCATCCCTCGCCTGTAAACTACGCGCACTTTACCACCACAAGCACATATAAGCCGGGAGGCCCGAGAGGCGGCCTAATGGTTATGGGCAAAGACTATGACCGGAAGATAGAAGTGTCGGGGAAAGAAGTAACGTTGTGGGAACATGTCCAAAAAACCACGTTTCCGGGGATGCAGGGGACACCTTATCTGAACCATATAGCAGCCAAGGCGGTCTTCTTCAAAGAAGCACTGTTGCCGGAGTACAAAGCCAGACAATTCAAAATCATAGAAAATGCAAAAAGACTTGCGGATAATTTGCTGGGTTTGGGATATGATGTGTTGACAAAAGGGACCGATAATCATATGGTTCTGATAAACACAGGAAATTTGCGGGAGGGTTTGACCGGTTTTATAGCACAGAAGTGCCTTGAAGAATGCGGCATAGTTATCAATATGAACAGGCTGCCCTACGACAGGAAAAGCGCTTTAGTTACCAGCGGCATCAGGCTGGGCACACCTATTGTTACAAGAAATGGAATGGGGACAAAAGAAATGGACGAAATATCCGTGCTGACAGACCAGGTGCTAAGAGAGGTGAATATAATCAGTGACACCAGCTGCAGCATAGATGAAGTCTTCAAAGAACACATGAGAAACAAAGTAAGGGACTTGTGCAGCAGATTTGTAATGAGCTAAATGCCTGGGGTGTAAATTAACTATTGAAACAGGGCAGAGAAAGCGGAGATGAAAAAGGATAAGCGAGAAATTTCCAGCAAAGATTCCGACCAGAGGGCGATAGCCTCAGAGTCTGCGGCTGAACCGGAGCGACGCAGGTTCGGGCTGAATTGGTTTGAGTATCTGATAGCCCCATTGGTTTCTGCATTGGCGGGCGTGTGGGCTTTTGGCCATATCGGAACTTCAATAGGATGGGACGATTTATTTTACATGAGTCTTTCGCAGTATACAACGAAGGAAGCCTGGGTGTTGAATCGTTATGGTCACGTGTACCTGCAGAAGTTTTTTTTCTGGCTTGCAGGTGATGCTTTAGCCGGAGCGAAGTTGTATTGGTGCTTTTTGTTTTTTTCCACATGCGTTTTGGTGTATTGGTGTGCGAGGATGCTCGCCGGTAAAAGAGGATACGCAGTTGGCATAGTGGCAGTATTGTTGTTTTGCTCGGCACCGATTTTTGCTCAGTATGCCGGAAGTACCGATGCAGACCTTACCGTAATGTTCCTGGTTATGTTGGCAACTTTTGTGTATCTGATTTTCTTTGTCAACAGGCATGGCAGGTACCGCCATTTTGTTATTATGTTGCTCGGTCTGATGCTTTTCTGGTCAATAAAATCGAAAGAAACAGGTCTGTGTATGGCGGTTTTGTTTCTTGGATTGGGCGAAGACGAGACCGGTAAATTCAGCATCGCTCGATTTATCAGGGACATTGGCTGGGTTTGTGTGGGGGTGGCAGCTGGCTCTGTGTTGTTGATGTCGTTGGATTTAATTTTTATCAGGGACTTCTGGTTTTCAGTGCGTCCTTCCAGCATTAGAGGTCTATTTAAATTCAATACCGGTGAGTATGCGTGGCATGACAAGGGTACTTCATGGTTTCAGTTTTTACTGATTAGTCCCTTGTTAACAGCTTTTCTGCTTTATCTGCTTGTTGGCCGCATGCCCTTTGGCAGAAACAGGCTGACCAAGCACGAAGGCATAGTATGGTGTATTCCTTTAGTGTTTGTGTTCTTTTTAACTGCCGTAATGATCCAAATACGAACGTTTGCGGTTCCTTCGACTCAGCGTTATCTTCTGCCGGTCATAGCGGGCATTTGCGTGTGGGCTGCGCAGTTCTTTCGGCTCGGGCCGATGGAACCAGACCAGGCGGAAGTTAAGTCAAAAACGGATGGTTTCCCCCTGGAAATACTTATTGACACGGTGTTGGTAGTGCTTGCTTTTGCTATAGTTCTTTTCCTGATGCATACAATACCTGACCTGATTAAAAATGCCGGATGGAGTTCTCTGGAGCGATTCTATGATACTGTAATATCGCCTTTGGCTATAACCGGGCTTTTGCTGTATGCGGTTGTCTTGAGAAAGCGCGGAAGGGTTGCACTGTTTGTTTTGTCTTTGTGTTTGTTTTTCATTATCTACTTTCCTCTAAGGAGCACCCTCACCTCGTTGAAAGAAAGGATTGCGGCTCAACGGAGTGAATGGCGTTACGAGCCTTGCCGGGTTTTTGCGAATGAGCTTTCGTTTGATAAAGACGTAAAGATAGTGGTTTCAAAGAACATCTATGCCAGTTCCAATATGCTGGGGCGGGGCCTTGACTCACATTGCTGGATGTTTAACGTATTCTTTAATGGGAAATTTGATGTCAACCAGTTTATTGACGGCACTTGGGATGATATTCTCAAAGGCAACTACACCTATGCTTTTCTTACATGGAAGGATTGGAAAGGTATAACAGAGAAGTATAATATTGAGCAGCTGGTAAAGAACTATGCTATTAAAGCCGATGAAGCAACGCAAGTAGTTTTGCTTAAAAGGCGTTGAGCCGGCAGGACACTTGATACAATGCTTCGGAGCAATTTGCGGTCAGGCTGCTGTTTTTGTATTCCTTGAGTCGGTGTCGGTGTTTGTTGTTTTTATATCGGAATATCAGGGTATAAAAATGGTTGAAAAGCTCAAAGTTTTTGTAGTAATGCCCGCGTACAACGAGGCAGCCCATATAGCAAATGTTATCCGTCACATGCCTGCGATTGTAGATAAAATCATTGTAGTGGATGATTGCAGTTCGGATAACACTGCTGAAGCGGCGAGGGCCACGGGTGATTCACGCATAGAGGTAATCCGCAACTCGAAGAACCTCGGGGTTGGGGGTGCGACTGTTGCCGGCTATCGCTGTGCTTTGGAGTGCGGCGCCGATGTAGTGGTGAAGGTTGATGCCGATGGCCAGATGGACCCTCAGGCGATTGGCAAACTGGTTAAGCCTATTGTGGAGGGTATCGCGGATTATACGAAAGGTTTTCGCTTCCGTGACCGAGAGAGCATCCGTAAAATTCCAAAGGTGCGCCTGATCGGGAACATGGGGCTTTCCTACCTTGTGAAGATGGCTTCGGGATACTGGAATATATTTGATCCCACTAATGGATTTACCGCAATTCACCGAATTGCTTTGGCAATGATCGATTTAGACAAGCTGAGCAAAGATTATTTTTTCGAAACGGACATGCTGTGCAACCTCTACCGTATCCTTGCTACTATAAAGGATATTCCTGAGCCTACGCATTATGGTGATGAAGTCAGCGAGCTGAATCCATTGAAGGCGTTGGTTCAGTTTCCGGGAAAACTGTTTTGTGCCTACATCAAGCGAATTATCTGGCGTTACTATGTCAGAGATTTTTCCACTTTCTCTGTGCTGTTTCTTATCGGGTGGGTGTTTATGCTGTTTGGCATTGGTTTCGGCGCAGTTGAATGGTACCTGAACGCTACCAGAGGAGTCATTACCACGACAGGCACGGTGATGCTCTCTGTAGTGCCGCTATTTCTCGGGTTTCAGATGATTTTGCAGGCGATTCTTCTTGATGTAAACAACATTCCTAAAGACCCACTGCAGAAAGAATACACTGACAATTCGCCGTAAGAGAACATGTGCGAATTGTAAACAACTTCATTTTACAGTTTCCCCCTGTTAGCATTTGACAAAAGTTTTTCTCCAGATGAAGGGGGGATGGTCAATGTTTAGAATTTTCCCGAGACATATCGACAAAGGTTAGCCGAAATTCCGGTTGGTCTTTTTTCCTTGACTGTTTGGGGGTATTTTGCTATTTTTATCTGCGGTTAGCAGGGAGTTTTGCTATTTGAAGACAGGTTTATCTAACTTGGCTTGTGGGTGCTGTTTTTTCGAGAATGACAAGTGGATTTGTCCAACGCCTATCATGTTTATCATCAGTATGGTCTGAAAATTGCCGATAATAGACAGGGATAAGGCGGTTTTTGCGAAAATGGCGGTTGCTGGTGTGCGGAAGTTTTGAAAAAGTGATGGGTTGATACCATAAGGGGTCAAGCAATGTACAAGGGCAAAACGGTTTGTGTAGTTGTGCCGGCATATAATGAGGAAAGACTTATCAGAACAGTTATTGAAACTATGCTGGATTTCGTTGACAAGATAGTGGTGGTGGATGATAAAAGCCAGGACCAGACTGCGGAGGTTGTTCGTGGTTATGCTGACAGGTCGAAAGGCCGGATCATCCTCATTCAGCATGATGCGAACCAGGGTGTCGGCGGGGCTATCGTAAGCGGTTACAAATGGGCAAGAGATAATAAAATGGATGCCACCGCTGTGATGGCTGGCGATGCTCAGATGGACCCAGCAGACCTGTCGAATCTTCTGGATCTGGTAGTGACAGACCTGACCGACTATGCAAAAGGAAACAGGCTTTTCACCGGCAACGCCTGGCGAATCATACCGAAGGTACGGTACCTCGGCAACTCGTATTTGTCCTTACTGACTAAAATAGCCTCAGGTTATTGGCACATTGCGGACTCGCAGACAGGGTACACGGTCATTAATCTGAAAGCACTTGAGACGCTGGATTTGGACGGTATATACAAAAGATATGGTATGCCAAATGATTTGCTTGTTAAGCTGAATGTTTATAATTTCAGGGTCAGGGACATTGCTGTAAGGCCGGTTTATAATATCGGGGAAATCTCCAGGCTCAAGGTGCGTAAGATAGTAATAACATTATCGTGGCTGCTTCTGAAGGATTTCTTATACCGTCTTAAGGAAAAATACATAATAAGAGATTTTCATCCGCTGGTTTTCTTTTATGCGTTTGGCTGTTTCTTCGGCCTTGCGACAGTTCTTTTATTTGTAAGGTTGTTCTATTACTGGTTTGCGATAGGTCGCATTCACCCCATAAATGCGCTTGCTGCGATGTTTTCATTTATGAGCGCGGCTCAGTTCATTCTTTTTGCAATGTGGTTTGATATGGAGTATAATAAGCACTTGAAATGAGATTAAACGGTGTGAGCGATTATCCGAAAAGATATGAGAATTTGAAGTGAAAAAAACGATTACCAGCTTGCAATGAATTCGAGCTCGATAATGAGATAATCATGACTGATAATAAAAAGATTTGTGCGCGATGCGTTTCAGATACCAGCATACCCAACATTTGCTTCGATAACAAGGGTGTATGCAATTTTTGTAAAGTTCACGACAAATTGGAAAAACTGTATCCATTAGATGAGCATGGGCAACAAAGGCTTAATCAACTGATTGCCAAGATTAAGGACAAAGGGGAAAATAAAAAATATGATTGTGTAATCGGAGCTAGCGGAGGAACAGACAGCACCTATAGTCTGTACATGGCTAAGAAGCTTGGTTTAAGACCTTTAGCCGTTAATTTCAACAATACATGGAATACAGATATAGCGATGGAGAATATGAAAAAAACTGTTACGAAGCTGGGCGTTGACTTTAGGGAGATACGTTGCGACTGGGAGGAGTTCAAAGATTTGCAAATATCTTTTCTAAAGGCATCTGTTCCGGAAGCAGAGATTCCAACAGACGTTGCGATTCATGGAATTCTACATCAAGTTGCTGCTGAAGAAGGCATTAAATACATTGTTCTCGGCCATTCTTTCAGGACAGAAGGTATAGCTCCAATAGGATGGACTTATATGGACGGGAAATATATTAATAGCGTTCAGAAAATGTTTGGGAATACCGAATTAAAAAGCTTTCCCAATCTCACTATTTCCAGTGTATTCTACTATACCTTCATAAAAGGGATAAAAGTAATACCGTTGCTGAATTACTTCAAGTACAGCAAAGAGGATGCCAGGAAAATTCTGGAAAAGGAACTTGATTGGACTTATTATGGGGGGCATCATTTTGAGTCTGTATATACCCAATTCATTATCGTTTATCTGCTCTGGAAAAAGTTTAAAATCGATAAAAGGAAGATTAATTTCTCTGCCCATATACGTTCAGGACTAATGACAAGAGAACAAGCTTTGGAAAGATTAAAAGAAGAGCCTCCTGTAAAAGAAGGCATTGTAGAATATTGTATTGAAAGACTGGGGCTTACCACCAAGGACTTTGAGGATATAATGGCTTTGCCGCCCAAGTCATTCTACGATTATCCCACGTATTATCCAATAATTAGTGCGTTTAAATTTCCCGTCAAAATAGCTTGTAAGCTCAATATATTCTCTCCTGTTCTTTACGAGAAGTTTTTTGGCTGATTTACGGCAGATATTGTGTCAAAAATAAAAATAGTCATTGATATTAATCATCCTGCCCATGTTCATCTGTTTAAGTATGTCATAGCGGAGCTTCGAAAACGTGGACACAATGTGATTATAACCGCAAGCCAAAAAGATATTTCCTTCAAATTGCTGGATGAATATGGGTTCGATTACATCAGGATAGGCAGCTATGGGGACACATTGCTTCAGAAGCTGTTTAAGCTGTTTGTGCTTGATTTCAGGATGCTCCGAATAGTGCATAAATATAAGCCGGACGTTCTGACGGGACTGGGTTCTTTCAGGGCGGCCCACGCGGGCTTTCTGTTTGGGAAAAAGACAATTATTCTCGAAGACACGGAACATGCAACGAAAGAGATAGCGTTGTATAAGCCGTTTGCAACAAAGATATTGACACCATCCTGTTTTATGACGGATTTAGGGAGCAAGCAGGTCAGGTACGAAGGCTTCCATGAGCTTGCTTATTTACATCCTAAATATTTTAAGGCTGACCCTTCAGTGCTTGATTCTTTGGGTGTAACGCAGAAAGAGAAGTTTGTAATTATACGTTTCGTATCGTGGAGAGCTTCACACGATGTTGGTCAACATGGTTTTGCTGATGAACAGAAGCTGAATTTCATTAAGGAGTTATCCAAATACGCCAGGTGCTATATAACTTCCGAGGCTCCATTGCCGGCGGAGCTTGAGCCGTATCAGTTGAAAGTTCCTGTGCATCAGATACATCATTTGATGGCGTTTGCGTCGTTATATGTTGGTGAAGGTGCGACGATGGCGTCGGAGTCTGCTGTACTTGGCGTGCCGGCTGTTTATGTTAATACGTTGAAATTGGGTTATATTAACATGCACGAAGAATACGGCCTGCTCAAGCAAACCACAGACACACAGCAGGCTCTGCAATACTGTATTGGCTGGCTTACCGACCCTGCGTCCAAACAGAAATGTGCTGCTGCTCGTGAAAAACTGCTTGCTGACAAGATAGACGTTACCGACTACCTTGTTACTATTATTGAGCGAATTGGTGAGGCGAGTTAGAGAGACGTTAATGCTGTAACTGAGGTTGTAATCTTCTAATTGAGTCGAATCAGAAAAAGACGCCGGAGCGATACGTCAAAGACGTCTTACAATAGTCGATCGGATGTCATTTAAAACAAGCATGCTTCGCTTAACTTTTGGATACACTTTTGAAATCATCAGGTAGTCGGCGGAAAGGCGCGAAGGCCATTCTTGCAGTTTTCTTATCAGAGCGGAGATGCTGGCGAAACCTGACCTTTTCGCACCTATTATGTTTTGGGTGTGTTGGCGGTAAAGAACGGTTGGCAGGGGGATGTGAGCGATTTTTCCGGTTTTTGCCACGTTAAGTGCAACCCACCAGTCGTGGACCCTTGCTTCCGGCGGGATGGGCTTTGAAACCTCAACGGCTTTTCTGTTTATCATGGTTGCACATCCCGTAGCCACATTACGGTAAATAATTTTGTTCAGACTATTATCGAGAGGTGACATTTTACAGTAGCTCCATAGCGAATCGGCAATAGTTTTTAAATCTTCGTCAACGACTTTTAGGTCGGTATGAACCAGGATGGGCTTATCGGGGTAAAGTTTTTCCACGTCTTTCATTGTGTTTAATGTCAGGCTTATTTTGTCAGGCAGCCAGATATCGTCCTGGTCACTAAACATAACATAGTCATTGGCGGCATGTTCGAGGAGTTTGCCGAAGTTCAAAGCTGTTCCGAGTCGGCCATACTTATCCTCAATCAGCCTTACTTTTTGAGGATATTTTCCTGCGTAATCTTTTATGATATTCACGGTGCTATCACTGGAATTGTCATCGCGTATCAGAAGCTGCCAGTCCTGGTTTGACTGGGCGAGGATAGAATCTATTTGCTGTTTCAGAAACCTTTCTCCATTATAAGTTGCCAATAAAATATCAATCATGTTTTATGTTCCAAATATAGAAAAGATTATACAGAAAATTAGGCCATTTGCGAACTATTTTTGGGCGAGAAACAGGTTTGTCGTCAATCAAAAACATAGCAGGTGGGGAAAAAGTTCACAAGAGTTGACTGGAAAGTGCGCGGTTTTTTGCAGTTTTTCGCACCCCCGCGCAAATGATTGAACGCCGAAACGGTGAGTTCATTGTTCATAGTTCGTACGAAAGGAAAAAGATATCTTAATGTTGCATTTTTGAAACACACCCCCGGTGTATTTGATTAAACGTGCTGGCAATTTCAATCAAATTCGCATCTGCGCAAACGATTGACAGACAAGATTGAAGACAGAAGACATGCTCATGATTTTCAAGCACCGTCGTTGTAGCTGCATCCCTGTAACTTACCACTTGCCGTGGCCGTGTAACGTAAGTGTGCTTGGTCTCACGGCGAGGCGACGTCGTGGTGAAGGACCTAATGATGTGCTTGAAAGATTGTCCAAGGTCGAGCTTGTTACGGATTTGATAGCCTCTGAGGCTCTGCACTATTGCGGACTTCGAGGCCATCAGTTTGACGGGGCTGAGTGAAACGTTGCCGTTGTTGGTTAGAACAAATCTAAAGTTGATGACGTGGCTCTAAGGACGCTTGGGATAGGGGACGTATCGGCTAGCCACCAAGTGGAGCCGCTGTTCAGCGACACGTACTTTTCAAAACCATGCTATCTATGCAAGTCCTTAGGATACAGGGCGAGAATATATCCATCTTGCAATTTTTCTACCAAGCTCATCTGGCAAAAATCGGCAAGTTGGTTTGGCTTATAAAGGTACTTTCTATCCTGAATCAAAAACCATACGAGATAGGCTCCTGGCTCAGATTGCACTGCGGATTCAAAATCTGAGATTTCGCGATGGTTTTTTTCACGGAGCATCGGTGTGGGATTGTCAAAGGTCTCGAGCGATGAAGGAGACATTGCTGCCGCACAATCGGCTAAGATGTAGATGGATATGGGGTCGTTGCTGAATATGCGGCCTTTCAAGGGGTGTGAGCGGAGCCATGCGATTGTTGGTGAATTGTGCCAGTACGATCGACTTCGGCCACCGGCGCCGTCGCGGTAAGCATTCTGGGTACGAGCAAAAACAAAGTTGGAACCAGCACTAAACCATATGCCTATGATGATACCAACCGCAAGACCTGACTTAACAAATCTGCTATGAAACTGTTTTTGGGGCTGAGTTGACCTTGGCAAAACGATCACGGTTGCAGGGCCTGCCCAAAAGGCTAATACCATTGGGAGGTATAATGGGGCCAGAAATCGGTCATCAAGCGAATCCATAATGACCCTGGTAGCGGATGAGAGTATTGCCAGAGAATAAATAATTAAGAATAGCACCATTGGGATCGATGGTGCATCCATCCAGTATAGCTTAGATTTTCGAGTTTTGCGGATATCGAATACGAGGATAGCAACTACGAGAACACAGAACAGGCAGAAGAGTATCCAGCCTGGTATAATTTCGATGACATTCGTGGGCAAGAACCAGCTCGCAATCACCTCTCCCATTAAGGTAATGTTCTTAGAAAGCGGGATACTAGCTGGATATCTCGCACCCATCGGAGTACCTGTAAGGCCCCAGTTTCTTTGCATCCACAATGCTATGGGCAATATTGAAATGACCCCCCAAAAAACGGCAAGAGCCAGACGTTTCCAGATCATTTGTTTTTTGTTTGCAAGAAGCAGAAGACCTCCGAGCGGAAGCAAGACTACCCCGATATAACGAGTAAGGCAGGTCGCGGCTGTAATGAGGGCTAGTGACAGGACCCACTTCGCAGTGGGTTTTTCCAGGACGCGAAACATAAGGCAGAGGAAAGTTGCTGTAAGTAGAAGAAACAGTGGTTCACTCCAAGCCCAAAAGGAGACCTCAAATACTGGTTTTGAGAATAGAATGGAGACGGAACTTAATAGCGATAAAAGCAATGAGCCTGAGCGTTTCAGTACCCAAAATCCGCTCAGATATATTAGTAATCCAAATGACACAGAGCTTATGCAACGAGCAGAAATAAAATAATCGACTCCGCAAAGCTTAAAGGCCGCAAGTAGGGTGGAATACAAGGGAGGCCAAGAGTCAAATACTGTTCCATCGAATTTTAAGAACCCCTTTCCCGCCAACAGGCTACGTGCAGCCGCGATATAACTGGCGGAGTCAGCAGAGATACCTGCACCAAATTTGTGAGTACCGATAAGGACGATGATAACTCCTATAAAGCCTATTGCAGCCGGGACCAATAGGCCGATTCGGTTGTAGTTTCTGGATTCAACTGTATTGGTTTTATCTATTAGCATCGCAGATACCTGGAGGCGCTGATTTTAACATTATGTTCGACGATAATCACACCAATCTTGGGTCTAAGCGTTTTTGGCTTTAATTATATAGTTAGTTGTGATAAAGTCCTCCAGCAGACCAAATGTAAATCTATTTAATATATTGTATCTGTTTCCGACATCGTATTTAAATTTTGGAACTATAGAGGTGACAACAAAACCTTTTGATTGAAACAGCCTTATCATACTTTTCTTGGTGAAAAACCTTAGATGAGTATCATCCAGTACCCCATCGTGGCTGTACTCCCATTGACCTTTTAGGACAAGACCTTTTAGTATTTTCCAGTTTCTTATGTTTGGAAGACTGGCTATGATATATCCTCCCTTTCTCAAATAAATCCTTAACTTGTCAATAAGTGACCATGGGTCGTAAAGATGCTCCAATACGTCTGATGCAATTACATAGTCAAAATAATCTTTGCTGAGAGACAGTTCTGCGGTTTCTACATCTCCGCATACAACTTTATCGAGGACTGCTTTAGCTATTTCAGCAATTTCCGAGACTTTTTCAACACCTACGACCTCTGACGCCTTACCCTGCAGTTTTAATATTTTGCCTGTGTTCCCAGCTCCACAACCGATTTCTAAGATTCTATTGCTGCCCTTCTCAACCAGGTTGATGATATCTACTCTTGTGTTGTTGAAATAAGTTTTCTTTTTTTCAAACATGCGTTTACTTTATTAACCTCTCAAAATGCCCGCGATTTCTGCCGGTTTTACTATAAGGTCTTAGCCGGCGTCCGCTGGAGCGCCTTGTTGGGCATTAAGCCTTATGATCTTCTAACCCATACTTCGTATTTACCAAACCGTTTGATTATTTCATAATTTGTTGAAATGTAGTCATCAAGCAGATCAATATTTGAATCGATCTTAGTTTGATTTGGCTCATAGAAATATCGTAGTGCCAGAATAACCATTCTAACGAAGGATTTTTCTAATTCATCTATAATTTCTATTTGTATGCTTGATGTATTTGTTATACCAGCATGTAATTCATGATATTTTGTTGCATACTTTCTGTCTGCCAGATAGTAAATTATTGGATCATTATAAATAAATTGGTCATGATTTTTAACGCCGACATAAATGGCTTCATTTTCAGTTGTATTGTTTTGTATGTATAACAACAAATCTTGAAGATCCATTGCTACTTTCGAGTACCCAGCCCTATCAATAGCAGATCTATTTGGTAGCATAAAATAATCACTATTGAATGACTTAATCTTCGATTCAAATGGTTTAATAAAGGGTGTACTAATTACAACCAAAAATAAAAACACCACAACCCACCTAGCTTTTGGTGTTAGTTTATTTAATGATGGTAACATTAATGAAAATAAACACGGAATTATGGTTATGCTAACTAAAGCGACAGGGAGCAAGTGAATGTTGTCAGATCGGACTCTTACTTGATTAATAAAGAAAATTCCCATTGATGACAAAAGAAACATCCCATAACTCAATTTGCTGTGCGTTTTATGTTTTATGATGAGCGCTAAAGATGTGACGAAGCCAATCAACAAAATGCATGGAAATACAAAAAATTGTGTTGTATCAAGAGAGATAGAAGATGGATAAGGAAGCCAGCGGTATTTGGGCGTGATGTCCGCTGGAGTCAAAATCAAATGATTGAGTATAAGCTTAATACCAACAGTATGTATCAGGTAGATAGAAATTGGTAATCCAGCTAAAAGCACAGCAAAAATATAATAATAAATTTGATACCAGGGTGTTTTAGTGTCCATTAACTTTCTTAGAAAAAGTGTAATCAAAATGACAACCGCAGCCATCCCCCCCAGATCATGCCGAAAAATCGTACCCAGTGTCATAAAGATACCGCTATAGATGAGCCAATGAACTCGATTATTCTCCGTATGATGCAGGAAAAAATATACACCAATATATATAAATAGAATTGCGGCATATACTGGATAGGCAGCAAAACCACTAAAGTTTATCCAAATAAGTGACATTCCCCAGCTAATTAAGGCTACTCTATTTGAAAAACCAAGTTTTCTGGTAATCAGAAAGCTAAATGTAGAAATTAATGATTTTACCATAATATCATAAATTCTCTCCACTAATACTGATGACCCAAATAACTTAAAAAGGAATGCAATTGTATAAAACTGGCCTGGGGGATAGATTGACCAAAAATCTAAATAAGGAAGATGACCTTTTAGTATTCTATCTGCTCCTGCCAATATTAAGCCTTCGTCATGGACGTTTATAGTATCTTTAATTATGGGGAAATTGTATGCGGCTGAAAGCACAAAGATAATTATCATACATATTAACTTTTTATATTTCATGAGTATTTTCTATGCCCAACAATGATTATACAGACTGTATAATCCGGATCAAAGCCCATCGACATGGCTACGCAACTCCATTCTCCGTAGTTGCTACTCTGCGACCTGTCCTCCGCAGTAGCCCTGCTACGGAGGGTGGAAGTACGCTACGAAGCACGAGACTACGAAGGACGAACAAGCCTTTCAATTCCATAATAATATCAAAATCTTCTTTGAATTACAATTGACCTTACCCCCAAAAACTGTGCCAGTTGCAATTGGAGTAACGGCATGATAAAACTTGAAAAAACAGGAGGTGCACAATGCGGGGTAAGAGATTTAAGGAAGAACTTGGAAATTCCACATGCTCGAGTGTGCCAAGAATAAGAATAGTCCCAACCGACCCCGAAGAAAGGTCTATTTGGTGAAGATTTAGAATTACATCCACTCCTGCACCTTTTCGCATATCGGCACCAGTATATCGCTTGTCTGGGAAAAACGGCCTAAGATTGGCAAATCCTTCCTGTCCTTGTACCTGAAGAGAACCGAACTCATAGATAGGTTCAGAGATAGGCAAAGTTTCGGCACATATCTTCACAAATTGTTTGATTAATTCCCGCATAATGGTTTTATCTCACAAATTTTGCGCGTGCCACTGTTTCACTGAGCGACTTTTTTATGTCAATCATGATTTTCGCGAGAGACCGTTTCATAATGAAGTATTGGCTCAAAAAGACTCATTCTTTGAGGTTAGAATAATCTTTTCGGTGTTTGAGCAGGTTGATTCCTCCGAAAAGTATTCCCAGCATAGCAATCAGGCTGGTATGGAGTATTCTGCCGAATACCGAGACCAGAACGCCTTGTGCCATACCGAAGTTCATTTGCTCGCTCAAGAATCCGAAGGCCACTTCCTGCACGCCGATATTGCCGGGGGTGATACTTGCAAAAGTGCCGAGCTTGAGCAGGGAATAGAAAACCGCCAACGCGGACAGGCTCAAAGGCGTATTCAGGCTCAGGAATAATACATAATATGCCAGTACTGTTTGAATAAAGATAACCAGCCCGAGCAAAGTTATTTTTAAAAGATACACCTTATCGCCGACACTTTTTACCGTGGCTGTCAGCATTTCCAGCAATTTGGAACGTATCCAGCCCAAGTAGACGTTTTCAAATTTTATTTTGTTCAATAAAGCCTCGGCCAGCACAGGTGCGATGATAATGCCGATTAGGATAACAAGCAGGATTTGCCAGGCACCTAATCGCCCTATTTTGAAATGGGGGTTATTGAACAGAACGACCGCTAAGGCGATTATCGTATTTATACATAAGTCCATCCATGCAAAAGAGGCAAAGCCGGTGATGTACTCTGTGTAAGAGATGTTATGGTTTTTTTTAAGGGATACGCCGCGATAGATGTTGCCCATCTGCGGAAATATCATATTGAAGAATTGAGCGAGGGCGAAGATTCTAAACCAGGGATATAGCGGCAAGGGGCGCCCGGAGTATTTTTCCAGCACTATTTGGAATCGGTAGCTGCTCAAAAGAAGGTATAGAATCGAAAGTCCGATGATTAAAATTATTGTCGGGAGGTTTAGTTTAAAAATGATGTTTAGAGAATCACGATGGGTGTGAAAGAACCTGGCCAGATAAATGATACAGGCGGCAATGACCGTCAGATGAAATATTTTCTTAAATCTGCTCAATTTGGTGGTCCTTGAAGGTCAAGTAGAATTGTCTGATATTATACGGTGATTGTTGTGAATATCGCAATAAAATTTGAGCAGACTTGTTTCTTTATTCACTTGCGGTCTATTGCTTCATTTTGGAACTGGTTGATGCATTTACGCAACAATTGCGCATTTTCTCTTTTAGTTTTTCTTCATATTGGCGGGCGTCTAGAGCGATTATGGGTCAAATTGTAAATTACTTTCTGTAGGCACATCTAATTTGCTCAACCAGCTGTCCCAAACGGCGATTGTATTTTCTATTGTGAAGTTTTGGCGCATTTTGAGGACATTTGCCCTAATTTTTTCGTAGAGTTGAGGTTCGTCGAGGAGGCGGTTGATGCATAGAGCCAATGCATTTGAATCGTTTGGCGGGAAGAGCAAACCATTTTCGCCATTGATTATTACATCAGGAATGGTGCCGACAGGGGTACTGACCGGAACCAGGCCTGTGCACATACCCTCTACCAGAACATAAGGAAAACCCTCACTGCTGGATGCGACAATCACAATTTTGGCGGCGGAAAGGTAAGGTTGCTGTTTCGGAACGAAACCGACAAAATCTACGGCTTCGGTGATGCCGAGCCGACGAGCCTGAGTTTTAAGCTCGGGTGCCAGCGGGCCATCTCCAACTATGCAAAGTTTAGCATCCGGATGGTTTTTTAGTACTTTGGCAAAAGCCTGCAGGATGAGATCGACCCGCTTAAGATTAACCAGTCGGCCAACAAAAATGCAGGAATATTTTGTCTGGGTAGGGTCAGCTATTGGAAACCGTTCAAGCTCAATACTATGTGGCAGAACGGCAACCTTTTTTCTGTCAAACCCCAGTTGCAGAGTTTGCCGCAGTGTGGTTCGACCAGTAACAGTTACTAAATCTGCTTTTCGGGCGATGGGTAGTAGTAACCATCGTCCCCACCTGCTGGTGGCATGGAAATTCCAGTCAGAGCCGATAAATCCAAAGTGAACAGCCTTTTTGTGGCGCCGGGCAGCAACGTATGAGAACAAACCGTAAGGAATCGGGTTAAAGGAGACAAATCCTTTCACCTGTTCTCGTTTACTCAGAGTCAGGCAAATCCTGATCATTTGAATAAATCGCCATATTTTAAACCTTGCGGGGGCCAACACATACTCGATGTTTGGCATTTCGAAATCGCGGATTTTTGCATGTCTGATGACCCACAATCGTGACACGTTTGGATGGCGGGCGATTGGCATAAGCAGGTGACGGGCTAAAGAATCGTTCAATCGAAGACAACAAACAATCTCGACCATAACTTATAATTCCATTTGTTCTTTTAGCTTTTGCAGGCCTTCATCTATGGTGACTTTTGGTGTCCAGTTGAGGAGTTTTTTTGCCTTAGTAATATCTGCTCTTGTTTCTAAGACCTCGTTTTTACGCTCCTGGTTTTTAGACTCTATGACGGTGTTGTTTTTAAGTAGGCTACAAATCAAATTTGCCAGTTCGCCGACGGAATAACTAACGCCCGTTCCTGCATTGAATATTTCACAGCCTGTTTGGTTACGCTCTATTATCTTTACAAGCAAATCGATGAAGTCGTCGATGTATATGTAATCTCGTTTAGGGCGCAGGTCATTTAGCAGTATTTTTCCTGTCTTTACTTGTTTAATTATTGTTGGAATCAGAAAATTTTCATTTTGCCCTTCCCCATAGATATTGAAAGGGCGCAGAATCACCGTCGGCACGCCGAAATGCGTATAATAATCAGAACATAATTGCTCGCCAATAATCTTTGTTTGAGCATAGGGATTAAATGCTGCTGTCGGATGTTTTTCATCGATGGGTAAATATTTGGGAACTCCATAGACATAAGAGCTTACAAACACCATTTTTGATTTATGAATTCTGCATAACTCCAAGACATTTAATGTGCCGACAAGGTTTGGGTAGTAAAAATCCCGAGGATATTTGTACGAATCCGGCACATAAGATTTGGCGGCCAGATGGACCAGCGTATCAAATCGCCCTATGGTTCGGACTTTTTCCCAGTTGGTAATGTCAATGCCGTTTTTGATATCGAGGCAAATTGTATCTGCGCCGAGCTCTTTAAGTTTTTTTGTCAGATGAGAACCTACAAAGCCGGAACTGCCTGTTATTGCGATTGTTGTCATTTTCCGGTTTTCCCCAGGAATTCCACCATATGCTTTTCGAACAGCTCTGTTGCGAGTTCGTAGTCTTCCGTGCGACCGATGTCCAGCCAATAGCCATCGAAGGGATATCGCAGGACTTTTTTGCCGTTCTTAATCAGTGTTTTTATCAGGTCCGGAAAATCGGAATATTCATTTACAGGGATGTAATCCAACACCTCTTTTTTGAAGGCATATACTCCCATGCTGACGCTGTAATCCAGGGTTGGTTTTTCAATGTAGTCGTATAATACATTATCTTTATTAGCTTTTAAAACTCCCAGGTCAATTTTCACTGCCTTGTTGTATGACGCGATCGTACAGACAGCGCCGCTGTTTTTATGATATTGGAAAAACTCATCAAAATGCAAATTGGTTAACACATCTCCATTCATAACAAGAAAATCGCTTTGATAATTTTTGATCAGCTGCAGAGGACCGGCTGTTCCAAGAGGTTTCTCTTCCACGGAATACGATATTCTTACATCCCACTGTTTTCCATCGTTGAAGAAGGCTTGTAACAAATGTCTGAGATGTCCGACTGCCATGGTGATATCGTCAAAGCCGTAATTCTTTAGCTGTTTTATGACCACTTCCAATATGGGGTAGTCGCCGATCGGCATTAAAGGTTTTGGGAAGGCGACGGTGTATGGCTTCAGCCTTGTTCCTTTGCCGCCCGCTAGGATTATTGCCTGCATAGTGTTCCTCTAAATATTATATATGTCCGGTTTATAGCAGTGTATATTTTTTCTGAGCCATTCTATAGTTTCCGATAATCCTTTTCTTAAGTCGTATTTGGGTTTCCAGTTTGTATATTTTAAGAGTTTTGAATTGTCACAGCATAATCGCTCCACCTCGCTTCCGGGAGGTCGAACTCTTTGTTCATCGGCAACTATTTTGATTTCGACTTTGATAAGTTCCGCGATAAGTTTGGCTAAATCGCCGATAGAAATTTCATGGTTCATACCTATGTTCGTGATTTCGCCGAACAGTTTGTCTGATTTCGCGATTTCCACGAAGCCGGTTATTGTATCTTTTACGAAAGTTAAATCTCTGGTTGGAGAAAGGTTCCCCAGTTTTAGTGATGTTTGCCCGCTTAAAATCTGGGTTATTATTGTTGGTATGATTGCTCTTGCGGATTGTCGTGGGCCGTAAGTGTTAAATGGTCGTACAATTTTGACGGGCAAATTAAAAGAACGGTAATAGCTTAGCGCCAGATGGTCAGCTGCGATTTTTGTTGCTGAATAAGGAGATTGGCCAACCATTGGATGACTTTCATTGATAGGGACGTATTGAGCTGTTCCATAAGTTTCGCTTGTAGAGGTAATCAAAACATTTTTGGTTTCCAGCTCTTTTGCTGCCTGTAGCACATTATGGGTCCCCTCGATGTTGGTTTTGAGGTACGCCTGAGGGGAAATATATGAATACGGGATTCCTATCAAAGCGGCAAGGTGAAAAACGACGTCGCATTTTTTCATGGCACTGTAAACAAAATCATAGTCTCTTATGTCTCCTGAAATTATTTCTATTTCTTTTATGTGCTTTGATTCTTCCAGCCATCCACGATTGTTTTTGGAGTTATAATGTATAAATGCTTTTACGTTGTAACCTTCTTCGACGCAAAGCTCTGTTAAATGGGAACCAATAAAACCTGCTGAACCGGTAATCAAAACCTTTGAATTAGACATTATTTGCTCCACACACCTTTTTTATACTAATGGGATAGTTGCTCTGAAAATACGCATCTACTTCCTGTACTTGGTTTTCGATTCCACTCGAACTTTTTGGTTGTTAATAAATTCAAAAACCACTGTTTTCAGTTAAGCGTTTTGCTTCGAAGGTCAAAAATCAAGTAGGGCAGCATAGAAGCCTTAAAAAACTTGCCATTTCTGGTTTCGCCTGGATTGTCGGGAATACGTTTCCATATATTATAATGCTGGTTCAATTGGTTTATAAGAGGCGACAGCTCTGTTACGGCAGGGATTAAGTAATATGGGTATCTCCCTGTTTCTGCGGACCGCTGAACCTCTTCAAAGGTTGTGGCGGGGGTAATATCTCTGTCGAGGTACCACGCGATTTCCGGCCGGTAAAAAGCTCCTTTAGAGCTATGTTGGTTGACGATAAAATCCTCATAGCTCAACAGCGCCTTGTCAGGTGGTATATTTCTGTTAAGCATTTTGAACATCTCTATTTTTGCCTCCGGCTGCCATCTGATAGCATAATAGTAATTTGTACCTATTGCACAGGAGATGAAAAAGACCGCTGTAAAAGCCACAACACAGGCGGCAGCGAGTCTGCGATGGATTTTCGCCAGGATGTCTGCCAATAACATTACTGCCTGTGCAGCAGATATGGCGATGAGCGGGCCGAGGGGCTGTTCCCAGGTTTGGTGTCTCCACAAAGCACCTCTTAGTATGAGCAACTGAGATATCGGTGTTATTGCAAAAAGCCAGAAATGAGGGAATTGTCGTGGCCTGCGGTCTTCTTTTTTATCTGGTCTTGGCTCTGTAAATATAAGCAATTGGCCGAAAGTCAGATAGGCAATCGTGGTAATCAATATCGGCAGCGTGAAATTGGTCAGTGCATATTCCCAGAACTTGGCCAGCCACGCACCCCAATCGAATTCCTGCATTGTTTGTTCCATCTCGCCTTTTGCTGAGCGCCATTTGTATAGTTCTACAATTTTTTGAAGGTCCCATCCATAACCACTGGCCATGATGGTAAAATTCAAGAGCAAGCTTGATAGAGGCGCGATAATTAGTATTGCTAACAGACTTTTGTCTGGCATCTGCCTGCGCCATATACATCGTGAAACATAATGCAACCCGATGGCAAGGGCGTAAAAGAAACCTTCCCATCCGAATTGCAATGCCATAAACAGACTTGCAGCCAGCCCGAATCTGTGAACAAATGAGGGTTTAGGGCCGGTTTTTAATAAGCCTGTCAGGACGAGATAGCACCAAAGCGCAGAAAAACTGAAAAATGTTCCCCATCCGCCAAAGCTGAAATATGCGGAAAGCGGAAACAGAGCATACAGCAATCCTGCGAGAAGGGCTGTTTTGTTGTCCAGCAAACCGCGTAGAATATTAAGAAATATCAGGAAAGTTGCCAGTGATATCACAATCACGGGAATACGGACCGACCATTCATTGATACCAAAGACGGCCATTGCTGCTGCGGCGATGAGGCATCCCAGTTGAGGATGGTCCAAATATCTTGGGGGATTTTTTGCAGGAGGGTCGCCGACAGCCCAGGTTGACATACCTTTTGTGTAAGCCAGACCGTATTTGGCATGGGCCCTTGCCGCCCAGGTTCCGCTGGCCTGTGCCCAACTATGGAGGCCGTAAAACGGTCGGGTTATTTCGCGAGCCCATGTAGAGGCAAGCAATATTATTATTAGTCCTGCTGGTAACCAGAAATCAGAGGGCTGCTGCGGTGTGATTAAGGTGTCCTTTTTTGCCATAAAATGCTCCAGTTTGCTCAACAGAGGCATATCCCAGTATTTTGGGATCTTGGCCGGCTATAAGCTGATTTACATAGATTCAGCCTTATTTATAATAATGCTTAAAATATCGGCTGTAAAGCCATATTTGGTTGGAGAAAATTTCGAAGAAAAGACACAGTTGCTTTTCCTGGGCACGAGCAGTGGGTTCCTTTTGGCCTGGAATTGTTGGCATCTGCGCCAGAGACAAGAATTTTATGTTATCCCAGACTACTGCAAATTCCGATAAGAAAATACTTTGCTCAAAGGCGTTTTTTTGTTAAACTAATGAATCCTGCAGATTAACTAATATCTATCACAGTTTTATTTGGAGATAGGAAAAAATGAAACGTGTTTATTCAAAGTTAACTATTCTTGCCGTTATTTGTTTTTTGAGTTTTCAGATTGGTTGTGAGAAGCAGGAATCTAAAGTAGCGGCGGCGAAGCCATCTGAGCTGACGACCGGTCCAGCGAAGAAGAGTCAAGCTGCTTCTGAATCTGGCCAAGGGGCGCCACACATTAGTTTCGAAAAAACCACTCACGATTTCGGTGAAATTGCTTCAGCTGCAACAAACGTTTGTGAGTTTAAATTTACAAACACAGGAAACAATGTGTTGAAGGTTGGAAAGATTCAATCCACCTGCGGTTGTACAGTTCCCAAGTTAAGTAAAGAAGAATATGCTCCGGGCGAAAGCGGGACCGTGGAAGTGAAGTACAATTCGGGTAGACACCCCGGCTCAGCAACAAAACATCTGTATGTATCCAGCAACGATGAAACAAATCCTAAGGTTGAGTTGACCCTAAAAGCCATGGTTATGATGAAAGTCGATTATGAGCCGAAGGTGTTGAGCTTTTTGCTCAAGGATGTAAATAGCGGTGTTCCTGAGATTAAGATTCGCAGTTCAGATGGTCAACAATTTGCAATACGTGGGTTCAAATCGAACGCCAATTGTATAACTGCTGATTATGATCCTGCGGTCAAAAACACGGAATTTGTCATTAAGCCGAAGGTTAATTTGGAGAAACTCCGGACAGACGCGACCGGTCGTATCGATATTAGTCTGACTCATCCAGGATGTGATATGGTGAGTATTCCCTTTAGAGCGCTGTCGCGGTTTGGAATTAACCCGCCGCGGATTGTTGTTTTCGAGGCAAGTCCGCAAAAGCCCGTAACTAAGGATCTCTGGGTGCTCAACAACTACGGTGAAGATTTTGAGATTGAGTCGACGTCATCGAAAAAAGGTACCATAAAGGTTTTGAAACAGGAAAAGGTTGGAAATCGTTATAACTTTGAACTTGAGATAACACCACCTGAGATCATGACTGAGAGCAAGAAGAAGATTTTCGAGGACGTGTTTTTTATGAATATAAAGGGTGGTGAAAAACTGGAAGTTGCCTGCACAGTGTTCTATCGCCGGTTGTTGAAGGGGGATGGCAAGCCAGCGGAAAAACCAACCAAGTAACGGCGCACCAGCAACTTACATGTGCTTGTTTTAGCTGATTCTGTGCGTATCAGCTCTGTCAAGGAGTTGACTCTGGGCTGGTGTAGCGGGGAAATTATTGCAGAGGGAGGGAATATTGATTATTTGGGTTTCTCCGCCTGAAATTGCTGGTTTAACCAGGGCGGGATGATTGTCATCCCGGTCATAACATTGCCAGCTATGGGGCAGTGTTCTTTAGAAAAAATTATTGATTTTCGGGAACCAAGCGGCTTTCTGTGGTGTCAAAAAAACAGGCCTGAAGGAAGACCGAGATGATAAAAACATTGCGAATAACAAGTATTATTATGGTGGCATTGGCGGCTGTTTTTGTCGTTCTTCCTGCCGTTTTTGGTGTTCGCAGCGATAAAGAGGTTGAGCAATTCTTGAATTCTCCCGGTGCGATAGAGAAGTTTAATAAGACCAAGGGTGACCGTGCCAGAGACAGTGATAACCAAACCTCTCCCCTCATAAAGCAGGCGGAGGCCTTTGCATTGTATTTGAATCCGCCCCGCAAGCCGGAGCCGGATAAGACCACAGAGCCTCAATTTGACCCCAGACCTCCTGTTGTTTCATCTAAATTTACGCTTGTCGGAACCAGCTATTATGTGTCACATCCAGAGCTTTCGCTGGCCTTGATTGACGAGCCGGGTAAAGGCTTGCACTGGGTCAGACAATCAGCAGAGGTGGGGCATTTAATTATCGAAGAAATTAAAGACGGCCTTGTGGTTGTTCGAGATGGACAACGGACTTTTGAAGTTGTGGCTCCGAGACCGGAAAAGAGAAGTCTTCTTAAAGGCTCGTCATCTGGTGAGGCAGAGTCTAAACCTGCGCCATTAGAGGCAGTGAAAGCTGATACTGTCGCTGCCAGGAGCAGGCCTCCGCGGCTAAGTGCAGAAAAGAGCGCGGCGTTTAAGCAAATCGTGGGTAAACTGGAAGCTATGCAGCCTGGTGTTGGAACTGATAAGACCGGTACAGAACGCGGCACCGACGGGAAAAAGAGCGTTGCGGCAATGAAACAACTTATTTCCGATTTAGAAGCTACGCGTGTAAGTACTCAAGAGGCACAAAAACTAGACAGTTTGGGTAAAGAGTTGGACGGCAACCAACCGGATCCGAATCAAGCTAAGTACCGCAAGGTAGAAAGGGTAAGAAGACCGCGCCGGTCAAGAACACCGACTGGAGAATAGTCCCAGCCCGCAGCATATACCAAATCCTAGTCCTGTTTGTCCACCGCCAGTTGGTTTGTGTGATTTCCCCTGGATTATTGCTGAAAAGATAGGCAAATTCTTGCCCCAAAATGGGGAACTTTTGGGTGTTTTCTATTGTCTATAGTTAAGAGGCAACACTCTGTGTAGTCAAAGTTATGGATTTGAGCGAAATTTTGCATAAAGGCTTCTAAAAAAAGAGGTTATTGCAACAGTTTTCGGCCAGGATGTCCGATAAATATTAAAGTTAAAGCGTAGATATAGGGATTTTAGGTCTATCGAGCTATGGAGTAATTTATGTTGGTGGAGCGGCAATTCCAAAGCCGAGTAAACGGTAAAGTTCTTATTTTTATTTGTGCAGTAATTATTGTTCTGACCGGTACTTATCTTTTTGCTGCGGAGCAAACAGGTGCTTCTGAACCGGCGAGATACCGGGTTTACTCCTTAAAGCACATATCAGCTGAGCAGGGCAAACAGTATCTAGCCGAGGCCGGCATCGGTACCGTGTCGCAGCTTGCTAACACTAATGCTCTTTTGGTGACGGCTCTGCCCCGTGAGCTAATGAAAACAACTGCTATTTTAGCCCTTGTTGATAGTAAAGAGCAGTTTGTTATAAAAGCGATTTTACCTGCATCAGAGGCTAACAGCGTGCCACCAAAGGAGCGGATTGAAGCAGAACTTGGCGATGTTTCTATTGGGACCTTTTCTAATCCACCGAGTGGAGACGGCAAGGCGAAAGCAATTATAGATATTCACAATGATGCTGTAATAGCTATTGCCCCGGTGGAGAAGCTCGAAAAAATCATTTTTGCTATCGAACGACTGCGAAAAGCCGAACCGCAGGCCTCGGGACGGGCCGAGTCAGGTAAACCAGTTGAACCGAATCAGGCAGGCCAGCCTGAGACCGAGGAAGTTTCTGCGATTAGACCAAAGTCTGAGGCTGAGCTTTATAAGGTAGCCGGCCCTTCTGAGCCTACCAGCCCAGTTGGTGCGGAAAACCGTGAGCCTGATGAACTTTTCGGTTTGCTTGCCAAGGGTGAGGAAATGGCAGCCAGATACGGACAAGTTAAGACCAGACCAAATGAACCAAACGCCGTTGCAATTGCCCCAGGTCGAGAGGCGCCGGCTAAACCTTCCGCCGCTACTGAACAACCTCCTGCAAAATCGGAAGTAGCTCCTGAAACTCCCCAACAACCGCAGCAGCCAGGTTTGCCTGAAGGTCCCGAAGCCAAAGCCGCTGCTGAAGAACCGAAAATTAAGCCAGAATCTGAACCTGCCATCGGAGAAGAGGTAGTTATGGCTGGTAAACCGAAAGAGGTTGCCGAGCCGTGTGCGGCTGTGCGGTCATATCAGCCGGGGCCTATCTCCGGCGGCGAGGAAATGCTTGAGCTGAGTTTGCCTGAAAAGCTCAATATAGTGGATCTGCTGGATTTGGTGGGCAAGTATTTGCACCTGGATTATTTGTATGACGAGGCTGAGATAAAAGGCGAGGTCGCTCTCAAAGTTCAAGGACCTATCAAAATAAAAGATTTGTATCCTCTTCTTGAATCTGTGTTGAAGTTCAAGGATTTCGTGATGACTCGCAAGGGTAATCTTGTAACGATAGTTCCTGTGGCAAAGGTATTGGAGGTTGACCCCGCATTGCTGCATGATGAGATGGGCAATGTCCAGGTCGGGGATGTAATCGTTACCCGTGTGTTCAATCTCAGATACATAGATACCACCAGCGCAAAGAATCTTCTTGACGGCATGAAGCTTAGCGTAAGTGTCACGCCGATTCCCGAAACGGCAACAATTATTGTTACTGGGTACGCCTACCGTATGGCGCGTCTGGAAGAAATTTTATCGATAGTTGACAGGCCGGGCGAGCCGAAACAGTTCAGATTCAGGCAGTTAAAGTACACGATGGCGAGTACGCTTGCCCCGAAAATCAAGACACTTATTGAACAGCTGGGGGATATGTCGATTACTATCGCAAAGCCCGCACAAGAAGAGCCGGCAACGCGGCGAGGAAGAGCTCAGCCGAGGAAGCCTGCAGGCCAGCCGGGCCAGCCGGCGGCGCCTGGTGGGCCTACCGTGTATCTGGATGCCGATGAAAGGACAAACCGTATTCTGATGATAGGAGTTGAAGGTGAGTTAGCTATCGTTGAGCAATTGGTGGATACCCTTGATGTTGCGCAGCAGGACCTCCGGACTATGCGATTATACGAGCTTCAGCACGTTGGCGCTGATGAGGTAAAGGCAAAACTGGCAGAACTTGGAGTAATCGGCGAAGCTGTGACGACCACTAGGGGTGCCGGCAGGTCCAGAATCTCTACCCAGCCCGGCGCTGCCCAACCGGGTGCGACCCCGCCAACACCAGTTGCAACAGCCGAAGGCCTTGTAGAGCAGCCGCAGGTGGTGATAATTGAAGCGACGAATTCGCTTTTGGTAAATGGTACGGCTGAACAGCATGCGCAGATAGCCTTGATTCTCAGCTACGTGGACAGCAAAACGCTTGAAGAAGCGATACCTTATGAAATTTATTCGCTCGAAAACCAGGACCCCGAGAATTTGGCGGAGGTCCTGCAGAAATTCATTCAGGAAACCATAAAAGATAAAGAGGGCAAGATTGAAAAAACAATAAAGAAAACAGAAGAAGAAATTGTTGTCGTTCCGGACAAAAACACTTTTTCAATAATTGTCTATGCGAGCAAAAAGAATCAGGAATGGGTAGGAAAGTTGATAAAGAAGCTGGATACCAGAAGACCGCAGGTGCTAATAGATGTCTCGCTTGTTGAGATAACCAAAAAGGATGATTTCCTCTATGACCTCAATATTGTCGCTAATGCTGAAAAATTTGTGACAGGTAATATCCAAATCAAGGAAACTGGTTTTCCGAACACAAGTGCTGCTGGTAAGGGTTCGCTTATGGAGGGTGGTTTCAAGAGCAGCGACATCACAACCAATCCAATTCAGGGGTTCTATGCCGATGACAGAATTCAGGCGCTTTTAACTGCAATGGCTTACAAAAAATACGGCCGGGTTCTTGCTAAACCAAAAATTCTTGTCAATGATAATGAAGAAGGAAAGATAAATACTACTAAAACGGTCTATGTATCAGAAACACAGATTACTTATCCCCCAGGGGCCACAGGGGAGGTGCAACCCCTCCAAAGCACAACATATAAGCCTTACGAGGCCAAAATTGAACTAAGCATTACCCCGCATATCAGCGAAGGCGAGTTACTGAGGCTTGAGGTAAATATGATGCGTCAGGATTTTGAAAAAGGTAAGACACCACCGGATACTACAACGAGTAATGTCAAAACCGTTGTTACAGTTCCTGATGGTTTTACCATTATTCTCGGCGGTCTTACGAAACTTGACCAGACCAAAAGCACTAACAAGGTTCCCCTATTGGGTGACATACCCGTTGTTGGGGCGTTATTCCGTGGGGTTAAAAATACTGCAGATGACAGCCAGCTGTATATTTTTGTAAAGGCTAATATTCTCAGGCCTGACCAGACTGCCGCGGGCCTTGCACAACTTCGCACGATTTCTTCAAAGAATAAGGGCTCATTCGAAGAATATGAAGACCGTTTCCAGAAGCACGAGGCCTTTCCGGGCATAAAACCTGAACCGATTGACCCATTACATGTTCTGGATAAAGAGTAAGCTATTCCGCGTTTTGAGATAAGCAAATGAAGGATTTACTGATACAAACTGCCAAGCGCACCGGGTTGGTTGATGCCGAACAATTAGCGAAGTTTCTCGAAAACAGCAAGGAAGATAAATCCCGACTCGATGAGCTTTTGCTGCGGTGTCCGTACTTTACAGAGGAGGCGGTTTTGAAACTTTTTGCTGCCGCACTGGGCTGGGAATTTCTGGCTGAGGTTTCCGCAAAGGCTGTCCCGCCCGAATTTCTGGAATCTATCCCGGCCAACTATGCTCAGCATCATTATCTTGTAGGTATAAGAGCGCCGGGCGACCATAAAGAACTTACGGTAGTATTGTCTAAACCGCTGGATGCAAATGCTCTGGATAATGTTTCGAAGATGACCAGTCTGCCCGTCAGGCCGGCGATATCGACCCGTGCCGCTATTACCGCTGCAATAGACATTGCCTACGAGCAGAGAACGACAGTAATCGAGGAGGTGGCCGAAGAACTCGATTCGCAAAATCTCGACCAGCTCATCGATGAAGTGTCAACGTCAGATGACTTGCTTGATGTTGTTAATCGGCCTCCGGTAATCAGGCTGGTTAATGATATTCTGTTTCGTGCCCTGCAGCTAAGAGCAAGCGATATTCATGTTCACCCTTACGAAGCGAAGATTCAGATTCGTTACCGCATCGATGGTATTTTGTACGACACCCTTAGTTTAAACAGGAATGTCCTGCCGCTGGTTATTTCTCGTATCAAAGTTATGGCGGGTATGGATATCGCCGAGCGCAGACTTCCACAGGACGGCAGATGCAGTGTGCGGCTTGGCCAGCGCGAGGTAGATTTGCGTGTCAGTACTGTCCCGACCAGTTATGGTGAGCGGAGCGTCCTGCGACTACTGGACAAAAGTACCGGCCTGTTCGGATTAAACGAGCTGGGCCTTTGGGAAGATGACCTGAAGAAATTCGATTCTTTGCTGAACCGTTCCCATGGAGTCATTTTTGTGACAGGGCCAACAGGAAGCGGAAAGACCACAACTCTTTACGCCTGCCTGAACAGAATCAATTCAGCCGAGAAAAATATAATCACAATAGAAGACCCGATAGAATATCAGCTCGGCGGGATAAGCCAGATTCAGGTTGCCAGCAAGAAAGGTATGAATTTTGCCACGGCACTTCGCCATGTGTTGCGTCAGGACCCGGATGTTATAATGGTCGGCGAAGTCCGAGATATTGAAACCGCCCGTATGGCGATACAGTCTTCGCTGACAGGGCATTTGGTTTTCAGCACGCTGCACACGAATGACTCAGCCGGAGCCGTGAGCAGGCTTTTGGATTTGGGAGTTGAGCCGTATTTAGTCAGTTCCTCCCTGGTCGCCATAATGGCGCAGCGGCTGGTGCGGAAGGTGTGCCCTGAATGCAAGCAGGAATATAATCCGACACCTCACGAATTAAGAGAACTTGGTCTGGGAAGTACGGAAGTGCTTGATTTGGCGGGAGGTGGTACCAAGTTTTACGTTGGGGCAGGGTGCGATAAATGTTTTCAGACCGGTTATCATGGCCGAACGGGTGTTTATGAATTAATGCTGGTTAGTGAAGAAATTCAGGAGCTGGTATACAAAAGGGAAACCGCTGGTACCATAAAGAAGGTGGCCCTTAACGCCGGCCTGCAGACTTTGAGAATGGATGGCGCAAGGAAAGTGCTTGCTGGGGTAACAACTATTGCCGAAGTGCTGAGAGTAACACAGGCAGACGTGCTGTAATTTACTATTTGCTATTGATTATTTACTATTTTGAAATGGATAGGGAGCAATTAAAAGAAAGAACAAAGCAGTTTGCACATCGTTGCGTCAAACTCAGTCTAGCTTTGCCCCGCGGTTGTTTGGGTGACCATATCAGAAGTCAATTGATACGGTGTTCTACTTCAGTTGCTTCAAACTATAGGGCAGCCTGTATCGCCCAGTCAAAGGCAAGCTTTGTCTCGAAACTGGGGATAGTTATAGAAGAGATTGACGAGTCGTGTTTTTGGATGGAATTTATAATAGACGAACAATTGCTGAGCAGACAAAAAATCAATTTACTGCTTCGGGAAGCGAAAGAGTTAACGGCTATTTTCATCGCCTCTCGTAAAACGGCAAGAAAAATAGTCAATAGTAAATAGAAAATAGTAAATTGCCTATGCCAAGATACCACTATACGGCAATGTCACCGGAGGGCAAAAAGGTCAAAGGCACGATTACTGCTGAAAGTCCTTATGCTGCTCGAAAGCAGCTTAGAATCCGAAATATCCATTCCACGGCTATCACAGAGGTCAGCTCAGGCCCTGAAAAAGCCAGGTTGTTTTCGATATTTGCCAAAGTCAGCAAAGCTCAGGTTCTCGATTTTACCAAGCAGATGGCCACGCTGCTTAATTCAGGAATTAAACTGACTGAATCGCTTTCGGTTCTTACTTTACAAACGTCCGATGTGCGCTTCAAAAATGCCATTAGCGACATCCGCGACCGTGTTGTCACCGGCGAATCTTTTACCGATGCCCTGAAAAGTTATAGCGATTATTTTGATCCTGTATATGTAAGTATGGTGCGGGTGGGTGAGGTCACCGGCTCTTTGGGAAGCAGCCTTTCGATTATTGCCGGCTTTATGGAAAAGCGTCAACGAGTCGAATCAAAGGTTATCACGGCAATGATATATCCGTTGGTTCTGATTTTGTTTTGCATCGCAGCGATTCTGGTTTTGACAACCAAAGTTATTCCGAAAATAGGCGAGCAGATTATAAGTACCGGGCAGGAATTGCCCTGGATTACCAGACAATTGATGAATGTAAGTTATGTGCTGACCAGCTGGTGGTTGTTGGTGGTTATTGCTGTGTTGTTTGGGATCGTCTGGGGCACTAAGCGTTTTTTGAGCACGCCGCGAGGTGCATATTTACGTGACAGGTTTTTGTTGTCTTTACCGATATTCGGCCCTCTTATAAAACAGCGAGTTGTTTCACGTTTCGCCTCTACTCTGTCAACTCTTCTTGGTTCCGGGTTAAGTATGGCTGAATCGCTTCGTGTCGTGGCAGAAGTCACCGGCAATACAATTATGAATAGAGCGGTCAAGCAGTCGCGTGAGAGGATTCTTGCCGGTGCTGACATTGCCACTCCGCTCAGGGACAGTGGTGTGATTGACCCTGCTATTGCTCATATGGTTGCTGTTGGTGAAAAAAGCGGCGAATTGGAGAAAATGCTTAAGAGTATCAGCGACAATCTCGAGGCCTCAACGGATATAGTTATCGAAAGGTTGAGTGCCGCCGTTGAGCCGCTTATTATAATCTTTATGGCTGCAATAATTGGCCTGATTGCATATGCAACCATATTGCCGATTTTGGAGGTTTCGTCGGTCAAATTTTGAAAGATCAGGTTTAGGAGTTTGATAGAAACATGAAAAAAGCAAAAACGAGAATGACTGGAAAAGGTTTCACGATGGTCGAGCTTATGGCCATATTAATTATCATTGGCCTGCTTGCCGCGTTGGTAGTCACTAAAGTGGCGTCCAAGATAGACGAAGCCCGAGTTATAACCACAAAAGCCAATTTAAAGGTTCTTCATGCTGCGGTGAATCAATTCAAGATGGACACCAGCCGATTCCCTACCGAAGAAGAAGGGCTTCAGGCTCTTATTGAACAGCCGACCGACGTTACGAGTTATGAACCGGGCGGCTATCTGGAAACTACAGAGATATCCAAAGATGGTTGGGGTAGGGACTTTATTTATGAGCTTTCTCCCGAAAGTGGTAAACCCTTTGTTATCAAGAGCTTGGGTGCCGATGGCGAAGAAGGTGGTGAGGGTTACGATGCCGACCTGCTCAGTACCGATGCAAGGTGACAAAAAGTGCCTTAAAGGACGCCTTAAATGTTCGGCTTTTACGCTGACCGAGTTGATAGTAGTGGTTTTGCTTGTTTCGCTGTTTGTCCTTTTGGCGCAGATAAATCTTTTTGGATTACTCACCAGGAGCACGTTTAAAGCTCAGGCTCAGGAACTTGTCTCGACAATGCAAAGGGCCGCCAGCGCCGCAGCCGAAAGTGATAGAAGATACGAGATTATTATCGACCTGGCAGAACAGAGCTATTTACTGCGGGAAATTACTTCACCTGACTTGTCAGAAATTTTAGAAGAAGAGATTATTGTTGAGCAGGATTTTAGCGCTAATTGCCGGGCTGTTTATGTTTTGTTTGATGATGGAGACTACACTAATGAAGGCAGGGCAAAGTTCCGGGCCGGTCGTTCGGGCTGGCAATATGGCGGAAGGATCGTTCTGCTCGACAAAGATGAACGACCATATTCGGTTGTGATCAACCGGCTGAATAGAGGTGTTACCTTGAAAGAGGGTGAAGTCGGACTTTTGTTGCCAAAAAGTAAAGATGAAGTACCGTTTTAGAAAAATCATGTTGCCTGCTTTACTTCGCTGCGGGGCTTTCAGTCTTGTGGAGGCGGTAACTGCCTTGATTATATTGGCCCTTATTAGCGCAAGTGTATTGGTGGTTGTAAATCGCTGTATGGCATCTGCAGTAGATTTAACGGCGCGCATGCGTGCCTTTGAGGTTGCGCGCGAAAACATGGAGAAACTTCTGTCTTCGCGGTCGGTAACGGAGATGGTTGAGTATGGCAGCAGTGACAAGTATCCCGAAATTCAATGGCAGACAGTTGTCGAAGTATTTTACGACCCGTTAACCTCGCGAATGTGGCTGCAGGGAATTTGTTCAGCTGACTATACCGACGCAGCAGGTGAAGTGCAAACAATTGAACTAACACATTGGTTGACCGATCTGACAAAGGAGCAATTGCTTCAAATTATCGAGGAAAAGAAAAAAGAAAAGGAGCGGGCCGAGGCAGAACCAAATAAGCCAGAGCGGTCAGCTGAGCCGGATTTGCCCAAGGAGCCGAATTTGCCCAGGGAGCCGGATTCGTCCATGGAGCCGTATTCGTCCAGGGAGCCGGATTCGTCCAGGGAGCCGGATTCGCCCAGGGAGCCAGATAAGCCGCGAGGAGAAAAACCGGCCGATGAATACGAAGAATTGCCTTTCTGTGAACGCGATGTGAGGAAAATGAGTTTTGAGGATTTGATGAGGTACATCAGGGAGTGTTTAAAGTGGTAGTTTGGTATGGATAATATTGTTTACAAGAGGCACGAATACCGCAAAGCTTTTTCGCTGGCCGAGATGCTCGCAGCCCTGATAATTACAGCGATGATTTTGGTTGCCGTACTTGCTATTTACAGTCGGGCCGAAAACTCGGCCGGTGCAATCATCCGTAAGCTTGATAGTTCCAGGTTGCCCTCCGAAGTTCTGCAACGCATTACTGAGGATGTTGACAGGTTAATTGCAAACGATTCGGCTACAAAAGTTACCGTTACCAACAAACTTGAAAACGGTTTCGCAACCGCCAGACTGGAAATTGTGAGGTCCATTTACGGTACCGATGATAAAAAGCTGACATTTGAAGATATTATTTGGCAGGGCAGCTATGATGGCGACACCCAAAGCCTTGTCTTATATCGGAGTCACAGCGGTATAGAGTCAGAAGACAAACTGCTCGACAAAGAAAAAGAAAATTGGGAGAAAGAGCTTTTTGTGCCAATTTGTACCGGTGTTACTTTTTTCAAAATCCAGGTTTCAAGCGGCGAAAATCTTCAAGATCAATGGTCCGGCGAGTCCTTGCCGCAGGGGCTTGTTGTGACCATTTCTTTTGCTGAGCCTTTTAAAACCGTAGCTGGTAATTTTGAAGTGCCCCAGACCGAGCAGATAACCCGAACTGTCGCTGTCGACAGGACCAGAAAAATTCAATTCAACATACCAAAACAGGGTGCTGCAGAGGGTCAAAAACTCAGAGATGCAAACGAGCCGAAGAGCAGAAGTAAACAAGTGCGGGAGAACATTGGTGTAAGCCGGTAAAAGCGTGATGTGAACGAAAGTATGAGGATAAGCGAAAAGAGAGGTCGTTTCAAAACCTATGAAGATCGAGGCCGTACACAGCCGCGTTAATCGCAAAAACTGCCAGGGGTTTGTTCTTTTGGTGACATTGGTGCTGTTGGTTGTGCTTTCAACCTTGGGGTATACCTTAAGCAGTCGTATTGCTGCCCAGCGTCACCGCGAGCAGTATATGATAGACTATCAGATTGCCTGCTACGGTCGTGACTCGGCAATAAAATATGCGTTTGTGACGTTGGAAAATATTGCCCCAAAGCTGATTAGCCGTCCAAACGAACCAGATTTTTCTGATTTATTTATCCTTAGTGAGGAGCAATACAAAGCACTTTTAGCTCAATGGGCTGCCACACCCGTTTCCAACGGGTCGGGGAGTTTTAGTGACATCAATGACATTAGTAACATCAGTGACCTCGACAGCCTTGTTCGCGTCCTCGACGTTAATGATACTAACAATGTCGATAACATTGTTGATTTTAATGACCCTAACTCTCTAAGGATACGTGGTCCGTATGGGCCGTCTTGGCCTTTTATAGTTGAGCCAGTCGAATTCAAGATCGGTTCTGCAACGGTCAGGATTGAGATTGAAGACGAAAACGCAAAATACCCACTTGGTTGGGCGGCGATGGAAGGAAATGATGTGCAGTTTACGGCCACAGCGGCGCTGGAAACTTTCTGCGAATGGATGGGTTTTAAGTCTGAGCAGATTGATTCGCTGGAAAAGCAGCTAAAAAAAATACGTGAAGTGAAACCATTCAAACTTAAATTTGAACAGGTGGTGGAAAGTAAGACGGTAAGAACCCGATTATCAACACCAGGCCGCAAAACTAGGACACCAGCTCAGACGACTACCACTGTCGCAGCACCTGCCACTATACATATCACTGATTTTGCAAAACTTTTTCACAGTTCATTGATTGATACGGAACTCCTTGCCACACCAACTATAATAAGCGATACCAGAAAGGAGTCGGCCCTGAAATATATGGGGATGTGGGGTTCTAGTACGGTTAATATAAATACGGCGCCTCGGCATGTTTTAGAAGCTGCCTTTACCTTTGGCGGCGATGCAGATAAGATTGCTGAGCAAATTATACAGCGCAGGCGCATAAAACCATTTACGGACATGGAAGATTTTAGAAAATCGCTATTTAGGTATTCTGATTCGATTGGAAAGTGCGGTGATTATATCACAACTGTTAGCGAGTTCTTCACGATTAGGATAACTGCCATAAGCGGAGTGGCAAAGGCGTCGGCTATTATTGCAGTAACAAAAAGTGACAAAAAAGTACAACGGATGGCTCTAGTCTCCGGCTGAAAATCTGGTTTTTTGGAGTTTGCTCAGAGTGGAAGGTCACAGTTATTTAGGAATATACCTAAGCAAGACTGCTGCAACGGTTGTCTGTCTGAGTTTGCGGGGCGGGAGTTATAACGTTCAGGACTGTTTCAGCGTCTCTGTCGAAACAGCAGAAGGCTCAACCCTCCAACAGCTGCCAGGTCTTATTGCCCAGCGATGTGCCGAGAAGATCCCAATGTATCGGGATTGCGAAATTGCCGTCGCTTTGGATTGTACGATGTTTATGCAGCATAATGTGCACAGCGAGTTTGTTGATCCCAAACAAATTGCTGCTACAGTCAGATTTGATGCTGAGGAAGCTCTGGCTGCGGACGTAACTGATGTTGCCATAGCTTTCAGAGTAATCTCCAGCGACCAGACCGGTTCTGAATTGGCCGTGTTTACTGCTCAGCGGAAAATACTGTCCGATATCCTTTCTTCTTTGCAAAGTAACAATCTTGACCCTGTGACCATAGAACCTGATGTTAATTGCTTATCAAGATTTATCTGCCAATATGTCCCTTTGTCCGAAGGGATGTGTCCTTTCTTTACGTTGCTTTCTCGTCGCAATGGTTATTTTATTGGCCCAACCTTGTTGGGCTCCCAGGAATCAGTGGCCCTGCGAACGATTCTGATCGGTTCGATACAGAACAGAACCGAACTGCTGGCAAGGGAAATTCCCTTGACGATTGCTCTGGTTAAAACCGAGCGATCAATAAATAGCCTTCAAGTTTTCGACTCTGCCGGTTCTGTAAGCCAGCAAGAGCTTGGTGAGAAGCTGAACATCGAAACCAGTGCTATTGATTTGGCCAAGTCTGCCTTAACCACCCCTGAAGTTTTAGGCAATTGTGCTGATCCGGTTGAGTTTGCTATCGCTTATGGGGCAGCTTTAGCTCATCTGGAGAAAACGCTAAGCGTAAATTTCCGCAATGATTTCATGCCTTATCAAGGTAAAAAGCTTCGGCTGCAAAAGGCACTGAAGGTCTTAAGCACATCTGCTGTTGTTTTTATGCTTGCTCTGGGGTTGTTTTTTCAGTCGCAAGTGTTGCAGAAAAACAGATACAAAAGTCAGCTGCGGGATAAATTTCAGGAACAGTACTCGGCCGTCATGTTGGGTGAGAAGCTGCCAACCTCTCCCAGCCCTGCGAAAAAACTTGCAGCTGAATTAAGACGTATCAAGGATGTTAAGAGTGGCCAGCTAAGTGTCACAGGTGAAGAATCTGTGTCGGCCAAGTTAACTTTGGTGCTGGATGCTTTTAACAAATGTGCTGAACAGACTGGGTTAAATATAGATTCGATTACTGTTACCAGTAAGAGCATTAGCGTGGCAGGTGACACCTCCAGCCGACCAAATACGCTGAAACTGTTTGAATCGCTTAAGGAAAGTAAGTTGGAGATTTTGCAGCAGCGTCTTGATTCGAAAGGGGGCCGTGACAATTTTCGCATAACGGTTGAGCCGAAAAAATAGTTGAGAGAGTTTTATGAGGGATATATATAAAAATCCAACCTTCTATTATGTGCTGGTTCCGGTTGTAGTTGCTCTGTGGCCGCTGTTAGTCTGGACCCTGTATCTGCCGAAAACGGAACGCAATTGGAATCTCGAGAAAGAGCAGTACAACAAAAGCCAGGAGCTAATTGCAGAAATCTTGGCGCTTGACGCTGACCGACTGGAGCTTGCGGGTTCAAAGAACACCGCAGCCGAGTTTGATTATGCCGTTGCTGTTGAAAAAATAGCTGGTTTGTGCAGGATACCCTCGAGCAATTATAATCTTAGTTCCGGAATAATAATAACTGCCGCTGGGCAAAAAAGTCAGAGTGCCAACGTGGGCCTGAAGCAGGTTGACCTGACGAAATTTGCCAGATTCCTTTCGACAATACAGCTTCACTGGGCGAATTTGCAGTGCGTCCAGGTCAAACTGGACAAAAAGAAAGGCCTAGCCGATGTGTGGGACGTGGATTTGGAGTTCAAGTACTATTATTGAGAGGCTCGAATTGCCCGGTATTTGCCTGTTTTAGCGTTTTAGCCTCCCATTCTCCATAGATTTTCTAGTATCACTATATATAGTATGTTGCCCAGCTTCCCTATTTAGACTTTTTGCTGCTTGTTCCTGTCTTAGAGCGAGTTTCTTCAAACCCTGTTTCCAGTATTGACAAGCGGGATTTCTGGGCATAAATTGAGGTAACTCTTTTCCTGTCGGGCGGTTAAGCGAGGATGAAAGTTTTCTAAAGTTTTCCAATTGGTTCTGTCGATATCAACATTGTAAAGCTGTTTTGGGTCTCAAAAAGGATTTTGAGATATACTAGATATAGTGGTTATGAGCTTTGCCGCGAAAATAAGGGATGTTTCGCGTATAGCCGACCCGGAGAAAAGGTAGTTACGATGGCGGATTTTAGTTCTAATGACTATTTTGAAGATCAGGACCAGGGGGTTGAACCTACCAGTCAAGACCTGTCGGCAGATGATGATTTGCTAATGGAACAGATCCTGAAGAATATAAGTGCTACGCCAATTGGCCAAGTGTTAAAGCGAATTGCGTCACTACCGGAGGTTCGTAAGGAAAAGGTTCTTGATGTCCGGCGACAGCTTACGGAAGGTCACTATGACCTTAATGAGCGGCTGGATGTTGCTCTTGATAAAGTTCTGGATGACCTTATCAAGTAAGATAAGAGAGAATTATTCGATTATAACCTGACAATTTCCCTTCCTAAAGTAGTAATCGTCTCGCGCAACACGTATGAATCCCTTTTTTAGGGCGCAAGTTACCTTAATTGCTGCGTAGTGGGCAGTATATATAGGGTTTAAGCGTGCGTGTACTTTATTAGGAAACTACCTCAGGAACATCGTCGTCGGGCTCGTCCATTTCGGGTGGTTTATAGTCAGGCTGCTTCGATCTCTCCAGTTCTTCTTTAAAGGCGACTGTAACTTTTTCCTGAATTTTTCGGCGGCATTCTGCATTGATTGGATGGGCGATATCCGCGTGGAGCTTCATTCTGCCCTTGATATCTTTCTTCGCCCGGTTTTCTGAAAGTTGTGCACCACAGTTGTTGCAGAATTTGGCTCTGAGATGGTTTTTGCCCCCGCACTTTTCGCAATGGTCGCTCATTTTTCTTGAGGGCATAGCGACGAAATAACCATTTGTACCTTCTATTACCTTGATGTCACGAACCACAAATTCATTGTCCATCGTCATCGAGCAAAAAGCTTTTAACCTGTCGTCTTTGTTGTTTATTAGTTTGACTCTGATTTCAGTGATTTCCATTTTCTTGGCCTCGCTTAAAAGTTTACCATCTATTGTTACTCACGATAACGCTTTTGCAACCGAACTCTTCCTTGAGTTTGGACTGATATCCCTTAGCTTTCTTCTCATCGTTGCTGTCAATAAGGCAAAACATAGCTGAACCACTACCGCTCAGGCACAAAGGCCCGATACCTAAAGATTCAATTTTAGCCTTTAACTCAGCAATCTCTGTATATAAATGGAAACAACTTATTTCAAGCATATTTGCGCACATTTTTGCCACTAAATCAATCCTGTTTTTTTGAATATAGTTATTTATCCGGTTGCTGAAGCTTTCATAAAGGGCTGAATTATGCCTGTAATTCTCGTAAACCTTTCTAGTAGAAGCACTTACATCTGGAAGTATTATCAGAGCCAAAAAGTCAAAATTTTTCTCCAATTTTTTGATTTTTTCGCCTTTTCCTGTGCAAAAGGCCAAAGGGCCGTCAAGAAAAAAGGCTATGTCACTGCCTAATACCGCTGCCATTTCGCTAAGTTTCTTGGGTTTTACTGCCAATTGCAGTAGTTGATTGACCCCCATAAGGGTCGCAGCCGCATCGCTGCTGGCAGAGCCCAGCCCTGTTCCTGCGGGAATATTCTTTGTAAGGGTGATTTTGATATTAGCCTGCAAATGGCAGCTATTGAGGAGCAGTTCGCAGGCTTTATAAATGAGATTTTCTTTTCCTTGTGGCGCCCAGTACGGGCCTTTACAGACAAGTTCAATGCCGGCTTTTTGGCCGTGCTCGATAAGAATTTCATCGAAGAAGTCCACCTTGGCCATTACTGTTTCTATCTCGTGAAAGCCGTCAGTGCGTTTACCGGCGACCAAAAGGGAAAGATTGATTTTGGCTGGAGCCAGCACCAGCAACCCATCGCCAACAACCGTTATTTGTTTCCTGTAAGTCATGTCTTGCGGTTGATTGCTGCTTAGTCTAATATGTTTGTCTTAATATAATGTTCTTTGAGCAGTATAACCGATTACTACGATAAGTACAAAGGATTATGAGAGGTAGGAAAACGAATGAATAACACTCCAGGTGAAGTTAAAGATAATAAGCCTGTTCCCTGGTGGCACTGGCACAGACGATTATATGACTGGGTGATTCACTTTGCCCACACAAAGCACGGCCAAATCGCCTTGTTCGCACTGAGTTTTGCTGAATCGAGTTTTTTCCCCGTCCCGCCGGATGTTCTGTTGGCGGCTCTGGCGCTCGGCGCACCAAAAAAATGGCTCAGATTGGCGATTGTCTGCTCAATAGCCTCTGTCATCGGCGGTATCTTTGGTTATCTAATCGGGATGTTTCTGTGGTCACTGATAGGCCAATGGGTTTATGTACATCTGGGCTTTATCGGCCTGACCGAAGCAAATTTTGCGAAGTTTCAGACGTGGTACGGTAAGTATGACTTCTGGATTGTATTTACCTGCGGCTTTACGCCGATACCGTATAAGGCCTGCACTATTTCAGCCGGCGTTGCCGCTATCAACTTTGCCGGTTTTTTTATAGCATCGGCGTTAAGTCGTTCGGCAAGATTTTTCCTCGTGGCAGGTCTGATTGGCTGGCAGGGTGAGAAAATCAGACCTTTTATCGAGAAGTATTTTGATTTGCTTTCGCTGGCCTTTGTGGCGCTTTTGGTCGGCGGTTTCCTTGTGATAAAACTGTTTCATTAATGGTGTGCTTATATGGACGAGGCACGAAAGAAAATACTGCTGAAAACTGCTCGCGATACTGTTGAGGCGGTGATTACCGGCAGGGCGGTGCCAAAGCCGAAATCGGATGACCCGCAGCTAAATGCCCTTTGCGGCTGCTTTGTAACGTTGAAAAATAAGGACCAGTTACGAGGCTGTATCGGACAATTCACTTCTGATAAGCCATTGATTGATTTGATTGCGGAAATGGCAAACGCATCGGCTACCGGTGACCCGCGGTTTTTTGCCGAGCCAATCACCGCTGACGAGTTAGACCAATTGGATATTGAGATATCGGTTCTCTCGCCGTTGCGCCGCACTGATAAACCATTGAATTTACGTCTCGGCGTCGACGGCATCTATATAAAAAGAGGCTTTGCTTCGGGCTGCTTTCTGCCTCAGGTTGCTGCGGAAACAGGCTGGAGCAAGGAGGAATTTCTGTCGTACTGCTGTGCGCATAAGGCTGGTTTATCCCCCGATGCATGGAAAGACCCGCGTACCGAAGTATATCTGTTCACCGCTGACGTGTTCGGCTCAGAGTTCAAGGATATATAACTACCTTATGGCTTTTGATTCATTCATTATTTTTGTCCTCCCAAAGCAAAAATAAGGGCCGACAGGTTGAATTTTTGCTTGTTAGTCTAAAGATTTCGACCTTCATTTTAATATTCTTTCAAATTTCAAAAATGTGCGCAAAAAAATTGCCTCACGCACTGTGCGGAGAGGCGGTCTAAAACAACATGCTCAATTGAACTTTCACACAATCATAGGCACCACGTCGCTTTCTGTGTTTTGAATATGGTTAATTTCGCTAAGAAGTGCTTTCGACCTGCGTTATTTGTCTCCAAACGCATCTTTCATAAGTTGAAGAGATGTTCCCAAACCTCCGATATTTTGTTGCGTTCCATATCTTTAGAGTACTATACTGTTTGTTTAGAGCAATGGCTTGCTGAAATCATTTCGCCAAATCAAAATGGCCCGCTATTTACAGGAGGCAGATAAAAGTGGAAAAAACAAATCTAAAAATCCGGTGGGCAATTCCACTATTTTTGGTGGCAATGGGAATCGGGACATCGAGCGTTTTTGCGGCGGGAACTTATGACGGTGGGGATGGCTCGCAAGGCAATCCATTCGAGGTAAACACGCCCGCCCAGATGGATGAGATTGGCCAACATTCCGAGGACTGGGCCAGTCATTTCATCCTCACTGCCAATATCGACTTGTCCGCCTACACGGGGACAGCGTTTCATATCATTGGTACCGATTACGACAATCCTTTCACCGGTGCTTTTGACGGCAATGACCATACTATCAGTAACTTCACCTACAGTTCTACAGGCGTAAGTTTTATTGGCCTTTTTGGTTATGTCGGAAGCGGCGAGATTAAAAACTTAGGCCTTCAAAATGTAAATGTCGATGGGGGAACAGGCTGGAATGTCGGCGGCCTGGTGGGATTGAACGAGTACGGCACGGTCTCAAACTGCTACGCGACAGGCAATGTTTCGGGAGACAAGAGAGTCGGTGGCTTGCTGGGATTGAATTACTACGACAGCACGGTCTCAAACTGCTACGCCACCGGCACTGTTTCGGGAGTTAGCTGGGTCGGCGGCCTGGTGGGAATTAATCATTTCGGCACGGTCTCAATCTGCTACGCTGCCGGGAACGTTTTCGGAAGCGGGTCTGTCGGCGGCCTGGTGGGATACAATAATTACGGCACGGTCTCAAAGTGCTACGCCACTGGTACTGTTTCGGGAGATATTTTGGTCGGCGGCCTGGTGGGATACAGATACTACGGCACGGTCTCAAACTGCTACGCGAGCGGCACTGTTACGGGAGGTAGTGAGGTCGGCGGCCTGGTGGGATGGAACAACAGCACGGTCTCAAACTGCTACGCCACCGGCAGCGTTTCCGGAAGCTCAATCGTTGGCGGCCTGGTGGGATACGACTATTTCGGCACAGTTACAGCCTCTTTCTGGGATATTGATACCAGCGGACAAGCGATCAGCGCCGGCGGAACAGGCAAGACAACCGTCCAGATGCAGACCCAGAGCACCTTCACCGATGCTGGCTGGGACTTTGTAGGTGAAACAGCTAACGGAACAGATGACATATGGCGTATGTGCGTTGATGGGGTGGAGTATCCCAAATTATACTGGCAGTTTATGCTGGGTGATTTTCTTTGCCCGGACGGTGTAAATCTAATTGACTTTAGCTTCTTTGCTGAGCGATGGCTGAACGATAATTGCGGGGCTGCAAATGACTGTGACCGAACTGATCTGGACTTTTCCGATATGGTAGATGTAGCCGATTTGCGGATATTTTGCAGTCACTGGCTTGAAGGCACTGAGTAATAAGTGGTTATCACTTAGGTAAGTTGTCAATGAAGACATCTGTTAGGGTGAATTATTCGATTATCTCGCTACCACATTTTTTGCAGGTATAGTGCATGTGTATCGCTTCGATGCCTAAAAAGTCTCTGCCAGTAAACTCACGCTTATCAGAGCCGGCATCACATTTTGGACATTGCATTTATATCGTCTCTCTCATTTAAAGATCCATGCTATTTTCCAACTATAAATTTTATAGAACAAACCTTTATAGAACAAACCTGCAATAAATTCTTTTGATTCGCAGAGAGTCTTGCATTTGGTTTTATCTTGACAAATCAGTCGATTTCTGGTCTAAATACGCTTGGTCTTTTTGCCGAAACACAAACAATTATGCCAGGAAAGTTAGCGTCAATTTCGATAATCACGATTATTTGTTTGGCCGGCTGTGGCAGAAGCCAGACTAAACTGGGCGGTCCAGTTGCTGGTAAAATCGATACTTGTCACGGCATGATTGAACATCTGCAAAGGCAGAATTTGCCTGCCCTGGAATCGGTTAAGATTTGGCAAAATGACTACGGGCCCGGACTAGAGCTTGCTACAAAGCACTATAAGATTTTCACAACGCTTTTGGAACCCCTGATGCTTTCGCAGGTTCCGGGATTTATGGAATCGGTATATCAGGGCTGCCAGAGCCAGATTCCCGAGCCTGTCACAACGACAACCAGGTTCGATGTTTACCTTTTTGCAGAGCGGGCGCAGTGGGAGGGTTTTACAAAGACCTTCGCCGGCTCACAGGCATCGCTGTACTGTAAAATAAAGGCCGGCGCCTATTATCTGAATGGCGCCTGCGTAGCGTACAATATCGGCAGAGAGCGGACTTTTTCCGTTCTGGGGCATGAGGGGTGGCATCAGTTCAACAGCAGGCACTTTAAGTTTCGCCTGCCAAGCTGGCTTGACGAAGGTGTTGCGATGCTGTTTGAGGCCAGCAGATATGACCAGGGGTTGTTTTATTTTGAACCAGGTCAGAACTTGTATCGATTAGGCGCTTTGAAAAAAACACTAATGAATAACAACATGATGCCGCTGAGAGAATTAGTGGCTATGAATCCGGGAGAAGTGCTTTTGACCAACAGGGATGATGCTGTGGCGGCTTTTTATAGTCAATCTTATGCACTTGTTCGGTTTTTGCGGGAGGAGGCTTATGGAAAGCGGCTGGGCAATTATCATCGATTGCTCGTAGGCGGTCTTAAGGGGGGCTGGCCGCTCAGCGAAGAAGGCAAAATAATCGCGGCAGACAGGAATATCCCGCTAACTGTTCAGTGGAATCGGATGGTCGGGACACAGCTGTTCAAGCAGTATATAAGCGATGATTTTGACCAGATTGAAAAGGAATATATAATGTTTTGCAGGAAGATGGTTTATCACGTGCACTTTAAGTGATTTTAGTAAGCTATGCCAAGACGCTGTCCGCTCTCCATCATTTTAGCTTCCGCTTCGCCCCGGCGAAAACAGTTGTTAGCTCAGGCTGGTTACAAATTCAAGGTTGTTGTCCCTGATATCGATGAGTCGGCCTTTCCGGCTGAACGCGGCAAATCTGTCGAATATACTAAACAGCTGGCGTTGGCCAAGGCAAGAAGCATCGCTGCCAAATTTCCAGACCACTTGGTTATCGGGGCTGATACTGTTGTGGATTTTAAGGGGCAGATAATCGGCAAGCCTGCCGACGCGAAGGACGCGGAGCGGATTACCAGAAGGCTGTTCAGCTCGCCTCATAAAGTGATAACCGCTGTTGCGATTGTCAGATTGAGCGATGGTATCGAGATTGTCGAAAGTGATACGACGACTGTTTATCCCAGAAAAATGACCGAGCGGCAGATAACCGAACACATCAGGGGCGGGTCATGGAAGGATAAAGCCGGCGCTTATGCCATACAGGAGACAGGGGACAGGTTTGTTGAGAGAATAAAGGGGAGCTTGACAAACGTGATGGGGTTTCCAATGGAATTGGTGCTGCGGATGCTGGGAAAAGTTATGAGATAATTTCAGGCAGGGGGGAATTTTTCGTGTTTTGTCTCGAAATAGCGCCAATTGTGGCGCCTACGGCGCATAAATCTCGAATTGCTCTCGAATTGTCTCGAATCACTCTCGAAATATCGCCGAATGGTGCGCCAAATTGCGTGAATTGGGTTGAATTTCGGGGGTTGATTTTGCTTTAAGCTCTTGTGCCATAATTGGTTAGAGTCAAAATTAACCACGGATTCCGCCAAGCGGAGCGGCGGACAAGTAACACGGATTCCGTCTTCGCCAAGGCTACGGCGGACAAGTTTCACGGATTTTTTTGTTTCACTCCACATCTTTTTTATTTCATCCAACATTGAAACATAGTGTCTCTCTATATATGAGATGGATATGCGCATTTGGGTTGAAAAAAACGTTGGCCACGGAGGAAAGCGAGGACACAGAGAACACAGAGAATTAGGTAAGTTGTTATGGGATAATGAGTAGATGAGTTTTAGAAAATTTTTGCGGTTTGGGGATTTTTACAAAGGGGTAGCTGCGTAAATGATTGAAAGTTACTCGATGCTCGATGCTGGATGCTCGATACTCGAAGCTCGATGCTTGATACTCGTAGCTCGTGGGTCGTATGTCGTATTATAGCGGATAGCGTGCAGCGTTCAGCGGACAGCGTTCAGTAATTTAGTTCGGAGTCCTTCGACTCCTTTGATTGTACTCAGGATAAGTTTGCTCAGGATAAATTCATTGTTCGTAGAAAAATAATTTAAACGCTGATTTTGCCACAGGCGGACAAGTGCGCGGACTTTGTTTTTTTCAGTAGGTGGTAATGCCACCTAGCGCATAACAATGTGGATTTTTTTAGACAGGATTAACATGTTTTGTTTTGGCCATAGTCCTAGGGACTCCTTACGGAGAGGACGCAGAGTATATTAGTATATGCGTATATGCTTATATACTAATGTCGTGCTTTAAGAATCATGTTTTTTTAAGTGAGGGATTTGAGAATTGGGGGGGTGAGAAAGGCGGACAGCGTGTAGCGGATAGCGTGTAGCGGACAGCGGACAACGGATAGTGGACAGCGGATAGCGTGCAGCGTTCAGTAATTTAGTTCGTAGTTGGTGGTTTGTAGTTCGTAGATGGGGAACAACAGCGAAGAAAAAGTCCTCTTTATCAGGGTTTTTTCTTGACGTGTACCGTGGGGATAAGATAAACTATATAAAATGTGAGTTTTCCACTTCCACAATAATAGATAAGGAAGGAGTATAAAGATATGGGTTTTAAGAACATTGTTCGGTTAGCAACAGTTTTTTCTATCGTTCTTTTAACATCATCAGTTTATGCCACGCCGAACGGGAGTATCATCGCCTGGGGATTGAATGAGAGCGGTCAATGCATTGTGCCGGAGCCCAATACGGGTTTTACGGCCATTGCGGCCGCCGGGTGGTTCTCGCTTGGCCTGAAGACCAACGGCTCGATTGTGGCCTGGGGATGTAACGGAGACGGTCAATGTACTCTTCCGTTGCCAAATGCCGATTTCATCGGCATCGCGGCTGGCAATGAGCACTCACTTGGCCTGAAGGCAGACGGCTCGATTGTGGCGTGGGGAAGCAACTGGTATGGTGAATGCAATGTGCCGACACCCAATACGGGTTTTATGGCCATCGCGGGAGGCGCGATACACTCGCTTGGTTTAAAGACCGACGGCTCGATTGTGGCGTGGGGAGACAACTGGTACGGTCAATGCACTGTGCCGTCGCCCAATACGGCTTTTACAGCCATCGCTGCCGGCAATAGTCACTCGCTTGGCTTGAAGTCAGATGGCTCGATTTCGGCCTGGGGGAAGAACGATTACGGCCAATGCAATGTTCCGGAGCCCAATACAGGTTTTAAGGCGGTGGCGGCAGGCGGCTATCACTCGCTTGGCCTGAAACAAGATGGCTCGATTGTGGCCTGGGGATGCAACACTGACGGTCAATGCAATGTGCCGTCGCCCAATACGGGTTTTACGGCCATCGCGGCTGGCTTGTATCACTCGCTTGGCCTGAGGGCCGATAGCTCGATTGCGGCCTGGGGATACAACTATTGGGGTCAATGTACTGTGCCGTCGCCCAATACGGGTTTTACGGCCATTGAGGCCGGCGCGTATCACTCGCTTGGCCTTAAAGGGTGTCTGTATAATCTGGCCGGCGACCTGAACGATGACTGCAAGGTGGATATGCTGGACTTTGCGATAACGGCAAATAACTGGCTTGTGGATTGCTATGCTACCCCCAGCCATCCGGCCTGTGTGCCAAAATAATCCATACACGTTAAAAGCGAAACCAGCCTGTGATATTTCGAATCCCAAAGATAATATTATCGATGGGAAAGATTTAGCCATCTTTGCCGGCGACTGGCTGAAAGGAAAGTAAGGAATTTACAATTTACTCTTTCGACTCCGCTCCCTACTTCGCTATAAACGGCGGGACTTCCACCTTCGCCCCTTCTTCGCATAAAGCTACGAAGGGCTACGGTGGACGAGTCGCAGGGCAGGCAGGACAAGCGGACAGGGGATAGCGTGTAGCGGACAGCGTTCAGAGGACAGCGGATAGCGGATAGTGTCTTGTCCTGTAATAGGTTGACACATAAATATTTGATAACTTATTGCAGGAGGTTAGCATGATTCAGAGATTGGTATATAGTTACAGCACAGCATTCAAGAGGCAAGTAATCGAGCAGTTG
>Ga0315294_10000384_pt1 | contig 47985 bp, 51 predicted proteins | sample YL17G13_40_MG_FD_203626 | JGI IMG/M metagenome (GOLD analysis project Ga0315294, IMG submission 203626) | Sediment microbial communities from Yellowstone Lake, YNP, Wyoming, USA - YL17G13_40 | ecosystem: Environmental > Aquatic > Freshwater > Lake > Sediment | place: USA: Wyoming | collected... | reverse complement strand
TTTCCTATATAAAATTCAAGCCAACGGCCATTACTTCTTGCTGTTTGCATAAAATCACCGATGCCAAGCCTATCTTTATATATAAAATTCACTGCTATTGCATCACCTCTATTCTCCGTTAAGATATATTCTTCTATAGTTCTCTCATCCACAAGTCTTTCATCATGACATTCTATTTTTATTCTGCCTTCATCATCCTCAACTATTTTCGCCCTACCACCAATTTTAGGCTTACCATCCGCGTAGCCTAATTTTTTAGCATGATCTTTATAAAATCCAGTAAATTCAACATAAATTGGATCATCATTTTCTATATCATACATCCTAGCTAACGCTTTTGCAATTTTTATTGTTCCATCTGGTGTATTATCGAACACTACCAGTTTGTTTTTATAACGCTTTTCACTAGCCAAAGTCTTGATCAATTTTCTAACTAATTTTCTTGAGGCCAAGAACTCTGGAAGATCTTCGGCATAATAAGCATGCCCATCAATCCACAGCATTTCCTCTCTAACCTTTTGTTTGTTTCTTTCAGTTGTTCTAACGTTTTCAAGGTATTGCTCTTCTCCTCCAGTTCTAGCATTTTCAGTGTTTTCATCGTTTTCAGGTGGTATAGTTGGTAAAGCAATCTCTGGAAAATGCTCTGGATGCTCAAAATAATCTACAAGGAGTTTATGGCATCTGGGTGCATAACTTTTACAATCTCTCAAACCATTAAACATTTTTGAAATAAATTCATCAAGAGTCATTGCCCTATATTCATTTATTTCGGCCTGCGTAGGACGATAAGTGTAATCCCTAATTCTTTGTATTCTAGTAACTGTAGGTGCAGGTGGTCTAGCTCCAGTGTCTGCAGTTCCAGGTGCTGTTGTTTCAGGTGTTATTGTTAGTTGACTGGCTGCTTCAGTTGATGGCCCATGTACAGATGTTGATAATCCAAGTGCAGATCCTGGGCCAATTGTGGTTTGCCTCTCTGCGACAGATGGTTCTCGCGGCTTAAAATCAAACAAATACTGCATAATGCGTTTACCTGCTTCTGATCCTGCTCCCTCAACAAGTTCTTCAAAAAATTTTCCAATTACTGATTCTCGTTTTTTTGAGGATTCTTGAATTTTTGACACATTATCTATAAGTTGATCGAGTTTTTTCCCTGTTTGTTCTTTGTATGCCTCTAATTCACGTCCGACTGCTTGAACAGCAGATTTACTTGCAAATCTACTTGCAAAAGCTTTGTACATCCTACTCCTGTAAGGATCACGACTTCTTGGACGTTTAGTTTTGTGCGGCATATGCTATTTCTATAAACATGAGGGTATATAAACTTTACTACTCTACAGTGAATAAATGCATCTTCGAAAACAATTTAAAAGTAGGTTACGGCTATTATATTGAGTTTATGCAAAGTGATATACTTGTCGATTACTACCATTGCGCTGAAGAGAGTTACTGCAATGCCTTGATAAGAGAGCTTGAACTGGATTATGATGTACGAATAACACAAAGTCCTTTAGATGATTATGTGAATGGGTTTAAAATTTTGGTAATGATGGATCCTGCTGAAAGACCTACTGTTGCCGAAGAATATATAAAACTGTATCGTTATCTAAAGATTGGTGGTAGATTACTTTTTAATTACATCCCAAGAAATCAAGCAAAGCATGAAAGACTTTTACAAATGACCTCTAGTGGTTACCCTCTTATTGAAAGAATTTTTGGCAGGCCGATACTTTATACAGATAATGAGATACTACCTGAAGATGAGGGTTTTAATATTGTTACAGTTGGGAGTGAGGCTTTAGGAAGAAAGGTGGGTGTTGACGTATGCAAAATACCAATACCCCTTAAAGCGATAATAAAAGATCCCAATATATATTTTTACTATCCATTTTGCGGAATGCATGGCGACGGACATAAACCCATAATTGAAATAAGTGATGACATGAGGGCTGCAACTATGGATGTTAATGAGGAGGATGGCGTACGTAAAAGTGGTTTGGCATGGTTTAAAAGAACAAAAGAAGTGGATGGATGCCACATAGTAATGCATAGAGAATTTATAAAAGATAATTTAGATTGGGGTTATATGTATGGGGCTTTATCTGGTAAAGTTGGTTTCCAAATGGATGAGAAAAGTAGGGATGAAATCGGGGGTGAAATTGTAAGGTCATTGGGAAGAAGGGTTGGTATTATCGGTCAATTTAGCAATTGTGTGGGTTATGCAATTGGTATATGTGCCAATCCTTTTGATGATGAATGCATAAATAAAAAAAATAGTGTAAATCTCAAGTTTGCAAAACATTTATTTTCTGGGATGCTCAGGGGTTCTACCATGTCTTCAAGACCAATCACAGAGCCAACCACAGATGCTAGAGTAGTGAGAGAACGACAAAAAAAACAACAGCCGGATCGCATTGATTTTCCTTTCACAATGCCATAGTCTTTGAAAATTTTAATCTTAATAATGATAGTTTATTATTATGAGAATTGCTAGGATTTTGCTGTTTATATTTTTTTTGAGTAGCTTTGCTGCAAGCAACGTATTTGCCCAGTACCCGTGGGGTGTTGTCTGGGATCCGCAGGCACTAGCCCAGTTTTTGTTCCCGGGAATGAGCAGCGAGTGGCTGAGAATACCTGATGTTTTGTATTATGTCATCCTCCCCTTCATCGCTGCTTTCACAGTGATATATGGCATTTTGAGAGAGCTGAGGATATTCAGGACGAATGTGCCTAATAAAGTGAATATCATTCTGGCATTTTGCATGACATTCATGCTTCTGCCTTCGGGTGTTTTAACGTGGGTAATTACAATCCTGTATGCCGGCTCAGCATTCATAGGGATAATGGCTTTTGGAGTAGTATTTTTGATTGGAATTATACTATGGGCTTATGGAACGACAGCAAGGCTTTGGAACGAATATTCACCAAACGCCCTTACGGGCGCGATAAAAGATTACAACAACAGATATTTAGACCTGCAAAAACATTTGTTTAAGCTGGAAGAACAGTTTAGGGCTGCTCCTGCTGGAAGCCCTCAAGCCGTGCAGTTGGCTAAAGAAATAAACAAACTGAAAGGTGACATGTATATAATTTTAAGTGAACAAGCAAAGGCAGTGGGGGCCCTCAAGGCGCAAACAACATGATGTGAATGATATGCCAATACTAATATCAGAAATTTTACCGCCACCTTACAACGAATATCTTTTCACCTATTTTGTGCCGTTCATAATCCTGTTCGCTATATTCTGGGGAGTTTTAACAATGATGAAAATCTTCAACAAAAAAATCAACATATTTCTGGCAATAATCTTCCCGCTGGTTTTCATGTTTGGCGCGCCTGAAACATTTCTCTGGTTTTCCAGTTATCTAATAAGCCTCGGCAGCTTTCTGGCTGTAGGTGCTTTCGTTGCTGTATTTGTTTTTGGCGTTATAGCATGGGCCTTGCAAAGAGGGCGCGATATATACAGAGATGTTGCGGACTTGGATTCGAAAATATTGAAAAAAAGGGAAGATGCAAGAAAGAAATTTGAAAAATACCAGACGGAAACAAACCCTAGCAAAAAACAACAATACGCAAAGGATTGGGAAGCGCTGCAAAACGAAATAAAAATGTTAGAACAAGAAAGGGCGAACATGCAAATGTCTTAAAAGATTAACGGTTTAAAAATCAAACTTAAATCTCTCGCGAACAAAATAACAATTGTGGGCTAATGGCTGACATATTTATTCCAGTAATAAAGAATATGCTTTCCCTAGGTTTCGGAAATCTTTTCATATTCATGCTTGCATTAGCAATATTCTTCGCGCTTATAAAAAAGTCGCATATCTTTGGAGAGTCGGATCTTATCAACGGCGTCATAGCCCTAGTGGCTGCATTTTTAGTTTTTTGGTTCCCAGCCATTTTCGGGGTCAATCTAGTGACACCAATGTCAACATTCTTCACTCAGGCAACAACAATAATATTGTTCCTAGTAATTGGGGTTGTCATGGCAAGCCTGTTCTATCCAGACCTGCCTAAGATGCTAGCACAACAGTTTACGCACAGGACGACTTTGTATGAAATGCTTGCCTTGGGCATTGTGCTGTTCTTGACAAGTGGTTTGATATCTGCTTTCACCACGCCATCCTCAACACCACAAAAACCGGGAGAGACAAGACCGCCTTCGGACATCATAATAATAACAGTTGGTTTAATCTTGTTTGTAGTAATACTTATTATAGGCTCTGCTGTTGGAAGGGGAGGAATGTAAATGGCTAACCCGTTTAATATAGTTATTACAAAAATGCAGGAGACTGGCATTCTCAGCTTGTTGCCATTCCTGCTAAGCTTTGCCATATTTTATGGTTTGCTAAGGAAATCCCAGATATTCGGTGAACCTGAAAGGAATACTGTTGTCAACGCGATTGTATCTTTTGTGGCTGCATTATTGGTATGGTCTTATCCCATATTAGCAGGCGTCAATCTGGAGAAGGCAATGTCCACCTTTTTTGTTCAAGGCATGACAGCCACGTTAACAGTTATGTTTGGGCTTCTCATAACAAGCATGTTCCTACCGGCAAACCTTGGTGAACAGCTTGCAAAGGCCTTCAATCTGAGCAGCAAAGGTGGCAAGTTTGGTGCTGTGATCATAGTCTTCGGCGTGTTAATCGGACTGGGTATTTTCATCTCTAGCGGTTTTATCAACGTCTTCTTCCCGTCAGGAGGCGCACTAGCTGGAATTCCTTCAGATACAATGATAACAATCGTTACAGTCATAATACTCGCTGTTACTGTTATAGTCATAGCAGGCATAGGCGGCGGTGGAGGAGAAAGTAAATAAGGAGAAGATTTAGTGGCCGGATTAGCTGACTTGATAAATCTTGGAAAAGAATATGCACTTTTTGATTTGTACCTTCCATTTGTAATACTTTTTGCATTGCTATACGGCCTGCTGAATAAATCAAAAATATTTGGCGAAGGCAAACAGGCAAAAAATCTTAACCTCATCATATCGCTAGCTTCTGCATTGTTCATACTTGCCTACACGCCTGTTGGCATAACTATGACACAATTTTTCTCAACATTCTTCGCAGGCATGTCTATAATATTGGTTACAGCGCTTGCGTTTGGCATGTTTGTTTTTCTATTATTGCCTGCAGTTGGTTTTCACCCTACTGAAAATTTTGGAGAAAAACTTGCAAAGCCTCTTGTGCTCATAGCTGGGTTGATAGCTCTCGGTTTGTATATTTCAAGCGGTGGGCCGCTGATAATCCCTGGTATAGATTTGGGTATCATTAATTTAGGTATATCCTCTGGTGATATAGGAATAATTTTGTTGTTTGGAATAACTGGATTGGTGATATGGTGGTTGACACAACCCAGCGGAGAAGAAAAACTTAAATTGGATGCTCAAAAGAAAGCATATGAAAAGCAACTTCAGGGCGGTTAGGTCAAAAATTCTCTTTCTGTAAAATGCAAAATTCCAGGAATAATTATTACTACAGGTTTTTCAAAGTTCCTTTTCAAAAGATTTTTTACTTTGTCAAAAACTAACGAATTTTTACCGCCTGCATCGGAGAAAACCACAACCTCAGTATTTTCATTCAAAACATCTTCCTTTCTTTTGTTTTCCAGCTCAAGCAGTATGTTCAAACCCTCTTGAACAGACATGTATTTTTTATCTTCAGCCACAACATCTAACAGACAAAGCGTATGCAATCCTCTTTTTTTATTTTCTCTTATCACTTCATACAAAGACTCTGGTAGTTTGCCTTTGGTTTTTTCTGGAAATGGAATGGTTACAGTCGGACCGAACTTATATAGGTGCAAACCGGTCTCGCCTATTGCAGATACGATGGAAGCATTATGAATAATTTTCACTTTAACTTTTCTCTTTCTAGCTTCTTGTATCAATGTAATATGTGTTGTAGCAACAAGCGGATCACCTTGGATAAACAAAACAATCTTTTTATTTTTAGCCTCTTCGATTATTTTCTTCGCTTCTTCCTCCAAGTCTTTTCTTACCAAAACAAAAATCTTTTTACCAACAATCCTTTCCATATTCTTCAGACTACCATGCCAGCAGCTTGTATAAAATTCTACATAAACCTTTTTCGCTACCTTTGCTGCCTCTATCCCCCTCAGTGTCAAATCCTTTTCATCATGCAATCCCAAACCGATTAGCGTGAGCATACAACCATCTTAATTATTTATTGAGTAATATCATTTATGAAGAAAGTTAAGTTAAAAAAACTTTTGGAGGCTTACTTGAGTATAGAGAAGATAAAACTCGTGCCAAGCAGTTTTGATGTGGTTGGCAGCATAGCCATTGTGGAATTTCCTGAAAAGCTGAAAAAAGACAAGAAGATTATTGCAAAGGCCATGTTGGATGTGCATAAAAACATAAAAACAGTTTTGGAAAAGGTTTCTGAAAGAAAGGGTAAATTGAGGTTGAGGCAGCACAAATTTTTAGCCGGTCAGCAAAATACTGAAACGCTGCATAAGGAGTATGGTTGCGTTTTTAAAGTGAATCCTACAAAGGTTTATTTTTCGCCAAGGGAACTGACGGAAAGACAGAGGATAGCTGAACAGGTAAAACCAAAGGAAAGAATACTTGTTATGTTTTCTGGTATAAACCCTTACGGTATAATTATCGCAAAAAAACACCCCGTTGCAGAAGTAGTGGGTGTGGAGTTGAATAAAACGGCTGTGAATTATGCCAACGAGAATGTTAGGTTGAACAGGTTAAAAAATGTGAAAAATTATTGTGGTGATGTTAGAAAAATTTGCCCTAAACTTGGAAAGTTCAAAAGAATAATCATGCCGTTGCCTCTTGGCGCTGAGGATTTTCTTGATGTTGCCTTCAGGTGTATAAAGAGAAATGGTGTAATTCACTTCTACAATTGGGGAGAGGAAGATAATTTGTTTTCCAATGCGAAAAAAATTGCCAGATTAAAAGCGAAAGAGGCAAAGAAGAAAATTAAAATTGTTAATGCAAAAAAAGTTCTTCCCTATAGCCCCAGAAAATGGAAGGTTTGCCTTGACATCAAGGTTTTATAGCATCCTTTATTTTTTTAAATGTGATTTCACCCTTTCTCACAATTTTCGGTTTGACTTTCATATCAATCATGGTTGAAGGTTTTCTCTTTTTTAAACTGCCAGCATCGATGATAATGTCTATCTTGCCATCAAAATATTTTATTGCCGTTTTTGCATCAAACGCAGGCGACATACCTTCTGGGTTGGCACTGGCAGCTGTTATCGGCACTCCAGCATACTCTGCAAGCATGACAGCTATAGGATGAGAAGGAATCCTGAACGCTATCTCCTTCTTGTTTAGGATATTTGGCACAGTTTTTTTCTTCTTAGTAATTATTGTCAGAGGGCCTGGCATGAATTTTTTAACCAATAACTCGATCTCTCTTGTTATGGCACCGTATTTTTCCATCATACCAATATCAGAAACAATGATCGATATCGGTTTGCCAGAAGGCTTTCTTATGGTTCGTAATCTTTTAACTGCTGCTACATTTGCTGCATTCGTGCCTATACCATAACTAGTTTCAGTTGGATAAACAACAATCCCACCGTTCCCAATGACCTTTGCTATATACCAAACTATCTTTCTATCTGGGTTTTTCGGATCTATTTTTATGATTTTTGTTTCAACCATGATATTTCCACCTCATCAGTTCTCCATCTCGGCCTAATATCCAGATTTGCAGGCCTGATGAATTGTTTTGATAACAAGCCAGTCCAGGCTATCATAGCCCCGTTATCTCCGCTGTATTCTTTTGGCACAACAAACATCTTCGCACCACGCTCTCCACACATTGTACCAATCATCTCCTGCATCCTTTTGCTAGCAGCCACGCCGCCAACAATTAAAACCTCACTTTTGCCAGTATGCGCCAAAGCCCTTTCAGTCACTTCTGTCAACATTGCAAACGCAGTCTCCTGGAAACTGTAGCAAATATCTTCTACAGAATTACCGGATTTGAATTTTTTTAATGCATCAGTGACCATGCCAGAAAAGCTCAAATCCATACCCTTTACAACATAAGGCATGTCAATATATTTACCAGATTTTGCGGAAATGTCAAAATTGGGACCGTACGACTGCGGCAGCCCAATCTCCCTTGATAAGGTGTCAATAGCATTACCTATTGGAACATCCTGTGTTTCGCCAAATATTCTATATTTACCTTCCGTGAATGCTATTACCTGCGTGTTTCCTCCGGATGTATAAAGAACGATTGGATCTTTGTATTTTGTTGTTAACTTTCCAATTTCTATATGTGCAATACAGTGGTTGACCGCAACAATAGATTTTTTGTTTTCATTTGCAAGTTTTTTCACAACATCCATTCCTACTTTAAGGCACGGCGCCAAACCAGGGCCAGCAGAAACTGAAATAAAATCTATGTTGTTTATATTCAGTTTAGCTTTTTTCAATGCATCTTCAACTACCTGCAAACCAACCTTTTTATGATGCTCTGCTGCATCATGTGGAATTATGCCGCTTCCTTTTTTAGGAGTGTATACAGACTTTTCATTAGCCAGAATTTCACCTTCATTTGTAACCACACCAGCACCGAAAGTGTGAGCTGTTGACTCGATGCCAAGGCTTAATAGTTTTTTCATCAATAAGTTTTTAGAACTGAAAGTAATAAATAACTACGTGAGCGGGGGTCCCGTAGTCTGGTCAATCGGGTCAGGTTCAGGGCCTGATGGCTTAGTGCCTTCGTGGGTTCAAATCCCACCTCCCGCATCAGTTTATTAATAAAAAAATAATTTATAATTAATGAAATTAAAAGATAAAACAGCAATAAATAAAAAAGCTTATAATAAAATTGCTAAAGAATGGTCTGACAAAAATTTTACGTCTACAAAAATGTTAAATAAACTTGACAAGTTTATTACTTACATAAAGACAGGTAAAAAAATCCTTGATGTTGGTTGCGGACCTGGAAGGGATACAAAATACTTGATGGAGCATGGCTTTGACGTTGTGGGGATAGACTTTTCTAAGGACATGATAAACGAAGCCAGAAAGAGAGTTCCAAATGGCAACTTTAGATTGATGAATATGATGGGGTTGGATTTTTATGACAACAGCTTTGATGGAGTATGGTCACTTGGCTCCTTTTTGCATATAGAAAAGAAAGAGGCAAGTGCAGTCCTCAAAGAATTCTGGAGGGTGCTTAAGAAATGTGGTGTATTGGTAGTTATTGTAAAGCATGGCTCGGGCGAAGCTTTGGAAGATAAGTACGGCGCTACAAGATTTTTTGCATACTACACCCAAGAAGAGCTAGTTGATTTAATAAAAATGTCTGGCTTTAAAGTATTGGAAAGTTTTGTTGAAACTCTAGACAACACATGGATTGTTGTATTCGCAGAAGCGGTTAAATAAATATTTAGAACTTTAACCCTAGCCCGCGAATTAAAATCAATTAATAAATAGCAAAATTAAATAGTAATGTAATGTTCGATTTAGAAATTATCTCAACTTTGTTGTTCTTTGCAATAGTTGGTATACTGGTCTACCGTGATAGGAAGCATATACAATATGATCATGGCATAATAATAAAAAAATGGACCAGAGGAAAGGAAGCCATAGATAATTTTGTAAACAAACATAGCAAACTTATAATGTGGATTGGAAATTTTGCAGTAGTTGCAGGTGTTATTGCATCAGTTGCTGGATTTGCCCTGCTTCTTAAAATGACTTTGTCTTTTGAGCAGATGTTTGGCATAATACTGCCTTCAATTAGTGCTGTAAAATACCCCGAACCAGTTGTTTCTGTTCCATTCTGGTATTGGCTCATAGGGGTTTTTGTGATAATGACGTCACATGAGTTTATGCATGCTGTTTTTTCAAGGCTGGAGCGCGTTAGCATAAAGAGTTTTGGAATAATTTTATTTTTCGTGCTGCCCATAGGCGCATTTGTTGACCCAAGCCAGAAGCAAATAGAGAAGTTGAAGACACTTTCCAAGTTGAGAATATATGCAGCCGGCAGCTTTGGTAATTTGTTAATAGCAGGGCTGGTTTTTCTTATTTCAATTATCACAGTAAACATGTTCGTTGCAACTATAACTGAGGCTGGTGTATCGTTCAAACAAACCATAGCTGGAACTCCTGCTGAGAACGTTAGCATGAGTGGTGTAATCTACCAGATAAACAGCACCGCAGTTAAAAGCATTAAGGACTTTGAAGCATTCATGAGCAATACAGCTATTGCCAATACAATCATTGTAAAAACTTCTTCAGGCTCTTATACAGTCAAAACAATTCCAAGGCCTGATGATGCAACACGACCATTCATAGGCATACAAAACATGACACAGGTTTACAACTACAGGTTTGGCGGCTATGTGCCGGATTACATGTTTGATGGTGTTGCGATGTGGTTAAGGCTTTTGTTTTGGATCTTCGTCATCAGCTTTGGTGTGGGTGTGGCAAATCTTTTGCCAATGAAGCCGTTCGATGGTGGTTATATATTTGAGGAATTCTTCAAAAGGTTATTTGGTAAGAAACATAGTAAAACTGCGATAAAGATAATGACGATAATAACAATTGGTCTGCTGCTAACAAACATAGGCATAAGGATTGCAAAATATTTTATAAAATGATTACTTTGCTAGTAACACTTGTGTCTTCCTTACTTCAAAGTTCCTAACAGGATAAATCCTTCTCGCCTCTTTCAAAATATAATTCTTCAGCTCATCACCCAATATGGATTCTATCAGCTCGTTAAACGTGGAATTTTCAACAAAATTTTTTATCATATCTTTCATACTGCTTCTTATGGTTTTTTGAATGCTACTCTTGGCACGCCTGGAGATTATTCCCAATCCTTTAATCCTTATAGCAACACCATCCTTGGTTTTTAGGTCTTGAACAGTATCAATCCTTCTAACCCTTCTCACCACCATCCTTGATATATAATCCTGCATGCATTCCGAGTTGTCAAACTCTGTGAAAGCTTTGTTGCCCTCCAGCCTGGTAACACGAAATGTGAATTTCATGTAGAACTTGTTAAAGTTTCTTGTGAGTTCAAGTAGGTTCAGGCTTATTTTGCGTCCTATGAGATTTTGCGGGTCTGAAACCATTGTCCTTCCCAACTCTCGTTCCTCAAAAATTTTTGGTGCTATAATTGTGAACCATTCCTTTGATTTTGATTTTGATTTTGATTTTTTTACTGCCATATCATCACTTCTGCTGCACTATCAGCTTTGCCTTCTCCGCATCGTATTTCCATCCTTTTTCAAGCAGACCAGCCCTAGAGTAATATTTGCCAAGCCTTCTTATTTTCGATTCCAAGTTTTCCAAACCCTTTTTCGACAGGTTGTCACCTTTATTTCTTCCAAGGTGCTCGCGGAGTTTTACTGCTTTCATAAGAAGACTCATAACGTCCTCAGGCATTTTTGGGTAAAGCTTATTCTTACGCATAATCTCGGTTATGCTTTTACCCATAACAGTTTTTACATCCGGTATGCCGTACTGATCACGCAGTATGCTTCCGATCTTTGCAGAATTATTTTTTTCGCTTACTAGCTTTACTATAAGAGCTTCTATATCTTCCTTCTTCATCTTCACCCATCTCGGCACAACCTTTACAGGCGGCTTTTTAGAGCCGTGGTGGCCTTTCTTCCTAGAATACATCCTTGCCATTCAATCACTTGGAAAAAAATTCCTTGGCCAGCCATATAAAAATCAGAGCCACTGTGGCTATAAACGATATAAAGCTGCCTAGCATCGCTAGTATAGCAGCAGCACCTTTCGGATCTATTATAGAAATGCCTATGCCTGCCGCTAGCATGACTGCTCCTATAACTATGAAAAGTATTGCCCAATTTTCTGCGGTCTCGTATTTGTCATTGCCTTTCAAGCTAAACATTTTCATACAATCAATTTCATCCGAATACATTTAAATGCTTTTTGTATTCTTATTTTTAAACTTTAGTTGATTTCATTATTAGTTTTATTAGTTAAAAGGGAAAGATAAATACTTAAAAATTAATTTATTGATTCAATGGTAGTGCCTCTTGGTATTCTAAATATGGAGAAATTAACTAGCCTTGGAAGTGTACTGTTTATGTCTGATGTATATGGACAACTTCCTCAGGACGAGTGCGACTATATTGTTAAAGAAATGGTAAGCAAAAATGCTTGTTTCATAAAAAGATCACCAATAGGTCATCAACCAGATTTGACTGGGTATGGTTTATTATTCGTACATATTAATGAGTTGGTTGAAGGAAGCGAATCAATTGGTGAAAAAAGAGAAAAGAGAGATATTGAACCTAGAATTAGAGAAATTGTGAGATCTGAAGTTGGAAAGATCAGATCAGGTGGGGCAGCAGTCGTTAGCCTGCCTAGAGGTAAAGAACTTCATGATTATATTGATTGGACTAACTTCGGGCCAGTTGCATCTGACCTTGGTTTATCTCCCGGTGCTTTTCTTTGTTCATATTCAAGAGACGTGTCACCAGAAAGAGTTTACATTATTGATACGAGATAAAGCAATGAAACTTTTTTATTATTTGTATCTCAAATCAAGTTTATGTAGTAACTCGACAGCACCACACGCAACTCTGCCCATGAGTTTTTCCCCCTCATGGATTTCCTCGGTTGATAAAAATTCATTTCTACATCTATCAGCAACAACCAGACAAATACCGCCAGCTCTGGCTCCATGTAAGGTTGCTAATGTAAAAACCACGGAAGCCTCCATCTCAAAAATTAATGCGTCTGTCTTTTCTTTCACTTCTTTTAATCTCATATTCATCTGTTCAAGCATGTGAGGAGTCATGGAACTTTCATTACCCCACGGCCTTCCCTGCCCGATGTAATAATCAGTTGTTGAGCAAGAGTTGCCCACATGCAGGTTTTTTCCTAGCGACAGCCCAAGCTTTTCACCAGAGGAAATCAATGCATTTGTTATCCCACTGTCTCCAACGGCCTTGAAATCTGGAGGAGCATAAAGGTAAGTCACGCCATCATAATCTCTTACTGCCCCCTCCATAATTACCAAATCGCCTGCATAAATTTCTGGTCTAAAGGAGCCACATGTCCCAACCCTAATAAATCCATCGCAACCGATTTCCATTAGCTCGCTAAGTATTATTGCAGTGGCTGGTGTTCCCATTCCCGTGGCACAGGCTGAAATATCAACACCATGATGCTTGCCGCGAATGATTTTGTTTCCCCTTTTTGTAGAAACTATTTTGTAGGGTTTGTCCCATGTCTCTTCTGCAATAGTCATGCATCTATCTGGGTCTCCTGGCAGCAGTACGTAACGCGGTAAATCTCCCGGGCCTGCATTAATATGGTATTGTTTCCCGCTAGATGTTAATGGCTTGTCTGCAGTTGCTATAGCCATGAATACTTTAAGTGACCTAAATTTTTTAAGGTTAACTGTTGGCATCCAAGTAAGCAAAAGACATAAATTTCTGGTACCATTAGTATTTAGTATATATGAAACTAAAAAAGGGTCATGCATACCTTGAAGTGATTTCAGGTCCTATGTTTTCTGGAAAGACTAGGGAGATGCATAGACAATACAAAATTTTTAAAATCTGCAATTTTAAGGTGCAAGTTTTCAGAAGGGATATTGATGTCAGGTATGGGGCTGATGGTATAAGAACGCATGATGGTATTGAATTCGATAAAGAAGATGTGTTTTACGCTGAAAGCGTTGATGACATTGAGAAACAGCTGGCATCTGATGTTAACGTGATTATGATTGATGAGGCAATGCTTTACGATAAAAGACTTGTGGAAAAAATTGATGATTGGGTGAAAAATGGAAGAATTGTTGTTGTAAATTTTCTGCCAACAGATTATAGCGATAATGTTTTTGGTATTGCTGGCGATCTGCTGGCAAAGGCTGATTTTATCACATCGCTAACTGCAAGATGCACCTACCAGGAAAATGGCGAGTTCTGCCACGAGCAAGCAACAAAAAGTTTCAGAAAGGTTCCGATAAAAGACCAGGTTGTTATAGGCGGCTTTGAATCCTACGAGCCAAGATGCAGAAAACATCATAGTGTCTTGGATGAAGAAGAGAAAAGTTGACAGTAATGAAAGCAATTATTTTTGATTTAGATGGCACGCTAATAGATTCAAAGGAGGCACATTTTAAGGCGTTTAGAGAAGTTGGCATTAAGCTAGCTAAAACTGCACTCACAATAGAACAGTTTAAAAAATGGTATTTTCCAAATTATCTCAACATATGGAAAAATTTGGGAATAGATGAAAGAGATTGGGCAAAAGCAAATGAGATGTGGCAGCAAATTGTCGCCCGTGAAAATCCAGGGTTGGTTTCTAACGCCCGTGAAATTTTAGAATACTTTAAATCAAAGGGATACAAGATTGCATTGGTGACATCGGGCAATGAAAAAAGGGTAAGCTCTGACTTGGAAAGGGAAAAAATAAAAAATTTTTTCAATGTAATTGTATGCGAGGATGGGTTTAAAAAGCATGAAGTCAAGCCGGCTCCAAACCAGCTGTTAGTTGCGCTGGAAAAGTTGGATGAAGACGCCAGTAATGCCGTGTATATTGGAGACACGCCGACTGATGTGATGACGGGAAAAAATGCAAAAATGGAGACTATTGCTATAACCACTGGTTTTGGACTGCTTGAAAAAATAAAAGAAACCAAACCAGATATAGTTATCAATAGTTTGGAAGAACTGAAAAAAATATTTTGAACTACCTGGCTGCATATCTTGCGCGCTTCTCAATTTCCTCAATTTTTTCTAAAACTTTGTTAGCATCTTTGTATTCCTGCCTGTAGCCCTTGATTATGCTATCCCAGCAGATTTTTAAAACCTTGAAGTGGGTCGATTTCAATGCCTCTTGCAATAAATTTAAATCAACGCCCTGATCCTCTATTTTTTTGGAAAATTTACCAAGGCCGAAATCAATTAAATAGATTTCTCCATCTTTAAGGAGCATGTTCGAAGTTGTTAAATCACCGTGAAAAATTCCATTTGCATGCAGTTTACCAACGATTCTTCCAATCTCAAAAGATATCTTTTCAACAGTCTTTTTATCAGCAGCATTAAGCAGTTCTTTTACTCTTTCGTCTCCAACATATTCCATGATAATTTTATGATTTGCTTCATCGACAGCAAAAATTTTTGGAGTGAAAACGCCGAATTTCCTTGCCTCGGTCATCAGCCTTACTTCTTTCTTTGTTCTTGTTTTCCTCAGTTTTTCATCAATCTGACTAATCCTATAACTTTTTTTAATCCGTTCCTTTACAAGAACCTGTTGATCTTCGTAAGAGTCTAAATATAAAACTGCTTCTGCCCCGCGTTTGATTATCTGCATAAAATTAATTAAAAGTCTATACATATTTCCTTGAAAAATCCTGAAGTCAGGAAGGAATAGTTAGCTGAGTTAAGTAAGAGTTAGGAAAGTATATGAAAAAAAGAGTCCAACCAAAGCTCCCAAGATGACAATTATGATTGATATTATTACCAAGTAAACTTCCCACTTCTTTAATTTTTCTTTTTTAATAAGAGTCTTGTATGTTGCATAACAGAAAACGATAAGAAAGATATAATCAAGAAAGCTGCCAAAACTACCCTGCTGGATGAAAAAATAAATTCCATAAATTTCTAAAAACAAAAACATGAGGCTCAAAAAACCTAAAATCTTATCTTTACCAAATTTCGATTTGCCTTTGTTCATAATTAAAAGGTGAATTTTCAAGATTAAAAACTTAACAACCGGTACTCGACGCCAAGTTACTTTTCTGGAAAATACCTCCTGCTTATGTATATTTCCTTGAAGAAATCTTCCTGTTTATACGTCCTGCACGCCACTTTCCGTAACACGGAAAATAGCCTCGCCTTCTGGCAAACCTGGAGAGTCGACAAGCCTTGCAATCCTTGTATGATCCTTGCCTTTTCTAAGATAAAGCCTGTAAGTTGCTTGGTGGGCCAAAACATGCCCGCCTATAGGGGTGGTTGGGTCACCGAACAGAATGTCAGGACGGGCCATAACCTGATTTGTTACATAAACGGTAAGGTTATGCGCATCTGCCAAACGCTGCAAAACATGCAAATGTTTGTTGAGCTTCTGCTGCCTTTCAGCCAGCTCACCCCTTCCTATAAAGTCTGCCCTGAAGTGTGATGTGAGGCTGTCTATAATGATAAGCTTTATGTTGTTCTGCTCAATCATATCGCTTGCCTTCTCTGTCAAAAATATTTGATGCTCGCTGTTGTAAGCACGCGCAACAAAAATATTTTTCAAAGCCTTATTTTCATCAATGCCCAATCCCTTTGCAATTTGCTTTATTCTTTCAGGCCTGAAGGTGTTTTCGGTATCAATCCATAAGCAGTTTCCACCAAGCCCACCCTTGTCTTTAGGCAGCTGAACACTAACAGCCAGCTGAAAGCCAATCTGCGTCTTGCCACTACCAAACTGGCCATACGCCTCTGTTATAGCCTGTGTCTCAACCCCACCGCCTAGCAGGTCGTTAACAGTTTTACTGTTTGTAGAGATTTTAGCAACATTCAACCTCTTCTCCATAATTTTGTCCGCAGTCTCAAATCCTATCTGCAACATTTCCCTAACAGAATGAATAATCTTCGCTGCCTGGCCTTCTCCTATTTCAGCTATGGCTGCCAGTTCGCTTGGCGAAGCAACAGCAATAGCCATGGGATCAGAAAAACCAACTTCTCTTAACTTTTCCTCAATAACCTTTCCTACACCAGGAATGTCTTCAAGTGTTATTTCTTTCTTAGCCATACAACCACCTTACACCTGTTTTTCATATTATTTTTAAAACTTAAATATTGTTGCCACCTTCCTCGGTGGTGGCATTCAGCCTTGTTTCCACAACAGACAACAGCTGCCTTCCCTCTTGCAAAACATCCAATTCCTTGAAATTATTTGCCATCATCTCAAGCGTGTCGGACATGTTGCTCCTCTTCACACGGCCTGATATAATGATTGATCTACCAAGAAGATTTTTTGTTATCATTTCATACCTCTGCTCCCTGCCCATGCTAGCAACTTCTTTTGTTCCAATGCAACCAAGCTTCTCAGCCAGCTCTCTGAAAAATACTACGCGTATATCGCCAGTACCATCGTCGACCAAAAGTGATATTAGCATAGCTGGTAAAACATCAACAACACCATGTTCTGAGCATTTGCCGTCTACAAGCGAAGTGTTGCATACAGAGCAAGTGTCGAACATAAAATTACCGCGGAAAACTGAAACGATTTCGCCTTTTATTTCGAAAAATCCTTGTGATATGTTGCATATCTCAGCATGCTGCGGTGAGGAGACTATTCTTCTTTTGAAAAAATCCACTGCCGGCATATCCGCCTCAATAGGCTGTATGTTGCCAAACTTGCCTAAAGACAACTCTATATCGCCAAATTGGTTTTCTTTTGCAAAGGCATTGCCTATCTGTATCACATCACCAACCTTTATGTTGCCCTCCTCAACAAGCTTCACTTGGTCGTTCCATAAAGCAAGCTTTGCAAATCCTGAAAAATCACCAACATAAACATTAACAACCCTTCCAGGGATGTTGTCGCTGCGCTTGAATTCAACTATTCTACTAATGTTGAAAATCCTGCCTGTCATGTTAACATTCTTCATGCCGCTTACCACTTCAGCCATATGCATCTGCCTGTTATTTTCAAAGGAGCTTATGCCAAAGTCATGGGCAACCATACGAACAGCAGCCTCCAGTGAAACACCCTCCACCATCTTCTGTTTTTTGGCAACCATTTCTGTCAAAATATTTTTCGGCACGCCAGTGTGCTTTTCCAAGGAGCTCATCATATCTTCTACTGACATACTCAACGAATTTATTTGAGCTTTAAAAGATTAAAGGTTTCTTACCGCTCTCCTCACGTCTTCATTCATTATGGTCTTGCGGCCTGCATGTTTCGCTAGTAAAGCAGCCTCTTCAGCAACCTTGAACATCCTCTCCTCCATAACCTTGGCAAACTCCTCCATGGCATCGGCCGAAACCCTTCTAGCGCCTGCTTTTTTCAGAATACGCTCAAATGGAAGACGTGGAAGACTCATAAGTTTGATTTAGTCAAGGCCTCATATAAAGTTTTAAATTTTTGCTTTGAATATTTTCACTTCCGGATTGTTGAATACCAACTCGAAATTATTCAATCCCTTTCCATCCCAGAAAAACATTTTCGTGAATACAGAGTCCCTAACCTCAGGCTGCATGAATATCGACACCCTAAAGCTTGGATCAACCCACAACAGGCCGTCGATAGTGTCGGTGGCATTAGCAAATGACTGGTATGTTTCCTTTCCCGTAGGATAGTAAACCATTTCTTTGATGATGTATTTGTTGTTGTAAACTGGCACTAGCTGATTTCCTTTGCTCACAAGGCTGACCACGCCATCGGCATAGTTCAATATCCCCTGCTGCTGGTCGTAACCAGTGAGGGAAAGTTGGTAGAAATCTTTTGCATTTCCTGTACCAAAATAGCTCATCCAGTGATACTTTCCTATCAAGTCGCTGCTTGCTATGACATAAACCTCTGTTACTGGCTTGCATGCATCTTGCGGAACAATACTTCCAAATGTATCCCTGACAGTTTTACATTGCTCTGGCGTGAGTGATAGATATTTTTTAATAATTGACAGCGATTCATTTTCATCGCTTGTCGAAAACATCCTGCCTGTATCTTGTATGCGTATGTTGTGGTTGTATGGTATGCATGACATGGATGCACAGTGCGCTCCGTCTGCAAGCACTTTATGGCCGGTATAGCCAGCGATGATATGGCCTGGATCCCACCATGTTGTTATCAAGGCATCCTTATCAGCATTACTCTTTATCCAGTTAAGAGCATCAACCCAGTTTTGGCTCACTTCCATGCCAGCACCCTGCATGCCCAGTTGATTGCTGTCAGATATATACAGCACCATTCCCAACAGAAGCAAGCCGCATATTGTGCTAACAATAGCTGCCTTGTTGGATTTCAAAATTGATATATTTGAAAATTCTGAGCCCTCTTTTAGATATCGAACAATATTGCCAACTGCAAATCCCGCTGCTACCGCAACCGCGCATGAGAACAGCAAAGAGAACCTAACACCCTGCGTTATCATTACGAATGTTATGGCAAGCCAGACAAATGCAAACATTTCTGCAAAGGTTATTTCATGTTTTTTCCAGAATTTAAGAAATGTTATAAGTGGTAAGCCAACTATTGCCAGTATGAAGGGCAGCAAACCAACCCTGCTGGCCACAGCCAAAAACCCTTCTTGCGTAAATACATTTATAACCTGCAACTCTGCTACGGATATGACAACTATAAGCAATGATTTTTGGAAAAATAGCACGCCGTAATAAAATGATGTAATTGGATCATTGAAAGGAAGACCGATTGCAAATTTAAGCGTAAGACCTATCGCTGAAGCACAAACTGCAACAATTGCAAGTGGCAGTAAAAGGTTTTTCAAAACATACACAAACTTGTCCTTGAATATTTTTGACGCAGAAATGCCTGTTTTTTTTCTGATTTCAATCACTGACAAAAATATCCAGTACACAGGCGCAAAAGCGGCAAACCAGTATGCCATGTACCATCCCTGGTTCCAACTTGCTGCGAACATGAAGAAGCTGATTATTGCCAACAAATACGCAAAAATTGTTTTCTTATCTCCAATCCAACCCGAAGATGCGGCTTTTTTCTTCATAAGGTAGAGGAATGAAAAGGTTGTTACGAAAGTCCACAAAACTACTGAAACATCATCATCAACATATCCAGCCATCGATACGCCGATGAATGTTGGTGCAAGAACTACAAACAAAGCTGTTACTAAGCCACCCCATTTGTTGGTTATCAGCCTTCCAGTCATATAGGCTGGTATTGCAGCTAATCCAGCCAAAACAGCTGGTGCCCAAATCATATATCTCATAAATGTTGTCGTCCTCACGGCATTCAACAGCTTGTAGCCTATAGCAAGAATATAGTAGTAACCCTGCTGCTCATCTGCAGGCCTACCTGGTGGATAAAAACTAAGTATGTCCCATTTCAACGGCATAAAATTGTTTTTTATCAATTCCTCGGTATGTCTATAGTGCCACCATGGATCATAATCAAGAATCATCTTTGCATTGACCGTGCTCAAACGTACGTAGATTCCGAGATAGACTATGAAGAGTAGGATGAGTATGTCTATGTTAGAAACTGCTAACTTTTTGATTTTATTTATCATGCTAAACTGCCTTTCTTGCAATGCATATTATCTCATTCGGCACTATTTTTCCAATTAACTTTTGGATTATTGGATGTATAAAAAAATCTGTGCCTATAAACCCATATAGTTGCTCTATCTTGAAATTATTTTTTTTTGCAACCTCTTTTAGCGATTTCTCAGTAAAAAAATGCTTGTGCGATGCTATTCTGTAGTTTGGATTGTTTTTATGTGGCACTGCTACCAATAGCCTGCCGCCAAATTTTAAAATCCTGTGGAATTCTTTCATTGATGCATTCGGATTGTCTAAATGCTCTAAAACATGGTGGCATATTATGCCTCTGAATCTGTTGTTTTCAAAGGGCAATTTCCCGTTCAAATCCACCTTCATCGTACGTTTGTCTTTTGGTTCAAAATCGATTCTAACATCAGCGGGAAACCTCCCAAGGCCACACCCGGCATCAAGTATCGGCCTCTCCAGCATTCCAGACAAATAATTTATATATTTTTCATTCATGTCCGCACCAGTGTCACCGCTTTCCATCTTGTTTTTCCACTTCTTGTTTGTGGTGTAATACAAAATGTTCAGCAAAGCTTTTTTCATGCCAATTTCCTGTTTTATTCAAATTCAATGTTCCAATATAAATATCTACTAATCAGACAAATTATTAGAATTAAGATTTAATATTGAACTGTTTTTAATTTGATATGACAAATTTAAACTGTTGGTAATATGCAGATAACATACCTTTCAGCGATAAATATGCAGGGTGCTTCCACTATCAGGATGCATAGCTATGCAGCGGAGATAGCGAAGCTTGGGCATGATGTCACTTTTATAACAGCACCTTGTGCCACAAGAGAGGCAGAAAATGTTGAAATGAAATACATGTCGGAAATAAAGCAAAAGCCGTTCCGCGGGCTTTCGCTAACCGTTTCAGGCTTTTTTTCTCTACTATCTGTAAAAAAACCGGACATCATACACTTCAGCAAGCCTCTGCCAGTTACAGGCTTGCCAAGCATTTTATATAAAAAAACCTCCTCCTGCAAAATAATTTGCGACTGGGACGATTTGGAAGGCAGGCTTGGCTTTTCCAAATTCAGAACTTTCCCTACAAAACAGATAATATCTTTTTTCGAGAGTTGGACACCCAAACATGTGGATGGTATAACAGTAGTTAGTAAAGCATTAGAAAAACTTGCAAAAAATTGCTGCGATAAGGTTTTATATCTACCACATCTAGCAGATGTTAAAAAATTTGGTTCGTGGGTTTCAGGAAATGAAATTAGAAAAAGGTATGGCTGGGGTAAGAAAAAAATACTGCTCTTCACAGGCGGCTTTGGAAAATATTCCGATGCACCAATATGCATCAAGGCCATGGAGCATGTTGCAAGGAAAGATGTATTCCTAGCTATATTCGGTCGCGGCGAGGCAAAGCGGTCGATAGAAAAAATGATAATTGATCTTGGCCTGGAAGGAAGGGTTAAAACCTACGAACCTATTCCATATGAAGAGATGCCGAAACTGCTTGCTGCTGCTGATGTTTTGCTGTCTCCATTCAATAAGGACTGGGCCAACAATCGCTACAGGCTGCCGGTGAAGATATTTGAGTATATGGCTGCTGCAAAACCTATAGTTGCGCAGGATGTTGGGGATGCCCGCCTGATTCTGGGCAACACGGCGTACGTAACGAAAACTAATGAAGAGGATTTTGCAAAGGGGATAACAAAGGCGTTGCATGGTGGAAGAGGTATTGGTGTGAAAGCAAGGAAGCGGGCGGGAAAGGAATTCACAACCAAACAGGTCAAAAGACTAGAAAAATTCTACGAGAGTTTTATTTAGAACTAAGGAAACCAATTAAATCTTAAATTATTAATATTACTCATAATGGTACATTTATTATGAATAGTAATTTCGATTTTCACATCATAAGAAAAATTTTTGTTTTAACGATATTTTTGTTTATATTTATCACTTCAAAATCTGCATTTGCGCAATCTAATATTGATTGTAGTGTTTATAATGCAACAAATTATACACAAACTGGTATTGCTTCTTATAACATAGTTTTTGAGCCAGATAGAGTGCTTGTTAATCCCGGAGAAAATTTATATTTTAACGTTTATTTTCCAGGAAAAGGAATTGTAGAAGATTCATTACTTAATTTTTATTTTGACACGAACGTTGAATTTCATTTTTATATTTGTAATTTAAGATATGTGTCGACTTTTTATCAATGGGGTTGGATTAAACCACCCTTGGCTTATTTCTATTGTTCATATGATGGAACTGCAACAGTTGCTGAAACAGAATGCCATATTCCTAATGGTAATCAACCTTTTTTTCCCGTATTAATTAATGCGTCTTTACCTTCCAACATTCCAGAAGGTGACCACATTGTAAAAGCTGTTTTTTCTTACAAAGATTTAAATGGCAACTGGCATTCATCTGAAGACGTGAGAACTTTTCATGTTAGAACTTGGTCAGAAGCATTTTATTATTCATCTGCTCTATTAATTGCTATTTCCGCTCTTGCAGTTTCATTCGTTTCATTAATTTGAACAATAATTAAAAGAAATGAAAGAAAAAAGGAAATTTAGTAGATAAAAATACAGTTATGAGTAATATTAAATCTTAAATATTTAAATGGGTTCATAATTGTGTCTAATATATGTCATATGAATACACAAAACATAATTACGTATTCAACAATATTCGATTAGAGTTCTACTTCGAGTGGTATGTTATCTTGCACATACCTAATCCCACGCTCGGTTATGTAGCATTTAAAACCATCACAATGAATTAGCGCTTTTTCCACTTCTAATTTGGTTATAGTTGTATTCCAATAATCCGTTCTAATAGGTTGTTTTATCCATCTTTTTAAATCGTCTTCTGCGGCTCCGAACTCACCTTTATGATAAAGAAGAACAACTATTTTATCTGGAATACTCAAGGAAGGATCAAGAATCTTAATGACGCCTTCAAATTCTTGAACAATTGGGATTTGTATTTTTATTAAAGTATTGACCAATTTCGTAGCTTCATTGATATCGGATGTATAATAAAGTCTTAACAATTCTCCTGTGACCCAATTGCAAAGACTAATCGAAAGAGTTGCATCCATGAAATTAGAATCCACTTCCCCTCCAACATGACCCACATCCCGCTTGTTTCTCGTGTCATAAATCACTTGTAAAGCTCTTGGTATATGAATTCTTAAGGAAGCTGGAAATTGAGATGAATTCAATTGGGAAAATTTTTCAGTCTCATCATGAAAGTTCGAAATTGATTCGCCAAAAGGAATATAGCTCCTGGAAGTGACGAATTGCAAAATCCTAAAAACTACTTCTGCAAACCTACCTGCTTCAAGAGAGCATGAACGATGATCACCAAGAACATATTTTTTTTTAACGTTAGAGAGTGTTTCAAAAAGTTTTTCTACCAGTTCTTCGTTCAGCTGAGTTTTGAGTTCTCTTTCAACTTCATCTATCATAACAATCTAAAGAGATTCGATATATTCGATTCCTGTATTTGTCAATTTCCAACTTTTTAGTCCATCTTTTTTTTCTGGTACATCCATAAGAAACGCGCGTCTTATATTTTGATTTATTTTATCATTGGTATTATCTGGAATCTTTTCTTTTGCTCTAAGGAAGCCATCCTCTATGTCTCTCACGTTAAAAATTTTCATGTTTTCATATTTCTCCAAAAAGTAAGCTATCATCAAAGTTTTTTCAATATCGGATTTAGGATTTTTTGACAGTAAGAATTCATTTATCGATAATTCTCTTTTAATCGGTATAGTTTTTTTTCTAACCATCAGAATATCTTCTAACTCTTTCACTCTTTTCTCAAGTTGCTTGAACTCTTCATCAGTCACCGTTTATATCAGCTTTTTATTTTAGGCTCAATTTCAGATAAAATTCTGTCAATTAAGTGCAGAGCAATCTTATGATTTCCTTCTTCTATTGCTTCTGCTCTGTTTACATCACGAAGCCTTTTCAACGTTGATTTCATAGTTCCTTCTGGCATACCAAGTTCTTCCATTAACTCCTTATTTGTAGCTCCCTCAGTTGGGGACAAACCGGCTTCCTTGGAATACATTTTTCCAATCAAATATAATGATATAATATCGTCACTTGTAAGTTTCGTTTTATCTACCACAATATCAACTTTTCCTGTAGGAGTTAATTTTAATATTTTTTTCACACGTTCATAATTTTTATCCATAGCATCCCTATACTGAACTACCATCTCTTCTAAAATTTTCTCCTTGAGAGATTTTTCACCCATATGAATCTGTTTATTTAGTCATCTTTTAAATATTTAATACTTCGCTTTGAAGAGTTTCATCTAAGGTTTATAGAAATATAATCTAATGGTATCATACCGTTATGAACCGAGTAAATTCTTAAATATTTAACTTTCTTCTAACCCAGTAATCCATCAGGCTAACAAATCCTTTGAATTTTCTGCTGAAGTCAGAAAGGCTTCTGGTAGTTTTTATGTGATGGAATATCACGCCCGGCCTGAAATAAAACCCGCCGTACAATCCCTTGTCAGTCAGCTCTATGATTTTATCCTTTGACAGTGCTGGATATTCGATAACAGTGCTCTGCTCGCCTGCATCCACCCATTCTTTCCAATTTGTCGCTTTTATAAAATTATTTTTTTTGCAGTATTCATAGAATTCCGTTCCTGGGTAAGGTACAAGCGAAGAAAATTGCAATGTGTCGCACCCTAAATCTTTGGCAAGTTGTATTGTTTTGCTAGCTGTTTCCTCTGTCTCCCCAGGCCCGCCAATCATGAAGCAGCCGTGTATCTTTATGCCTGCCTCCTTCGCAAGTTTTGAAAATTTTTTCATATTCTCGACCAGCTCGCCTTTGTGGACGGCATCTAATACTTTCTGATCACCGAACTCGTAGCCAACGACCAGCATTCTGAAGTTGGCATCTTTCATTTTCTTCAAAAGATTTATGTCGAATATATCGGCACGAGAGTTGCCTGAAAAGGAAAGTTTTTTTTGCAGACCGCGTTTGATTATCTCGTCGCATATCTCAGCACATCTTTTCTGGTCGGCAGTTAAAGTATCGTCCTCAAACATCACCTCTTTCAAAGCTGGAAATAGTTTCAAATCATATTCAATCTCATCCACAACATTTTTTGCAGATCTCAACCTATACCTGCGGCCGTACAACGTTTGAGGCAAAAGACAGAACGTGCAGCCATTAGGACAGCCACGACCGGCTATGATTGTTAGGAATGGATAAAGCTTACCAGCATCAAAATAATCCTTCACATCTATGTGGTGCCATGCAGGAAATGGCAACTCGTCAAGATTTTCAATCATCGGCCTGTCTTTCGTGGATAATATTTTTTCTCCATCACGGTATGTTATACCAGTTACGTCTTTCAATTTTTTCTTGCCATCAGCAACATCAGCCAAATCTTTTAATGTATGGTCATATTCCCTCTTAGCTATGGCATCAACCCCTTTGTCTATTTTCAGCGACTCTTCTGGAAGAACTGAAACATGGCTTCCTATCAAAACAGCCATAGCTCCTGTAGCTTCTTTCAGTTTTGCAGCCTGCTTTATGTCGTTGTAGATGGATGGCGTCGTGGTTGTGACAACAACCATGTTCGGCTTGAACTCCTTCGCCATCTTTTCTATATCCTCAAACGGCACTTCTTTGCATGCTGCATCGACAAACTTACATACATGCCCTGCCTTCTCCAGCACAGCAACGGCTATTAAATAATAATCTGGCGGCCTTCCCACACGGCCACGCGATCTAGCAAACCATCTTGCTGTTCTTACAAAATTTTTGACACCATAAAATGATGGGTTTAAGAAAAATACTCTTGCCATCTTTATCAGTCCCTATATTGCGATAAAGACTAATAAAGGGAATGCTCTATTTAAAATTGATGAATTTATGATATCCGTCGTGATGCCTGGATACAATGTTGAGAAAACTATTGGGGAGAATCTTGAAGCGCTGTTAAAGCAGACCAGAGCCTGCAGGGAGGATGCTGAAATAATTTTTGTAGACGACGGCAGCAGGGACAACACAATTGATGTTGTGAAAAAATTTAACGTAAGAGTGATAAAGCAAAGGCATGCAGGGCCTGCTGTTGCAAGAAATAGGGGTGTAAAAGCGGCAAAAGGTAGGATTGTTATTTTTCTAGATGCTGATTGCAAAATTGGTAAAAACTGGCTGAAAGAGATTGTCAAGCCGTTTGAAGACGAGAAAGTTGCAGGGGTCGGGGTTAGATATGAGACATGGAACAAAGATTCTTGGGTTGCCAGGCTTGTTGGGTATGAAATAGAGCAGCGGCAAAACAAAATGGTTGGTGATGTTGATTTTCTTGCCAGCTACAGCGCCGCCTTCAGGCGGGATATTTTAATTAAGCTGGGTGGCTTTGACACAAGATTTTCAACAGCTTCTGGGGAAGACAATGACCTTTGTTATAGGGTAAAAAATCTAGGTTACAAATTGGTTTTTCTGAAAAAAATCTTTGTTTTTCACAAGCATCCGGAATCCCTAGTCAATTATTTTCGCAAGCAATACAATCACGGCAAGTGGAGAATATTCCTTTATGCAAAATATTCAAGAAATGCAAGCGTATTGCGGGGGGATAAGTATGCTGGCTGGGAGGCATTTTCACAGCCACTACTATTTTTGCTAATGCCACTCTCGCTATTGTTTTTTCAGCAATGGTTCCTTTTGACGGTCGCCATAAATCTTGCCATACAAATACCTGCAGTGGTTATGGTATGGAAGAAGCAGGACTATGGAATAGCTTTGTTGATGCCTTTTCTATTTTTAATCCGCAACTTCCTTTGGGGATTTGGAGCATTTATAGGAATTTTGCGAATCTTTAAATCCAGAACCCTTAAGAAGGTTAAATAACATCAATAATAAATTATATCAAGTGATAGCTTGGCAGAGAAAGAAATATCTATCGAGATAAAAAATCCGGAAATTCTCTTATTGGTTGGATTTTTAATAGTTGCATTGACATTAATGTTGATGATTACATTCCCGTCACCAATAGTTTTTGGTGACGAAGGCTACCACACAGTCATGGCCCAACGTATAGCAAGCGGACAGGAATATTTTGTATGGCAACCTATTGAAAGTGGCAAATTAATGAAACATGGGTTCGTACGTCCTCCATTGTGGAATTTTCTTGAAGCAAGCTTCTTCTTTCTATTCGGCTTCAGTGAGGTTATAGTTAAATTTTTGACACCTTTCATAGCAACAATACTAATCGGTGTGGCAACATATGTTTTGGTTAAAAGGATATTTAACAAGAATGTTGCATTGATTGCAGCCATAATGATTCTGTATATTCCTTCATTAGTGACATATTCCATCCTTTTCACAACAGACATCTTGCTTGTCTTTTACATGCTACTATTTATTTTCACATTTGTACTAGCTTTGCAAGCAGGAAGTAAAAAATATTTCATGCTATCAGGAATATTTGGCGGCTTGGCCATGCTGACAAAGACATCGGCATTCGCCATATTTCCAATCATCATACTAGCCTTTTTGTACATGGCATACAAAGACAGGAACTACAAACATTTGCTCAAGCAGTTTTTAATATTGGGAGTTTTCTTTGCAATAGTTTACGGCACGTTTTTTATAAGGAACCTTGCCCTTTTCAATATGACGGGCACGGGATTTTTCAGTTTCATAACAAAGCCGAAAACAATTATAACTTTTTCATACACGCCCAAGTTCAATGTTGCTGCTGCTGCCCCTTTAAGTGACACTGGGCTTAACATCCTAAATTATGGAATAACCAATTACATAAGCTTTGCCTATGGCAGCCCGTGGTTTGTACCCCTTGCCTTCCTGGCAGGTTCAATAATACTTTTGATGAGACGTAGCAAGGTTGACATCTTTTTGGTAATTGTTTTGCTTTCATACCTGCCAGTCTTATACCAGACAGCTTTTGGTGGAAGATCAGAGGATGCATCGCGTTATGCCCTTGTCGTGCTGCCAGCAATAGTAACCATTGCAGCAGTTTACTTCGATGCAATCTACGATTTTATAAAGCAGTATTATAAAAAACTAGCTTTGGTTGTGTTCCTGCTGATAATAGTCCTAAGTTTGCTGGGGTTGTACACAAAACTATATTCGATGAAAGGTGTGAAACAGTTCTCATCATTGTTCTTGGATGCTTGTGATTTCATAAAGCACAACACTACCTCTAATGCTTTGTTGTTGACAATATGGGATCACCAAACTGTGTACAACTGCCAAAGGGATGCACTTTCACCAAATGGATTGCCCGACCAAGGTGATATAATGCTGAGTAATGATGTTAACATCTCAATACCGCGCCTAAAAGCGCATGGCATAACACACGTATTTATCCAGAAATTCAGCATAAGCTCTGGCACAGAGCAAGATCGTTATCCGATAAGTTTCATAAATTTCATGAACGACAATCCAAAAAGTTTCAAAAAGACATTTGAAAATGGCGCATCTGTCAATACTTGTTCACAGCAGGATGGTTGTGCTGGCAATATAGTTTATCAAGTGGTATGAGGTGTACAAGTGAAAGCCCTGCTTTTATCAATCGCAATTTCTTTTTTCACAACATACTATGCAACACCACATCTTATAAAATTTCTAACAGCTGCTGGCATACTGGGTATGGATTTAAACAAAAAAGGCAGGCCAAAGCTGCCGGCGAGTGGTGGGATATGTGTGGCCACTGGAATACTAGCAGGATTGTTATTTTATGTTGGTGTGGAAACCTTTCTTTATGGCGGACAGGCTACTTCACTGCAGTTGTTAGCCGCAGTATCGAGTATATTGATAGTCACATTCGGTGGTTTGCTTGATGACTTGAATGTTAAATCACGTGCAATCATTACGAAAGACGGAAAAAATGTAAAGGTTGGCTTTCCGCAATGGTTTAAACCTTTGCTTACCCTACCAGCGGCAATACCTCTGATGGTCATCAATGCCGGCACAACAAGTATGCTCATACCTTTAATAGGCAAGGTTAATTTTGGCATATTATATCCACTGCTGTTGATACCAATCGGTGTAGTTGGAGTTTCAAACGCAATAAACCTTTTGGGTGGGTTCAATGGTGTAGAAGCTGGGATGGGTATAGCGTCTATGGCAAGCCTTGGGGTATATTCTTTGCTGTATAGCACAGAACCAATAGGATCTGTTATATTCCTGATTTCAGCTTCATCTTTGCTTGCATTCTTGAAATACAACTGGTTTCCTGCCAAAATATTGCCAGGTGATAGTCTAACCTATCTTCTTGGAGCCATTATTGTTACAGGCATTGTGCTTGGAAACATTGAGAGGGCTGGAATAATTGTGATGGCGCCGTTTGTTATAGAATTCCTGCTCAAGGCAAGAAGCGGCTTTAAAGCAAGCTGCCTTGGTAATGTCGATGCCGAAGGGAAAATACATTCAAAATATAGTGGAAAGATTTATTCCTTAACACATGTGGTAATGAGGTTCGGAAATTTCACTGAAAGGCAAATAACGATAATAATGATATTGATACAGCTTTGCTTCTGCAGCATTATATTTTTAAAACCATTTTAAGTGGTTGAATGAAGACAAAAACAATTTTATTAATCACATTGATATTCTGCATTGCTGCTAGGGCTGTAAACAGTTTTCCGCTTGACAATTCATATCCTGCTGGTACTGATACGAGCATACATGTCTCCAGATCCTGGGTATTTGAGAAATTCGGTCTGGTCAAGTGGAACTATTATGAAGAAGGAGGACTGCCTCAAATGAACTTCTATGCGCCTCTTTCATACATACTCACAAGCTTCGTAGGTAAATTTTTTGGCACCATTATAGCATATAAAATCATCATCGATTTCTTTTTTATAATAGCGTCCATTGCTTTTTTCTTCCTGCTAAAAGAGTTTGGGCTTGATGACAGAAAATCGGCAATAGCAATTTTATTTTTCAGCCTCACACCAGTATATCCTTACTACGTGGCGGATGGAAGGTTTGCAACAGTAGTTAGTTTCACCTTTGCAATAGTTGCTTGGTTATTCCTGAAAAAAAGTCTTGACAAAAAAGGTTTCAAGGAAATATTTATTTCAGCATTATCATTCTCGGCAGCAATTTTGTCAAGCCAGATCATCGGTTTCATGTCTTTTCTAATAATTTTCCTATGGCTGATTTTTCACAGGTTTGATGTTAAAAATTTAAAAAAATTCATTTGCATATCTTCACTTGCCCTACTTTTTTCTGCATGGTGGCTTGCACCTTATGCAGTCGATACAATCAATGCGAGCAGCGGCAGCCAGAATTTATTCATCAAAAAGCCTGACATAACTAACTTCAAAAATGATATGCTTGCAAGAATCGGCTTTTTGGGTGTCTTTGTTTCTGATTGGGCAGCAATTTTTATATTTGCCTTTTTAAGCATAACAGCAGTGTTATGCCTTGTCTCCCTCACACAAATAAAATTCAAAACAAATAGGGAATTCATACTATTGGCAGTTGCAATAGTTGCGATGTCCTTTATATTATCATTCAAGAGAATCTTCATATTCCTGCCCATACCGTTAAGCATTGTTGTTGCATATGGGGCTGAAAAATTGAAAGGTTTTTGCAGGATATCTGCATTAGCAGTGCTCGTATTGTTTTTGATACTGAGCTTTTTTGTTATACGCCCGAACACAATATACAACCCGGTATTTCCGCAACTTCCAAAGGACGGGCGTTTCATATTTCTTGGTAATGAAACAAAGTACTATGGCGATGTTGTTTATAGGTTTTACTACATGTTATCCACTATGCAGGGGAATGAGAATATACAAGGCTGGTATGCATCGGAGCAGCAAAGCTTTGGCTACTCAAGTCTTTACAGCATGAACAAGTTGAAATATGGCAACCAGCTGCTGAACTTTTCGGAAGCTAATCGGGGCAACTATTACGATATAATGAAAGATGGATGGGTGAATTACATAGTTTTTGACAATGATGATACAAAATTCATCAGATTTTTCAATTCCAGCAAATTCAGGATATACAGCAAAGAGGGAAGTTTCACAATACTGGAAATTGTTCCAAAGGTAAAATACGTGCAGCTTAATGGTGAAGATGTTGATGCAAGCTTTGAGAAAGGTCCTGATGTAATAACAATAAACATGGCCTGCAACCCAGGAAAAATAACTGTCAAAGAGAGATTTGACAAAGGCTGGGTAGCCAGCGTTAATGGTATGAATGTTGCCGTATCGGAAAACGAATATGGCTTCATGGAATTTGAAAACAGCCAAAGCGGGCCTTGCAAAATAGTTCTGACATATGAATATCAAGAATATCAAAAAATACTTTTGATTTTGTCTGTAGCATCGTTAGCAGTTACCACAGCTTATTTTTTGTACGATCTGAAGAGCAGTAAGAGAAGGCCTGCTTAATCTTTTGTGCCTTCCAAAATTAAAATCCAAAAATTAGTTTTGTTGATATTTTTAATTTTAAAATGTTTGGAAAACAATTCTGATAGAGTTTTTTCATTAAAATATTTGGAATGTGTTCCTAGCCATTTCCTACCAAAGGTATGGCTCCACAAAAACCAAATAACTTTCCACAATATAGTAACATTTGGTGTGGAGATTATTACCTGACCCCCTGGTTTCAATATCCTTTTAATCTCCTGCAAAGCCTTTTCCGGATTTTTCAGATGTTCTATAACCTCCAACATAGTTGCAGTATCAAAAGACTCGTTTGGGAATGGCAAACTTTCAGCACTGCCAACCTTATCAATACCTAGTATGCCCTCCACATCCAACCCGGTTGCCTCTGGTACGATCTTGTACTCACCGCAACCGATGTCCAAAACTTTGGGCCCTTTTAAAATTTTTCTGGCAGCATCCTGCCTTTTTTTCAACCAGATGCGACTTATAAAATTCATAGTAATATTTAGTTCGATTTTAGGATTTTTAAATAAAGTAAATCTCTAGTCCATTTATTGCATACCGATTTTTAATTTCATCATGTAAATTAAAATCCTGAAAAATTCTTTCAACCCAGAGGTGTTAATGCCGACCTTGCTTTTGCCATACATCCTCTTGTGGAAAACGATGGGAACTTCGGCTATCTTTAAACCAGCATTCTTGCCTTTGTAAAGTATTTCCATGTTTATCTTATAGCCTATCGGATTCAGCTTCAGTTTTTTGTAGACATGCGAACGCATTGCAGAGAAGCCTGACATGTTATCTTCAACATGCAGGCCAAGCACGAAAGAGGTTATTTTTCTAAGTAACATGCTCACAAGTTTCCTGTGGGCCTTGTCAGTATTTCTACCGCCTTCCACGAATCTTGACCCGATAACTATGTCGTAATCCTTTGCCTTCTCAACTAGTCTTTTAATGTCCTGTGGCCTGTGCGAAAAATCAGCATCCATCACTACAATAACATCGCCTCTTGCCGCTTGGGTACCTTCCAAAATAGCTTTGCCCAAACCGTCTGATTTCTGCCTTATCAGCTTCACGCCTTTTATTTTTGGTGGTACATCACTTTTGTCCACAACTATTATTTCATGGTTCATCTTAGCAAGATGTTTGTGAATTTCCTTTACCAGTTTATCTATTCCAGGTTCGTTTTTTGTCGGAACGATTATCGAAACCTTCATTCAAACCACTCAAATAAATTTTTCAACAATTTTGCAAAAAGACTCTGCTACATCCTTTATACGCTTCGGAAAGTTCTCTGTCAAATGCCGCACTATGAATATGTCCTGGCCGTTGAAGAATTTCAAAAAAAGTAATACTACCATGTAAGCAACAAGTGAAATGGTTGCTACTACAGCCTTTAGTATAAAGCTGGTGAAATATTTTTCTCCGAAATAAAGTAGTAGTGTGAAAATGATTGAGGAGATTAAAATTTTTCCAATTGCATTTAGGGGTAGCTTGAAGCCGATGAATCTGTTTATGTAAAAATAACTGACTACAAATTGAAGGGCTCCGGCAATGAGGAAAGAGAATGCAAGACCATACGCTGAAAATAGGTATGTCATAGGAATTGAGGTAATAAGGAAAACGATTGCTGTGAGGATGGTTATGTTCCTGTTTAACTTTGGTTTACCTATGGCATAGATGTTGGAAGTAAGTATACCGGCACATCCGATCAACAATGAGCTCAGGGAAAGTATTGGCAGATATTGTACAGCAGAAAGATATTCTATCTTAATTTTCAAGAAAAGTATGAGGGATCTCATAAGTATTACTATCATCAGAGAAAACGGTATTGTGAAAAGGAGAGAATATCTCAGTGCAGTTCCTATCAGTTTTGTCCCTTTTAATCTTAAACTTTTGCCCACAGAAAATTGCGACATTATGGGGAATATGGCTTGGTTTATTATGCTTGGTATGAGGGCTATCAATGCCGATATCGTCATGGCCAAAGAAAATAATCCGGTTACCTCTGGGTTCTTTATGGTAGTGAGAATTATGTATTGTGCATTGTTAAAAACCACGCTGGCTAATATCGCAAGGAAGGCGGGTAACGAATACTCTAGGATTACCTTCTTCCTGTCAAAATTCTTGGAAGTAGCAAACCAGAAGGGTTTGAACCTTAGAAATGGGACTATGGCAAAACCTATTATGACTCCGATTAATGGGCCAAAATAGCTGAAGCCCAAGAATATGAGTGTAGTTGAAATCAAGAACTTTGAAATGTTACCAACTAAACCTGTTTTAAAATAACCTTTCATATCCTGAAGGCCGCAAAGTATGTTTGAAGTAATGTAAAACAGGGAAAATACAACCGTACCTATGCATATCAGCAAAACAACATTATCGGTTATTTTTAGGGCAGATGCGATAAAAGATCTGTTAAAAAACAACAAAGCGCATATCAGCAAGTCAAAAACAAAAATTATTACAAGAGACATTCTTATTATAGAACCTATTTTTTCTTTCTGCCTTTTTACAACGTATTCTGCCACGAGTTTTTGGATGGCAGTGTTCATACCAAACATGCTTATGCTGCCAAGCATCATCATCAGGTTTACAGCAGTTGTTATTATTCCATAGTCCCAGGGATTAAGCATTTTCCATATTACGAATGAATATGCAAACGATAGAAGTGTAGTGAAACCCCAATCTAACGTCAGAAAGACTGTGTTTGAAACTGCCTTTACGGTTGAACCCATGCCGCTCACTCATATTTTTTTATTTTATAGCCCATTAAAAGGTGCATTATGCCGTATGATAAACCTAAAGAAGAAAACAAGTTTCTGACGAATATAAGCAATAGACTTGCAGGCAAAATTTTTAGCTCTTTTTTACATATGAAATATATCAAATGGAAATTTAGAGTATAACTTAAAACCATAAATAATATTGAAAAATAGAAAAGCATTGTATTAAAAAAAGATAGGATGAAGAAAAGCAGTGATAAGGCAAAAAATAATGTTTGCGGCATTAGGCTTGCTGGTGTGTAAGCATTTTTCAAAACCTTTCTCTTATGCCTTTTATAGAGGAACGCTTTCCAGTACCCCCTTTTAAATTTCCCCTTGGAAAAACCTATCAAATCAGCTACATGCATGTGGTAAACATAAGCAGATGGTTGGAATACTATTTTATATTTTGAAGATATTCTGAAGGAAAGATCTGGATCTTCCGCCTGAATCATTTTTTCATCAAATCCGCCAAACCCTGTAAAAATTTTTTTCCTGTAGGCACAGTTGTAAGAACCAACAAAATCTATGTTAGTTGCATTTTTCATCCTCTCATATCTTTGCTCTATCTCATACTGTAAAAATCTTGCAATGGAGCTTTCCTTGTTCCATATTTTATAGACCCCGGCAACAGCTGCAATCTCTTTGTCGGAAAAAGGCTCGGTTAATTTTTTCAACCATGTTTTTGGAGCAATGCAATCCGCATCCACAAAAATAACTATATCTCCTCTAGCTTTTTTGACGCCGAAGTTCCTAGCAGCAGCTGGCCCTAGCTTTTTTTGCTTAATCACTTTCACTTTATATTTTGAAACTATTTCTGAAGTTCTGTCAGTGCTGCTGTCAACAACAATTATCTCATATTTTTCCTTTATATCCTGTTTTAGAAAGGACTCTATACTTTTTGAAATGAACTTCTCGGCATTCATTGTGGGTATGATTACGGATATCATTCAGCACTACCCCTCAGAAGATATTTGAACAGGTTTCTGAATGAACGAATGTTTCTCCGGGCCTCCGAAGGATGTAGTAAAGACTGTTTTACTTTGTAAAGTAAATAGCTTGGCCGGAGATAAAATTCTCGCCTCGCTTGGTCACAATATCTTACAAGTTCTTCGGAAGTAAAGCCTGGTAGTTTTATGACAGTGTTATGCAACCCTTCTTTTGTCAGCCATTTCGAGAAATCTTCTGTAGTTAGAAAATTGTTCTTCTTGGCCCATTCATATGCTTCAGTCCCAGGGTAAACTATCAAAGGAAAAAATTGTGCTGTGTCCGGGTTGAGTTTTTTCGCAAAATCTATTGTCTGCCTAATAGTTTCTTTTGTTTCACCGGGCAGGCCGAACATGAAACAACCATGCACAAGCAGACCTGCCTTCTTCGCATTTTTTGCAAACTCTAACGACTGCTCTACAGTTATGCCTTTGTGGATGTTGTTTAGTATTTGCTGCACCCCGCTTTCATATCCTGGTATAATCAATCGGCAACCTGCTTCCTTCATAAGTTTCATAGTTTCCAAATCAAGATTTACACGTGTATTGGCCCACCATTTTATTTTTTTGTTTATACCATGCTCTATCAACAACCTGCAAATCTTTTTTGCTCTTTCAAGGTCAGCGCTAAAGGTGTCATCCTCAATCCCAATTTCCTTCACTTCCGGAAAATTTTTTACTATATACTCAAACTCTGCCAAAACATTCTCCGGGTTTCTCAGTCTATATTTTCTGCCATAGAAGACCTGTGGGTAGTTGCAAAAGAAACATCTAAACGGGCATCCCCTTCCGGTCATTATCATTATCATTGGGTATTCTGCAGACGCGAAGAAATAGTCTTTCGGATTCAAGTGTTTTTTGTAGACCTCGCTCACAAAAGGCAATTCATCGAGATTTTCAATAAAGTGCCTTGATGGATTGCTTATAATTTTTTTATATTTTCTAAAAACTATGCCGTTCACGGTTTTCAAGTCTTTCTTTGTCTTCAATGCCTTTGCTAATTCGAGAATAGTGTAATCATATTCTCCTACTGCAACAGCATCAATCCTTTCATCCATTCTCAAGGTGGTTTCTGGCAAGGCAGAAGGATGTGTGCCGACAAAGACGATAAAGCTGCTTGTGAGAGATTTGATTTCACAACCAACAGCCACATCATTCACTATGCTTGGCGTGCTTGTATCTATAACAACCATTTCAGGTGAGAATTCTTTGGCTATTTCTATCACTTCATTCCTACTATAGCCTCTGGCAGGTGCATCAATTAGTTTTACCTCAAACCCATTCTTCTCCAACACACCTGTAGCATACGATAGCATTATTGGATAATAAATCGTGCCACCCTTTGTAGTAGCAGGTGAACGGGAACTACGGGAAAATCTTTCAAAAAACGGTGGATTCAATAACAATACTTTCATTTTTGGCAGTCCTCCAAGAATTTTTCTATTATACCGATTATCCTGCTCTGTCTTTTCTTATATTTTATTTTCATACTACCAGCCTTTCTTATTGCGGCCTCCAATTTATTGACATCATAAACCGCGATTATCTTGCCCTGCTTCTCCAATTCTTTTACTATTTGCAACTGATGATTATCAACATGTTCTCCAAAATCTTTCAGCCTAGGGACAGCGATAACTGGCTTTCTATGCTCAAGTGGCATCATAAGCGAACCTATGCCACCATGAGATATGTATATTCTACATTTTTTGCACAACTTCTCGATCTTCCCAGGTTTGGCGAATCTGAACCATTCGCAGTTTTTTGGGATATATTTTGTATAACCTAACTGGACTATAACTTTTTCTTTTATTTTTTTGGATGTCACCAAATCATCAATACCTTTAACAAGGCGACTGAAATCGTGTATTGGAGTACCAACAGTAACAAAAATCAAAATATCGTACCCCCATAAACGGCATTCTTGTAATGTTTCAGCAACGGCTTCCACTGCACTATGAAAAGATCTGAAATATTGTATGCAATCTTGCCTGCGATAGAAGGCTCTGTTATTCTAGAAAATGATTCTATGTAGATTACTTTTTTACCAAAAATTTTTGCTAAATAACACATTGGGATTGTAATGCCAGCACCAGTTGATATGACAACATCTGGCCTTTCCTTAAAAAATACAAATAAGGTTTGGATAATTGTCATAAACACCTTTATAAAATTTCTCCGAAAATTTGTTATGAAATAGACTCTGTGGTTTTTAGTTAAAATCACAGTTATAGGCCCTTTGTATGTTATAAAAAAATGGTCGTATTTTTTGTAAACTTTTTCAAGTTGCAAAATCTGTGATCTATGACCACCAGCACTACATGCTAAACATATTTTTATTGGTTTCAAGGTTTCTACCTGCAATTGTTGTCTATAGCCAACCTTAAATAATTTATTAACCAGAAGTCAATTACCTGAAATTTTATCTAGCTATTTATCTGCGAAATAGTAAAAATAGAGTTGAGGTTGATTAAAGTGAGTGTTTTGTTAGTTCAGCCTAATTATGAACGCACAAGACGGTCTGGTGCATGGCTAATAAACCCACCCATCGGATTGGCATATATTGCTGCAGTTTTGGAGAAAAATGGAATAAATGTCGATATTTTGGATGCAAATGCCTCAAATCTAAGCCCAGAAAAAACAGCAGAAAAAGCAAAAAAGTACGATATAGTTGGTGTGAGTTTATTGACTCCAGCATACAATTTTGGAATTTCTCTTATGAAAAAATTACCTAGCGATGTTCTCAAAGTGGGCGGTGGCCCGCATGCAACAGGTCTCCCAGAAGAGCTTCTAAGGAATGGGTTTGACATAGTTGTCAGGGGTGAGGGCGAATTTGCTTTTCTTGATATAGTCAAAGGCAAACCGCAAAAAAAAATAGATGGGATATCGTATAAAAAAAATGGCAGAATAGTGCATAATAAAGATTCAGAACCCATAGATCCGAATATCCTTCCTTTTCCTGCCAGGGATCTTCTCCCCTCCAATGGTGTGGATTTGCCCTACCTTTCTGCCGGAACAATATACAGGCCTTGGTCTCCCATTGTCACATCGCGGGGATGCCCATTCAATTGTTATTATTGCATGAAAGGTATTTTCGGTTGGAAATTCAGGCCCAGAACACCGGATAATGTATTAGCTGAAATTAGATTTTTGGTTGAAAAATATGGTGTCAAGGAATTTGATATTTCAGACGACGCCTTTAATTTTGATATAAAAAGGGCAGAAAAAATAATGGATGGTATCATTAAGCTGAAAAAAGAAACTGGAAGGGAATTTTTCTTGCGGGTGTCAAATGGTATGCGTGTGGATAGGGTGACAGAAACTTTTCTCAAAAAAATGAAGGATGCTGGTTGCATTCATATTGCTTATGGTGTTGAATCTGGAAACCAAACAGTCTTGGATAAAATACCGAAAAGCATTACCCTTGGTAAAATAAGGGCTGGGATAGAGTTGACTAGAAAGGTTGGGATACCGTCAATATCGGGATTCTTTATGCTTGGTTTGATTGGTGATAATAGAAAAACTATGGAGGATACAATAAATTTTGCCAAATCACTTGATCTTGACAGAGTTTCAATAAGTCTCACAACCCCATATCCAGGCACAAGGCTGTTTGAAGAAATCAGAAAAAATGGCAGATTTTTATTTAACTTTAAAAATTGGGAGGATTATCATCACACCTCAGGCAGAATAATGTTCACGCATCCTGATGTTGCACAACCAAAGGTTATCAAGTATATGTATCAGAAATATTACAGAGAATTTTACTTTAGGCCGGAGTATGTAATCAAACAAATTTCTAAAATCAGAAGCCTTGGCCAGCTGCAAATGATGAGTAGGGGCTTGATTGCCATTGTGAAAAGTACGATAAAAAAACAATCTCTTGTAGAGTAATCTAAAATTCAAAAATTTTTACATAAGGTTATAAAATTTTTTTGTTGATAATCTTGGCTATATCTATTATTTTATAGTTCTGCTTTTCAGAACCTATGTTGAATATCATGCCTTTGATTTTATCTATAGGTAGACCGATGCACTCAACATAGAATCAATCGAGAAGTTTCTCTTCGCTAAGCATTTTTTTTATTTCTTCCTTATTCAGTACCCTCTCATTTTTTGTCGAATAATTTTTTACAGCAGTTTTCCTAGCATTCGGATAGATGTATGGCTTATCATCAAGATCTGGTATCTGCACTTGCGGCAGTATTATGAACATGTTTTCCGTTTCTAACGCCGATAAAGCTTCTTCCTCACGCATCAAATGTTCGTGAACCCTTTCACCTGCACGCAACCCAACATTCTCGATTTTTATCTTGTTTTTATCAATATTGTAACGGGGTGCATACTCTTCCACAACTACTTCGTAAAGATCCTTCAGCCTTAATACAGGCATCTTCAGAATAAATACTTCTCCGCCGATTGCCATTTCCGTTGCTTTGAATATCAAATTCACCGCTTGATTTATTGACATTATGAACCTCGTCATGTCAGAGTTGGTTATTGTAACTGGCCCACCATTCCTTATCTGCTGTTTGAATACCTGCAGAACAGAACCGCGGGAACCTATGACATTTCCAAACCTTACCGACGACAGAATAGTCCTTCTATTGCCTTTGTAATAGTTAGCTGATACAACAAGCTTTTCTGCAAGCAGCTTTGTCGCGCCCATGGTGCTTATCGGGTTGGCAGCTTTGTCTGTGCTTATGTTGATGAACTTTTCCACTTCTTCTTCCAATGCGGCCTCAACAACGTTCTGCGTTCCGTTGATGTTTGTTTTTATTGCTTCGAACGGGTTGTACTCGCATGACGGCACGTGCTTCAAAGCAGCTGCATGAAAAACTATGTCTATATTTTCCATCGCTTTTTTCACTCTTTCCTTTTCCCTCACATCGCCAAGCAGAAAGCGCACATTTTGATGTTTGCATAACTCTTGCTGCAGATTGAACAAACCATTTTCGTCTGAGTCAAACACTCTAACAGTTTTCGGGTTATATTTCAAAAGCTGCCGCACTATTTCACTACCGATTGAACCAGCACCACCTGTTACAAGTATGTTTTTTCCTGCAAATTGCTTTTCAAAAGAATCCGTCATACGCTCACACCTCTTATTTCATTTACATGTTCGTGAATTTTAACAATCGCTTCTACGACTTTGTCTATCTCCTCATCAGTCATTTCGTTGAAAATAGGTAGGCATAACGTCCTTTGTGAAAGAAATTCTGCATTCGGCAAGCTGTATTTGCTCATATATTTGTAGCAGGATAATTGGTGTATCGCCGGATAAAAGTATTTTCTCGTAGTTATGTTTTCCTTTTTCAACGCTTCATGCAGCTGATCTCGTGTTATGCCGAATTCTTTCCCGACAACTATTGGGAAGTCTTTATGTGCAGATACGGCACCGGCAGTTATCTTTTGGAATGTTATACCTAGTATTTTTCCTAAACCTTTCTTGTATCTTTCAACAATCTCCTCCCTTCTTTTCTTGCCTTCCTCCACATGCTCAAACATAACCAAACCGACAACAGCATTCAGCTCTGTCATCCTTGCGCTCATCCCAGGCATTTCACAATCGCCATTGTGATCAGCACCATAATTCCTAATTTTTCTTAGCCTTTCAGCAAAAGCATCATCATCAGTCATAATCATTCCGCCTTCTACTGTTGTAAAAGTTTTAGTTGGAGTTCCGCTGAATATTTCTGCATCACCAAAATTGCCGATTTTTTTACTTTTGTACTCAGCGCCAAATCCATGTGCAGAATCATAGACAACTTTTATGCTGTGTTTTTTTGCAACAGTTTCTATCTCATCAATATTACAAGGATTGCCAAAGACATGTACTGGCACCATACATTCTGTATTGTCAGTAATCTTGCTCTCCAAATCCTCAACGCTCATGTTGAATGTATCTTTATAACAGTCTACCGGGATTATGTTAAGACCACACCAGCTGACTGCATGAGCTGTAGCAGAAAATGTGAATGCTGGAACTATCACATCACCTTTTATTTCCATGGCTTTCAAAACCAGTGTCAGCCCTATGCTAGCAGAAGAAACTGCTATACAATTCTTTCTCCCTATATAACCAGCAATAGTTTTCTCCAGTTTCGCAACATTCTCGTAATTAGTCACCATAGCTGTTGACAAAGGCTTTTTCATCTTCTCAAGTATTTCTTCCATGAAACTTTTTGTAGGCGGCTGTGTGAGTCTCAACGTTTCGCTAAACATTGGCTTGCCGCCTAGTATTGCTGGCTTGTCCATTTAATCATCTTAATATTCTAAAAGACCGTCCTTTTAAATTCTTTATGAATAACCGGTTCTTCAACATCTGTAAAGAGGAAAATACTCTTTGTTTTCAGTTGTTTTGCCGTAATTTTCCCATTTTTTGCAGAGCAAATCATAAATTTCTTGATTGTGCACAATTCCAGACACATAATACTCGGCAGTAGTTTTTGAAAAGCTAGATTTAAATAGAAACAGTTCATCACCAGCTGAAAGACCACCACCTAAATTCAATAATTTATTACCTTGTTCTTTGCACCACTGAGCCATGGAATAAACAAGCACATTGTTCGGCCTAACTTCTGAGAATGAAGTATCAAAACCTCTCAAATAATCCTCAGCAATACCATATTTTTGTAGAACTATACCCCCAACAATTATCTTACCATTATATTCAGCAAAAAACATTCTTGCATCATTTTTCAAAAGTCTGAAAAGGTCTTTCAGGAAATCATAAGAAAATCTATAAAAGTTTACAGCCTCCTTTCTATCCATGGAGTTTGAATAAATATCGAAAAATTTCTGTACGTCTTCAACCTTATCAGAATTAAAAACTTCGACCCCATTTTTAGTAGCTATGCGTATATTCCTTCTGCAGTCTCTCCTAAAACTATTGAATATTTGCTCAACAGTCCTGTTGAGATCAATCATTACTACATCACCCACCTTCCTTATTGGCAGTATACCAGAAAACGATTTGTGATTGTTTGTTATCGGATAGAAACGTATAAACTCTGAAACTATGTTATTTTTGACACAATAATCATGAAAAGCGGGAAGGAATTCTTTGGCAATTTTTTCTTGCATCCTAGCATCGTCAAGCTTCATCATTGGCCCAGCATGGTACCATGGTGAAACCACATCGAAATATTTTTTCGGAAGCTTTGCAAATGGCAAATCAATACTTCTCTTCCAAACAGGATGCGCAATAAAATTTTCTTCATCGCCAAAAACAAACAGTACTACTTCATCATAAAAATGCTTTTCAAAGAGTTTGTTATATTCTTGCGTCACATAGATGTTTTTCCCTGGCAGCAACTCTATTATTCTAGACCATTCCTTATCATCCGTTCCCATCACTTTAGCAGCCCATTCAGATTTCAATGTGACCCCTCCACGACAATGGTGGTTCAAAATTCAGCAGATCCTCCTTTTTCAGTTCCCACAATTTTTTCCAGTCTTCCTTTTGCTTCTTTATGATTCGGGTTCAATTCCAAGACTTTTTTAAATTCTTTTACAGCCTCATCTTTTAGTCCTTTTTTCTCGTAAGCTATGCCCAGATAAAAATGTGCAAAATCGAGATGTGGATAAAGTCTGGCAACCTCTCCCATGTCTTCTATCGCCCAGTCGTAATTCCCAGTTTTCAAGTTTATATTGTTCTTGAAATTGATCTCAAAGTTTGCCTTCTCCCTCAGATTTTCAACATATTCCGGCTCGAATTCAGGAGTTCTGATATTCATAACATAAAATTGCGTTATGTAATCCAGGTTTTCATCTATAAGATATCCCTTTTCTTTACACAGCTTTTCTAATTCGCTTCCAGGAATTGGTGCTGCTAAAAAGAATAGTGCCCAATCCAAACCCACTTTTGCAGCAAAATCGACTGTCCTCTGCATCTGTTCCTTTGTCTCTCCAGGATAGCCAAGGATAAAAAATCCTTTTACCCTCATACCAAGTTTGCGCGCAATTTTAACAAGGACTTTAACCTTTTCTAAATCAACCGGCTTGCGCATCAATCTCAGTATATCTTTGTCGCCAGACTCTATTGCTATGGATATGCTGTAATAGCCTGCCTTTTTCATGGTAGATAGCAATTCCTCATCCAGGCTCTGCACAGTCAGACCACTGGGGCTATTCAATGACAAATCCCATCCTCTTTCTATTATCCCTTTGAATATTGCCATTGCCCTTTCCTTATCAGATGTTAGATTGTCATCTTCGAAATGTATTTCCTTGATACCGTATGTCTTAATCAAATGATCTATCTCCTTCAAAACATTCTCAGGAGATCTGAACCTCGGCTTCTCTCCCCAAAGGCATCTGATGACGCAAAAGCTGCAACGGTTGCGGCAACCTCTTGAAGTCACCATGGAGGTATAAGGCTGCCTCTTAATGCCACTGTGTGGAGATGGAGAGGTTGTTCTGATATATTTTTCCATTTTCAGCAAATGTCTTGCTGGCAGTGGAAGCTCGTCTAAATTCTCGATATATTTTGTCTTCGGATTAACCCTTATCTTGCCATTCTCCCTGTAGGCCAGGCCATCAACCTTCGACAAATCGCCCTTCTCATTCAGCGTTTTGATTAATTCCAATGCTGAATACTCACCTTCTCCCAAAACTACAAAATCCAAATTTTTGTCCTTAAGCACTTCATAATAAGCTGTTGTCGGATGCGCACCCCCGGTGACTGTTACTATATTTTTGTTTACTTCCTTTGCAATTCTGCAAACATTCAGCATGTCATATACCCTTGCAGAACTCAAACAGGATACACCGACCATATCAGGAGAAAATCTTTCTATCTCTTTCTTTATCTCCTCGTCAGACAGTCCATATCTAATCTTGTTTTTTTTATACGGCATCCCATCCAGAGAACCCTCTATTAGACAGTCGAATATTTTAACTTCGAAATCATTCTTCTCCAAAACAGCAGCTATGTATGCCAATCCGAGTGGTGGCAAAACGCCTATGCGAATTCTTTTGGCGCTGAAATTGGGCGGCCTTGTGACAGGAGGTTCCATTAGCAGAATTTTTTTTATCATCTCAACCACTATGCTTATTCAATAATTTTTGGTCAATTTTAAGTTTCAACAAAATATCCAATATCTTTTTCGAGGTATTGTAGTCTTTATATGCAGATTTAAATTTTTTCGATTTGCACCTTACACGCTGTGATAATATTTTTTTTACGGCATTATATATCTCTTTTGAATCATAACCCACATCAATAACATTGCTCCCCCTCTCCCTTCCTTTCTGCCTTGTGCCAACATTGATTGCAATCAAATTGAACATTGGTGTTTCAACCAGCCCAGCGCTTGAATTGCCTATCATAACAGTAGCCAGTGACATCAAACTTAAAAATGTTTTTCTCGGCAAGGTTTTGATAATTCTTATGAAATCATGCTTGCGATATTTTTCAATGGCATTTATCATATCCTTCCCACCAGCATCAGCATTGGGGTAGATAACTACTGTTTGCTGCTTTAATCTTACAATAGCGTCCAATGTGTTCTTCATCTGCAGTCCTGCATATTTAGATTCCTCTGTTACAGGATGCTGAACTACCAGAAGTATTGGCTTTTTTAGATCAAAACGAAAATCTTTGGCTATTTTTTCTGGTGAAACTATTTTTTCAAACTTTTTTTCAAGGCCAAGAGAGCCGACCATTTTTATCCTCCAAGCCTGTTCGCCCATTTTCAAAAGTCTATTGGCGCTTCTTGGAGTGTTTGCCAAATGTACATGTGCGAACTGTGTGATTGCATTGCGTATTGAATCGTCTATCGATCCGGAAATGTCTCCGCCGGAAATGTGAACTATCGGTATGTTCATGTGCGCGGCAGCAATCGCTGCAGCCAACATCTCGCCCCTATCACCAACAAGCATCACAATGTCAGGCTTGATTTTCCTGAAACTTTCAGCCATGCCAATCAGGTAGTATCCAACTGATTTGGCCATCTCGTAATTATCCATCTTTTTAATGTGAGCATCAACAACTGCACCGATCTTAAAGCCGTCCTTCCTAATCTCGGATATTGTATTTCCATGCAACTTCGACAGATGCATTCCTGTCACTACCAAGACCAAATCCAGCTTTGGATTTTTTCTTATAATATCTAATGTTCTGTGCATGACACCATATTCTGCTCTCGTTCCTGTTACTGCACAAACTCTTATCAATCAACCCACCTTATCCCAGGTTATCATTTCGTCTTTGTTAATATCCATTTTTGTTTTCTTTCCAATAATTTTTGATAAATGTTTCGGTTCCAGCCCTCCGACACCAGCTCTTTTTATGGCAATAATATTATCTGTCAGAACAGTTCCTTTGCGAATATTTGCCTTAGCAACCAAACATTTCCTTACAAAAGGTATGACATCTTTTTCTGAATCAGCAGGCGCTTTGATGCCAGTCCCAAGCATGACATCTACATACTTGAACTTGGAGAGGATGTCCTTGGGGCTATCTCCTTCCAACAGCCTTTTTTCTGTATTTTTTATGGCGCGTACCATCTCCTTTAATTCATTCGGCTCGATTGATGCCTTATGATCCGGCCCTAGTAGGTTACGATTGATTGTGAAATGTTTTTCAACAATGCATGCACCCAAAGCAACTGCAACAATAGGAACATCTATTCCCATTGTGTGGTCAGAATATCCAACAGGTGTTCCGAATTCTCTTCTCAGCGTATCAATAGCGCGCAAGTTCACAGTTTCAAGCACAGCCGGATAATTGGAGGTGCAGTGTAAAAAAATTATTTTTTCATTTATATTTTTTATTGACTCGTAAGCTTCCCTGACTTCATCAAGTGTTGCCATGCCTGTTGATATTATAATTGGCTTTCCCTTTTTTGCAACATACTGCAGGAAGGGTATGTTTGTCAAGTCATCAGAACCTATTTTGAAGGCTGGCACGCCTAACTTGTTCAAAAAATCAACACTATGTTTGTCATTAGGTGTTGATAAAAAAATTATCCCTTCTCTTTTACAAAATTCAGCAATGCCTTTATAGTCATCAAAAGAAAGCTCTAGTTTTTTTACCATGTCAAACTGTGATTCACCATTGCCTGTCAATTCTTTTTGGTATCTTGCTTTCTCGACATCTTTTGTAAGCACCTCTTCTGTTATCCATGTCTGAAACTTCACTGCATCTGCACCTGCATCTCTCGCAACTTCGACAAGTTTTTTTGCCAGTTCAACATTTCCATTATGGTTGACACCTGCCTCGGCGATTATGAAACAGGGTTCGCCGTTGCCTATAAACCTGTCACCTATTTTTATTTTCATTAATGATAACCTCTGTAAGCTTCAAATCCAGAAAAGTGTCTATATCGACGGATCTCTCTTCGGGCATCACGATAGCTCTGTGGTCCTTCCCGTAAAAAGTATTTTCGGACATTAAAATGTCTCTCTTCATAACATACACAGCACCATTCTCTCTAAAAAGTTTTGGTGCATCCTGTATTCTGTGATATTTTTTCAGCCCAGCTTCATCAAATGGTTTGGCCTTATCACCATCTATGCTAAACATACCATGGGGATAGTGTTTTACTTCGCAAAAAGTCTCTGCAGAATCAGCTCCTTTCAAAACTTTATCAACACAGTCGTCGATATCTTTAGCTGTGCGGAAAGGTGATGTGGGTTGAAGCACAACAACTATATCAACAGGGTTTTCAATCTCAACAGATTTTACAGCATGTTGAATGACCTTAAACATTGGGGTCTCATCCTGAGCTAGGTTCATGGGCCTATCTATAACAGCTATGGGATATTTTTTCGCCACTGCTGCAATCTCGGCATCCTCTGTGGTAACAACTATCTTATCCAGCATCTCGCTCTTAAGTGCTTCTTCTATGGTGTAAGACAACAAAGGCTTGCCTGCAAGCATGGCAATGGCTTTTCTCGGCAGTCTTTTCGACCTTCCGCGGGCAGGTATGATGCCTAAAACAAATGCCTTTTTCTTCGCCATAGAATCGCTTTATATTATAATATTGAAGCCAATTTTAATGTTTATGAACCTAAAATTATTTTCTTGGAGCTTATGGCTTGATTTGTAGGACAAAATAAAAATTGCTATAATTTATTTTCCATTTATTGTATCTGTATATAACGAAGGAAAAATGATAAAAATTTAACTTTTCATCAGCTATATACTGACAAGAAAGGTATTTATTTATTGTTAGTGTTTTATCTTAAATTGGTGAATTAATGCCATTCTATGAAGGAAAAAATGTTCTTGTGACAGGCGGAACTGGAATGATTGGCTCTCATCTTGCTGAGATGCTTGTAGATCAAGGAGCAAAGGTGAGAATAACAGAACATGTAAATAAAGCATCTGAAATTTTCTCTTCTGATTATTTGAAAAAGTTGGAAGTTGTTCGTGCTGATTTAACAAAAGCAACAGATTCCGAATTGATTACAAAGGGGGTGGATTTTGTTTTTCAACTTGGAGCAGTTCTCACAGGTGTTTTAGGGAATTTTGAGCGTCCAGTCCAAATGTTCACCCCAAACGTTCTGATTCAGACAAACATGATAGAAGCTGCTAGAAAGAATGATGTTGAAAGGTTTTTGTTCACAAGTTCTGCATGCATTTATTCATCTGAGATCTCCTTACCGTTCAAG
>Ga0315294_10000383_pt1 | contig 48065 bp, 36 predicted proteins | sample YL17G13_40_MG_FD_203626 | JGI IMG/M metagenome (GOLD analysis project Ga0315294, IMG submission 203626) | Sediment microbial communities from Yellowstone Lake, YNP, Wyoming, USA - YL17G13_40 | ecosystem: Environmental > Aquatic > Freshwater > Lake > Sediment | place: USA: Wyoming | collected... | reverse complement strand
GAGACTCCCTCTCCGGCAGTCACCTGGCGATAGAGCTCAAGCGAACAGGGGTGGATGCCCTGATAGTCACAGGGGCTGCCGAGGAGCTGACCTGTCTGGTCATCGAGAACGGGCAGGTGCGGTTCCTACCCGCCGGTCACCTCGCGGGAAGAGGGACCAGCAAGACGGAGGAGGCAGTCCGCCATCAGTTCGGCGGCCACCTGCGGGTGGCGGCCATCGGTCCGGCAGGCGAAAACCTGGTGCGCTACGCTACGGTCAGCAACGACGGCCGACATGCTGGCAGGACCGGCAACGGCGCGGTCATGGGAGCGAAGCGGCTGAAGGCCATCGCCGTGGCGGGGGACAAGCGCGTCGGTGTGGCCAGGCCGGCCGAGTTGGAGGCGGTGGGCCAGCGTCTGGTGGAGCGCAGCCTCGGGCCGGCCACCGCCGTCTACCGCGAGCTCGGGACATCGGCGAACCTACTCCTCCTTCAGCGGCTGGCGGCTCTGCCAAGCCACAACTTCCGGCGCTCCACCTTTGATCAAGCCGAGCGGCTAAGCGGGAGGCAGCTCCAGCAGCGGCACCTCGCGGCCGTCTCCAGTTGCGCCTCCTGCACTATCGGCTGCACTCACCTCTATCGGACCGTGGACGGCGGTTCAGCCGAGGTGAGCGGGCGGCTTGAGTACGAGACGCTGTTCGCCCTGGGCCCTCTCCTGGGCATCGATGATCCGAACATCGTCATCCGCGCCGCCGCTCTCTGCGACGAGCTGGGCCTGGACAGCATCAGCACGGGCGGCACGATTGCCTGGGCTATTGAGTGCTTCGAACGGGGCCTGCTCAACCGCGGCGAGACCGATGGGCTGGACCTCAGGTTCGGCAGCGGCGCGGCGCTCCTGCCGATCATCGAGAAGATCGCTGGCAGGGAGGGTGTTGGCGACCTGCTGGCGGAAGGGTGCAAGCGGGCCGCTGCTCAGGTCGGGCGAGGCTCCGACCATTGGGCGATGGAGGTCAAGGGGCTGGAGATGCCGGGATACGAGCCGCGGAGCCTCAAGACCATGGCTCTCGGGCTGGCGGTCACCACCAGAGGGGCCTGCCACAACCGCTCGGCCGCCTATCAGGCGGATGTGGCGGAGCTGGTGGATCGGTTCAAGGCGGAGGAGAGTCGCGGCCGGCTGGTGGCGGAAGGGGAAGACCAGGAGGCGGTTCTCGACTCCCTGGCTCTGTGCAAGTTCATCCGTGGCTGCTTCGCCGACATCTATGCTGAGACGGCCGATATCTACAATCTGGTCACCGGGTTCGACCTCACGCCTGAAGCCCTGCATCAGGCGGGGGAGAGGATCGTCAATCTGAAGAAGGCCTTCAACATCCGGGAGGGATGGAGGCGCGAGGACGATACGCTTCCCGCGCGCATCCTGGCCGATGAGCTGCCCAGCGGCGTGGCCCAGGGGGTAGGCCTGACCAGGGCGGAGCTGGACCTGATGGTGGCCGCCTACTATCGCGCGCGGGGGTGGACAGCCGAGGGCTTGATCCCGGAGGCAAAGCTGCGGGAGCTGGGCCTGTGGGAGCTGGTGGGGCCGGACGCGACGGCTCGCAGCCGGCCGGCGGAGCCAATCATGTCCACACCAGCCCCGACGCAACACGCCTAGGCCGCCGCAGGAACGTTCACTACTCCAGTGATGGCGGAGAGAGCCGCTGGCGGCTTCTGCGAATCCCATAACATGAGCAAGTCGATTCAGGTGAGCGGCGTCATCCTGGCCGGCGGTGCCAGCCAGCGCCTGGAGAAGAACAAGGCGCTGGAGCGCATCGGCGGCAAGGCCCTCATCGAGCGGGTCGTAGAAAGCCTCGTGCCTCTGACCACCGAGGTGCTGGTGGTGGTGGCTCGGCCTGAGCAGGCGGCGGGCTTGCTCCTGCCGCCCTCGCTGCGCGTGGTGAGCGACCGCTACCCCGGTGGTGGGTCGCTTGGGGGCATCTTCACCGGACTTGAGGCTTCAGCCGAGCCCTGGGGCCTGGTCGTGGCCTGCGACATGCCCTTCCTGAACCGCGAGCTGCTGCGCCATCTGATAGCGCAAAGCAGCAACGTCGACGCGGTGGTGCCGTGCCTGGGAGGTCAGCCCGAACCCCTGCACGCGCTCTACTCCAAGGCCTGCCTCGCGCCCATGGAGCGGATGCTGCGGGCGGGTGACCTCAAGATCGCGCCGCTATTCGAGGCCGTGAGAGTGCGCTACGTGGACGAAGAAATGATCGACCGCATCGACCCACGCCACCTGAGCTTCTTCAACATCAACACCCAGGCCGATCTAGAGGAAGCCAGGGGCTACTTCCGCCAGAAGCCGCCGGCTAGTCCCTGAACGGGACTACGTCGCCGAAGTACTCCCACTTGCCCTTGCCTTCCGGCGTCACCGTAGCCACCAGCATCCTCCACGTGGGTATGGCTTGGGTCGAGGCGGGCCAAACGCAGCGGAACCGGCTGGTCCGACAGCCCTTTGACGTGATATGGGTGCGAAATGAGAAGGTCGTGGCTGTCTGACCACGACCGAAACGGAGGCCGTTGATTGCGCTGTCAAGGGAATGTGACGCTCGGGGCATGTCTGGCGACCCCGAGGGGATTCGGGGCCCCCATGCACCATGGTCCTTTGTCAGCCAAGTGGGTAACTCTGAGGAGCTACTGTGGGTTGGCTAGTCGGCGGGTAGTCGGTTACTGGCTGGGTGGGTGATGAGACGGCACCAATATCGTACCCTGGCTGCGACTGAGCGCGGCACGGGGTGCGGCGGGAATAGGCCACCCGCAAGGACGCAGCCACTCTACGACCCCGGCAAGGCACCTCGGCGCGCTGCATGGTGATTGGCGATCGAGTCACGAGCTCCGCGGGCAGGTTCTTTTGAACCGCGGGAGTCTGCACGAAGAGAGCCAAGCGCCTCGATGTTCGTGCTTCGAAGAATGTGCGGCGTCCCCGACAGAGAGATAATCTTCGCTGTACGAACCGCACGTCTCCCGATTGCAGGGTGTGCCTCGAATTGTCAAGCGGAGAGTCGTCGCCATGGCGCTCGGCTGGGCACCCAGCGGGCTCGGGGCTGATCCGAACGGATCACCGCGTCAACCGTCCGGATATGGATGACATTTTGGCACCCCACAGCTGATTCGTCGGAAGGGTTTTGAAGAACTTCGGGGATGCAGCTTCCGTTTCCCGCCATTTTCAATACAGGATGGACGAGGGGAAAGAATCCGGGGGAGGGATTGCTCCCTCCCCCGGAATACGGCATGCACCACTACGGCGTAATAACCTGATTGGAGGTGCCGGAGGGTGCGGAGTCGGCGGACATGTTGGGATAGCCGACCGCTGGGGCGGCGTACGTCTGGGTGTAGCCGACCACGTTGTTCGCTATCACCCTGTAATAGTACGTCGTCCCCCTTGCGACCGTTGTGTCGTTGTACGTCACCGTGGTGCCGGTTCCCGGTCCAGTGGCGGACGGCACCGTTGTTACGGTAGTCCACGGGCCAGTAGCGGCGGTGGCTCTCTGGACGGTGAAGGCGGTCTCGTTGAGTGAGTTGTCCGTCCAAGTCAACGTCACTTTGGGCTTACCCTTAGTACCCGTCAGGATGGCGGCCAGGTTGGAAGGCGCCTTCGGTGCCACGGCGATTATCATCGGGCGCATCATGTCGTTCTCTTCATGGCCCAGCAGGTGGCAGTGCCAGACGTACTCCCAGCCAAAGTTGAGCAGCTGGTTGGTGACTGGAGCCGGCTGGCCCGTTGGGTCGACGCCGGTGAACTGTAGCGTGGTGCCTAGCGGCGCCGTCACGTCCAAAGGCCGAAGGCTGTTGGGAAGGTCGAAGGGAAGTGTGGGAACAATCGGCCTCAACGCCACGATGATGTCTTCCAACGGGTTCATCCGGACGGTTTCCTTCCAGCCCAGCTCGTTGGGATCGGGAGGCCTGACAGCCCCGTCCCAGCCGACCCGGTTGATCACCTGCACGTTGAACATGTGCCAGTGGAGGGCATGGGTGTCAACGCCGTTATGCGTTATCTTCCAGATCTGGGTCCCGTCCGCTAGCGTTCCGATGGGAGCCGCAGCGTCCCCCGCCTTGATGATCTCCGTAGCCGGATCGATGTAGGCGTAGGGGATCGTCGTCTGGGTCGTGGCACTAGTGTTCGGTATCTCGACCCCCAACAGCGCATTCATCCGCCCGTAGTCGCTCTCAAACAGCTCCTGGATGGCCTTCGGCTGCATCTCCATCTTTAGCCCGCTGGCTACAGCAGCAGCGCCGGTGCCGCCACCACCCGAGAAGCCGACAGTAGGAGCGGAGGTATAACCAGAGCCTCCGTTCGTAAGCGTGATGCTAGCAACGGCCGCAGGTGCTAACGTTGCCGTAGCAGCAGCGCCTGAGCCGCCACCACCCGAGAAGCCGACAGTAGGAGCGGAGGTATAGCCAGAGCCAGGGTTCGTAAGCGTGAGGCTGGCAACGGCCGCAGGTGCTAGCGTCGCTGTAGCCCCAGCGCCTGAGCCGCCACCACCCGAGATGGTGACCGTAGGTGCAGACGTATAACCAGAGCCTCCGTTCGTAACCGCTATGCCAGTAACCTTACGTTTCACTACTGTCGCTGTAGCAGTAGCGCCGGTCCCGCCACCACCGGAGAAGCTGACCGTAGGAGTAGAGGTATAGCCATTGCCTCCGTTCGTAACGGTGACGCTGGCAACGGACCTAGTCGCTAGTGTCGCCGTAGCAGAAGCGCCGGCGCCGCCACCACCCGTGAGGGTGACAGTAGGAGCAGAGGTATAACCAGAGCCTCCATTCGTGAGAGTCAGGCCAGCAACGGCCCTAGGCGCCAATGTCGCCGTAGCAGTAGCGCCTGTGCCGCCACCACCCGAGATGGCGACAGTAGGAGCAGAGGCATAACCGGTGCCTCCGTTCCTTAGAGTGACACCAGTAAGTGGGCCGTTAAAGAAGGTCATGGAAGTGTCTTGGATTCTCGCGAACGCATCGACGGGATAATTCGCGTTGAAGGCGGAATTGTACGCGGCCTGAGGCACGATGGGCGCGTCCTGGGATGCGGCGAAGGCGCCCTTCGTCGTAGCGGTCGAGGCAAACGCTGCGTTCAACGGTGCCGGATCATAAGCGGGGGCCGCAGTTCCCTCTACCTTGATTTGCATGATGGTCCGCGTGTTCGGACCGTAGCCCAGCTGCGTGGAGGGCGCGCCGCCCGTATCCGTTTGATCCGGGTCGCCCGTGTAGTAATCGTTGCGCGGGTCGAACGCCGGGACCGGCGCAGGCGCGTCGTTGTAGAGAATGAGGGTCTTACCGGCGTACTGGGAGAAGTCAACGATGACGTCCGCCCGCTCCGCCGGCCCCAGGAAGAGCGTCTTGCTCGAGACATTCAAGACCACGATGTCTCTGCGATTGTAGACATAGTCGATCGGCTGGTTGGCGAGCTGCACAGGTGCCGGCAGGAACCCGCCCTCGGTGCCGATCTGGATCATCTTTGGGCCCGCCGCGGCCGGATCCGGCACACCGCCAGCCCTTCCATCCGTCGGCCAGGTCGGCGGGTAACCCGGGGTCGCGACCGCAGGAACCATGTTGACTTCGCCTACGTTCGCGTCCACCAAAGCGCCGGTGGTCGGGTCCCACATGGTGCCGTTGGACTTGGCCTGGTACAGCTGCAGGTTCCAGAAGCGGTCGTTGCTGGCGTTTAGGATCCGGAACCGGTACGCCTTCGGCTGCACAGTAAGGCTGGGGTAGGCCGTGCCGTTGACCACCGGAGTGTCCATGAAGGCTTCCGGCACGATGGACGGGTTTGGCGTCCCGGGGTTCACCGGCCCCTCTAGGGGCGTGGTGCCGGCGAGGGGGTTCGGGACCGGCCCGTTCGCCAACCCTGTGTAGGGCGGCCAGAACCAGGGACCGTAGTCCCACCTGCCCATGGCGTTCGCCCCACCTAGGTCGTATGGGTTCTGGTTCGGCATGTAGACATGGGGGAACCACAGATTGCCATAGCCACCATACTTGGCCGTATCCCATGTGGGATCCTCGGCAGTGAGTTGGGGGGTGCTAGGCACGAAGGTCTTGTCCTGGACGACCAGCGGGATCTGGTCAGCGGGGATGACCCCGGAAGAAACCAGGCCTTGTTCCACCGGATCCTGCACCAAGTAACCCGCGGCCTCGCCGGCGTAGACATTGAGGCGAGTGATCCCGTAGGCGTGGTCGTGGTAGAACATCAGCCTGGCGCTCTGCTGGTTGGTGTAGAAGAACGTCAGCGACCCGGGGCCGGGATCCGGCATGTCGGGGACGTCATACACACTGACCCCCTTCGGGTAGGAGGTGGTTTCTCCTGCGGGGGTAGTCCACTGGTGAGGCGTCCCATCGCTGATCCAGGGAGTGATGCCGCCGTGAAGATGGAGGGTGGCGCGGTTCTGGGTGTAGTTTTCAGTACCCCCGTTGGGACCAGTCCCCGCCCCCATGACGGTGGTGTCTACCGGTATGAAGAGGTCGCCGCCGCTACCGGTGGGAAGGAAGTTGGTGAACTTGACGCGGACCGGCCGGTCCTTCTGCGCCACGATTGTCGGTCCGAGGTAACTGGGATTGTCAACAGCATAGACTTGATTGCCGTTCGCATCCTTGATGGGGGTGCCATTAGGATACGTCAACGCAATGTGCTTGCCACTGACATTCGCCGTCTCCAGCTGCACGTAGCCCCGCAGTGTGGTCGCGGGAAGGTCCGAATGCATCTTTTCGGTGTACTGTACTAGCCCAATCTCGAAGTAGTCAGACCCTGGGTACGTTGTAGCGTCCGCAACGGCAACGGGGATGTACTGCCCGAGGTCATTTGCGTTAGCAGCCCCCAGACCCGGCAGCGAGTCGACGAATTTGCGGATCCCGGGTACCGAATTATAACCACTGCCTCCGTTCCCAACCGTGATGGCAGTAACGGCACCCGTTGTTGTGTCTACTGTTGCTGTAGCATCAGCGCCTGTGCCACCACCACCGATGATGGCGACAGTGGCAAAGGTATAACCACTGCCTCCGTCTGTAATCGTGACGGCAGTAACGGCACCAGTCGTCGCGTCTACTGTTGCTGTAGCAGCAGCCCCTGTGCCATCACCTGTGATGCTGACACTTGTCGGCAGCGGGCTATTGGCGTAGTTGGGGTAAGGGCCAAAGTAGTCCGGCGTCCCGCCGGCCGTGGGCACGGCGAGCGCGCTCAGGGCTACCCCAGGCTGAAGACCAGCCGCCGAGGCACGAGCTGCCGCGGCCTGCCTGTCAGCAGGTGTTACTTTTCCCTGATGTTGATGGCCCGAGCCATTGCCATTCGGTGGTGCTTTCGCTAGCGTCTGGTCGCCTGACCAGCCAAGGGCAGCAGCGACTACCAATAGCAGGATCATGAAGATTAACGATTTACGCCTATGCACGGTATCTCTCCTTTCTTAATCGATATGCCTTTCCCCTGGGCCGTTCCACACCTTGCTTCTGGGCCGAGGCGGCGACTGCGCAATAAATCCTCCCTTCAGTTCTTCAACTATCCAAGAGCTCAAAACAGACGCGCCCGCGCTCAGGACCCAGGGGACGACATCCAGCCGCTGAATCGATCTCTCAGTGCGTTCATATCAGCCTCCTGCCGGCCGCTCACGGCCATGAGTCATGGGCTTGCCTTGCGGCAGCGATGGTTGGTCGGGTTCCTCCTTCGCCAAGAGAAGGGTTTTCAGCATCGCGACGAGCTCCCAGGGGTCGAAAGGCTTGGCCAGGAAGTGACTCCCCAGGGAGCCGTAGCGCCTGGTCGCCTCCTGGCGATCCAGGGCGGAGATGACGACCCAGCCGGGAGAGTCCGTTGTCCGCTCGTCGGAGCGGCGGAGCCAGTCGAGGACCGCTCTTCCCTGGCCATTGGGGAGCTGGAGGTCGAGGACCGCGGCGTCAGGGGGCTGTCGTTGCAGGAGGCGTAGGGCTTCGCCTCCAGTGGACACCTCGCTGCAGTCAAACCCCGCCTCGCACAGGCAAAACCGCAACATCCTGGCTACCCCCTTGTCATCCTCGACGACGAGTACCTTCGGCCGCCAATCGCTAGTCAGAGGTGTCATTTTGGACACCAAGCGTGCAGAACACGTGAGTTGCCGGGACGGTAATGTGAAAAGGACGTGAATGCTGGCAACGCTGGGAGACGATTGCTCCCGGCCAGGCCGTCTTGAGCGCGCAACGGTCTCCTTTCCTCGGGCGGCGGCGAGCCTTCGCTAGCAAGCGTCTGCCCCCGTCCTGCCCAGCTCGCCGTCCAGTGTGGAGCTCTGCAGCCCGAGCCGCTCCCACCAGAGCGAGTAGCTGGGTAGGCTCCGGAGGGAGTCAGATACCGTGCGCTCCTCCCAGACCAGGTCCGGGTACGAGTTGCGGAACTCGCGTCTGGCGCCGCAGCGCTTGCACGTGCCCCAACTGGTGGGACCAGAGGCGGTCTCGATCATCCAGTGGTGCCTGCACTCGGCCTGAGCGTTTAGAGCCTTCTCGACAGCAACGCCGCTGACCATGGCTGGCCTCCTTTCGGCGGCCGGGCCTCGTCGTCGCTGATGGGGCGATCCCGTGGACATGTCTATCATGGTAGACGGCGGCCGTGAAGGGCGCGTGAAAAGCCCGGCAGGCGGCGTGAAAGAGACGTGAACGCCCGGGCAGAGAGGAGGTCTGTCGACGACTAAGGGACTGAAGCCTTGGAGTTAGGGGATCGCCGCCAAGGAGGGGAAAATGGTGAGCGCCAGGGAGTACTCTGGCGGAGACCTACGGCCTGGGCATTCGATATCCGACCTGACGCTCGGTCAGGATGAACCGGGGGTGTCGGGCGTCATCGCCCAGCTTGCGGCGCAGGTTGCGGATGAAGGAACGGACCAGCTCGGTCTCCCCCGAGTACTCTGGACCCCACACCGCCTGAAGGATCTGGCCATGAGTGAGGACCCGGCCCGCATGGGTTGCCAGCTCGTACAGGATCTTGTACTCAGTAGCGGAGAGGGAGACCCCTTTGCCGGCGACGATCACCCGGCGCTCGGCAAAACTGATCGTCAGGTCACCCAGCACGAAGGGCGGGCGCACCTCCATCACGTCGGGGAGCAGCCGTCGCCGCAGCGCCGCCTCGATGCGAGCCAGCAACTCCGAGGGTGAGAAGGGCTTGGTGATGTAGTCGTCGGCCCCCATCTTGAGGGCGTGAACAGTGTCTTCCTCGCGACCGCTCGCCGTGAGAAAGACAACCGGCACCCCTGAGAACTCCCGGATACGCTTGAGCAGGTCGAAGCCGCTAGTCCCGGGAAGCCTAAGGTCCAGCAGGATCAGGTCTGGCTCCTCCAGTTCCACGAGCTTCGCAACCTGTGATGGGTCAGCGGTGACTATGGCTTGGTATCCCGCTTCGTCCAGGGAACGCTGGAGATAGCTTAGAACCTGCGGCTCGTCATCGACGGCAAGAACCCGCGTTCTCTCACCGGGCCGCCGAACCCTCCCCAAGTGCAAGGTCCTGCGAGCTTCGTCCGACAGTGACTTGACGCTGGTTTCGGTGGCTACCGGCAAGGTGAAGCTGAAGGTAGAGCCTTGCCCTTCTCCAGCGCTGTCTGCCCAGATCCGTCCACCGTGGGCATCCACGATCCCCTTGCAGATGGCCAGTCCTAGGCCGGTGCCCGAAAGCTTCTGCCCGGTATCGTCATGAACCTGCGAGAATTTCTTGAAAAGACGAGGCAGCTTCTCCCTGGGGATTCCCTGGCCACAATCCCGGACATGCACTGTGACGTGCAAGGGGTCGTACTCCACTACTATGGCGATGGGTACCGTTGGCGGCGAGAATCTAGCCGCATTGTTGAGGAGGTTTGTCAGCACCTGAACGACCCTGTGCCGATCGGCGGCGACAGCGGGGAGGCCATCGGGTAGCTCTAACTCGACCTGGTGGGAGCCGCCGCTGCGCATGAAAGTTGCCCGAGCTTCTTCGAGAACAGCGCGCAGATCGGTAGGTTCGGGGCTAACGGACAAGGAGCCAGCCTCGATGCGGCTCATGTCCAGAAGGTTGTCCACGAGGTCCCGCAGGCGGTCCGCCTGCTCATCAATGATCTGAAAGAGCTCGCGGTTCTCCTGGGGATCGAAGGGCCTTCGGCTGCCCAACGCCGTCGCTGCCGATCCCTTGATGGCTGTGAGGGGCGTCTTCAGCTCGTGGGTCACCATGCCCAGGAACTCGCTGCGGAGCTTCTCCAGCTGCTCCTCGGCCTGCCTGCGCTCCGTGATATCCAAGGTGTATTCGATCACCTGCTTGACGTTGCCTTGGTCATCGAAAACCGGGTGACAGTGAACCTCCACCGGGCGGTCGTTCCCATCTGCATCGCGGTGAATATGCTCGACTGTGACGGGCTCCTTCGTCTCCTTGACCACGTGAAGCGGACAGACGTGTTGGTCGCCCTTGCACGGCTCGCTCAGTCCATGGGTGAGCGCATAGCAGGTCGTCGTGGGCGTCAATGGGCTCAAACGAGCGGCCGCGTTCGCCATCTTGATGCTATAGTCGTTGGCGTCCACCACATAGAAAGGATGGCCGAGGGCGTCGAGGACCGTCTGAAGGAAGGCACCTTGCTCCTGAATTCTCTCCTGCGCCCGCCTGTTCGCGATGGCTCGGCCCAATGTCTGGGCAATGGCGTCGATCAGGCTTCGCTCTTCTTTTAGGAAAGGTCCCTCATCCCTCTCGGGCCTTTCGCCCAAGTAGCAGACCTCCACAGTGCCAAGCCGCTCCCCTAGCACGATGATGTCGGCTGTCTGTCTCCACTTGCTCTCTCTGAAGTTCTCCGTCCTGAACTCTTGATCCTTCAGTACGATGCGGGCGCAGGCAACTTCCGGATACTGCCAGGCCGGACGAATCAATTCGACTGTTCCCTGGAGCAGGTCTTCGAGCGAAGTGCCCGGCTGCTCAATGAGATGGGAGATACTGTAGAGACAGGTCAGTTCCTTGACACGCTCGCTAAGATGGTGGGTCCGCTCGCGCAGCGCCTCCTCGGCCTGCTTGCGCTCGGTAATGTCGCGGATGACAGCAGTAAAGAAGAGCTCTTCTCCTGTCTCCCACTTGGCCACAGAGAGCTCCAATGGGAACTCACTGCCGTCCCTTCTAAGCCCAGCCAGCTCAATGGTTTCCCCAATGATCCTGGACTTTCCTGTTGAAGAGACCCTCTTCATTCCCTTTTTGTGAGCTTCGCGGAATCGTTCGGGCATGATAATGGTAAGAGGCTTGCCCACCACTTCCTCAGTCCGATAGCCAAACATGCTCTCGACTCTGCGGTTCCAGAGGATCATGTTCCCGCCGCTGTCGGCAGAGATGATGGCGTCGGCTGCGCTCTCTACCAAGGAGCGGAAGCGCTGTTCACTATTCTCCAGCGCCTGCAGTGTCTGGCTGTTGTGAAGAGCGACAGCAGCTAGCTCGCCAAATGCCGTGGCCATTCGAGCGTCATGGTCGGTGAAGCCTCCCGGCTTGTTGGCAAGGCCTAGCAACCCCACAACGTTCCCCTCAATCGTAAGGGGGGCAAATAAGACATTGTGAAGCTCTGCGTGCCCTTCCGGCAAGAACCTTACCCACTCACTGTTGGGGAAGTCGTTGTCGTATGCTGTCTTGCCGGAACGGTACGCTTCTGCACGCAGCCCGCGAATGGGCATGGGAAGCGAGGGGTCGACGTCACAGGGGAGCCCGCCCGAGTCTAGAAACAGGACTTCATTCTCTGTTCCGTCTCTACTCAGCAGAGCAACGTATCCAGCGGTAGCGCCGATCAGCTTCTTGCAGGCGTCGAATATCGAGCGTGCCGCATCCTCGAACTCGCGATACTCTAGGACTGAGCGCGCGGCTTGCAGCAGCGCCGAGGCTTCCGCTTGGCGCTGCTGCGTTTCTTCCGCTTTCACCTTCCTCTTTCCTCAGGCTAAGCATACCGCGTTCTGTCAACTTTTCGCAATCAAGTACGGCGGCCTCTGGCAATCCGCATTTCTCAGGGTTGTAGGTCGCAGCGCCCTTTCGGACACTCTGCCCTATTCCCTCACGGATACTCTCGTGACCTTGTTGGAGGGTAAGTCGACGGTCTAGGCGTACTGGATGCGCGGCTCCCTCGTGGCCTTATCTTATTCGCAGACGCGAGGGCTCGTAGGAGAAGAAACTGGGTACGCGCTGGAAGGCGTCACTGGTAGCTGTGCGAACGCGAGGTATTCCACGTCAGTCCTAGGCCACGGAGGGAAGAAGGAAAGTGGGCAAGAACATACGTTCTGGCGACCCCGAGGGGAATCGGGGTGTCCTGGCGCAAACGAGACTCGTTACATAATACGTAGCGCTTAGCGCCTGATCAGCCTGCTTCTGGAACGGGAGGCAGGACAGGTGACGATTGCCGTCACGGCCGACCACCAGGCCGGGACATCACGGCACCCCATGCGCGGCTGCCGCAACTGCACCATTGTGCGGCGGGTGGTGCGGCTGTGACCCCGGCTGCCAACCGTCCCACGGGTGCTCCCTGCGAAGCCACGCTCAGTCCCTTCGCGCTACCTGACAACGTACCTGCCGAACTTGCTGGCTTGCGGCAATGGGTGGCCTGGCGGTGGGAAGAGCGGGACGGCAAGCCCACGAAGCCACCCCTGAACCCGCACACCGGAGAATACGCCTCCACCACCGATCCGGCAACCTGGGGCACTCTCCAAGAGGCGGTCCGGTTCTGCCAGGAGCACCCCTGGGCGGCTGGAGTAGGCTTCGTCTTCACCAAGAACGATCCGCATGTCGGAATTGACCTCGACGGCTGCAGAGACCCGCGGACGAGCGAGATTGCCCCGTGGGCCTGCGCCATCGTCGAGTACCTGAGAAGCTACACGGAGGTTTCGCCCTCGGGCACCGGCGTCAAGATATTCGCGCGAGGCGGCGTGGCCACCGGCGTACACAGAGGTGCCGTCGAGGCTTACGCCTTCGGCCGCTATTTCACGGTGACCGGCCTCCACCTGGTCGGCACACCTCGCATCATCGAGGAGCGGAGCGCCGAGATCAACGCGCTCTACGTGTGGTTGAAGGCCAATGAAGCGGCCGACCGTCAGGGCCCTCTCCCCCCGGCGCCTGTGAACCTGGACGATGCCGCGCTCATCGAGAAGGCCAAGACGGCGGCCAATGGGGCCAAGTTCGAGCGGCTCTGGAACGGCGACTGGAGCGATTATCCGTCCCAGAGCGAGGCCGACCTGGCCCTCTGTTCCCAGTTGGCCTTCTGGACGGGCGGAGAACGTGGCCGAATCGACCGCCTGTTCCGTCAATCGAGCCTCTATCGTGACAAGTGGAACGAACCTCATTTCGCAGACGGCCGTACATATGGCGCCGCGACCATAGACAAAGCCATCAGCAGGGCCGAGGCATTCTACGGCACCGGCCTAGAGCGGGCTGGACCACCCCCGTCAAACGGGCAGCGTCCTCCGTCCGCCCCCGTCAGCTTCCCGCGGACAGATAGCGGCAATGCTGAACTCTTCGCTAGCCTCTACGGCGACCAGCTGAGATACGACCACCGCCGCAACCGCTGGCTTCTCTGGGCTGGCCACTGGTGGAAGCCGGACGTCGACCAAGAAGTTCTGCGTCTGGCCAAGGAGACGGCGCGACGGCGCTACCAGGTAGCCCCCGACCTGTTCGATGACCCCGACGATCTGAAGGCTGAGGCCAAGTGGGCCATCTCCAGCGAATCGCGGATGCGCCTGGAGTCCACGCTGGCCCTGGCCCGGGCCGACCGGTCCATCGCCGACGCCGGCGACGGATGGGACGCCGACCTCTGGCTCCTGGCAGTGCCCAACGGGATAGTGGACCTGCGCACCGGCGCCCTGCTCGAGGGGCGGCCCGAGGATCGCATCACAATGCACACCCCCGTGCCTTACGACCCAGAGGCCCAGTGTCCGCGCTGGCTCGCGTTCCTGCGGGAAGTCTTCGGTGACGACGACGAGCTCATCGACTTCATCTGGCGGGCCTGCGCCTACAGCCTAACCGGCCTCACCAACGAGGAGTGCCACTTCTTCTGCTGGGGCTCGGGGTGCAACGGCAAGGGAACCTTCCAGCGCGTCCAGCGGGACGTCATGGGCGATTATGCCGCCAACACCGCCTTCTCCACCCTGGAGATGTCCAGCCGCAACAGCATCCCCAACGACCTGGCCGCCCTCTACGGCAAGCGACTGGTCACAGCCAGCGAACTGAACGAAGCCGTCCGCCTCAACGAGGCCCGCATGAAGATGCTCGCCGGCCAGGACCCCGTCACCGCCCGCTTCCTTCACGGCGAGTACTTCACCTTCGTCCCCAACGCTAAGTTCTGGTTGGCCGTCAACCACAAGCCCATGGTCAACGACGACAGCACCGGCTTCTGGCGCAAGATCCGCCTCATCCCCTTCACCCGGTGCTTCGAGGGCCGCGTTGACCGAAACCTCAAGGATGCCCTGAAGCCCGAGTACCCCGGCATCCTGACCTGGATGGTGGACGGCTGCCTGGAGTGGCAGCGGCGGGGCCTGGAGCCCCCGCCGTCCGTCAGGGCCGCTACCGAGCAGTACCGCGCCGAGTCCAACCCCATCGCCGACTTCCTCAGAGAGCGCTGCGCCACCGATCCCGAACTCACCGCCAGGGCGGGGGAGCTGTACATCGCCTACCAGTCCTGGGCCCTCAAGCAGGGCCTGAAGGAGCGCGAGCAACTCACAAACACCCGGTTCGGACGGCTCATGGGCCAGCGCTTCCCCAAGGACTCCGACCGCGAGGGGACCTTCTACCAGGGCGTCGCCCTGCGCTCAACGGAGGCCAACAATGGCTCCTAGCACTAGCGGTGTGGTGGGTTTGCGTCCTCTTTCGTATCTGTGTGGTGGGTTGGCACCCCGATTCCTATTTTCTTCTAGTGTTTTCCTCCCTCGCGTGAAATATAGAAAAACCCACCACAACCCACCAACCCACCACAGGGCAGTCCTTTGGGCGCCTCATTGCCAAACACTACGAGAGAATTGCGCTTCATGGCCCGCTCCAGGCCGGGGGCCGGCGGAAGAGATAGGGGGAGGGGGGGCCAGAAGTTGAGGGGTTTCGGCCGTGGACCGATGGGGGCAGCCACGCGTGCGTGTTGCCAGATTAGACCAGGGGGGTATGCAGAGTGAGCCGACGAGGCGCGAAGCCTAAGCCAACCAAGCTCAAGGCGCTCTCGGGCACGCTGCGCTCCGATCGTCTCAACCCCCATGAACCCGAGACTAAGCCTGCGATCCCCCGCTGCCCGGAGCACCTCGGCCCAGAGGCGAAGCGCGAGTGGCGGCGCCTTGCGCCTCAACTCGCCCGGATGGGCCTTCTCAGCAAGATCGACCGGGCGGCGCTGGCGCTCTTCTGCCAGGCCTGGGAGCGCTGGGTTGAGGCTGAGGAGGCACTCAAGAGGTACGGAGTGATGGTCAAGTCTCCCAATGGGTTCCCAATGCAGTCGCCCTACCTCGCCGTCGCCAACAAAGCGATGGAGCAGATGAGGGCGCTGCTGGCGGAGTTCGGAATGTCGCCCTCCAGCCGAACACGGGTCCACGCTACTCCTCAAGTCGATGAAGAGGACGAGTTAGAGCAATGGCTGCGAAGAGGAGCATAGAGATGACAATGGCCACCACGAGCGAGCTGAAGATCGAGCATGTCTCCATCGATTCCCTGCACCCCGACCCGGCGAACCCAAGACGGATCGGAGAACGTGAGCTGGAGTCGCTCACCCGGAGCTTGCAGCAGTTCGGCTTTGTCCAGCCGGTACTGGCGAGGAAGAGCGACAACGTGGTCATCGGCGGACACCAGCGGCTGGTCGCTGCCCGGCGACTGGGCTGGAAGACGGTGCCGGTGGTCTTCCTCGACCTCGGCGTCGAGCAGGCGCGGCTCCTCAACCTGGCCCTGAACCGCATCAGCGGCGACTGGGATCAGGAGCTCCTGGCCCGGATGCTCGCCGACCTCAAACCGGTCGAGGATATCGACCTCAGCCTCTCCGGGTTCAGTGAGGAGGAACTGGGAAAGCTCCTCAAGTCCTTGGACGCCCGCGATAAGCGCAGCCGGATAGAGAGCTTCGACCTGCAGGTGGCCTGGGAAGAGGCACAGAGGGCGCCGGGCGTTACGTGCGGTGACCTCTGGCGGCTGGGCGACCACCGCGTCATGTGCGGCGACGCCACCGACAGCGGCGACGTGTCGCGCCTCGTGGGGGCACAGCGGGCCAACATGGCCTTCACCGACCCGCCCTACAACGTGGACCTCGGCCACCACGGCGGCGCGTCCAGAACCGGCCGCCGGCGCACCATCGCCAACGACGCCCTGCCGCCGGGAGAGTGGGAGGCCTTCTGTCGGGCCTGGGCGAAGCACTTGTTGAGTTATGTCGACGGGGCGCTCTACATCTGCATGTCCACCAGGGAGTGGCCACTGGTCTCCCGTGTGCTGGAGGAACTGGGCGGCCACTGGTCCGACACCATCATCTGGGCTAAGGACAGGTTCGTCCTGGGGCGGGCCGACTACCAGCGGGCGTATGAGCCCCTCTGGTTCGGCTGGCGCGAAGGGGCCTCGCACCACTGGTGCGGCGACCGCGACCAGGGCGACGTGTGGACGATCCCCCGCCCGGCGGAGTCCGAGCTCCACCCCACGATGAAGCCGCTGGAGCTGGTGGAGCGGGCCGTCGAGAACAGCAGCCGGGCGGGGGACCTGATCCTCGATCTCTTCCTGGGATCGGGAACGACGGTCGTCGCCGCCGAGCGGACAGGGCGGATCTGCTACGGGATGGAGCTTGACCCACACTATTGTCGAATCGTGATCGCCCGCTGGGAGGCCTTCTCGGGCCTGAAAGCGGAGAGGTTGTCGGAATAGGGGGCGGTAGGACTTGACTTCGTTCCCGACCGGAGTGATGTATCCAACACCAAATCAAGAGGAGGTGCTTCATGCCCATCGAGAACAGGGAACTGACGGCAGGGACACGGCTCGTGGCCCGCTACAAGAAGGAGGAGTACTGGGCCACAGTGGTGGAGGGCGAGAAAGGCGGCCTTCGCTACCGGCTGGAGGACGGCCGGGAGTTCAAGAGCCTATCCTCGGCCGGGAGCGCGATCATGGGCGGGGTCGCCTGCAACGGCTGGCGCTTCTGGAGCCTGGCCGAGAGCGGCAAGGCGCCGGATCTGAAGGCCGAGCGCAAGCCAGCCAAGCGCGAGGTCAAGACTCAGGGCTTCCACCGCCTTCCAGACGAGGAGGGCGCCGACGAGGGCACGGCCAAGTTCTTCTGCGACGCCTGTATGGAGGCCTTCGAGGCGCCGGCAGGCGAGGAGCCTGCCACGTGCCCCAAGGGCCACCAGCCCGACGGCTCCCCGGCCGAGAGCGCGGTCTAGCGCTCCTGCAGAGCCGCACCCCAGGAAGGCCCCCTTCGGGGGGTCTTCCTCGTATGACCCAGCGGGAAAGGGCCCCTATCAGCAGAGGTAATCCATAGTGGTCATCCGGGCCTGCAAAGCTCTCAAGGAAGACGGCAGCCGCTGCCAGGCCGCTCCTCTCCTGGACGGCGACTTCTGCCTCATGCACTCCCCGGAGCACGCCGACGAGATGGCCGAGGCCAGGCGGCTGGGAGGCCTGCGCCGGCGACGGGAGAAGGCGGTTTCCGGCGCATACGCCTTTGAGGGCCTGGGAGACGTCGGTCAGGTTCGGAGACTCCTGGAGATCGCCGTCCTCGACACCCTCTCGCTGGAGAACTCGGTCGCCCGCTCCCGCACCCTGGCCTACCTGGCGCAGGTAGCGCTCAAGACGCTGGAGGTCGGCGAGTTCGATGAGCGCCTGGAGGCCTTGGAGCGGCTTGTCGCCCCCAGGCTCGACAAAGTGGGGGCGCGCCGGTGAGCGGCAACCAGCGCCTGGACAAGCTCTACCCCGCCCTGACGGCCAAGGAGAGGGCGCTCCTCGTGCTCCGGGCCTGGAAGGGCGACCAAGCGGAAGACGTACAGGTGCGGCGGACCATGCCGCAGTCGCAGGCCCCCGACTTCAACCACTACATCCACCTGATGAACGCCGCCAACGAGGACCTGGGGAAGTACATCGTGGCGCTTAACGGCGTGGCCAACCAGCTGGGCTTGAAGAGCGCCTGGCTCGCCTCCCTGCAGCTCTGGGGAATCCGCATCTGGGAACTCGCCACCTACATCGTCCTCCACACCAACGAGCCCATCACCGAGAGCGAACACAGACGTCTCGTGGAGAGAGCCCGGGCCGAGATGGTCCCGGTGGCGGAGCTGGCCGAGACGCTGGTGGAGAGCTACGACGGGTGGACCGCGGCGGACAAGGAGCCCGCAGAGGATGGCGACGAAGAGCAGGTGGTTTCTGACAAGGCCTGGAACCGCCTGCTCGCGGAGAAGAAGCGCGAGCTGACGCGCCTCGTCGAGGAAGGCACCCTCGCTGGCAGGCGCAGCGGGCGCCGACTCCTGGTCAACAACGGCTCCTTCTACGACTGGCTGGGTGAGCCGGTGCCTGTGTGTCCGGACTGGGGCAACGGCTACGACGTGCTCCCCGATGACCAGGCGGAACGGGTGGAGCGGCTGAAGAAGGAGCGCCTCGACGCCCAGGAAGCGATCTCCAGGTCGCCCACCAGCCCGCTCCTCGAGTTGCTGGAAGAGAAGCTCGGTCGCCGCGTCACGGACCGGCAGGAGCGCTGGGACGAGGCGATGGCCGCCCTCAGGCAGAGCCTGCGGGAAGGGATACTGTGGTGCTGGCAGGAGCTGCGGGCCGTGGAGATCGTCCTTGACGAGGTGGCGGAGGAACTCGGCGAGGACCCGCTCCTGCCACCGGTCCGACAAGTCCTCAACAAGACCCACCAGGACCTCGTCGAGCTTCACCCCCTGCTAAGCTTCGTCGACGTCGAGGTCGAACTCCCAGAGCCCGACGAAGAGCGAGTGGAGTTCCTGAGGCAGCGCTGGCTGCGCGAAGACAGGTGACACTATCTTCCGATGGTGTCGATGGCGCCAATATGCGGTGTACTTAAGATCCGGAGGAACCGGTTCCCATCGCGAAAGTCGCGAGAAGCTCGCGAGAAGTCAGCGTCGACGCTGAACCGCGTTGGAGGAACACCGCTGTTCAGTTATGGCGCTTCGGCCACGGCCTTCGAGGGGGATAACATCCATCGGCTTGAGCCGTCGTCGGCGCCAAGGTCTTGTCATATTCAGCGAAATCCGGTAACGTGATGTTCAAGCCGGTTTTCGGAGTGCGCCATGGTTACCGTCATCCAGAAGCTCATCTGGGATAGGTGGAATCTAACCCGCCTGTTCGAGAAGCAGATCCACGTGCGAGAACTCGACGAGGTCTGCCATAATGACCCGTTGTTTCAGGAAGACCAGGAAGACACGGGGCGGGCCGCGATAGTTGGATCAACCGACTCTGGCAGGCTCTTGTTTGCAGGGGGGATCCTTCGGGCAGACGGTGCATTCTACCCCATTGAGGTGAGGACGGCTACAGAGCCCGAGTGTGGCCTCTACCAGAGACATCGCAAGAGAGCAGGGATGTGCCATGAACCCAGGTAAGCGCGAACTCGTGAGCAAGGAGACTCGCCTCGCGCGCACGGATCTCAAGGCTGAAGCTGCGTTCTGGAACGAGAAAGATCTCACGAGCTTCCAAGAGCGGTTCCGAACGGTAGGAGCCAGGTTTGCTGAGAACCTCCATCCCGTCCGCGTGCAACGCTCTGGCCCTCGTTCTTGGCCACCAAAGCCGCATAGGGATCCGGTAGCCTTCAATGCCGGGCAAGAAGCGACAGGAATCCTAAAAAGCATAACTGTCACGCTATTACCACACTACCAGAAGATACTGGACCAACGCGACCGAGTGTGGACTTGCGACCACGTCCGCGAGTTTGACCTGTCATTCTACGTGCCTCTCGACATACTCGACAGACGAAAGGCCAGAATTGACAATGTGGTGATCATGCTGAATGGGCTGAACGAGATTAGCCACCTACACTACAATCACTATGATCGTATTGGCGCCCGTTTGGCATCCCGAGGGATCGCTGCAATTCTGTACCCCACGCCTTTCCACCTTAACCGAGCAGCCTACCTCGAACCGTGCTATCGAGTTGAGTACGAAAGGCATGACCGCCAGAAGGTTGGCGACAAGAGGCGCTCCCATCTGCAGCGTTGGTCTGAGGATGCAGACACCGTCAGCACTCGCTTGCCGCACCACTCACTTCTCAACGATCCCGAAGGGATGTTCTACTGCTTCGAACAAACCGCCAACGAACTAAGAGCCTTGGGCAATTGTCTAACCGCCTCGTCAGCTGATGTTCCGACTGATTTGACGACACTAGAAGCAGCGAAACCCTTCTTTGACCGCTTGTTCCTTCGGAGGCCAAACACCCGGGTCAGCCTCCTGGGATACTCGCTCGGCGGTTTGCAGGCGCTTTACGCGTTCTTGCTGAAACCCGAGTTGTTTCACCGCTGCATTCTCATGAACTCGGGGGCCCACCTGGACAAGATGAAGACTAAGCCAGCCCATATCACCGACGAGGAATGGGGCGCCATCCGAAAGGGCGTAGCGAAAGTTCGGTTCGACCATCGGCAGGACATTGCGCACACAGGCGTCCTCGACGACGTACTCTTCAACCGGCCATTCCACGATCCTCAGGTCAAGGAGCTCTTCCCGAAATATGTTCGCAAGATCCTCTTTGTCTCGGGGGGGGCCGACATAGTTTCTCCCGTGGAGCAGCTGCAGTTCTTGGAGCCTGAGCAGGCACCACGACCCGACGAGGGTTCCTTCGGCGGACTCAACATACTTCAGATCGCAGGCCTCGAGCATGCGCTCCAGCACAGTCCTGTGTATGATGAGTGGTTCTTGGCATTGATGAGGATCATCGAGCAATTCGTGCGCGCGCCCAGTGCTGAGACCCCAGTTCACTACAATAGACTAATCCAAGATCTTGCCTTGATACGGATCGGCGACAAATCATGGGCGGCACATGTACGAAAACACGACGGCAGGACGCCTGACGATGCTTTCGTGAATCCCGATGATCAGAGTCTCGACCTTCGGCGACTCCTTCGTCTGCTGTCTGCCAAGGACCAATCCAAGTTCCTCGACTATTACTACATTTCGAAGAGGTTCTTTGACGACGATTCGGATATGGTACGTGCCGTTGAGCGCTCCCAGCGAGATGTGCGTACGGTCAACGCCGAGCCACGAGGGGCAGCCGCCCAACGTAGGGACCAGTCCTTCGAAGGATAGTTCAGGCAGAAAGCGCGGCCACCGTAGACGATCCTACCCCCCGCCACCCGGGAATGCACCCCCGCTAGCACCCGTGTCACAACACGCACGATGACTTCATCGTGCGGCACCCGTTGGGGAGCCCACGGAGATCCTTGTCACGAGATCATTGACAAAGTGCCCGTAAGGTGTAGAATCGATGCGCTCGCACTGGTCGTGTGAGCGGGGGGCAGCGGAATGCGCGGGAGCCGGGAAGCCCGCGGCAACGGAGAATAGATAGCGTTCGCCTCAGCGACCGCTCGGCGGCCGCTATTTGTTTTGCGCAACATGTAAGGGAGGCGTGCGACTGCACGGAACCCCAGCAGAGAAGGAGGCACATAGACATGCAGGAGCCGATGCGGAGTGTGCTCAAGCAGCAGATAGGCATTACCGAAGAGGACCTGAACCGTATGCCACCGGGCATCAGCAAGCTGCTCTCGGCCGTTCCCCGAATCGTCAACTACAGGATCATTGCTGAGGTCACGGACGCCAAGTACTGTTTTGCGGGATGTAAGCCGGGAGACAAGCTGGTATTCGGTCCTCAGCCTCTGCTGAACGCGCAGGAATCGACCTGTCCCCTCTGCATCGGGGCGCTTGCCCCTATGATGGAGCGTGTCCATATCATGTGGGATCGTCTGGCAGAGGGCCTAGATCCAAACGACGCTTGGGTTACTCACTCACAGTGCTTTGACCCAGGACTAGACTACGGAGGTCTGGGATGCGTGCACTTCAGGGTGTACGCTGAGAAACCAGAATAGGCACTCACCTGCGGCCTTACTGAAGCTGGTATCAGCACTAGGCCCGATCGCGCCTCAGGGCCCTGCTCGCCCTCGCCGCGACCGCCTGGTACGCCAGGAGGCGGTGGGGGAGCTAGCGCAACCAACCTGTCGCACACTATGTTCCCATCGTGTGGCTGGTGGCCCGACGGGTTCGCCGTAGCTTCTTCCCTTGCCAACCCTCGCGGCTACGAGTGGAATGAGGTCGCTGCAGGGTGCAGACCGACACCTTGCTTCAAGAGCGCCGCCTGACCCACCCTGCGCCGTGGGTGAGCTCCTGCCCGCGGAGCAGGTGATCGCCGAACGGCGTACATCCTTCGGGCCTGTTGCCCAAGGGCCATTCTGGCGGCCAACAGGACGCGGAACGTGGAGCGGAGCCGAGTTGTTAGCCGCCAAAGGAAGTCGCGGGAAAGAGCCTGAATTGGCCCGACACTAGCACCGCCCGCCGCCGCGGTGGTTCGTACTAGCTTCTTGATATTCATCGCCGCTGCCGTCAACCACACCTGGATCTGGACCTTCCACCTGCCCCGCCACTGAGCCCGCCGCAATCCGTGGCGGTCTTTCGCCAGGGCAAACACCGTCTCTACGTACACCTTTCTCTGCTCTCTGCCCGAATCTGCGTTCGCCCTCCTCGGTCTTCAGCCAGCGGTGCGCCTCATCCAGGTAGCCGCGGTCGAAAGACCGCCTCAGGCCACGCTCCTTCCCAGTGGGAGAACACTGACTCCTGAACCGGCACGTTCGGCAGACCCCAGGCGGGGCCTTATAGGCCACCATGCGCTCGCTTTCCCGAACGAAGCGGCGGGTAAGGGTCTCACCGGCAGGGCAGGTGTAGGTGTCGCGCTCCGCGTCGTACCGGAAGTCCCGTATGCTCCACACACCGCCAGCATTGCGCTTCTTTCCCGCTCTTTGAGGGATGACGGCTCGGATACCAAGCTCGGCCAGGTAGCGATAGTGGTGGAGGGTACCGTAGCGCCGATCAGCCACCACGTCACGAGGAAGTCGTCCCACCTGCCGACGATGCCGCCACAGCAGCTCTTCCAACAGGTACTCGTCGGCCGTGGCACCAGGGGTCACCACCGCCGCAGTAATGACACGGGCCGGATGATCGTCCACTGCTATGTGGGCCTTGTAAGCGAGGTGCAGGCCAAATGTAGGGTGGTCAATGACGCTGGCCTCGGGGTCGGTTCGACTGCGGCAACGCTGGTTGGCTGGCGGTCGCTTGGCCGTCGGCTCCGGCTTCTGCTCAGGCGCGGCAGTCTTCTCATCTGATGAATCCGCAGGGCAGGTGGGAGAGGGTTCTCCAGGGTAGACGGGGTTCTCCGTAAACAGCCGCTCCACGTATCGTCGGGTCGGCATTGGGGGCTGATGGCCGTCGGTCGCCTGCAGTGAAGCCAGGGCCGCGTTCGCCTGCATCAAGGTGGAGTCGAGGAATGCCGCTTCACCCCGTACCAGGCCGGCCGCTCGGCAGAGCTCCACCGACTGGTTGAAGAAGGTCTCAAACACCTCCATGCCGAAGCGGACCCTCGCCTTGGACAGCACGCTATGGTCGGGGATGGCCTCATCTAGGTCGTAGCCCAGGAACCAGCGGTAGGCTAGATTAACCTGAATCTCCTCCATCAGCCGCCGCTCCGAGGTGATGCCGTACAGGTACCCGATGAGGAGTGCCTTGAAGAGGACAACGGGGTCGACGGACGGCTGGCCCGTGTGGCTGTAGTAGGGCCTGGCCAGGGGATAGACGAAGGAGAAGTCGATGACTTCAGCGATGTGGCGGAGCAGATGATTCTGGGGGACGAGTCGGTCGAGAGAGCTGGTAGTGGAGCTTGGGCGCGAACCGGCGGAAGCCCATCATGGGCAGCTTCCTCCCTTCCGGGGGCGAGCGGCCCATATGGATCATACCATTGATCAGATCCGGCGTCGAGTTCGGCAACAGGCCCTACTGGCATTACCCCATCACCAACGCCCTTGTTGAGGGCAAGCACAACCGAGTCAAGGTACTGAAGAGAAGAGCCTACGGCTACCGGAACGACAACAGCTTTCTGCTAAGGATCCTTAGCCTAATCCACACTGATTGATGTAGAGCCTCTACTGTGGAGGTTGGCTCTTGCCAGCCTTCGCGGGTACGGAGGAGACGGTGACGCCGCTGGCCATTGCGGCTTTTCGAAAATCAGCATGCCAAGTACTTGACATTTCGTTATTGATGTGTATACTGTGGCCAGCTCAAACGTCATTTGCGGTTCCGACGAGGCTGTGCTGGGGGCTAGCACCAACGCCTGACATGCGCGAAGGCGACGGCTGGGGAGCCGCCGCTGGCTTGCCAAGGTGGCGCTGCGACCAGCATGCCGATTCCAGGAGGAGAAACGATGCTACCCAAACGGACGGCGCAAGCTGTCTTGTTCGCAGCCCTGGTGGCTGCCGTGGCCCTGGCCCTACCGGGCGGTGCGCCCACGCTCGGCGGGGCCCTCGGTGGCGGTATTGCCTCCGGTGATGCTACTTCGAGCTGCGGGGGAAACGCCCCCGGGATGGCAAACCCCGCCGCTGTGTACTGTCACGAGTTGGGGTACGAGTACCAAACGGCCAATACGGATCAAGGGCAGTATGGGATTTGCAGCTTCCCGGACGGCAGCAAATGCGGTGGCTGGAGCTTCCTGGAAGGCAAGTGCGGGGAAAGCTACTCCTATTGCGCAAGGCAAGGCTATGATCTGATAACAAGGAGCGACGGCAAGAACTCCATTTCGAGAGACTACGCCGTTTGCGTTCACGGCCAGAAAGAGATCGGCGCTGTTACGGAGCTGATGGACTTGAGCGTAAAGGCTACCAGAGGGGCTTCTCCCGTAGAACAAGAGCCGACTCCTCCGGGAGAAGGAGAGGCGCCAGCACTGGGCTTGCCTTCCTCCTTCGACTGGCGGAATTATGGTGGAGAGGACTGGATGACCACTGTGAAGGACCAAGGGGGCTGCGGCTCTTGCTGGGCATTCTCGGCTGTTGGCACGGTGGAAGCGATATACAACATCGGTGCAAACAATCCTGACCTTGACCTGGACCTGTCGGAAGAGTATCTGGTGTCCGACTGCCACACGGATGGAGAAGGGTATCAGACTTGCTGCGGCGGTCAACACAATGTGGCCCTCAACTTCATCAAGGATACCGGAATTCCAGATGATGCCTGCCTTCCGTATGTCGATGGCGCCAGTTGTACATGCGGTGGTGACACCTGCGACTCGAATTGCACGCATCGCACAGGAGTTCAGTGCAGCGATGCAGCCTGTTCCGACAGATGCTCGGACTGGCAAAGCAGATTGCAGAGAATAAATGCCACAGGGCCTGTCTCAGCCGGTCAAATGAAACAGAGTCTTGTTGACAGGGGCCCTCTCGCGGTTGGCATGGGTTGGGGCTCTGACTACGGCGGTCATTGGGACGGGGGTATATACAGATGTACAATCGATTCTGGCGGGAATCACGCTGTAGTTATCGCTGGCTACAATGACGCTGGTGGCTACTGGATCGTCAAGAACAGTTGGGGTGATGATTGGAATGGCGATGGCTACTTCAAGGTCGGCTACGGAGAGTGCGCCATTGGCAACTACGTCTACTATGCCGACCTTGACAGCGATGGCGACGGCGTGCTGAATTCCTTGGACAACTGCCTCGCCGTCCCTAACCCGACCCAGACCGACTCTGACGGCGACGGCCTCGGCGATGCGTGCGACAACTGTCTCAACACCGTCAACCCCGACCAGACGGACAGCGACGGCGACGGCCAGGGCGACGCCTGTGACGCCGATGACGACAACGACACCATACTCGACGCCGCTGACAACTGCGGCACCGTTTCCAACCCCACCCAGACCGACAGCGACGGCGACGGCGTCGGCAACGCCTGCGACAACTGCCCCAACGCCGCCAACTCCAACCAGCTGGACAGCGATGGCGACGGCATGGGCGATGTCTGCGACGCTTGCCCCAACGACCCGGACAACGACAGCGACGGCGACGGCGTCTGCGGCGACGTGGACAACTGCCCCTTCATTCTCAACCCAGCTCAGACCGACAGCGACGGCGACGGCATCGGCGATGCCTGCGACTGGAGCCCGGCGTCGGTGGACTCGGGGGGGGCATTATGGTACACCTCCATCGCCGTGGACGCCAACGGCGACCCCATGATCTCGTACTACAACTACGGAGCCACAGACCACGACCTCAAGTTCGCCATCTGCGACCGCTCGGCCAGCGCCACCGGCAAGTGCGACCAGCCCAGCGACTGGAAGACGGTGAGCGTGGACTCGACGGAATACTCGGATTGGGGGCGCAACTCCATCGCCATTGACGCCAACGGCGACCCCATGATCTCGTACCACGGCGAATTCGGCGACCTCAAGTTCGCCATCTGCGACCGCTCGGCCAGCGCCACCGGCAAGTGCGACCAGCCGGCCGACTGGAAAACGGTGAGCGTGGACCCATACTACCTAGCGGGGATGTACGCCTCCATCGCCGTGGACGCCAACGGCGACCCCATGATCTCGTATGGCACTGTGGACGGGAACCTGAAGTTCGCCATCTGCGACCGGTCGGAGAGCCTCCACGGCAACTGCGACCAATCGGGCGACTGGAAGGCGGTAGACGTGGACAACACAGCCGGTTGGACATCCATTTCGGTGGGGGCCAACGGCGACCCCATGATCGCGCATGTCCGGTACGACGTGGTCTACAGCTACCACCTCGGGTTCGCCACCTGCGATGTGTCGGGGAGCGCAAATGGCAACTGCGACCAGCCCAGCGACTGGAAAAAGACGGCAGTGGACTGGGACCCAGGAGCGCTGGTGGGGCTGGACGCCTCCGTCGCGGTGAACCTCGAGGGAGACCCCGTGATCTCGTACGACGCAAATTACGACCTCAAGTTCGCCACCTGCGATGTGTCGGGGAGCGCAAATGGCAACTGCGACCAGCCCAGCGACTGGAAGACGGTGGCGGTGGACTGGGAGGGAGACGTGGGAGGAGAGACAGCCATCGCGGTGGACCCCAGCGGCGACCCCGTAATCGCGTATTGGGCCGACATGGATCACATCTACCCCCTCAGGTTCGCCACCTGCGACATGTCGGGGAGTGCAAACGGCAACTGCGACCAGGCGAACGACTGGCGCACGGAGACGGTTGACTCGTCTGGGACTGACCTGTCCATTGCGGTGGACGCCTGCGGGCACCCTATGATCTCGTACAACGGTGGCAGCAGCCTCGAGTTCGCCATCCGTGGGGCTGCGGACAGAGACGGCGACGGCATCGGCGACACCTGCGACGCCGATAACGACAACGACAGCTTCACCGACGCGGTCGAGCTGTACCTGGGCACCGACCCCTATGACAACTGCCCGGACAACTCCACCGACGACGCCTGGCCGCTCGATATCAATATGGACAAGCATGTCACCGTGGTCGGCGACGTCCTGAAGTACTCGGGGCGCATCGGGACGCACGGGCCGCCGAATCCCAGCCCCAACTGGTTGCAGCGCCTGGACCTGAACATGGACAACTCCATTACCGTGGTTGGTGACGTCCTCAAGTTCAGCGGGAAGATCGGGACGAGCTGCACGTAGTGGCACCATTCACCCTCACCGCAGGCGGCTGATACGCCAGGAGGCGGCGGGGGACGTAGGGCATGAGAGGCTGGCTACTCATAGAGACCCTGCTCGTCCTGCTGGTGGCGAACGCCATCGTCTGGCTCGTGGCGGCGATGGGGGAGGCGGTGGGCAGCCGGTCGGAGTCTAGGAGGTCGTGCGTTCGGGGGCGAGGCTCCAGCTTGTCTCGCTACTCCATCTGGCGGGCCACCATCCGGGCCTTGAGTACGCGCCACACCAACTCTCGACTGGCGCTAGCCATGTCGGCGTGGGCTTGGCCAGCACGGTGGCGGAGCCGGGCTATGCGAAGAAGCTCAATGAGGTCCTCGTCGTCCAGGTCCAGCTCCGGCTCTCTTCCCTGGAACCAGTCATCTATAGCGTCGCTGAGCCGTTTGGCGCGCTGCTCTTCGTTCACCCTGCGTCCCCCGTCCTACCTCGCTTCCAGGATAGCACGGCTAGGCCACAGTCTTCAGTAGACGTCAGGGGACATAGGGTTTAGATTGGGTTGGAGTTACCGCAGCCCTCAGGGGCAAACCGAGGCGTGGCTCCTTGTCAGCCCCCGCGCCTGCGAGTAGTCCTCTCGGTCTTGACACGCGCACTTGCAGCATCTATGTTTGCGCCGCAAGGTCTTTCCTCTCAGAGTCTGAACGGGGGTGAAGCATGCGTCAGCATACAGCCATGTTCACGCTTTCTCTCCTTGGAGGCGTATTCGCCCTGGGCCTGCTGGCGCTGGCCTGGATGCTAGGGCCAGGTGCCTCCCAGGCAGAAGATGCCACGATGCACAATTGCCCCCAGCCGGGCAAGTGGGCCATAGCCGTATGGGGCGGTGATGATGGCACCGACGCCGACCAGGCTCTCGCCACCTGCGGCGAAGGCGCTGTGGTCGCTGCCTATAGCATCGACCCCCAGACACAAGCGTGGTCGCGCTGGTTCGTCGACCAGCCTGGGATCAGCACCCTTTCGACACTGAACAAGTGGCAGGGGGTGCTTGCTCTGGGAAGCTTCGAGCCGACCCCGCCGGTAACCCCCATACCCAGCTCAACGCCGGCGCTCGCATTCAACGTCTACTTCATCGACGTGGGTCAGGGCGACGCCACGCTCATCGAGGCCGGCGACACCGCGATCCTCGTGGATGGAGGGGATGGCTCAGTCGAGGCGCAAGACTCCTTGGAAGACTTCCTGCAAGCCTGGCACATCCAAGACATCGACCTCATGGTGGCCACTCACCCTCATGCCGATCACATCGGCGGGCTCCCTGGTGTGCTTGCCCTCTACGACGTGCACGAAATATGGACGAATGGGGAGACCTCCGGCAGTCAGACCTACGGTGATTTCGCGCTGGCCGTTGCCCAAGAGCAGGCGGCTGGAGCCACACTGCGAGAAGTGACAAGGGGCTACACGGCGGAGTTTGACGGCCTGGACATCGCCGTCTTTCACCCGCCGTCGCTCACCGGCGACACTAACGAGGATTCGTTGGTGCTACGTCTGACCTGTGGCATGATGGATATCTTGCTAGTAGGCGATGCGACGACGGACAGCGAGGCGAGCATGTTGGCGGAGGAGGGGCTACTCACTGATGTGGAGGTGCTTAAGGTCGGTCACCACGGCTCGAATACCTCTACAAGCGACGCGTTCCTGACCGCAGTGACGCCAGAGGATGCGGTGATCAGCGTAGGGGCTGGCAACACCTATGGCCATCCGAGCCAGCAAACGCTCGACCGGCTGGCGGCACACGGGGTGACGGTCTACCGCACCGACGAGGATGGGACAGTAACGCTGACCTCGGACTGCAATACCTATTCCATTACGACCAGCGGACCAGCGGTGACCCCGACGGTAACTCCCGTACCCAGCCCGGGGCCGCCACCCATATCGCTGGAGGAAGCTTGCGGGCCGTGTGCAGCCACCGACTGCAACTGCTCCGACTTCGACACCCAGGCCGAGGCACAAGCCTGCCTGAATGCCGACCCCACCGATCCCTTCAACCTGGACGGGGACAACGATGGCATCCCCTGCGAGTCGCTGCCGTAGGGAAGGAGAGTTCAATGCGTTGGGTTCTGTTCTTGCTGGCGGCGGCCTTCACTGTGGCCCTGGGGCTTGCCGCATGCGCTGAAGAGGCCAGCCCGACTGCGACAGTGGCGCGGACAGGCACGCCAGCAGCCACTGACACGCCCCAGCCGACAGCCACACTAGCCCCAGCAACACCTACTCCCACTCCTACCCCTACTCCTACTCCTACCCCTGCCCCGCCGCCACCAACTCCAACATCACCACCACCTCCACCGCCGCCAAGCCCGACCGTCGAGGTACCGCCTCCCCCGCAGCCTACGGAGCAGCCACCACCGACCGCCAACTGTTCTCCCTGCTACCCAGACGTCTGCCTCTGCCCCAATTGCGGCGACTACGATTGCGCTGGCGGTTCGGGGGGAGGCCCAAACTTCGTCAGTGGCCCCGTCAGAGTCGTCGGGTGTGACCCCTTCGGTCTCGACCGTGATGGTGATGGTTGGGGCTGCGAGTAGGATGGGGCTGCCGTGAATGGCCAGGATCTTGGCAGGACACACTGGCCGCAGCCTTGCCGGGTTGCGTTCGTTCAGGCCGACATCGCTGCGCGGGTGCTGCGCGCAGGCGGTGACCTGAGGCACGAGCTGGCGCTGTGAGGGGGTGAGCACGATGGCAGAAGATATCACCGAGCTGGCAGCACCTGACCCGGAAGACCTGCGATGCGAGTACGTGGCGGCGGAACACCATATTGGCACGTTGAACTCGTCCGTGTTCCAGTCCGCGGCCATTGTCGTCGGCGGCTCCATCGCCGCATTTGGCTTCCTGGTTGACGCCACCTTCACCAAGTCGGTGGCCGCCGCCGTGACCGCCCTGGCCACGGGTGCGATAGCGGTGATAGAGATCTGGCGTCACAATTGGATGAGACACAGCCGGTCGGTAGACAACCACTGGGTTCGCATGAGGGAAATTGAGCACCAGAGGGGCATGCGCGCAAACATCTGCATGCACCTGCTGGCGCTGCCCGAGCGCGAGAGGCCATCTCAGCCAGAGTGGCGGTGGCTGTCCGAAGAGGAGCAGAGGTGTTTCCCCAAGCCGTACAGGGAACCCCCTAAGCCGTGCTGGATGCCTAGGCCACTGCCGGGCCGGTCCGTTCTCCAGGCCACGGCCTGCCTAGTGCAGCTGGGATGGCTTCTCATGGTCGCCTTTGCCTGGATCGAGGCGCTGCGGTGAGGAACTGAGGAGGGTACACCAGAGTCACTAGGCAGTGCAACGCCCTGGCCAACGCCCTCGTGTGGTTCGTCGTGACCCACGGCAGGGCCGCGAATAGCGGATAATTGCGGCCATTGGCCGCCGTCCGCGCCGTCGCTTTCGTATCTGTCAGCCATCCTCGTTCACCCTTCGAATAGCGCATAACTGGTGGTTATCCCGCGGTTCGCCCTGCCTCCAGGTCCAGGGCCTCTCTCATCGGATGCCTCTGAAATTTCGCGCCGGCCCATCCCCCATCTAATGCGCATTCTTTCGCGCCCTTGTGCCCCGGCGTGCGTGGAAACCAGGGGGGACACCGAGCGCGTGTGCCCGCGCCCATGTACGGGCGTGTCCTTTAGCCCGTACACAATGACAGGTAATTGAATGCTGCAAAGGGAACCGCCAACCGGGGCCTTGACGCCTTCGAGACCTTCTGGCATGATGCGGGCCCGACCCATGCCCTTAGGCCGACCTTCCTTGCATCACAATTTCGCCGATGAGAACTGTGAGGACAGACTGAATGGCTTGACAAAAGCGCCGATGGGCATATAATCGTCATGCCTAAAGCCTTGTCAAGGTGCGCGTTGGGAGGGAGAGTGCTAGGGGCAAGGCCGTCGCTAGTCTGCTCGGCCGTAGAGAGCCGGTAGCAAGACCGACCCCCGCGGGTCGGTCTATGTTTTGGGAGCAAGCTAGCGCAGGTTAGCGACGTAGCGAACCAGATCAAGATAAGAGGCCCCGAACGGTGGGGCACACCGCCGGGGCCGGTACACAAGGTGAAGGAGCTCCCCCGCTTGTCGGGGCGCCCTCCCTAGTGTCAGCAATGTACTGGACGGGTGCACGCACCCTTGATATCGCGCACAAGCAAGCCTGTGATTAGTACCATCTCATTCAGGAGGTTTCCGATGGCTGGCAAAATCGAACAACCCAAGGCACCCTTCCCTCTTGAGGATCTTCGAAGTGAGAGTGATCCCGACTGGCGGCGGCTGGTCCAGCCGAAACCGAAGCGACGCGAGCGCCGGTTCAGAGAACCCAGTTGGCTTGCGGAGCTGGCGTCCAAAGATCTTACCGAGGTGGCCGATGAACTCGAGGAGCGGCTGCAAGCCTGGCTCAAGGAGCGGCCCAGCGAGGCCCGATTCCGCACGGCGGCGATCATCCTCAACCGACTCGCACTGGGCCCCCACGCCGTAGAGCTGGGCGGTCCAAAGGTCGGCCGGCTGTTGGGTTATTTTGTAGGCAAAGTCGTGTCTGCGATCGTGTACGCTGAGCCAGGTCTTCAGCCATGGAAAACCGCACAATCGTTTTGCGTCTCGTCGCTTAACCGGTATCGCCCCGTTAGAGGGGCGGAACTCGTTGATCAGGGCTTCTTCAAGCAGATCAGCTCCGTATCAGTCCACAGCATCAGCCAGGAGGCGTCCCTCTACCTCGTCACTTGGCACCCGATGGTGGGGTGGCTTCCCAACTTCGATGGGGAGTTCCTGGAACTGACGGATGCCAACGTCGGGACGGGGGTGTCGTTTGACCTTGAGACTTATGCGTTTGACAACTACGCCTCGAGCCTCCTGCTGGTACGGCGCGACCCCACGGTGGTGGAGTATCGCGTTAGCTGGAAGGCACTTTTCAGCGACAGTGCGAAAGCGCTCCTCGAGCAAACGTTCGGAGCGATAGCACATCTTGATGGCGACCCGATCATGACATGGGCGATGTTCCCGCTCCAGGCTGGACTGGATCAGACGAAGATATATTTGGTGGTCCACCAGTGCCTGACACATGGCCATTGGTATGGGGTGCGTGATTCCGGAGGCGTCACTTACTACTTCCTTCTCACAATCGACCCACAGGGGCATCTCCGGGGCCAGGTGGTGCACCACAGCGTGTGGGCAACCGATGCAGGACTTCGTGCTAAGCTCGACGCAGCGGCGGCTGGCAGCTACGCCAGCTTCACCAGCAGCCTCCAGCAGAAGCTCAACTCCGATGTCCCGGGGCAGATCAAAGAGTTCTACTACTTGCCTGGCAATCAGCCAGTGCCGGCGACGACAGGGGCAAAGATAGGCAAGACATACTCCGACACAACGATCGTCGTCCTGCCGGTGTGAAGGGCCTCGACGAAGGGTGGGTAGCGGTGGTTTGGGCGCGACCTCTCATACGCCGATCGCGTCCGCCACCTTCCTCCAACTCCTGACCCCTTGCCCCTCGAGCCGCCGCAGGTAGTGCTATGATCCGGCTCGTATAAGAACAAAGAAGCATCGGTCGTCACGCTAGCCTCGCCCTCACCGCAGGCGCCTGGGACGCCAGGAGGCGGTGGCTCGGCTGATGCACGGCTGGGTCCTAGTCCTCGCCCTCGTCAACCTCATCCTGGCCGACGCCATCGTCTGGTTCGTCATCGCCCAGGGCTGGCGATAGCCCCTCCTTGCCAACCCTCGCGGCTGCGAGTAGAATAGGGGCAGCCGTGAAAGACTACTACGAGATACTTCAAGTCAGCCCAAACGCCGAGCAAGAGGTCATTGAGGCTGCGTATAGGCGACTAGCCAGGAAATACCACCCCGATGTTTATTCGGGCCCTGACGTCGCCCACCGTATGCGCGAACTGAATGAAGCCTACCAGGTGCTTGGCGACCCCCATCGAAGGGCAGAGTACGACGCGGCACTGGGACGCACACAGGCCCGTGCCGGGGCGAGGAGACCACAGGAGGACAGACCCCCACCTCCCCCACCTCCGCCACCGCCACCAACTGGCCGGGCGAAGGAACCCGAACGCCCTGCCCCTGAAGAGGCCGACCCCTGGCGGCGCAGATTCCGGCCCGTGTGGCTGGGAGTAGCTACGGCCTTACTCCTGGCTCTGGCTGTCACTGGAGGGACTACCGTAGCCACCCTGATCGTCAGCGGTCGATGGCCAGAGAACACCCGCTACCCCCATGTTACAGGCAGTCCGGCGCCGTCTAGCCCGGTGGTGCAGGCCACGCCTACGCCCGTGGTGGTGGCAGGCGTGAGCGTCGATGACGACCCCTCGATCGGGTCAGAGGACGCAGCGGTCACCATCGTCGGCTTTATCGACTACCAATGACCGTACTGCAAGCGTTTCCGTGACGAAACGCTGGACACAATCCTCTCGACATTCGAGGGCAAGGTCAACTACGTCCAACGTGACTTCCCCCTGCCTGCTAGGATGCACCCCAATGCTCAGAAGGCGGCTGAGGCGTCTGAATGTGCCGACGATCAGGGCAAGTTCTGGGAGTACCACGATCTACTGTTCGCCAACCAGAGTGCCCTCGATGTGGCTAGCCTGAAGAGCTACGCAGCCCAACTGGGCCTTGACACAGCCACCTTTGACCAGTGCCTGGACGGGGGCGAGAAGACCGCCGAGTGGGAGAAGGACGAGCAGGATGGCACCTCCTACGGGGTGCAGGGCACGCCCAACTTCTTCATCAACGGTCGGCTGGTGACGGGCGCTATTCCGTTCGCGGACTATCAGAATAGCGCCGGCGTGACGCAGCCGGGGTTCAAGAGCATTATTGAGCAGGCCCTCGAACAGGCCGAGGCGAGCTGAGTGGTTGCGGCTGCCCTCACTCCCGATGATATTGGGGCATCTCTCTCTTCACCCTGCTTGTCCTGCTGGTGGCCAACGCCATCGTGTGGTTCGTCATCGCACAGGGGTGACCGTAGCGCTCTAGTGGCTGCAGCAGGATTATCGCTAGGTGGAGCACGATGACCGATTTCCGAGATAACCTCTACATTGACAAGGATCACCCTATTCTCAGGGGCCCACTCTTTGTGGGCCGGAAAGGCGGCCCCAAGAAGAAGGCCCGATATCTGGCGAGTCCCGACAGTGAGGATGCTGTCACCTGGAGCGTGTTCCGGACCCTCCTCAGAATTGCTTCGTGCCGCTGGCTAAGCCGGTTTGTTGAAGACGCTAGCGGCGTTGCAGGTACGATTCTGGATACCGAGATGACCAATATGGAGATCGAATACATTAAGTTCTGGCCTCATGTCCCCGCCCCGCAAAGCCGCCTCCTTTGGCTCTTGGACCACCTTGACGATCCTCGGATTTCGGAGAAGAGCAAAGGCGCTTGCGCCGACCGCGCCCGGCCCGAGCCTAAGCGGCGATTGCCACGCATACGACGGCGATTTCCGTTCTATCGAGAGAAGGCACGAACGGGTTGCTTGGTTCGAGGCATCGGCGTCCTCGAGGGAGCCACCGAACTTGATGCGCTAATTGAGCATCCCAGCTTTCTAGTTGCAGTAGAGGCCAAGTATACGGCCGACCTTCATCCCTTCACGACATGGGATTCGGAGAGAGATCAGCTTGGACGCGTCATCGACATTGCCATCGAACTCTCACTGCAGCAACGCAAGCCGAGCTTCGCCGTGCTGGTCACCGACCAACGCTCACATGATTCGCCGCTTCTCTACGAAAAGTTGGCTCCCCTCTATCAGACCGATAGGGGCTTCTTGAGAGAGAAGCTGCCGCACCGCACCGCAGAGGAACTTGATAGACTTGCCGGCGTTGGATGGATCACGTGGCGGGAGGTCCTGGACGGCATCGACCAGCAGGGTCTTAGCGGGTGCGAGAGGCAACTTCTTTGTGGCTTGGCTGCCTACCTCAGTGTCCGGCGGCTGTATTGAGTCCTTACCCTGAACTCCACGCCGACTCCAACCTCTCCTTCCTCGAGGGCACCTCACACGTCGAGGAGCTGGTGCTGCGGGCGCGGGAGCGCGGGTACGAGGCGGCCATTCCGCCAGAACGCCACGGTGCCCCTACTCCCAGGGCGGCTCCCCCTCTGGCGCGGCAGTGTGAGACGGAACGAAGCCCTTGCCTTCTCGACAGATCGTCGTCATCCTGCTTGGCCTCGCCGCAGGCGCCTGGTACGCCAGGAGGCGGTGGCTAGGGTAGGGCTGACCACACGAAGCCGTAAGTCCCCGAACACCCACAGACGCGGTACGTACGGCGGCCGAACGCACACTATGTGGGGTTCGTGTGCGGGGGACGGCTCTTTTCGCCTTCACCTGGCTGGCGAGCTCGTTGTAGTTTCCGCCTCGGACGACCCACTCCTCTCGTAGCCATCGTCACCTCCTGTCGTCTTGCGTCACAGCTCCCCCTTGAATGCCTTTTCTAGCGCACAAGCGAACAGGGTATCGGCTTCGACACCAATCTCCGCCGCCAGTCTCTTGAGCTCAGCTACTCGCATCGACAATTCGTCCAAGTAGGCCACTCTGCGACGCTGCTCGGAAATGTCCGGAAGGATGATCTCCACCTTTGCGATATCGGTGACCTTGAGCGATACGTTAGCGGTCCCTATCATAAGCGACACTAGATACTCGTCTTTCTTGGCCGTGAGGAGGTAGTAGAGATACTTGGTGTTGCAGAGTCCTGGATCCCTGGGCAAGAGGGCAACCAAGAGGTCTGCCAAGGCGAACTTACCTTCCTGGTAATGGATCCTGTGTATAGCGGCATCACCGTGCCCTGTTGAAGATACAAGGGGCACGCAGACAGCGGGACCCTCAAGTTGGTATGTGCTGGAGCTGCGTCGGTGTGCGGCAGTGACGACCAGCGGATACTCACCAGGCTCCGTCTTGAGGGCAGGGTAAGCGCCTTTTACCATCGTACATAGTTCACCGAGTCGATAGGTCCGACGCGTCATGCTTCTTCCCCTGCAACTAGCCGCTCAATCTCAGCCACTATCTGGGCAATACGCTGCTGCTTGTCTGCAATGCCCTCCGCGAGCTCCTGGGTCGAGAGGCTCTCAAAGCCCCGCCCCGCGTTGGGGTTCCTGAGATCGAGGTTGCAGCCGGTCGCGAGGATCTCATTGACGGACACTCTCCAAGCCCGACCGTTCTCCTCGCGTCTGTGCCACCACTCGATGCAGTCGGCTAATTCCTCAAACGTCAATGGATTGGTCTTTGTGTACTGCCTCCGTCCCTCAGGCAGTGCCAACTCATAGTACCAGACCTGTTTCGTCGATCCGCCTCGATCAAAGAATAGAATGTTAGTTGGTATGTCCGCATAGGGATTGAATACACCCTTTGGCAAGCGAACCACGGTATGAAGGTTGAACCCCGTGACCAGCTCCTCCTTGATGCGGGCGCAGACCCCGTCGCCGAAGAGGACACCATTCGGAACGACGATGCCGCAACGGCCGCCTTTGTGGCCGCCCACGGGCCGCCTAAGCTTGCGCATCACCAGTTGTAGGAACAAGAGCGCGGTCTCAGACGTCTGCTTATCCTCGGGGAAGTTGCCACGAATCCCGGGTTCCTCCTCGCCACCGAACGGCGGGTTAGTCATGATGATGTCCACCCGGTCTTTGTCCCCAATTTCGCGCAGCGGGAAACGAAGCGCATTCCCGTAATCGATCTCGGGATATTCAAGGCCGTGCAGCAGCAAATTCATCTGGCAGAGCAGATACGGCAGCGGCTTTGCCTCGATGCCCAACAGGGTGCCGCGCTGAAGTTGCTCGTGATCCTCAACCGTCCTGCACTGCTGTTGGAGGTGCTCAAATGCGGCCAACAGAAAGCCGCCGGTGCCCGCGGCAGGGTCGAGGATCGTTTCGCCCAACCGGGGATCGATGACGGTCGCTATGAACCGCACGACGGGACGAGGAGTGTAGAATTCGCCAGAGTCACCGGCGGCATCACGCATCTCTTTGAGCATCGACTCATAGAGCATGCCGAGCGTGTGGATCTCATCGCTTGACCTGAAGTTGATCGCACTGACCTTGTTGATGACGTCGCGCAGCAGATACCCATTGATCATGCGGTTGACCGTGCCTCTGAAGACGTCTGCTATGACGTCTCGCCGGTCGCCGCCATCGGCGCCCTGAAGAGAGCGAAGGTAGGCAAAGAGACCTGCGCCTCGACTGCCGTCGGGTCGCACTGCCTCATCTTGATTGATGAACGCGATGAGTTCGTCCCCTGTTATGCCGCCGGGGCTGGCCGCCCAATCTCGCCAACGATAAGGAGGCCCGATGGCGGGACGGAATGGCTTGCCTTCCAGGGTCGCTTCGGCTTCCCGGACTTGCTCCATGTCATCGAGGAACTTGAGGAACATGATCCACGTGAGCATAGGTAGCCTGTCCAGGTCCCCGCTTAGACCCTTGTCCTTTCGCATGATGTCGCGGGCCGACTTGATGACAGATGCCAGTTGCTGGGCGCCAGTTGCCTGATTAGCTGTGACGGCTCCTCGTGCCATGTTCCCCCCCCCCTTACGCGGCGTAGAGCGCTGCCTGTAGTTCGGTCACCGCCCTCCTGAGCTGCTTGGGGCCTCCAAACTTCTTGGTGATCTCTAGGACGTTGCCGAAGCTTGAGATCGGCGGCAGTTTCAATATGTCCGGCAGCTTGAACTGGGCCGTTCCGTACTCAATGTATTTGTCCAGAATGTCATTGAGGATCTGCTTCGCCTCGGGGCCGTGCCGCTCGAAGAAATCCCTCTGTTCCTTCCTCAGCCTCTCAGCTCGCTCCCGACGGCTGCGCAGCGGCGCATTGAACGCAACATGACAGAGAAGGTCGAATGGGTCGGCATCGGGCTGTCCTGTCGCCTTGGCGAGCGCATCGAAAGAGATCCCGCGCTCCTCCAGCGACTCGATAATCGCCGCACGCTCCTCAGCATTGCTCCACTTCGACCGCAGTGCCGCCGCGGAGGGGCACATGCTGCGCACCTTCTCAGCAGTGTAGTCGGTGAACTTGACGACGCGCATCTGCTTGCCGTCTGCGTCGAGTTCGTACACAAGGTGGGCGGCAATCTCAACTGAGCCCTCGTCTACGTAGTACTTCCTCCGCTCACCCTCGGAGTCGTCGCTGATCGACGCGAGTTGGCCGGCTTCCACCTGCTTTTCTTCCAGGGACTCCTCGCCCTGAACCACCTCCTCGGTGCCTTCGATGGTCTGCCCGTGCTCATCTATCTCCTGCTCGGTAATCAGGGCAGGCTCGCCGTCAAACTCCGGGTCAGCAAACAGACGGGTGGCGCTGCCGGTGTAGTCGAGGATGTTGAAGTACAGCTTGCCGTAGTCATCACGGACCCGCGTCCCGCGGCCGATGACTTGCTTGAACTCGGTCATCGAGTTGATGACCCGCGCAATCGCAACATTCTTGCACATCGGCACATCGACGCCGGTTGTAAGAAGTTGGGAAGTCGTCACTATCGCCGGCACCGCGGTTTCGAGTTCCTGAAAGCGACTCAGATGCCCGCGGCCGACATCGCCTTCGTCAGACACCACCCGGCAAACGTAATCGGGGCGCTCCCGGGCTACGTCGAGGTTCAGGTTGTTGAGCGCCTCCCTCATGGCTTCCGCATGCTCCTGGTCCACGCAGAAGACGATTGTCTTGCCAAATCGATCCGTGCCCTTCAAGAAATCGGTCAGATGGCGGGCAATGGCTTCCGTCCTGGCCTTGAGGGCGATCATGCGCTCGAAGTCCTTGGTTGTGTACTCGGCGTCAGGAATCTCCCTTCGATACCGGTCTACCTGGCCCTTTGTCGGGCGCCACCCAGTGGCGTCGACGGTGGTGACGACACGGTGCACACGGTACGGCGCCAGGAAACCATCCTCGATTCCCTGGCGGAGGCTGTAGGTGTAGAGCGGGTTGCCAAAGTACCGATAGGTATCGCGGTTGTCCTCACGTAGGGGCGTGGCAGTCATTCCTACCTGGTAGGCAGGCTCGAAGTACTCAAGGATTTCCCGCCAGTTGCTTTCGTCGCGGGCGCTTCCCCTGTGGCACTCGTCGACAATCACCAGGTCGAAAAAGTCCCGGGGATACTCACGGAATAGGCCGGGGCGGCGCTCATCCCTGGCGATCGCCTGATACGTGGCGAAATACATCTCGCGGCTCTTGATCGCCTCGCCCTGGATCTTCCAGCGAGCGTCGCCGAATGGCGGGAAAAGCTTGTCCTTCGGATCGTCAACAAGAATGTTGCGGTCCGCCAGATAGAGGATGCGGGGCCTCCGATATTCGCCCTTTACGTTCCAGCGGGTGCTCCAAAGCTTCCAGCAAATCTGAAAGGCCACCAGGGTCTTGCCGGTTCCGGTCGCGAGGGTCAGGAGAACCCGGCGCTTGCCTTCGAGGATAGCCTTCACCGTACGGTTGACGGCGATCTCCTGATAGTAACGTGGAGGCTTATCGATGAGGTGATAGAAGGGAGACAGGAGACGTTGCTCGACGCCCTCCGAAATGCCTTCGCCCAGCTTTAGACGTTCCAAAAGCTGCTGGGGGGAGGGAAAGACCTCCAGGACGGTGTCCTTGCCTGTCCCGAAATCGTGCTCCATGATGCCATGGCCGTTGGTCGAATAGGCGAACTTGAGGCCGAGCATCTGAGCGTACTCTTTGGCTTGTTGAAGACCGTCTGCGTAGTGCTTGTAGGCAGCCTTGGCCTCGACGACCGCGATCATGAAGTCCGGGCGATATCGGAGTAGGTAGTCGGCCCGCTTTTGGCGCCGCCGCGTGGCCTTGTCCCCGACGACGACAATGCGGCCGTCCGTGAAAGTCTTCTGCTCGCTGATCTGGTCATCCGTCCAGCTAGCGCCGTAGAGCCTCTTGATGACGTACTTCCGGCAGGTGTCGGCTTCTGTAATTGGCATTGCCAGCGCTCTCCGCGGTAACCACGGATGGGGAGCACACGTGAGTCTGCAGGGCTCCCCCCTGATCTGCCTCATGGCTCGCTGCTAGTCTACCCTAATCGGTAGGAGGCATCAAATTCAGGAGTGTGAGATCGCCAAGTGGAGGGTGTGTTCCCCGCCTGGTGTCTGCCAGGGGAGTAAGTCCCGACTGGCGCTCGATTCCCGATCTCATCATCGTCCCAGACGAACACGATCAGGTCATCGTGTCCGCTGCCGCCCTGGGTCGAACCATGGGCCTACAGGGCGAAGATGTCGGGAAGATAGGCGCTAGGTTTCGCCAGACCAGCGGACGCGACGACGAAGTGGCAAACATCCTTAGCCAGCTTAAGGGCAACCTCGTCATACCCAGCCAGGCGCATCGCCCCAAAGTCGTCCAGCGCCGCAGCCCGAAGCAGCGATCCAAATACAGTGGGTGTCGTAGACGCTTCTCTTGGACTGAGAAGTAGATAACCGACTAGTTCCGTGAGATCGGACGTAAAGGGAGGGTTCACGTCTCGCGGAAGCGCCCGCGTCCGGGGTGCCGCCTTTCGCAGTTCGTCAAGGAGACGCTCCCTTTGCCTCCGCTCTCGAGGTCCTCCGAACAAGAACAGCTCGACCGCCCGCCCCAGGTCGCCAATCCCCGAAACCATGATGGCACCGCACATCGTCAGGACAGCGACGGAGAGAAGCGCCGAGACCCTCAACGCTAAGAACTGCAGTTCTTTCGGCAAGGGAGCTTCCCCAGCTGCGAGCGCGCCTCGGGCGAGAAAGATGAGGTTATGGATGTTTTCCCAGTACTCACGTGACCAGAACTCGGTTTCAGCGTAGCTCAACGCGCTGTTATGATTGCCCAGCTTCGCCTCGATAGCGCGCCGTGCCTCCAAATAGTACCCCTCTCGTGCCACCTCCTCCCCAACATCTAGTCCCAGACGGGCCGCAAACTCAGCTAGCAGTCCCGTCTCGAAGCAGGCTATACCCAGCCTTCTTCCCACCTCACGAGCGTTCGCGTGGATTCGTTCCTTGACGAAGTACGCTTTCTCAGCTCCGAGGAAGCTTCTGATCCCTTCTAGCTTTAAGATCTCGCTCAAAGCCTCATGCTCGCCGCTCTTGCACTCCCCGACCGCAATATGGCGGGCGAAGGTTGGATCGAACCTTATTCCGAGAACGTCGATGTCCGAGGCCGGAACGCGTCGATACTCCTTCTCATAAGACGGCACAAAGAGGGGAACCTTCACCTCGACAAAGTAACCAAGGCCTCTCAGGAGACAGGTCAGCAGCAACGACTGAGGCAAATCCTTGTCGCTAGACAATGTCGCTCGAAACCCCACTCACTATCGCGATGATCTTTGCTGCCGACTCCGTTGACTTCTTGACGGTCCGCTTCACACCAATCCGGGTCCTTGTCGGATCCTCGAAGTTGCCCGGAACTAGGAGGAGACTAGAAGCCGCTGCCTCCGACTGCCTGCTCCTAATAGGAGTCGCCCCCATCGAGCTAAGGTTAATCGCAATGTCTAGGGCCCTGAGGTTCTCAGGGGTGTCGTACAGATGGAAAGTAAACCTCCCTGGCGTCTCCTCTTCAATCCGACCGACGAAGAGGGCGACGAGCGGCGAATACTGAGCCCGAGCCTCAGAGTGCGGACCGATTCGTTTCCGGTCCTTGAGGGTCTGAAGGAGATCCGACGCAGACCAGCGCAGCCTTGTGATCGTCGCGTGATGCTGCCCGTACCTAACGCACGAGATGAGAGCGAGCGCCTTGTCTAGCACTGTCCGCTCCATCTTCTGCACACCTTGTACCGGCGTGAAGATGAAGCGCTTCGGCCCGGCGCTTGAGACCACCGTTGTTGTTGGCAGAATGCCGCTCTCTATCACGGCCCTCAGTACCGACCTCGAAACACGATCCTCTGGCATGCCCTGGTAACCCCTTACCTCCTGTACCGCCTGTGTTACGTCCTCGAGGCCATGTGCTTCAGCGAGACCAAGGAACTTGCTCGGGTTATCCACCCAGTAGAGAGGGCTATACAAGATGGTTCTGCCGTTCGCCGGTGATACGCACCGGCCAAGTACGCCACAGCTCTCGAGAACGTCACTTAGCACCTGGAAGTCCTGTCCAGACAGGTCGTAGAACCCGCGCATCTCATCCTCGTACTGAGGCGCAAGCGAGAGCCGATCCAAGAGATCTAGGGCGACTTGTTCGATCTCCGTCGGCTGTTTCTGCCTCCAACGTTCGCCGATCCCACGGTATCGGTCGCCAACTTGTCTTGTCCTGACCTCGACGCGATGGTTCCCAGTCCGCTCTGAGACCAGCCTAATCTGATCGAGTTCCTGGAGTTCACCAATACTCTTCTCCAGGAGGGTGTCATCGATGCCCATCTCCCCGGCAGCAGTTAGTAGCGGCTGATAGCGAACTACCTGCAGACCAGAAATCAACGATATGACCTGCGCCACGCTGCCCATGAGTCTCGTGTCCCTGAAGTAGGCGTTCACCAAGCCACTAGTGACAGTGACGAGGCCGGGGTTCATGTCGTGGGCACGTATGCCCGTGGTGGCGTCATCAGGCAAGGCTTATTACCTCAGAACACATCGCTGACTGCCTCCGAACCGCATCATACCATTCACATACGGCGGCCGTCACCAAAGGTGGGGAACCTCCTGACAACGGAAGTTCACGCTCCCCATCCCACCCTCAGACGCTCCTGAAGAATCTCTTTAGAAGCCGCGGACGTTTAGGCGAGGCCGCCCCCTCGGTCGTTGCCCGGAATCCCAAGAGATCTCGTGCACCCTGCCCGTTGCAGCACAAACGTCGAGAACCCTCACTATTGCGCCATAGTGTTTCACCCACCCACACCCTCTCAGTGTTGGCCTAACCTCCCCCGTCTGAACGCTAGACACGCAGCCGGTGCAGTGGCTACAATTGTGTTCAGGACATGCCGAGTATGTTCGTCTCCTTCATCCCGTGACGTAGCCGCCCGCTCGATCTCCGTCTGTGGATTGAAACATGGGCACATCGATTCGGTCGCAGCTGTTTCGGGTCTTCGACACAGAAACCACTGGGCTGGACCCAAGGACTGATGCCGTCGTTGAACTCGCTTGGGCCATCATGCGCGGCGATGGAACGATCCTCTCATCCAACACCACGCTGATCAATCCCGGTCGCCACATTCCTGCGGATGCATCAAGAGTCCACGGGCTCTTCGACAGGGATGTAGCTCAGGCACCGACGTTCGGGCAGGCAGTCGAGAAGTACACGGACCTCTACGTGCCCACCCTCCCTGCCGTTTGCCACAACGCGAGCTTCGACTCTGTTCTGCTCCGCCGATCGCCGCGACTTGCCGACGGCAATCCGAGGTTCCTGTGCACGCTACGCCTAACCCAGAATCTTGTGCCCGGATGCAGGTCCTACAGATTGGATTCCCTCCGCTCGTCTCTTGGACTTGGCGCGCATGTCGAGGGGCCGGTTGCACACCGGGCTGCAAACGATGTGGCCACTGCCTCTCTCCTGTTGAAGCATTTGATTGACCGCTACCTGGGTGCGGGTTATGCGGACGAAATTGACGGACTGTTCGAGGTCGCGACCATCCAACGCATGCCGTTTGGGAAGCACGAGGGCAAGTTGCTGACCGACGTGCCGCCAGACTACATAGACTGGCTCTTGAGTCGCGACATCGATGATGATCTCCGGTCTGCCCTCAGCGCAGCCAGAAGCAGTACTCTCAAGCCAGCCATACGAGCACCTAGCCGCGGCCACTGGTGGTGGCCATTCTAGCGGCGCCGAAGATAGAAGACCTGGTGCGGGACCGTCCGGCGCAAGTGAGTTCAGCACCGGCTGGCTCGCTCCTCCCAGAGTGTTGATTGACCTCTCGCGTCGCCCCTGCATCCCTTGACTTCCTGGCACACAGAGCGAACATGGTTGCTGAACCAAGAACAGGAGGAAACGACCATGACCGCCACGCTAGTGCCTTTCGATGAGTCCCTGCCCGCCTGGGAGCGGGCCCTCTACGCCTTCCTGGCCGAGAAGGAGCGCCGCAGCGGCTCCCGGCGCACCGTTGAAGGCTACTCCCGCATGCTCCAGCACTTCTTCGGCGCGCTCGGGAAGCCTCCGGATCAGATCACCAGCCGCGAGGTGTTCACCTTCGCCCATGGCGTCGGGCTGTCGGGAAAGGAGCCGTCTGCCGTGACCATCGGTGCTCGGATGGCTTGCGTCAGCTCGTTCTACAGGTTCCTGATCCGCATGGACATCGTCTCCGCCAATCCCTGCGACCAGCTAGAGCGGCCAAAGGTCTCACCGAGCCCGCCTCGCGGGCTAAGTGCAGAGGAGATCAAGCGCCTTCTAGCCGTCATTCCAGAGAAGTCAGTGGGCCTGCGAGACCGCGCCATCATCCTGACGTTGACGCTGACGGGCCGCAGGCGCTCCGAGGTCATGAACATGAAGGCGGGCGATATCTCAGTGGCGGGTGGCATCTTCTACACCTACCGCGGCAAGGGCGGCAAGCAGGGAAAGCGGGAGCTCCCACGGCCAGCCTACGAGGCCATCGAGAAGGCGCTGGCCGCCTGGGGGAAGAGCCTGGCCACCATGGACCCGGGCGAGTCGCTGTGGCCCACGGACGACGCTGACCGGGCAGCCGCCGGCCTCGGCATCACAAGCGGCACCTTCTACGGCAACCTCCGGCGCTACTTCCGCAAGGCAGGCCTACCGCCGGCCGGCGTCCACATCCTACGTCACGCGGCGGCCAAGCTTCGGCGCGATGTCGGTGAGTCAATCGAGGATGTCAGCCGCTTCCTCGACCACAGCTCGCTGGCTGTGACAACGGTATACCTGCGGCGGCTCGAGGGACAGGAAGACCGGAGCTGGGGCAAGGTAGCAGAAGCCATCGGAGTCTAGCATTTCGACTGTACGGCGGTCTCGACTGGCAGCCCTCGATGCCAACTCTTGCCAAACGCCAGGGATGGTATAGAATAAACGAGTAGGCTTCTGATCAGAAGGCGAACTATCTTCATGAGCAGACAGTACTCTCCGAGAAACTTCCTGCGCCAGGCCCCTAATGAGCTCCTGACGCGCTACTTCCACGAACGCGACCGCCTGCTGGACATCGACATCGCGTCCCTGGACGAGACCGACATTGACCCCGTATTCCAGGCATGGGAACGCTTGCCAGACGACCGCCGAACCGGCATTGACAGCGACTTCCGGATGCTTGACACCCTGGCCGACGAGGAAGGGATCAAGACCATCCTAGATGAAGGGCGCTTTCACGGCGACGACCTGGAGCCAGCGTTCGCCCCGATGGAGGGCTTCCACGACAAGGTTCTCTGGACGTTCCTGGAGCATCCCGGATACGTAGAGATCGCCGCAAGGTTCCGCGAGGCCGACGAGCTCCCAAGAAACTACTGGCTCCGGCGTAAGGACGTGCCCCAGGTGGAGCCAAAGGACGACCCAGCGACATGCGACGAACTCGCCAGCGCGGTCGGCGCCTACTTCCGGCAGAGCGAGGGGCGCGGCTACTCGTGCACCGTGGAGGTGTACAAGCGTGGGAAGGCCCATTATTTCTTTGCCTACCCGGAGGACTATGGCAGGACCCAGATCGAGTACGAGCGCGGACGTCTGGAGCGCCGCCCCCATCGCCCCGCGTTCGAGGTCATCTTCGTATACTCCCAAGCCGATGGAACGCTCGATACCTTTTTCCGGGGCGGGAGGCAAACGGTCCGGAACCTCCAGGAGATCTTCGCTCGTGTGGTCTTGCAGAGGGAGCTTGGAGACCCTGCCAAGGACGAACGGGTCTATGAACTCAACAGGCTCAAGCGCCGTGACTTCAGCTTCCGCTACGACCCTGGTTCCGGCATCCAGGACGTTCGCGTCAAGCTCCTTCGCCTCTCGTTCCTCGGTGAACGCGGCAGGCGCATCACGATCGAAGCAGACCCGTCCCGCCGGCGCGATGCTGTCTATGATCTCCTAGACCAGGTGATGGACGGTGGGTCGGAAACGGGGGCCGCGCCTGGCTCCAGGATACCGTTGGCGCTGGTCAACGTCACGCGGGCAGGCATACAAGCCCTCTTCGCGAAGGAAGGCAAGCGGGGCCGCCCGACGCGGACGTTCTTCCTTTCCTACCCCAACGCCTGCACCTTGGGGCAGGACGGCAAGGACGCGGTGCTCCGGAGGATGCTCGTTGACTCAGGCATCGAGCCCGTAATCCGTCCTTCTTCCCCAGAGGGGACGTGACCGTCTCGGACCTCCTTCTCGACCTCCTCCGTCGGGCAGAAGCTGACCTGCCGGGAGTTGAGATCCTCACAGCAGACGAGGTGTCGCCCTGGCCAGTAGGGGTGGTGGAGGCCCTGGTGCAGGACGGTTTCCTGTCGCCAACCACACCCGGCACCAGCGTGCTGTGCGACGCTTGTCTGGAAGACCACTGGCAGGAGGTCGAGTTCGTCGAATCGCCGCCAGGCGCGCGCCGTGCCTACATCGTCTGTCCCGAGGCAGGTCGCGTCGCTGTCGATACCGCCAGGCTCAACCGATGGCGCGTGAACCTTACAGGGCTGGCGGGCGTTCTTGGGCACCTGCTGGGGTGCAGAGAAGCGCCCGACGAACTCGTCGCGTCCCGCCTCTGGCGGCTAGGCACGACAGAACTCGCCGGCGAGTCTCGCGACGCTTTCCTGGTACGGGGCCCGGCCTGGCCAAATGCCGCAGAGACGCTGAGGCTGGAACAGAGGCTTTCGCACAGCGCATCGTCTCTGCTCTTGACCCTCGTCGAGATCATCGCCGACCCCCCTACGGGGACCTCTGTCGTGCCGCTAACTCGGGTGCTCTCGTTGGCACACAATGGTCTCTCTCTCGACCTGTCCTACATCGATGCCGTGCTTGTGTCCCAGGCCGAGCGTTCCGTCGGCGCATCTTACATCTTTCGGAAGCAAGGAGAGTACTGGACCATTGTGTACGAGGGACGGCTCCTACTACTAAAGGACGCTCTGGGTTTGGGGTACATCCGCCACCTCTTGGGGCGCCCCGGCGAGAGTATACACGTCCTCGACCTTGTCTCCTCGATAAGACCTCCATCGCCCGGTCGGCGGGCTATGTATGCTCAAATGAGCCAGGACCAACTGGATGAGGAGGGGCTCACTGTGCAGGAACGAGACGACCTGGGTCCGGCCCTCGACCCGCACGCCAAGGCGGCCTATCGACAGCGCCTGACGGACATCGAAGAGGATATCGCCGAGGCCGAGCGGAATAACGACGTGGGGGCGCTCGGCCGACTGAAGGAGGAGCGCGACTCTATCGTGGCCGAACTCGAGCGAGCGTTCGGCCTTCGTGGCCGCGCCCGTGCAGTATCCTCAAGCGCCGAGAGGGCGCGCAGCGCCGTTGGGCAGGCCGTCAGCTCTGCCTTGAGGAAGATGTCCGAGGCGGACGTCACCCTTGGCCGGTTCCTCTCGAAAGCTATCGAAAGGGGAACCTTCTGCTCGTATACCCCCGAGCGGCCCGTCCCCTGGGAATTCTGAGAATTTTCCCCGCCCGAAGGCCATTGTGAAGCCGATTCTCACACTGTGAGGCCGCTTTTCACGCCTTGCTTGGTGAAGGACCTTTGAGGTCCCCGCCCGGCGAACACGAATAGACGTGAGCAGCCCATCTGGGCGTCAAGTGACCCCCGATGAGGCCCCACCGCCGGGCCGGGCCTCTCGGGGGTTTCTCTATGGCAAAGCGTGGAGCAA
>Ga0315294_10000380_pt1 | contig 48237 bp, 46 predicted proteins | sample YL17G13_40_MG_FD_203626 | JGI IMG/M metagenome (GOLD analysis project Ga0315294, IMG submission 203626) | Sediment microbial communities from Yellowstone Lake, YNP, Wyoming, USA - YL17G13_40 | ecosystem: Environmental > Aquatic > Freshwater > Lake > Sediment | place: USA: Wyoming | collected... | reverse complement strand
ATGTTCTGTTCCCAAAGGCGGTTTATACTCTCATTGACTTACGTAACGAATCAAAGAAAAACAGAAACTTCAGTATGGCAGATGCTATTCGTAACAAATTGGATGAGATGGGTGTCCTCATAGAGGATCTACCTGATGGGAAAACCCGCTGGAGAATGAAATGAGGATATTGGGCATTGACCCGGGACTGCAGGTGTGCGGATATGCTTGTCTGGAGACAATCGCAGACAAAGAGAGGTTTATTGAAGCAGGCGTTCTTAGAACCGACGGGGAGATGCCGATAGAGACAAGATTAAACAGCATAGCTGAAGATATAAAGTCGCTGCTGGAGAAATTCGAGCCCGAAATCGTAGCGGTAGAAGAATTGTATTCGCACTATACTCATCCGAAGACTGCGATATTAATGGGACATGCCAGAGGCGTTATACTGCAAAAGTGTGCCGAAGCTGGGACTGAGGTAAAGAGCTTTAGTGCAACGCGGATAAAAAAATCTATTACGGGCAACGGCAAGGCGTCGAAGGAACAAATGCAAAGGACAATTCAAAGAATTCTGTCCCTGAATAAAATGCCTGAGCCGAGCGATGTAGCCGACGCGATAGCGGCGGCATTGTGCTGTGTAAATTCCATAAACAATGCGATTGTGACCTGAAAGACGAAGTATGATAGCCAGGATTGAAGGAAAACTTGTCAAACTTGATACCGAAAGCGCTCTGGTGCAGGTCGGAGCAGTCGGGTATGAAGTGATGCTGCCGAGCTATTGTGTTAGTGCTTTGTCGGACAAGATTGGTACGAACGTTACTCTGTGCACGATGGAGTATTATGAGGGCTCGCCGGGGGGCGGTAATTTAGTGCCGAGGATGGTCGGATTTTTAAGTTCGGGAGAGAGAGACTTTTTTGCAAAATACACCAGCGTAAAAGGGATAGGCGTAAAAAAGGGACTGCGGTCACTGATTATGCCGACAGGGACTATAGCTTCGGCGATAGAAAACGGCGACGAGAAGATGCTGATGACGCTTCCGATGGTAGGAAAAAGGATGGCCCAGCAGATTATCGCGGAGCTAAAGGGCAAGATGCAGAGTTTCGCAACCGGAGCTGAAGCAGCAAGGCCGATGGGCATAGGATTTAAGCCATTTCAGGCGGAGGCACTGGAGATTCTTATCGCCTGGGGCGAAAAAAGAAACGAGGCCATCGAGCTTATTGAATTGGCGTGTAAGAAACACCCTGATATAAGCTCGGCAGAAGCCCTGGTGCCTTTGGTGTATAGACTGAAACAGGGAATAGAAGTCTAAAATTAGTTTTGAGTTTTTAGTTTTTACGATATGGCGATAGACAGAGTCATAACCGGACAGTCAATAAACGAGGCAGAGGAGGGTTTCAACATTTCTCTTCGGCCTAAGTCCCTGTGCGAATGCGTTGGACAAAACAACGTAAAGGAGAAGCTTTCAATTGCCATAGCGGCGGCCCAAAAGAGGGGCGAACCGCTGGAGCACATTTTGTTTTATGGTCCGCCCGGGCTGGGCAAGACAACACTGGCCAACGTTGTCGCAAACGAGATGAGGGCAAGAATACGCTGTTCATCGGGGCCTGCTTTGACGAAACAGGGCGACGTGATGGGGCTTTTAAGCAATATTAATACCGGCGATGTACTCTTCATCGATGAAATCCATCGGCTGGCTACGCCGGTTGAGGAATTTATTTATCCTGCGATGGAGGAGTTCAAGGTTGATTTTACAGTTGACAGCGGGCTGCACGCAAAGACGATAAATTTCCCCCTGAAGCGTTTTACGCTGGTCGGCGCGACGACCCGCGCAGGGCTATTGAGTGCGCCGCTTCGCAGCAGATTCGGAATGTTATATCATCTGGATTTTTACAGCAGCGAAGACCTGACAACGATTTTGAAAAGGTCGGCTAATTTGTTGCAGCTGCAATGTGAGGATGGGACGCTGAAATTAATTGCGAGCCGGTCGCGTGGCACGCCGCGGGTTGCGAACCGAATATTGAAGCGGGTGCGTGATTATGCGCAGGTCAAAGGCTCAGGGGCGCTAAGCCTTAAAATCGTTGAAAGTGCACTGGTGATGGAGCAGATTGACCCGCTTGGACTGGATGAGCTGGACAAGGCTGTTTTGCGTACGCTGGCCACTGTATATGACGGCGGGCCGGCGGGTATTGAAGCTATTGCCGCTACGCTGGGAGAAGAACGTGATACGCTGGAGGACGTGGTTGAGCCGTATCTATTGCAGATAGGATTCCTGCGCCGGACCAAGCGAGGCAGGGAGATTACAAAAAAAGCCTGCGAGCATCTGGGCCTAAAATATCACAAAAAGAAACATCCCAGCGAACAACCGGAATTTTTTGAGCAGGAGGAACAATAAACCATATGGCGCAGGAGGAGCAGGTACTGGTTGTCGAACGAAAAGTCCTTGAACAGGCGGGGATGTTCCAGGGGCTTGCATTTGATGTAGATAATTATCTGGACAGGATATTCGCTCCCGGCATTCCTCGCTTTATGACCCGTTCGAAGGCAGAAAAAGACCCTTCTTATAAGCAGCTTATTCCTTATGTGATTATGGCCCATGATGGCAAGTTTGTTAGCTACGTGCGGGGAAGACGCGCCGGCGAGACACGACTTACCGGGCTGCGGTCTATCGGGATAGGAGGCCACATAAACCCCACTGATGATATGCCTTTATTCAATGCCAATTTTTATGAAACCTACCTTGCCGCCGTTGAGCGTGAAGTGGCGGAGGAGGTATCTGTGGAAACGAGCCACACCGACCGCGTTGTTGCCCTGCTTAACGATGAATCCAACGAGGTCGGAAGCGTGCATCTGGGCATAGTTCACCATTGGCTTTTAGATGCCCCGAAGGTAAGCAGGAAAGAGCAGATGATTACGCAGTTGGATTTTATGACACCAACCGAACTGCAGGAAGTCCGGGACACTTTGGAGACGTGGTCGCAGTTGTGCCTGACCGGCCTTGACAAAATGACCTATCCTGGAAAATCCGTTTCCCAAAAAGAAACCCGCCGAGCAGGAAAAACTCTTTGAATCCGATTAAAGCGAAAAAAGATTTCGCATTTTTGCTCTTTGATTTTGTTTCGGTTTTTATATCCTACAGTCACGAGCGGCGAGTCACGTGCTTTGCCATTTTTGGGGGTCGGCCCAGGATATTGGTGAAGTGGTAAATTAAAATCTTCTCAATTTCCTTTAATGTCTTTTCATTTGTCCGGGCAAGTGTCTTCAGGCTGGACAGGCAGGCTGCGGCGTTTTTGGTCAGTTTGATTTTTTCGGTAAAAGCAGCCTCACAATCCCTGCAAATCAGGCCATTGGCAGTACTGGTGAAATATACTTCGTCGCTTGTCGCTAGTCGCTCATTGCTCATTTTGCAGTTGACACAGTGACTCAAAACCGGCTGGAGACCAACTTCTTTTAGTAAAGACAGCTGGAATAGTATCAGTAATGCTATTACGTTTTGTTGTTCGTTGTTCACTGTTCGTTGTTCATTGAGATTTTGCAGGAATTGAAGAAAACTATCGAAAAGTTCGGGGTGGGGGTCGTACTCATGCGTCAGATGATTGACCAGTTCGGCGGCAAAGAGGGCGCAGTTTAAGACGAAAAGATTATCTCGCAGATGTGGGAATGACGGCTGCTGCTGGAATTCGGTCAGGGTGGCGAGTTTTTCGCCGCTGGTTGCGGTAAAGACGATTTTGCCGGACGAGAACGCTTCGACCGGACCATCAAATGACGATTTCGGTCGTTTTGAACCTTTTGCGATGGCGCTGATTTTGCCGGTGGCTCTTGTAAAAAGAGTCAGTATCTGAGAGGTTTCAGAGTAATCGATGGCCCGTATACAAATCGCTGCATCTTTGGTCAACATTATTGGTATTTGGTCGTTAGCGTTCAGTCTTGTGTCTTACTTTTGCGCTTACTGCCGGATAGAGCCTTATTATACACCAAGCCATAGCCGAGCTGCTGCAGGATTTTATCTTCGGTGTCATGCATTTTTTTTGCCTGTCGCAGGCTGGAATCATTAAACCCCAGGTTGTGCAGCAATCCATGGGTTACATAAAGAGCTAATTCAGCCTGGCCCGAATGTTCGCGCAGAGCCGCTTGTTCGACAGCTCTTTCGGCATTTATCACAAGCTCGAATGATTTTACGGAGTCTATGCCATCATAGGACAAATTGAAACTCAAGCAGTCGGTTGTGGAATTGCGGTTCAAAAACTGTTTGTTCAGTCTTTTGATTTCAGCATCGCCAACCAGCGTGATACTAACCGTTGCATTTAAGAGATTAAAACGAGCACAGACAGTTTTAACCAGTTTTCTAAGTTTTGACAGGTTGATTTGTATATCTTTGAACTTTTTTGTTATTTGAACGGTTATACCCGGCTGTTGCCTAACTGTATCCATGGTCGTCAATCATCTTCCTGGTCGGTTTGCTCAGATGAAACCTGCATGTCCTCGGGTATATGTGGCGCTTTGGGATATGTAACTCTGCCGTGATAGTGACCCGCAAGGGCTTTCGATATGCCCGCTTCTATTTTACTTAGCTCCCGCAGCGAGAGGTCGCACTCATCAAACTGGCCATCCTGAAGGCGCTTCATAGCCATATTGTGTGCAACAGCTTCAATTTTGGTGGGGGCTGCTTCCGGCAGTGACCTGACGGCACCTTCGATGGTATCAGCCAGCATTACGATGGCCGCTTCCTTCGTTTTGGGTTTCGGGCCGACATATCTAAATGCACTTTCGGAGGGCTCAGTCTGGTCTTCATCATATTTCTTTTTTGCCTCGTTGTAAAAATATTCGACCAGAGTCGTGCCGTGGTGTGTTTCAATAAACTGCCTCAATACTGAAGGCAATCCATATTCCCTGGCCAATTCCATTCCGTCTTTGACATGGCCTACGATAATCAATTGACTCATGGCAGGTGAAAGTTCCTTATGCCGGCTGGTTGGACCAAATTCGTTTTCGGCGAAATAGGTCGGCTTATTTATTTTTCCGATATCATGGTAATAAGCCCCGACCCGGCACAAAAGTCCGTTGCGACCGATTGCCTCAGCGGCGGCCTCAGCAATAGAACCCACCAACAAACTATGGCTGAATGTGCCGGGCGCTTCCATGGCAAGCCTTCTCAACAACGGCTGATTGGCGTCACTGTAGTCCAAAAGCGTCATACTGGTGGCTATATGAAAAAGTTTTTCGATAAGCGGCAACAAGCTCTGAATGAGCAGACTGACCGAAAGCGTAGCCCCGGCATGATAACCTGCGTCGACAAAGACAGCTCCAAGCGGAGTTTTTTTGGTCCAAAGGTCCAGGGCGGCAACCATTATGAACACCACCACCGCTGCGAAAGTGCCGACTTCAATCAGTTTCATCCTCGTGCGAATTTCCTTAAGCGAGAAACAGCAGGTTACGGCAGCAGAGGCCGTTATCAAAAACAGGTTAATATCTGCCCTTGGTCCTGCAACGAAACTGGCAAGAGTGCAATAGATTATACTCATCCCTATTGCGAAGCGCTGGTTGTAGGAGATTGTCAAGATTGTGGCAAATGCGAAAGCGGTTGTGGTGGCCCAAAAAGTCTGGCCGGTCAATAACACGCCAATCTGGGCTGCGGCCAACAGTAAGGTAAACAAAGCGACCAGTGCCAGAGTTCTGAGGGGGTTTTGTACTATTCGCTTTTGGTAATGGCAGATATAAAAAGCGGCGGCCACGGCGACCAGCACCACTATGAGAGTTATCGGTATCAATCTGAAATAACCGGTCTGCTGGATTAATTCGAAAGACAAAATGAAAACACACAGGGCGATGAAAACCAAACCCAACAATATGGAAGTGATAACATCAATGTTGGCAAATTGGCTTATCTGCGTAAAACGGTCAACAGTTGTATCCTTTCGCACCCGGTTCAGCCGTGAATTCGTTCTTTTCTGAAACCACATTTGTTTACTCTGCTATTGCAATATAAGGATAAAGAAAAATCGAGATTGTTTTTTATGTTTCGGTTTTTGTTTTTTTTCTGTAGGCCCGCACGATACTCTGAACCAAACGATGGCGTACGATGTCAACTCTGGTTAATTCAACGGTACCTATGCCCTTAATCCGCCGCAATTTCTCAATTGCTTCGACCATTCCGCTTTTTTGGTTGGCAGCCAGATCAATCTGCGTTATATCACCGGTTACTATCATTTTGGAGCCGCGGCCTAATCTGGTCAGGACCATCAACATCTGCAGCGGCGATGTGTTCTGAGCTTCGTCACAGATGACAACAGCTTCGTTCAACGTTCGGCCCCGCATAAAGGCAAGCGGAATAATCTCGATAATATCCAGCTCCATAAATTTTCTCATCTGAGGAAATGTCATCATATCGGCCAAGGCGTCAAACAGAGGGCGAAGATATGGGTTTACCTTTGCCTGCAAATCGCCGGGCAGGAACCCCAGCTTTTCGCCTGCTTCCACGGCGGGACGGGCAAGGACAATTTTCCTGACCTGCTTTTTCTTTAACATTGAGACTGCAACTGCGACGGCAAGGTAGGTTTTGCCCGTACCTGCCGGCCCAATACAAAAGGTAAGGTCATTAGCCAGCATCGTTTCGATGTACTTCAGCTGGCCTTTTGTAGTTGGTTCAATAACCTTTTTATGGGAATAGACGGTAAGAGCCTCGCTGGTCTGGTCGGTTTCGGGCGACTCGTAATCAGCCAGAAGAAAGGCTACGTCGGCAGAGTTAAGCGAGCCGTGTTTGATAAGGTGTTTTTGCATTTTGTCTATGATTCCAGCAGCGGTATTCACATTCCTTTCTTGGCCGGTAATTATCAGATTGGTCTGTCGGGCGGTAATTTGAACCCCCAGAGACCTGCGCAAAAGGCGAAGGTGACTGTCGGCAGAACCAAAAAGCTCAAGCGGAGTGTGAGCGGGATCTAATTGTATTGTAACTTCCATAGTTTCCTATTCAGAAGCTGTACATAAAGAACAAATACGCAAAAGGTGCGGCCAGCAAAGGCGAATCAATGACATCCAATATGCCTCCGAAACCGGGCACATTATGTGCTGAATCTTTTTGTTTAGCGTCACGTTTCAACATTGACTCAGCCAAATCGCCGAACTGGCCTATAAATGCAAAACAGAAACCGAAAGCCGCGGCCAACCACCAGGCCATTTTAATTGTATCACAAGTGACGGCAAAAACGACAGCAACTATCATTGCAACTACAACAGCGCCAGCCATACCTTCCCATGTCTTGCCGGGGCTAATGTTGGGCGAAAACTTATGCTTGCCAAACAAACTACCTGCCGCATAAGCACCAATATCGGCGCATTTTACCACAAAAACAAACATAAGCAAAGGCCAAGGGCCAAACTTGATTCGGATAGCGAGCACAAAACTGCTCAAAAGTCCCAGATAAACAACAGAAAAATAATTTGCCCCACAATTGGCTAATACGCCGGACGTTCCGTAGAGAAGGTACTGGTATAAGAGCAGTCCCATCAGCACAAAGGCTAAAAGAAAAAGCAGATAGATGTGCAGTGGAACATTTATAAGCTGCTGCCAATACCAACTTGTCGCCAACAAAGTGGAGGCAATAGTCGAAAATGGCGTGAAAATTTTCAAGTTGTTTGTGGCGGCGAGCTTTGATATTTCAAGTTGAACCGGAACTGCCAACAAGACAATAAGGATACCAAGAAGTGTCCCCTGCAGCTGTTTATCATCAGCTGCCGAAGCGGTCAGCGAACCGTCCATCCAGCCGTCTAAAACGACAACAGCGATAAAGAATACGGTCATCAACGTACCAAAAATCAATCTGTATTTGAGCATAATCTCCAGCAGACAGCTATTCGTAATTAATTGTTAATAGCTTTAAATAGGAGAAACCGTTCATTACTTTATAGTGCCGAAACGTCGGGTTCTTTTAGCATAAGCCAGTATTGCCTTTTCCAAATCGGCTTTTTTGAAATCCGGCCAGAGGGTTTTTGTGACGTAGAATTCACTGTATGAGATTTGCCAGAGCAAAAAGTTGCTGACTCTCATTTCGTTTGCCGTGCGTATCAGAAGGTCGGGCTCGAAAAGACCGGCAGTATACAGATGTCGGCTTATGCACTGTTCATTAATGTCTTCAAGGGCGAGTTGGCTGCTTTTGTATTCCTGGGCAATTTTTTTAACAGCATCTATTATCTCGGTTCTGCCGCCATAATTCAGGGCCAAGGCAAGTATCATACCGGTATTGGCAGCGGTCATTTCAACTGTTTTTATAAGTTCTGTTTTTACTGGAGAGGGCAACTGAGTCAAACGACCGAGATGGACCAACTTTACATTGTTTTTCATCAGGGTGGGGCGAATTCTGACCAGATACTCGGCGTAGAGATGCATAAGGGTATCGACTTCGGCCTTTGGTCTTTTCCAATTTTCCATACTAAAGGAGTATAAGGTCAAAGATTCGACGCCGAGCTTGACACAGCATAAAGCTATCTTTTCGACAGTTTTGGCCCCCAGCCGATGTCCCCTGGCCCTGGGCAGCCCCCTTTTCTGCGCCCATCGGCCATTGCCATCCATAATTATCGCGATGTGCCGCGGCATGTGTTCCGGTGCCAAGCCAAGACGTCGAGCAGTTCTTCTCTGTTTTTCTTCAAAGCTCTTTTCCAATTTTCACTTTCCAAGGTTTTATACTGCGTTTAGTGTGCCAAGCGAAATGCCGTTCTCCAATTATCTAAATATTGTTTGGCTTCGCTTTGGTCCAACGCCAATGATTGTGATTGGTTTTTTGGTCAATTTTTCGATAAGTCTAATATAGCTTTGAGCATTCAAAGGCAAATCGTGAAAATCTGTTACTGCTGTTATATCCTCATCCCAACCAGCAAGGGTTTCATAAACACACGCGGCTCGCGAAAGCCTGTCAGTATCTGCGGGAAAGAAAGTTGTCTCTTTGCCGTCGATTTTATACGCCCTGCACAATTTTAATTCTTTTATATCGGTAAGCGTATCGAGGTGCATCAATGCTATGCAATCGATTGAACCGATGGTTACGGAGTAGGATGCAGCTACCGCATCAAACCAGCCACACCGACGAGGTCGGCCTGTGGTAGTGCCGTATTCATGTCCCCTGTCGCGAATGTATTGGCCGATTTCGTTGTCCTGCTCGGTAGGAAAAGGGCCTGAGCCGACCCTTGTCGCGTAGGCCTTGGCCACACCGAAGAACTTATCGACCATTTTGGCGGGCACACCGCAGCCTGCGGGCATGCCAAGCGAACTTGCGTTGGAACTGGTTACAAACGGAAAAGTGCCATGGTCTATATCCAGCAGCGAACCCTGTGCGCCTTCAAAAAGAACAGATTTCCCACCAGCAATTGACTTGTGTAGGAATTCAGTTGTATCAGTTATAAAGGGCAGGAGCTTGTCGGCGTAAGATTGACACTTTTCGAAGATTGTTTCAGGGTCTATCGGCTCAGTACTATAAAGGGCGGCGAAGATTTTGTTTTTGTACTCCACAATCGTTTGCAGTTTACCCTTGAGCTTTTTAAGGTCTCTCAAATCAGACATGCGGATGGCGTAGCTTCTGCCTATTTTGTCCGCATAACAAGGGCCGATGCCTCGAATGGTTGTGCCAATTTTGCCTGAACCGAGGGAGGCCTCGCGTAATTGGTCCTCTTTTTTATGATAATCCAGCACCATGTGGGCATTTTCGCTTATAAAGAGTCTTTTGGTCAAAGTGATGTTCTTTCGTGCCAGGGTGTCAATTTCATTAATCAGGCACTCGGGGTCGACCACGACGGCATTTGCAATTACACAGGCGACATTCGGTCGGACCGAGCCGCTGGGCAAAAGATGCAAGGCAAAGGTGCTGTCATTGATGACGACGGTATGGCCTGCATTGGCACCGCCGTTGTATCGGACGACAATATCACTGTTCTCGGCAAGGATATCAACAACCTTGCCTTTGCCTTCATCGCCCCACTGTAATCCGGTAACGCAGAGATTCATTTGTGTCTGCCTCTTAAAGGTATTCGCAAAGATAAACCGCAACAGGTTACGAGCAGAATCCATTGCGGTTGATTAGTTAAATTTTAGTTCGATATTTTTAACTGATTTTCGCCACCAGATGGTCCAAAATTGCTGCCAGATTATCGTATGCCCTATCACTTAATTTGTGGTTGACGACGTTGCCTTTTTCATCTTTGTATGTGATGATAAAACAGCCCTTTGAACCAAAATTGGTTTTGTCTATTTTTTCTATGGAATCATAAGGAATTCTTTTTTTGCTTCTGAGGACAAGTTCGTTTTCGTCAGCAATAATTTTCCCGCGGCATTTTACTATCAGATAACAACACAAAAGGATTGTCACGCCAACAAAAACCGGCGGCGCCTTTTTATTAAAAACCAAGGTGCTGTCCGGCGTGCCATTGGCATCGGTGTGCTTTCGTATGAACTCTTTGCTAAAATAGCCGTCATAGGCAAACCAAACCGCAAGAATGACACAAACAACAATATAGGTTTTGATGTTATTTTTTGCGAATTTGCTAAACGGTGCCTCGATAGCCATCCTAAAAATCCTTTCAGGAAACTACGTTAATCGCTTCTGTGCAATGACATTGGCCAATGGCTGGACGAAATTGGGGACTATTTTTTCAGCCATTAATTCTTGGACCAGTCGGCACTGATTTTCAAAAGATTTCAGTGCGTCAAATTTTTCTGTGCCTGGGGGATATTGGCGGACCGTAAAAGACAAGGTAATAGCTTCATCCAAACTTTGTTTTTTGCTCCGAGGTTCGTAGGCACTTATTTTTGACTCCACGCTTATCCGGCCCTGGGTACGACAGTCATCGGACAATGCCACTAGTACAGAGGGTGAATAGCCGATAGGATGGGTGTGCGGCAGATCCAGAAGGCAGTTAAAGGCAGTTGAGCTAAACAGTGCCTCGGCAATAACTTCATCGTGATTGCCTGCATAATCAAAATCCATGGCAAAAGTAACGTCCAGTGAATCGATATCGAGATGATTTACCGCAAGCATATAAGGAGCAAGGTCGAGCACCAATCTATTCAAGACGTAGGCATCTTCAAATGCGGAGGGATTAACTACTCCAGAGCCGATACGGTCTGTCTCGAGAGTAACCCAGCGGTATCGGCCGGAGCTGCGGACTTCTTCGAGGCAGTACTGGTCATTTTCGCTGCGGTAAAAACAACCCATAGAACCAAATTGCCTTTGTATCCGCTCGAAGAAAGCCAGCACGGTATCCCGCTCGGTCGGCAGATCCAGCTCGGTATTAAGGTACATCTCCAGATAAAAATCATCACAGAGAGAGCTATAACTATTTGACATTTTTTCCAAGCTCCAAAAAGACAAACTAGGCAGGCGGCATTTTTACATAATTTGAAGGATTTAGCAAGAGATAAACCGTCATAATCCCCACAAATCCGGGTCTGGGAGCTGAATTTCTGTAACTATGGCCCCGATAGTAGAAAAAAGCGAAAAGACAAATGCCCGCCACAAACAACCAGCGACAAAATGGTCGGCGGCAACTGCATTAATATGAACCAGTAATGCGGAAACAGCCATATAAAAGACGCCGGTTACGGCACCACAAACCGCAGCGGCAACAATCCGTTTCCACAATTGGGCACCGCCACAGCCAAGGGTCACCGCCACACCACAAATCAACGATACAAGCACGACAAGCCACCAAATATCAGCCAAATTCGGCAGAGCCTTGGTACGCTCAAGATAGACAGAATCGGCGAGCCCGAACATCACGGCCGCTGCAGCAGCACACAAACCGACGTGCCAATACCGTGATTTTACCGACGCCCGCATCTGGGCTCGCTTACGCATCCGCCGCTGTATCGTCAGAGGCCAGTTATAGAACAAGCAGAACACTCCATGCTCAAGTAACGCACCCGTTTCACCAAACACCGGGACGACATGAACCGCACCTGTGGCCCAATGCGCAGCCATAAACCGCGCCAAGGCAGGATAACGGTAGGCCATTTGAATTGGAAAGGCCAGATAGCCTATAATTTTGAAAAAGCTGAGAAACACAGCGACGCTGTAGTCCTTGAAACTCCACTCTCTAAGAACCAGATAGAGCACATAAAGTCCTCTAATCAAAGAACCAGGAGAAATCGGCAGAATCTGGAAGAGCACCACAATCTTTGCTATGCTTACGGCCTGCTGAATTGCGGAGAGCCCTGGGTGCGTCTGTATATAAATCCACGCCACGGTCCCCCAAACTATCTCACTAACCGGTAAAGTACACAGATGCACTACCAGAGACCTTAGATATTTCTGTATGAAAGGCTCTTTGAGGTCTGATTGAATAATTTCGGCATCTTGATCGGTGAGCATATGGTTTTTCTTTCCTTCTACAAGCATCTCACGAAGCCACCGCTCTCGCAATTGGGCATTGAAGTACAGACGAACCGGCCGAACAACAATATAAGACAGGCGTTCGAGCGCATACTGCCAATCCGTCAAGAACCTGTGCAAGCCGGCAAAGGGGAGCAGGGAGAACGGCAAATGACACAAAAACCGCCAAGGCTGAGAGACAAGCTTCAGTGCGCGTTCGCCGCTGACGCGTCCCGCTCTGTGCCAGGCGATGACTTTCTCGGCAATTCTCGCCTGGAAGGCTCGCTGGAAGTATTCCCAGCTTGTCAACATCCCCTTGTAATGCATGCGCCAATCGGACCGGCCCCAAATCCGGCGAATGAATTTACCTAACAACGGTATCAGCCCAATTAGAAAGAATGATAATGTCAGGATTCTGCTGGCGCTTAATTTTTTCTCGCCCTGCTGGTCGATGAGATTACTCACCTTCCAGCCTGTCACCCTGCTATCCAGTATTGCTGACCACAGCCGGGGACTGCAGATAAGCCTAATATGATTGTGGGTAATATCCGGAACCGAATCGCGATAGATGTGTTCAGCGGCTTTCAACTCATTGAGCATTTGAGTCGCAGGGGTATGTTTAAATTCGCGCGGATGAGTCTGGACAAACTGCTCCAGTTTTGCGACATCGCCGCGGTCGAACTGCACAAGAGAACGCCGCAACAGTCCCTGCCAAATAAGTTTAAAATCACCCGGGCTCATCGGCAGAAACGGCAAAAGAGCAAGTCCTGCTCTAAAATCGATCGCCACTAAACCTGCAGACGGATTAGCATCGGCACTTTGACGCTTGAGGCAATTGGGCTGACTTTTGCAGGTTGACCACTCGTATTGTCTAGCAAGCTCTGGGGCACCTATCTGGTGGAGCAGTTTTACAAAATCTGCCATGAACTGGCGTTTTGCCCGATATTCGGGAGAACCGAGCATTTCGGCATCGACGCTTTTGCCCTTTCGCCAGCGATTTAACAAATCCATATGGTCATCGGCTTCCAGCCACCAGGAGCGGCCATCAATCCATTCACTCAACTCACCACAACTGGCCAGACTACTATCTACAAATGTTGCATAGATGTCTGTAACGAGCATCGGGTCACCGAATCGAATTTTTGCCGCGTATCGGATGAATTTCTGCCAAATCGCCCCAGCCCTTGCGGCTGCAGGATTAATCTGAAGCTGAAACGGTCCCTGAAAACCGACCCAATACAAGGCGTTACGAAACAAACGAGAAAAACTCGAAGGCGGGACAAGAATTTTCATCGCATAAGTTGCGCCTACCTTGAGAGCCTCTATCGGCCCATCCGGAGCTTCAATCTGCGAGATTTTTACCCGATAAACCTGGCCTGCAAATCCGCCACCTACGAACTTCTCAACAACCAGATGCACTCGCCCCCGGCTGGCTTTTTCGATGCCAGTGACATCAAAAAAAAGCTCAGTGCCCGGGTCATAAAGCTCAACCCGCATCGGCCGATGTAGCCCGGCACTGCGAAATCTCTCTTGGAGCTTCCTGCAAACCTCAACGGAATATTCTCTTTTCATCTTTTGCTCCCAAACTCAACTGGCACACCCAGAACCACACAGCCTAACGCAAACAGCCAAGACTATCGCTGCATAAACACCTGCCAATAAATCGTCGGCAAGGATGCCCCATCCTTCGGGCAGTGCTTCGAGCTTACGGATAGGCCACGGTTTGGAAATATCGAAAAACCTAAACAGAAAAAAACCGAGCAGCGTAATAACCCAGATTTGGCTGCTCGACAGTACGCCTGTAAGTAAGAACCGAACGGGTAAGAATGTGACGGCCTGGCCTGCGACTTCATCGACAACCACTTCCCGGGGGTCAATTTTACCGTAGAGAGCAATTATAGCGGGTGCGTATTTAACACAAATAATAGAACCAGCCAACACCAAAGCTGCCATTGCGACTGACGTTAATACAGCCGATGCGCCGAAGTAACACATCAGGACAAAGACAAGCACCGGCGGCAACGAGCCCCATGTCCCTGGAGCGATGGGCAGCAAGCCAAGACCAAAACACGATGTGAGAAACCTTTTCATTATTCAGCCGTTAACCAGACAAGTATAGAAGAAAAAAACAGGTCTTAATTTCCTAAACACTGATACTATATACTAAATATTGTTCAGTAACGACCATCTTGGTCAGATTTTTTGAGCATTTTTAAACAGAACCTGTCAGTCATACCTGCGATGTAATCGCACACCGTCCGCTGCAGGGGTTCTTTAGCAGTTCGACGTTGCTCACTGCCCTGAGCCTGTCGAAGGGCTGCTAACTGTTGGTAGTAAGGCGGCATCATCTGTGGTTTTTGGCAGAGCTTTTCGAAGAGCTGCTCAAGGGAGTTCTTAACTTCGTCTGCTGTTTGCACCAGCGAGGCATGCTGGTAAAAGTTCTGCAATAGAAAATTTTCCAGTTCAACGAGTTTGGCGTCGGTCGCCGGTGAAAACGCGATTAGTTTTTTATTGTGCCGATAAACATCGGAAACTGTTTTTATGTTTAAGCGAGGAAGATTTTTCTCACTTTCACTGATGCAGTCGCTAACGAGCTTATCGATAATTGCTTTGGCGGTTCTCGTAATCCGGACACGCTGGTCTGCAATTTGCCGGGCGTCTATCTCATTTTGTGCCTCTGCGAATATCTCTATACTTTCCACCTGGTCGGCAGCAATCAGACCTGCCCGCATACCATCTTCGAGGTCATGGCAGTTGTAGGCGATACGGTCGGCGATATCGGCCACCTGTCCCTCGAGCGAGCAGTTCTGCTCACTGAAAGTCTTATCCTGGGAGGTATCGTAGGGGCTTTGGTGCTTGGCCAGGCCCAGACGAGTTTCGTACATCAGATTCAAACCGACAAAATCCGGATAGGGATGCTCAAGCAAATCGACGATTCGCAGCCCTTGGTGGTTATGCTCAAATCCGCCAAACCCTGCCATCAGATTGTTGAGGATTTTCTCGCCAGCATGTCCGAATGGGGGCTGGCCCAAATCGTGTGCCAGACAGGTCGCCTCGGTAAGATTTTCATTAAGCCTTAGCATTTTAGCCGTGGTTCTGCCAATCTGCGCAACCTCAATACTGTGGGTAAGACGGTTACGGTAATTGTCATCCAGTCCTGGTGTGAAGACCTGGGTTTTGCCTTCGAGGCGGCGAAATGCTTCGCAGTGAACTACGCGGTCACGGTCACGTTCGAAATCCGAACGGTACGGATGCGGTTTTTCTCTAAATTTTCGGCCTTGGCTTAGACTTTCACTGACCGCGTAATCAGCAATTTTCTCAGGCATAATTTACAAACACGGAAGATTGTGTTTTTTACTTGTTTGTTTCAACTGCTCAAAAAGCTCTGTCAAACTTTGACTGATAACATCGGTGTCGCTACAGACGCTCATGAAATTGGTGTCTCCATCCCATCGAGGTACGACATGGATATGGAGATGGTCGGGCAGGCCTGCTCCGGCGCATCGGCCAAAATTCATGCCGACATTGAAGCCGTGCGGTTTTATTGTCAGAGACAAGGCCTTTTGGGATTCTCTTGTCAGTTTGGCCAATTCCAGCAGTTCCTGATCTGTCCCCTGGTGAAGTTCGGCGATGTGCCTGGCGGGTGCAACCAGTAAGTGGCCATTATTGTAAGGGAAGCGATTGAGAATGACGATGCCATGATTTGACCGCCATAGCACAAGATTCTTGTCATCATCCTGGGGGGTTTTCAGCCTGTCACAGATGAAGCAACCGCCGGAATTTTCACCTAAGCCCTGAATGTATCCGATTCGCCATGGCGCCCATAGATTCTTGTGTTCCAATCTGCAATTACCTCCACTTTTCATATTTTGCACATGAGCTGTTAGCTTTCCAGAAGCTGCATTGTAATATTTTGTTTGATGGTTATTCTGGGACTTGGTTCAAGAGGTATTAGGAACGAAGCTTCCATCTCCATTTGGTACTGCTGACCGTATTGCTCTGTTCGGCCGGTGTCTATATTAAACAGTTCCTCTCCCTGGCCCTGTAAACTCAGGACTTTGTAACCCCTGAGGAATCCGAACGTTCCGCTCATCTGGAAGGTGCCGGAATAAGGCATTGGCCAACCATTCGGAACTGACGCGGCAAGTGAGTACGAGCTGCGTATGACGGCAAGTTGGCCCTTTTTGGTCTGGTTAACTCCAGCGAGCGTATAGGCAACATCCCTTGCCTTGCGCATTACCATCGGCGTAGGAACAGAAAGTTTAGACTTCCAAGTCTGTCCCACCGAGACCCCTTCGGCCGCATTTCCTATACTGGAAACAGAATCCCACAAGAACCGCTGAGTAGCGATAAAATCACTTATCATATCGGGTTCTTTAATTCTTCCCTGCCCACCGCTTGATCGGAACGCCTTGTCTCCGGTTTCCATGATGAGCTTGTCTAATTGTGAATAGTCTTCTATTCTGCCTGTCGGCCCGACAGTGAATGTGAAAGTTTTGCCTGAAAGACTTTCTACGGCATCTTTTTGCGAAGTCCCGCGGGCCTTGTCCGAATCTCGCCTGACCTTGACTGATTCGCAGGTTGCATCGATGGTTGTAAGACCGTAAGGGTCTACTTCAACGGGCCTGTAGGCAACAACCATCTCCATCGACTCAAAATACTTTTCGACCCGGCCTCCGCCCGCTTTGGTCGCTGCTTCGGCTGGCTGTAACCGAAGTTCAATGTCTCTACTGGAGACAAACTTGTATCGCAGAGTCTGACCCTTTTGGAAATCTACAGTCAGCATTTTTTGCCCCTGAGGGGCATAGCACCCTGCAAGAAAACTCAAAGCAACAACACTCAGAACGGCCAATGTGGTTTTCACTCTTACTCCTTTCGACCAATTTTACCCGGCCATACCAGCATCAAAACGGATGTTTTGTTGCAGCCTGGAAAACCTCTGTACATCGGGTTCCGGTTCCAGGGGTTTTTAATCAAGTTTCTCGATGCTCTGAGAAAGAGTGGTACTCATTTTCAGAATAAGGGGTTCTTTGTTGTCTTTTATCTGGTCGGCTGGTTCAACAGCAACCCATTCTGAATGTAGTTTCTCAAGGTATCTTTCGACATTGCCCGCGGTCAAGTCTACGGTCATCCGGCCGGTGAAAGTTTCGGTGTTATCAAACATTTTTGAAAAATTGCTTTTTGCTGCTTTCTCGTCCTCAGTCTCCGGCGTTTGCGATGAGGGAATAGCATCCATCTCAACAACAGCAACTCGGCGACCGCGCGTGTCCTCGACTCCTTTCAATGTATAAACTCTTTCGTATGATTTTGCTCCCATCATACCAAAAGCCAAAGTCTTGACGCTGCTCCAACTATCGCCTGTGTGTAACTGATTTTTGTCAGGAGGCGGCAAAGGTAGAATTGAGTGGCGATCCCGGATCGCATTCGGGTCAAGCAGCTCCATCGCAACTGTTCTGTCAGCCCCGGCGCCGCCAGCCACAGCAGCTTGCGCCTCGCTTGCATCAATGACTTTCGAAACTCTGCCGGCAGGGGTAATTTCTATTGTATAGCTTTGCCCGACCAGCCTCGCCAAAGAACTGTTTTTATCTTTTTCCCTCGAACTGTCGAAGTCTACCGTGAAATTGTTTTTAACCTTGGTTGCATACTTTAATTCTTTGATGGTGATATTCGCAACAGCATTACCCTGGTCGACGCAGCTTTGTATCTGCTGGGTGAAGGTTATTTCTGTTCTATTGCCGGTGACGCTTCCGGTCATATTGGGGCCGTTCGGCGGCGCGTTTTCGATTACGATTCCTCTTTCCGCTTCGGTTACCAACCTATAAGTTGCTGAATCGTTCGGAGCAAAGTGCAACGCCACGGTGACAACTTCTCCGGCCGGCGGTTTAGCAGCTTCCACTGCAGGAGCAATAACAGCCTTTTCTTCTGCGGCTTTTGGCAGTTGCTTCTCTGGTTCGGCAGGTTTCTGGAGAGGCTGCGCACAACCTGCTGCCAAAAGCAATGAGCAAATTAAAACACCAGCTAATGACCTGAAAATTCTGTTTGACATCATCGTTTGGTCTCCTTGTAAATTTTGTTTTTGTTTTTGTGGCAAATTAAAGCCACAATTATACATTCAAACCGGCCGAAGGCAATTGTTTTTTTCTTTATCTGTGCTTAATTAACGGTTAAAATCAGGTTTTGGACTCATACTATGGTTGTTTTTGGAGAAAGAAAAGACATGAGAAGCGACACCGTTAAAAAAGGATTCCAACGGGCACCGCATAGGAGCTTGCTTCGTGCCTGCGGATTAAGCGATGAGGATCTAAACAAACCGTTTATCGGTATTGCCAACAGTTACTGTGATATAGTACCGGGCCACGTCCACCTTAATAAGGTCAGCCAGATCATCAAACAGGCTATCCGCAAGGCAGGCGGAATTGCTTTTGAATTTAATACGATAGCGGTTTGCGACGGCATTGCCATGGGGCATACGGGGATGAAATATTCCCTGGCATCGCGAGAAATCATCGCTGATTCGGTCGAAACCATGGTGCGGGCACACTGTTTTGACGGTCTAGTCTGCATTCCCAACTGCGACAAAATCATACCCGGAATGCTGATGGCAGCGGTGAGGCTGAATATCCCCACGATTTTCGTCTCCGGCGGACCTATGGCTGCCGGAAAAACAAAAGATGGAAAAACGGTGGACCTTATCAGCATATTTGAAGGCGTTGCCCAATTCAACACCGGCAAAATAGACGAAGCACAATTAAAAGAGCTGGAATGTACAGGCTGTCCGACCGTGGGAAGCTGCTCGGGGATGTTCACCGCCAACTCGATGAACTGTTTGTGCGAAGCGATTGGAATGGCGCTGCCTGGAAACGGAACAATTCTTGCAGTGGACCCGAAAAGAAAAAAGCTTTACAAGGCAGCAGGCAAGCAGATTCTGGTTCTGGTCGAAAAAGACATTAAGCCACTGGATATAATCAGCGAGAAATCGCTGGATAATGCGCTTGCTCTGGATATGGCGATGGGCGGCTCAACGAATACTGTTCTGCACACACTGGCGGTGGCCAATGAGGCGGGTATCAAATACGACCTTGAGCGGATAAATGCGATTAGTGCCAAATGTCCAAACATCTGCAAGGTGTCACCCTCCAGCAAGTTTCACGTGGAGGATGTGGATGCGGCCGGCGGGATAAGTGCGATACTGAAGGAAATCAGCAAGATTCCGAATCTTTTAGATACCGGTTGTCTGACGGTAACCGGCAAGAGTCTCGGCCAAAACATCGCTCGTGCCAAAATCAAAAACACCGAGGTTATCCATGCACTTGACAATGTGTACTCCAAAACCGGCGGGTTGGCTATTCTAAAAGGCAATCTTGCACCGAACGGCTGTGTGGTGAAGATGGCAGGTGTTGCACCTGCAATGCTCGGTCACAAGGGGCCTGCGGTTATTTTTGAGAGCCAGGAAGAATCTTGTGAGGGCATCCTCGCAGGTAAGGTCAAGAGCGGTGACGTTGTAGTTATTCGCTATGAGGGGCCTAAGGGCGGCCCCGGTATGCAGGAGATGCTGTCGCCGACCAGTTATATCATGGGAGCCGGACTGGGGGAATCTGTCGCGCTTATTACGGATGGCAGGTTCAGCGGCGGAACAAGAGGAGCCTGTATCGGTCATGTCAGTCCCGAGGCAGCTGTGGGTGGGCCAATCGGCTTATTGAAAAATGGCGACATAATAGAAATTGACATTCCAAACAACAAGATAAACGTAAAGCTTTCTGAGAGCGAATTGAACGAGCGCCGCAAAAGCTGGACACCTGCAAAACCAAAAATCACAAAGGGCTGTCTGGCAAAATACGCTGCTATGGCGACCTCCGCCGATACAGGTGCGGTTCTGAAATGGTAATGCTATACCACTTAGAAGTCAAAATTCAGAACAAGAGGCACCGAGAAATAAAATGATAGAGCTGTTTTGATTAAGGGAAAATCATGAGGGAAAAAAATATGGGACAATTTTCAAATCTATTTGGGGCATCCTCTACTATCGAAAAACAACTTGAAGAAGAATACGTGCCAATGTTTCAAACAATGATGGGTATGTCATCATCGCAGGCGAAAAACACTTTTCGCGATATGCTTAAACAGGCAAAAGAAGAGTCTCAAAAGGAAGGTATCTCAAATCTACCTCAGAATTTTGGTGATATCCTTTTAGAAAGAGAACCAACTGATGAGAAAACTAAATCTATGTTGGCAAAGAAAAGGGCCGAAGGGGTCAAAGATAAAGATATAAGATGGTGGTGGAATATGCATGATCTTGAAAGAAGAACGATGTTAAAAGTTGATGACTTGCACAGGTTGGCCTTGTTTGAAAAGCTTAGGGAAGAAGAGGGGCTCGATGAAGAACAGGCTGCAGGAAGAGTGAGAAAAAGTTTTCCTATATTTGGTGATCCGGATGACACTACTCACACCACTGGAGAGGATAGACCCCTGCCGTACGAACTGAAAGACAGAATAAACCGTTATGTTGAGGTGTGGTCGCAAACGACTCCAGAACAACTCAAAAGAAAAATTGAAAGGTCGTCAACTGTCAATTCTTTCATAAGGAGAGAAATTAAGAAAGGTAATATATAGGACAACGCAAAGCATAAGACGGTTCATTGACTTTTATAAAACAAACAGTGTTAATCTGTGTAAATCCGTGTCTCACAAAAACAAATCCACTTGGTATGTCAGCGGTCTGCATTTCGAATGCGTACAATGTGGCCGATGCTGCTCGGGGCCTACAGCAGGTTATGTCTGGGTTGCCAGGGGGGAAATCAAACTCATCTCAGATTTCCTGAAGGAAACGGTCGGACAGGTGCGGCAAAAGTACCTCAGGCGCATAGGTCTGCGCACGTCAATTGTTGAAGAACCCAACACCAGAGACTGCATATTTTTGAAGAAAATCAACGACCAAAAGATATGCATGATTTATCCTGTTCGGCCTAATCAATGCAGAATGTGGCCGTTTTGGTCCAACAATTTAGCCGGCGCTGATGCATGGAACAGGGCGGCTCAAAAATGCTGCGGCATCAATCGCGGCAAAGTTTACAGCTTAGAAGAAATTGAAAAAATCAGAAAAAGCAAAAAGTGGTGGAAAAACACGGGTCGACAGCAGCTGCTGAAAAGAACAGCTAAAATCTACGACTGGCTGGACTCGGAAATCCGCAAATCTGTTTCTTTGGCAGGGCAGTGTGACGCCTGCGGTAAATGCTGCGATTTTAAAAGTTTCGGACACCACCTATTTGTTACCACGCCTGAATTAATATATCTAGCCGCCGAGCTGGGTGATAAAAACGTAAGGCCGATGCCAACGGGCCGATGTCCCTATAACATAGAGGGCAAATGTGAAGTTTACAAACATCGTTTTGCCGGCTGCAGAATCTTCTGCTGCAAAGCAGACGCACATTTTCAAAGCAGATTGAGCGAATCCGCTGTGGCCAAGTTCAAATCAATCTGTTCGGAATTCCAAATCCCCTACCGCTACAGCGACCTGGCGACTGCGATTAACGGCTTTGTCGGCTAGTACTTGTCAATAGGGAGGGGAATTCTATCCTGTGGGTCACACAAATTGATATATTTCACGCCCTTTTGCAAAGTGCCGTACTCTTTGTAATAGCCGTAAAGTTTGGCAAGTTTTTCCTCATCTGAAGATTCCAGATGTCGCTGCCAGGTTCCGAACTCAGCTCCCCAAATAACTTCAGTATTGTCTTTGGTATACAGCACAATATGTGGAAGCCGGCTGTTTCGCCGGCCATTGAAATTGCTCACATCAATGCTGTCAATTTCATAAAGCAGAGGTTTTTGGGGCGTGACTAATTGGTCCATCTGGTCAAGCTTAGTCAATACGGTTACCGCTGCTGCAAGGTCATCTTGTCGGCACGGTTTACCTGGCGATGGTGTTTTTGCGATGACCGACAGGCCTTTTACATTTATTATTGGAAGGTTCGGCATCGGCAGGTAATCGAGCACGACCAGGGAGGCATCGACGTAAAATTTGTTCCGGCCTGATTCGACCAGCGCGAGGGGTTTGCGCCAGCGGCCATTGATGTGGATGCTGTCATGGGTGACCTGTACTTTTACCTGGTCCATCCAGGGAACCAGAGTTTCAATATTCCGCTGGATCACCATGGCAGCATTTTCATCGAGTTTTAAGTCTTTATCATATGCCTTTGCTGCGATGCAAATTTTTTCTTTGAGCGATTCATTAACCCAGGCAGGAGGATTTAACAGTTTTAGATGACCTGTTTTTTTTGACAATGGAATTGTATATTTTTCCAGGAATACAAAGCCTACGCCTACGGCAATAAGGATGCAGACTGCCGCGAACACTTTCAAAATACCAAACACGCTCGGGCCTTGAGCTGCTTTGAGATGATTTTTCCCTCTTGCGGCGCCGAGTCTGAATGTTATCCTCGCAGTGGTATCTTTTATTTTTTTTCTTTTGGCCACTGTTATCTTTGACTGGTAGTCGCCTGGTTGAAAGAAGCTTTTTTGTTGTTTTTACCCGCTAATGCCGCCTCTATGATTTTCACACACAAATCGCTCATTGAAATTCCTGCTTTTGCCGCCGCTTTCGGCAAAAGCGAATGGTCTGTAAAGCCCGGTATAGTATTGACCTCCAGGGCATGGGGAACGCCATCTTGGCCGAGGATAAAATCAACCCTTGCAAAATGCCGGCAGCCAAGCACACGGAAGCAGTCGAGCGCTGTTGCTTTGATTTTTTTCTCTAAAACAGGGTCTTCAATCGTATCAAAAAGAAACTCCGTTTGCTCATCGAGGTACTTTGCGTGATAGTCGTAAAAATCGGTTTTGGTCCGAATCTCGATAATCGGCAGCGGCTGGTCACAGAGGATACCAACCGTTACGTCGCGGCCCGGTACAAATTTTTCAATCATACAATCACCAAACTGGCTGAAAGTCTCTTGGGCAACGGGAATAACTTTGCGCCAGTCAGCTACGATGGTAACGCCAATGCTGCTTCCCTGCCTGAGTGGTTTTATTACGTATTTGTCCGCAAACTTGCGCAGGCTTTTTTCAAGCTGGCTAAGATCGGTACCGGAGTTAAACTCAATAACCTGAGGCGTTGGAATACCAGCCCTGGTAAAAGCCTTTTTGCTTGCCATTTTATCAAACGCCAATTTGCTTGCGGTCGGCCCACTACCAGTATAGAGAAGCGATTTATCCTCCAATATTTGCTGGAGCCGGCCATCCTCACCAAACTCGCCGTGCAGCGCCGGGAAAAACACATCAATGCTGCGGTCTTCCAATACATCCAATGCGTCCGGCTGAATATCAGCGGTTACTACGTTCACGCCGGCTTTTTCTAGTGCATGGGCAATACAACTGCCGCTTTGAATACTGATGTCGCGTTCCCGGCTAATGCCCCCCATCAAGACGGCGACTTTCAGCGAGTCTTTGGAAATGCCTGATTGACAATCTGCCGAAGATTTGATGGTCATTTCAATCCCAGACTTCTATTTCAAGTTCTAAATCAATGTCGAATTGCTCTTTGACTGCCTGCTTTATGACCTCTATCAATTCGGCGACATCCCTGCTTTTGCATCCTTTTTCTGCGATTATGAAATTCGCGTGTTTTTCACTGACGACAGCTCCACCGATTCGCCGGCCTTTGAGGCCGGCCCTATCTATAAAAGCCCCGGCCGAGACCCCTCTTGGATTTTTGAATATGCAGCCGGAATTTCTGGTATTCAACGGCTGGCTATTTTTCTTGTAAATCCAAATTTCCTTTACCGTTCGCATGATTTGCTCAGGGTCAGCGGTGTTGAGCTTGAGCTTTGCATTGAGGATAAACTTAGCAACGATATTCGTGCAGCGGTAATCGAACACCAGTTCTGGTTTGCTCTTCTCAAAGATATTGCCTTGATTGTCCATCAGTGTAACTGTTTCCACAACGGCACCTATGTCGCCGAAGTTGCCGCCAGAATTCATTTTTACCGCTCCCCCAATTGAACCTGGTATGCCGGTCAGCGCTTCAAGGCCTGAAAGTCCCTTCTGCACACAAGTCAAAACCAATCTGCTGAGTTCCGCGCCGGCCCAGGCAGTAATTTGGTCGCCGTCAAATTGTATCTCTGCAAACTGGTCCGTTTCGAGTCTTATCACCGCAGCGCGAAGTCCATCGTCGCCAATCAGCAGGTTGGAACCAAAGCCCATCACATAAACCGGGATGCTGTTTTCGGTACACCGCCGGATGACTTCTTTGAGCTGCTCTATTGTTTTGGGCTGAATGAAATAATCAGCCGGCCCGCCCAAGCCGTACCAGGTACGCTTGGACAACGGGTAATTGGTTTCAACAATTTGTTCTAAGCCAGTGAATATATTCATCTGCCACCTTCCAAATATCACCTGCACCCATAGTAACTACCAGGTCGCCGGCAGTTACATTTTTCTTTAGGTAGTCACAAATCGCCTCGAAGCCGTCGATAAAAATCGCCTCTTGTCCATTGCCTCGGATCCGCTCGACGAGTTTCTGAGCATTAACTTCCTTTTTAGCCTGCTGCGTGTCTCGGACAAAATAGATTTCCGGCACAATAGTTATATCGGCAAGCTTAAAACTTTCCGCGAAGTCATCAAGCAAAAATCTTGTTCTGCTGTACTGATGGGGCTGAAAAACGCACCAAATCCGCTTTGGCTGATATCTTTGGCTTATTGCCTGCAGTGACGCCCTGATTTCGGTGGGGTGATGGGCATAATCGTCAAGGATTGTTACTTGACTGACGCGGGCTTTTAGCATCAACCGCCGGTCGACACCGGCAAAACCGGGCAATAATTGAAGGACCTGCCGGGGGTCCATGCCGGCGTTGACGGCTGCAGCCACAACCGCCAAGGCGTTCAGCACATTGTGTCTGCCCGGCAGAGAAACGTTTGTTGCACCCAGCAGTTGCCCATCGTGATAGACGTCAAATGAATACAGACCGTCATTGGGCTGAAGATTTTGGGCGTAAAACAGACAGTTTTTATCAAGTCCAAAAGTTTCGCAGCGCAAATCGCCCGCCAGTTGCCTGATAACTTTTGCTACATTGGAATCCTGGCCATTAGCAATCAGTACGCCATCGGGTCTCACGCCGAGAGCAAACTGGCCAAAGGCCTCGACTATCTCATCCTCATTTTTGTAGTAATCCAGATGGTCCTGCTCAATGTTGAGTATGCAGGCGATCTTGGGTTTTAGGGCCAGAAAGCTCCGGTCGTATTCGCAGGCCTCAGCGACGAAACATCTGCCGTCACCTGTGCCGGAAGAGCCGCCAAGTTGGGGGATATCGGCTCCAATAACAAAATTCGGGTCAAAGCCCGCCTGCTTCAGGCAATAGACCAGCCAGCCGCTGGTTGTGCTTTTGCCGTGAGTGCCACTGACGGCTATGCCTTCATAAGAATTCATCAACGCTCCCAGCATTTGGGCATACTTGTAGACCTTGCAGCCTCTTTTGCGTGCCAGTTTCAATTCAGGATTATCCTCTTTAATGGCTGCCGAGATAACGACCGCATCGGTTTGTGAGCTGAGGTTGTCGGGCTTGTGGCCGATTTTTATATCGGCGCCTAGTTGGCAAAGTTTAGTTGCCACCGGACCCGGGGTCTGGTCTGAGCCGGTAACAATGGCCTTATTTTTTATCAGGATTTTGGCCAGCCCACTCATGCCGATACCGCCTGCGCCTATGAAGTGGAACCTTACCCCTGCTATGCTGGCGATTGCATTCACATTTGACACTTCGAAGAGATGAGCTGCTTTGATTTTACAACTCTCCATAGTTGGCTTAGGCCCTTGCAACCTGAGGCTTTTATATTGATATCGATTTTGCTATCACAAGTGCTTTAGTATATTTGGTCTAACCTCAGTATCTCGGCAGCAGTGTAGCACAGAAAAGGAGCAAAAAAAAGAAAAAAGCTCAAACCAAGACTATGGCCGTTGTTTTAGATGTGGCTATAAACAACAAAGGCCGGTGGTCGCATGTAACTTGTGTACTTATACAGGATTAAAACCTACCACTGTGCTTCAATGTATGGGCCGATTGGGCCTTTGGGTACAGCCCTGGGCCGGGATTTAAGAATGGCTTCGGCAATAGCAATATCACTATGTCGGGTAATCTTAATATTCGAAGGGTCTGTCTCAACGATTGCCACCTTATGCCCCAATGCCTCTACAAGCTGGGAATCGTCGCTGATCTTGTTTTTATCGAGGTTTTTCAGTTTGCTGTAAGCTTCTCTGAGCAGTGAGGTCTTGAAAACCTGAGGAGTCTGAGCTTCGTAAAGGTTGGTTCTGTCAACGGTTTTAATTATCAAGTTATTTTTTGCTTCTTTTACAGTTGCGACAATGGGACAAGCCAGTATGGCCGCGCCTGTTTTGGCGGCGGCGGCAAAGACCTCATCAATCCACTTTTCCGTTACACAGCATCGCACAGCATCGTGAACAGCTATGAGGTCAATGTTATCTTTGACGCGTTCTAACGCGCTGGTTACGGTGTCAAAACGTTCGGCGCCGCCGAAGCAGACCTCCACGTTGAAGAATTTCAGGTTAGGGCCCCATTTGACAGTTACAATCTCCTGGTCTTCCGGCGCAATAGCCAGCAATATTTGTTTTACGTCATCGCGGTTAGCGAAAAGTTCCATGCTGCGTATGAACACCGCCCTGCCGTCAATATCGACAAACGGTTTTTTTCTTTTACCACCGAACCGAGTGCTGGCCCCGGCGGCACAAATAATAACGGCAACATTTTGCGGCATTGAATTACCCCTTAACGTTAAAACTCGATGCCGCGTCTTGCGGCAAGGCCCTTGTCAAACGGGTGCTTGATTTTTTTCATTTCCGTCACCAAATCGGCCAGGGCTATTAATTCTTTGCTTGCATCAGAGCCTGTTAGAACAATCTCAACAGATGGATGTCTTTTATCAATAATTCTTTTGACTTCCTGCAATTTGGCCAGGCCTTTTGAGAGGCAAAATACAATCTCATCGAGAATAAGACAATCGTAAAGTCTTTTCTCCGCAGTCTGGGCCAATTTTGCAAGTGCCTGGCTAATTGCAGCTCTGGTCTGAGCAATAGCTTCACTGTCATCGAGGGATTTGGACATATCCCATGGCATATCAAGTGCTTCAATAGTAATTCCGGCAGTACAAGACCGCAGGATAGAGCGTTCGCCAATATCAAGAGCCGAGGGTTTAAGGAACTGATAAATCAAGACCCTGTTTCCGTGGCCGGCGGCACGCAGCGCCAGCCCAAGCGCAGCGGTAGTTTTGCCCTTGCCGTTACCGGTGTAAATCTGGACAAGCCCTTTTTCCAACATAGCAGTATATTAAGAAATCAAAGGGCAAATTTAAAACTAAAAATTACCAATTGCAAATCATGCGGAATTGTAATTAGAGGCAAAATAGCAAGACTCTGGCAGCCAACGGCAAGATGAACAACGACTGACCTATGCGGTTACGGCCTCGGTGCTCTGCTGGACATCAGAAACGCCGCCAGCCTGCTCGCCGGGTTTGAAAGGCAACGGTTCGGCAAACTGAACTGCAACACGGTGCAGAAATCTGCTTACGTTATCGACCCGACAGACCAGACCAACGCGAGTAAAGTCTGCCATGTCATAAGAGTCATCTGCGCCAAAATGGGGAACGCTGAAGCGAGCTGTTAAATATTGGCCTGGAGACGGATAGGCTTCGCTGGTGCGGCAGGTAAATGCGGCCCCACCGCTGGAAACATCAACCATCTGACCCTGACAAAGCGTTTCATCAAAATCCTCGGCGAACCAGACAGGCCAATGATAACGCAATCTTTGTTCTTTTCTTCGCTCGTTATTTCTGTCCATCATAAATGCCCCCGAAAACTTTTTACTTTCACTATGCGAATTCGGCAAATCCTTGAAGGTCACATCATTGCGGCTTCGAGATTTTGTTTACCGATACTTTCCTCGAGCGGGTCGAAGGGCAGGGGCTCGAAAAAATGGACTGCAACACGTCTCAGCCCATGATTTAAGCCGTCAATCTTACAAATGTAGCCCGAGCGTACGAAATTTGCCATGTCAAAGGAATCATCTTCGCCGAAACGCGGAACACAGAAACGAATGGTTATTTTTTGGCCCTGATACAAATGGCCCTCGTTGGCATTACAACTAAATGCCATCCCTCCGCTGGAGACATCCTGCATTTGTCCCAGCAGAAGTGTTTCATGAAAATTCTCAGCAAACCACACAGGCCATCTGAAATGCAATCTTTTTATCTTTCGCCTGTCGATAGTTGTGTCCATTTAAATCTCTCGAAAACTTTTTCCCGCTTTGTCTGGTAAATCGATTTATTTTGGGCCCGACTTTACGAAGAACTACCGAAAAAATCGTTGCTGACTGGCTTGATAAAGCAGACTGTGCCGTTTGGAGCTTTGAAATGACGTATAGTCTGATTAAGTTTTTCTTGAGCCGTTTGGCTCTTTTGCGGGCATGTTCCTATAACTGACTTCTCGAACAAGGCTGGAAAACAGCTGGCCTCGCTGCTGGTAATTATCAAACATATCGTAGCTTGCACAGGCAGGGCTTAGCAAAACAACATCGCCGCTAAGGGCAAGCTGGCTTGCCAAATCAACCGCTTTGGCAAGTGAATCGACAATCTCAATCCTTGTCCTATGCCCGGGGCACGCTGCAATTGCCTCTGCAATCTTTGGGGCGGTTTGGCCTATAAGGATGGCGGCCTTGGCCCTTTCGGCTATTTTTTCACCGAGCTGGTTGAAGGGAATATGTTTATCGTAGCCACCCGCGATGATAATCTCAGGCTGGTCAAAAGCTTCCAGAGCAACAATCGTACTATCGGGCGTGGTAGCCTTTGAATCGTTGTACCACCGCACGCCGTTAATTTCCGCAACCAGCTCCAATCGATGAGGCAGCGCCTTAAAGTCGGGCAGATGCCGTTTAATACGCTTGTCTTCAACGCCGAAATATCCGGCGATGGCAGCAGCAGCAGCCAGATTCAAAAGATTGGCCCGGCCAGGCAGTGGAAACACAGCCCGGATTTCTTCACTTACATCATCAGCTGAAAATTTAATGCAAACCCTCTTGCGGTCCGCGCTATATTTTTCAAACCATTCGGCGGCAATCTTGTCTTCGGCATTGAAGATGGAAACAGGGAGGCGGCCGCCTGCGGGTTTTTGAAACTTGAAGATATTCTCCTTGGCTGCACAGTAATCGTCAAAGGTGCCATAGCGGTCAAGGTGGTTCGGGGTGAGATTTGTCAATAAGGCGACGAGCGGCATTTTCGGAATTTGCGCCAGCTGCTCAATCTGAAAACTCGACAGCTCCAGCACAACCAAATCATCAGGGCTAATCTGTTCTATGGTCGTTAGTAAAGGCTCATTGCCGATATTGCCGCTGAGCCAGATTTTTTTGTATCGGAGGCTTTTTTGGCCAAGACCCGCTCTTAACAAATGAGCCGTGAGAGATGCTGTTGTGCTCTTGCCGTTGGCTCCCGTTATGCCGATTATCACCGCGGGACACATTTGCGCGAAAATACCTATTTGGGATGTGACGAGCCTATTATGGCGGCGGGCGAGTTTGATAAACTCACTATCAGGGTCAACGGCGGGATTGACCACGATAATATCAGCCTGCTCAAAATCAGCCGGCTCGTGCGAGCCGAGATGATATTGTATCTGAGTAAATTCTTCGAGCTGCCTGACGGAATCCCTTAGCTGGTCAATCGGTGCTGAATCGGTAACCGTAACTTTTGCACCGGCGCTGAAGGCGAATTTGACGACGTCAACTCCTCCGCCGAATCGTCCCAGGCCCATAACCAGGACCTTTTTGCCGGCGAAAAATCCCTTATTCATAATTTTAGCATTGTATGAACCATGTGTGGTATCTCGCATCTTGGCGGCACGAGGCGGTTGTACTATATCAATATCTGCATCGCATTGGCCAAGTCCAGTTTTGCATCGATGACCGCCTGTTCGATACATCTTTTCCAGTCATCGCCGAACTGTTCTTTGTATTTTGGTTTTTCGTAGGCATAAATTATCGAGCGCGACGCACTGATTAGCGCACCTGAACCGTCAGGTTTGCAAAACCGCACACAATCGGCGGCAGTAGCGCCCTGCGAGCCGTAACCCGGCACAAGGAACCACACCTTATCATACTCTTTGCGCAGGGCGGTTGTGGCCTCAGGACTGGTGCCGCCAATTACCATCCCAACATTGCTGTAGCCATTTTTACCTATCCGGTCAGGTTTATCGGCTATTTGACCTACGATTTGCGCCAGTTTTTCGTAAAGCATCTGGCCATTGGCATCGGTGAAATCCTGAATTGCCGCTGCCGAGGCGTTGCTTGAGCGCACCCATACAAAGACCCCTTTGCCCTGCTTATTAGCAGTATCTGCAAATGGCTCGATACCGTCGGCGCCTGCAAAGCCGTTAATGGTAATCGCATCGGGCACAAGCGTATCTTCCAGGCCGACCAGTTCAGGATTTTCCAGATGAGCAGCGGCGTAAAGTTCGGCGGTATGGCCTATGTCGCCGCGTTTTACATCGCCGATTACTTCCAAACCTAAATTGTCAGCCTCAGCAATCAATGAGTAATAACTCTCGATGCCCTCCCAAAAATATTTTTCAAAGAAAGCTATATTTATTTTCACGGCCGGCACCATCGGGGCGACAATCCGCATTACCTGCGTGCAAAAATCAAAGATTGCATCCACCGCGGCAGCCACATCGAACTCGTCGTTCATATCACGATGGCCCTTTATTGCCGCAGGCAATCGGCTGTAAACCGGGTCCAGCCCGATAATCAACGGAGTTCTTTTGCTCTTTACAGCATCACAGAGGCGGTCAGCAAAATGACTGGGCATATCTCAGTAAACCTTCCTTTCTCTTGTAGAAAACATACGAAATCTTTTTAAAATCCTTAATAGCAAGTATCTAAACCACTATAATCACACAGACCAGATTGAGCAAGATAGAAATCGAGCATAAAACATGGATTTGAAAAATTGTGAAAAAGCAAGGTCCAAAAAAATCTATTGGTATTGGCTTTTAGTCTTTTGCGCAACATTACTGGTCGTCTCTACTATGCTGTTGCTACACAAGCCCGCGGGTTTTTACCGGCAAGGTTTTGTTCACGATGGACAGGTAAGCCCATATCTGACACACGAATTGCTGCCGCAACTTTATAACGGGGCACAGCGCCAGGAGCCATTTGACCTTGTGGTAACGCAAGCAGGAATTAATGATATTATCGCCCGGTCTAATTGGCCGAAAAACTATGGCGGCATCGGGTTTTCGGCACCGGTGGTATTTTTCGTGCCTGAGGGCATTGTGCTAATGGGAACGGTGGTCGTAGGTAGTCCGGAACTTGTCGTTACTGTCGCAGGTGAACCGGCTCTCGACCAGCAAGGCCTGCTAAACCTGCGGGTTTCGCAAGTTAAGGCTGGAGCAATGGATATTACTTTTTTTGCCAGGGAGTTGGCCGAAAGGATTTATAGACAACAAATCGATGCAAAAAAGGCTAACAAAGAAACCATCAGGACAAAGATAGCCAGGTCGCTATTGAACGATGAGCCGTTTGAGCCTATTTTTAAGATTGAAGACAAAAAAGTTCGCGTGGAGAAAATAACGATTGGGCAAAAAAAGCTAATAATTCGCTTAATTCCAGCTCTTTGATTGAAATTTTTACGCAGATTTAAAAAAATGGTGATTTTGGGGGTGAATTTTGGGACGGATTTAACAGTTGCAGAGGCGGGGGGAAATTTTTTGTGTCTTGTCTCGAAATAGCGCCAATTGTCTCGAATTGCTCTGGAATTGCTCTCGAATTGTCTCGAAATGCTCTCGAAATAGCGCTGAATGGTACGCCAAATTGCTTGAATTGTGCTGAATTGAGGGGTTGGTTTTTGTTTTAAGCTCTTGTGCCATAATTGGTTAGAGTCAAAATCAATCAAAAATTCACACAGATTTTTCATAAATTTTTTTGTTTCACTCCACATCTTTTTTATTTCATACAACATTGGGACATAGAGTATCACCATAATGGGGCGGAGATGCGCATTCGGGTTGAAAAAGGTTCTTGATTCTCGATTCCCGATTCTCGTAACTCGATGTGAGAAAAGGAGTAAAAATTTTTGCAGGAATTTTATTTCGGTGCGAAGCACGATGCGCGGATGATTGACCCGCCTTCGCTCTTTGAGCTACGTCGCGGCAAGACGCCGGGACGGCGAGTTCGTGGTTGGTAGTTCATAGTTCGTAGAGAAGTTTGGCCACGAATTCTTTCGGCTAAGCTCAGGATAAATGGGGGGAATTTTTTAGACACGGATTAACACGGATTTACACGGGATTAACCCTGTCTTTTATTTTGGTTTGGCCGAAGGAAAAGGGGGTCTGTAAAAAATACGGGCGTTCCTATTATCCTAATTTTCAAGAAACTATTATCGTTTAAAATCCATATCAAAGTGCCTAACAGGGAAAAGATGAACACCTACAATAAGGATATAGAAGCCTTTTCCGAGCAGATTTCTCCCTACGGTAAACCAACAGTCTTTCGTATCGTTCTGACCAAAGATTTTACTGGCTTGTAGCAAACAGTTATCGTTATGTTTTAGCATTACTAGTCGGCCATATCCTCGCCACTCCAAATCGCTTATACCTTTTCGTAGGTAAGTGCGATTTCCCAATTTGAAATTGCATCGGGGAACGTATTTTCTTTGTCTCTCCCAATTCATTTCTACCGCAAAGGAGAAGGAGGTAATTTTGCTTGGATGTATGAGTATCAGAGAGCGTTCTGCGTCTTTGCAGTCGACCTCATCCAAAGATTCTTCTGTAAATTTTTCGCATACTGCTTGGTAATCATCCGCCGAAAGTTCCTTTACGAGCTGGGGTTTCTGATCCCCAATTAGCCAATCTTCTGAATGAGCTCGAAATGGTATTTGCTTTATAAGATGTATTCGCACGCGGTTTCCCTTGCGTAAAACCCAGTGTCCGCGGTTGTCTTTGCAGTCATCAAACTCAAGCTGACGCCAAGAATCATTCTGATTTGGACGAGTTGGCCTAATCCACTGCCCGTCATCGGTTATACCGGCAACACAGACACCGTCACTTAGTCGGCTTACAGCAAGGATAGTGATTTCGGTCATTTAGCTTTCCTCTCAAGATGTTCGACCTCGATATTAGGTAAATGTTTATTGAGGTACTCCGCGAGAAGCCTACGGTGACAACGTTCGGAATTTTGCTCTGAACAAAGTAAACAGACTGACTCACAATCCGACGTAGACTTTTGGAAGTGCTCAATGATCGCTTGGGAAAGCACCTCATCTCTAAATCTCTCAACGTAGTAGGCCCAAGCAGCATCATCTTTCTTTTTTTCCCCAAGACGCGTTTGATACTCCTTGAGAAGTTCCTCAGACGGCCCAAATTCAGGTATGTGTTCATATGCTATATCAAAGCATTCCTGTAAGAAGTATCGAAGGTCAGACCCTTTGGTAAATCCTGCCAGTTGTGAAGCGTTCTTTCGACGAACATCGATGAGTTTCTGCACTCCAGCTTTCTTCAATGTTTGAAAGAAGTCCTCTGCAGAGCGACCTTTGAAGCCAATTGTGAACAGCTTCATTGCTATTTCTCCGAGAACAAACCTAGTTGCACCGGTGGAATTCTGCTTTCAAAATGTTCCTGAGACTCAATACTTCCGTCGTGTCGAATATGCCACACTTCAATCCCCAGTTTTGCCAATTCGCGTGAAATAAGCAAACCTCGGTGGCATTTCACGGGATCCTCTTCGCTACAGAGAATACATAAAGTGTATTCCTCTGCACCTTTAAGTAAATTTTCCAATCCTTCTCGGAATCTATTTGTAGCTGCAAGTTCGGAATAATCATAGTTTCCAAAGTTGTCTTTAACATCGACATCTGCTGGACGCCCTCCAAGCTGGTCTCCCATAAAAACGTACTTGATATTTGCATTCTTTAATGCAAGTTGCATTGCTTCACGGTTTGTCTGTGGGACATGCTGGCTATATGGAATACTTCGTACATCCGCCAAGACCTCAATGTTGTTTTTCTTAAGCCAAGATATTATCTCTTCCATTTGCTTATTACTGTGGCCAACTGTGAAAATTGGGTGTCGCTTGGACATCTCGGTCTTTTCGCATTCTTTCAGCGGATAGATATTGGGTGGCCAGGTATGTGGTATAGCTTGGTTGAGTTTTCCCTCGGCCAACAAATAAGGCCCACCACCAGTTTTTGTCATTGTGCCATAATTCCTATTTTCTTCTGTTTCACAATTTTACTCACCTTTGAGAATTTTTCAAGAAATAATTCAAAGGTTTGTCTGTAAAATCGCGCAGGATAAGAGAAGTGGAGAGTCAAAAAAGAGGCAAATTAGGTGTTGAAAGCAAAGCGTTTTGGGGTAGAATAAAGCAGAAATGGGGAAAAATAAAAAGAAACAAAAAGCAGCGAAGGAAAATAAAGCAAAGCTCAGCAGGTCTTATGAGAAATTTGAACGCACGGTTAAACGGAGCCTAAACTTGATGTCGCTCCAGCTAAGCGTTCAGAAAGCATTCCCTACGGTTGGCGGAGATAAAGTTGATCCCGCAGACTTACCCGACTTCGCCGAAATCGGCTACGCAGGTTAAAGTAGACCCCCAACTACGGCAATCGAGAGCAGGCTGGATTGCCGCTCCCCGCCTGCGCAGGAATGACAACAACCCCCTGACGACAAGGCATAAAAGAAACCCCCTAACCGCAAGGGGTTAGCAATTTCAAGTAACCCCCAATCCCAGAAGACGGGATTGGGGGCTAAACATCAAGCGGACCTCACGCAGAATAAACCCAGGGTGAAACCCTGGGCTAAATACAACCGGCTGCAGGGGCAGCGGTTTTGGTGGGAGTGGCGCTGGTTTTTGGCTGTTAAATGGTGGTTTTCCGCCTGAGGGGTATAAATTGGGGCCAAAATTGGGTAAAAATTGTATGAATTTGGCGAAAAAATTATTGCCAGCAGGACATTAGACGATTATCATAGGTGGTTTGGTTATAAAGATTAATGGCTACCAAAGCTGAATTAAGGGCATGAGAAAATGGTTTTGACAGGATTGGCTAACCGTGGGAAGTAAACGGACAACTTACCTGCGCAGCTGCGCATTTGCGCAAATGGTGGCTTGGAAATCGGTGTTTCTGCTTGAGTGTAGGCGTACGGACAGAGGTTGTTACAGCCGGAGGTGGCCGATGTAGTGTGAAGGTGGGCTACAACCTGGGTTTGTTTTCGAAGTGCTGCTGAAGTGGAAACTATTTGGGTTTCCACTTTTTTTTGGTTTGTTTAAGTTTAGGAACGGACACAACGATGAATCAGGAATTATTGAGAATAGTCGACAATATCGCTCGCGACAAGAACATCGACAGGGAGTCGATATTCGCCGATTTAGAAGAATCAATAGTCTCGGCAGCCAGAAAGCATTTCGGCGACGCGGAGAGCAAAATAGTGGTACACATCGACCGCGCTACCGGAGAAATCGGCGCTTTTAAGAACGATGTCCCAATCGACATGAAGCATCTCGGCCGGATACCCGCTCAGACAGCCAAGCAGGTAATGATCCAGAAAATAAAGGCTGACGAGAGGGACAGCATCTATGCAGAGTTCGTTCAGCGAAAAGGGACGATTGTCAGCGGCGCAGTGGTGCGATACGAAGGCGCAACACTCATTGTCAGTCTGAACCATCGCACTGAAGGCTTTATGCCAAAAGCTGAACAGATAATGGGACAGACACACCGGCCCGGAGAAAGAATTCGATGCCTGATACTCGATGTGAAAGAGGCTGGCGGCCAAGTCAAGATCATTCTGTCCCGGACACACCCGGACCTTATCCGGCGATTGTTCGAGTTAGAGGTGCCGGAAATTGCAGAAAATATCATTGAAATAAGAGCGATGGCGCGTGAAGCGGGTTATCGAACCAAGGTTGCCGTTGTTTCTACCGACGACAAGGTTGACCCTGTCGGAGCGTGTGTGGGAGTACGCGGCAGCAGGATAAAGAACATAGTTGATGAGCTTGGCGGCGAAAAGATAGACATCATCCGGTGGAATGAGTCGTCACAGGTTCTAATCACAAATTCCCTAATGCCGGCAAAGGTCAGTGAAATTGCCCTGTGCTTTGAACTGGGAAAGGCGACAGTCGTTGTGGATGATGACCAACTCAGCCTGGCGATAGGCAAACATGGTCAGAATGTCCGGCTGGCAGCAAGACTGACCGGCTGGGACATCGATATACTAACCCCGGAGGAATACAATCAGGGCATCGAGCAATTAACAAATTGCGTCAAGAGCATAGAGAATATTGATGATACGGTAGTTGACAAACTTATAGCACTGGGTGTGATATCAGTTTTGGATTTTAATGACGTGGGCAGCGAACCGCTGATTAAAGAACTGAATATCGACGCCGGCACTGCTGAAAAACTAGTTGCGGCAGCGGCCGAAGACGTGAAACGCCTGGCGGCCGAGTCAAAGCAAAAGCAAGCCGAAAATATGATGCAACAGGAAATAAAAGCGGCGGAGGCAACGGCCGAAGACGTGAAACGGCTGGCGGCCGAGTCAAAGCAAAAGCAAGCCGAAAACATGATACAACAGGAAATAAAAGCGGCGGAGGCAGCGGCCGAAGACGTGAAACGGCTGGCGGCCGAGTCAAAGCAAAAGCAAGCCGAAAACATGATGCAACAGGAAATAAAAGCGGCGGAGGCAACGGATAAAGGACAATAACCGTACCGGCGCACGATAATATAGACAATACAAATAAGATTGGAGTTATTTTTTGGGGACTACGAGAGTTTACATTTTAGCACAGGAGCTTGGTGTAACAAGCACTGCAATTATAAAGAAGTGTCAGGCTGAAGGACTGGACGTTAAAAATCACATGTCGACAATTTCAGTCGGTCTGGCAGCGACTATCCAAGAATGGTTCAGCGAGGGAGACAACGTCACAACGGTTGAGACAGCCAACAAAGTGGATTTGAAGAAGGTCCGCGTCAAGAAGAAGCAAAAGCGGCCGGCAGAGGAAGCGAAGGCAGAAAAAGCAAAGCAGCCAGAGGCAATAACAGCTGCGCCTGCTTCGCCTGTTGCCGAAGAACCAAAGGAAGAGCAGAAAGTCCAAGAGCTCAAAGAGGAAAAACCGGCGCCAATAATGCCTGCCGGGCCAATGTTAGAAAAGCCCGAGCCTGCAAAACTGAGCGGACCAACAATTGTTCGAGTTGAAGCACCGGAGAGGCCTCGGTATCCGAGACCAAGACCCAGGCCCAGGTACGATGCGCCTATTACCGAACCATTAATCCCCGACAGGCTGGGCAAGAAAGAAGCGATTCTCCCGGTAAAGGATAAAAAGCAGAAACCCCCGCTAAAGAAAGAGATACCCCGCGGGCGCAGGCTTGAAGGGAAAGAGGAGGATGTTCCAAAAAAGCTGCGGTTCACCAGTCAGCGGCGGCAAAGAGACATCGAAGAGAGACGAGCGCGACTCGATGCTGCTGGCGGCGAAGGCCTCAGATTGAGACCTCTACGGAAAATCGCGACTAAAGCTCATGCTATGGTTACTGTCCCAATCAGACCGACAAAGGCTACAATAAGTGAACCGATTACCGTAAAGAGTTTATCCGCAGCTTTGGCGGTCAAAACAGCGGATATAATCGGCAAATTGATGCAACAAGGCATACTGGCTACGGCCAATCAAATCATAAGCTCTGATGTTGCGGAACTGATTGCGGTGGAATTGGGTACAGAGCTTGTCGTGGAACGAAAAAGTACGCTGGAAGAGCAGATACGGGCTGAATTCGACCAGCGTCAGAGAAACGAACTTAAGAAGCGGCCGGTAGTAGCTACAATGCTTGGCCACGTTGACCACGGCAAAACCAGTTTGCTGGATAAGATACGTTCGACCCATGTCACAGCCAGCGAGGCAGGCGGTATTACACAGCATATCGGTGCATACCAGGTCAGCTGGGACGAAAGGAAAGTAACCTTCCTTGATACTCCGGGACACGAAGCCTTTACGGCGATGCGTGCCAGAGGCGCCAATATGACCGATGTGGTGGTGCTGGTAGTTGCCGCTAATGACGGCGTAATGCCTCAGACCATCGAGGCGATTCACCACGCTAAAGCGGCGAACGTGCCGGTTATTGTGGCGTTGAACAAAATAGATCTGCCAGGCTGCGATACAAATCGTATTTACTCGCAGTTATCTGAGCACGATTTGACGCCGGTCGAATGGGGCGGCAAGACAGACATCGTGAAGACCAGTGCCGTTACCGGCGAGGGCATTCATGACCTGCTTGAACACCTCGACTACGCGGCCGGATTGCTTGAACTCAAAGCCGACGACACAATTCCAGCAACAGGATGGGTTGTCGAGGCCAAGATGTCAGCCACACGAGGAGCAGTGGCAACACTATTAATCAAAGAAGGCCGGCTAAACAGAGGCGACGCAGTATTGGCCGGCTGCGCCTATGGCAGAGTAAAGGCCATGAAGAACAGCTACGGAAAAAACATAAAGACCGCTACCAGCACTATGCCGGTGGAAATAACCGGACTTGGCGGCGTCCCCATGGCCGGCGATCGATTTTACTGTCTGGATGATATCAACAAAGCCAAGGCTGCCACTGACGAAAACCGGACACTGTCCAGAGAAAGAACGCTGGTGAAACGAACGCAGGTAACACTGGATAATCTATTCAGTCAAATAGAGGCCGGCAATGTCAAGGAATTAAACATTATAATTCGCGCCGACGTGCAGGGTTCGGTCGACGTCTTGACAAAATACCTGTCCGAGCTCAGCACCAGCGAAGTGAAAATCAAAATATTGCACGCAGCGCCGGGCGGAATAACAGAAGGTGACGTTGTGCTTGCTGAAGCATCCAACGCAATTATTATCGGCTTCAATGTTGTCTGCGAGGACCGCGTAGCCAAGATCGCAGAAACCAAAGGGGTCGATATAAGATTCTACACCGTGATCTATCGGATTACCGAAGATTTGCAGAAGTCTATGGTTGGTCTGCTTGAGCCGGAAGAGCAGGAGAAATCTCTCGGAAGGGCTGCAGTAAGAAATATCTTCAAGGTTTCAAAGGTTGGTACTGTGGCCGGCTGCTATGTCAATGAAGGTCTTGTGAAAAAGAATGCAAGGATGCGTTTGATACGCAACAATATCGTGATTAAAGACAACTTGAGCATAGAGTCCCTAAGACATTTCAAAGATGATGCTCGCGAAGTCAAGGCAGGTCTCGAGTGCGGCATCAAGATAGCAAACTTTGATGATGTTAAGGTCGACGACGTTCTTGACTTCTACGAAATTGTCAAAGTAGCCAGAACTCTTTAAGCGTACCTCATAAATTGTGAGATGCCCAGGTTCCAGAACAACCAGCAAGATGGCGACTTTCAAGTGTACTTTTAACGAGCCAGCACCTTTATGCCCACGAGAAGACAGGAAAAAATGGCCCGCGCGGTAAAAGAGGTAGTTTGCGATGCCGTTGCCAACCGGCTGAGCGACCCGCGTATAGAGGGATTTATAAGCGTCACGAAGGTTGATATGACCCCTGATTTGCGCAATGCCGACGTGTATCTTAGCATTTTCGGCAGCAACGACACCGCACAAAACAAGACTTTTGCAGCTATAACGCACGCAAAGAACCGGATACAAGCATTGCTGGCCGGCAGACTGCAAAGCAGATTTTGCCCTGTTCTGCGTTTTTTCAAAGATGAAGATTTTAAAAAGACACTGGAAACCATGAAGTTAATAGACCAGGCCGTCAAAGAGCTAAAAAAGAAAGATTCGGTTGACCAACAGAAAGATTGATTGTAAATTGATTTATCACGGTTCGAATCAACTGTGGCGTCAAGCCACCCGATGCGACAGCGATTTTTATGAAAGATAGCAAAGAATATTCCAGAAAAACAAATGACCTGTATCGCCGGCTAAGGCGCGAGTACCCGAAGCCGGAAAAGGTTGTGTATGATGAGCCGGTGGAGGCGCTTGTTTACGCCATCATCAGCGAAAGTATAAGCGAGGCAGAGGCCCAATCTGCAATCAAAAAGATTGATGACAGTTTTGTCGACATTAACGATTTGCGTGTTTCGCGAGCGGAAGAGATTGCCGAAAAGCTGGAGCTAGAGACGCCGGTTATAAGAGATGCAGCTTTGGCACTTACCAAGGCCCTAGGCGCGATATTCAACAAATATAACATTGTCAGTCTAAAGACGTTGAAAAAACTCGGCAAACGCGCAGCCAGACAGATTATTGAGAAGATAGAGGGCACCAACTTTTTCGTGGTAAATTATTGTATGCTTACGTCACTGCAGGGCCATGCAATACCACTTACCAAAAAGATGATAGAATATTTAAAAACGAATAAAATGGTCCACCCTGAGGCTGATGAGCAGGATATAGAAGGGTTTTTAGCCAGACAGGTTTCGGCTGAAAACGCATACGAGTTTTACGTCCTTTTACGACGGGAGAGCGAATTACATAAGGCTGAGGCAAAAGCCAAGGGGAAAAATACTCACAAGGCAAAAAAATAAGAGGAAAGGAATGATTACTTAAAATGTCAGAAGAAGTACTAAAACTAGGTATTCCCGCCGGCAGTCTGCAGAAGGCAACGATTGAGCTTTTCAATAAAGCCGGGTTCCACATTATTGATTCTGAAAGAAGTTATTCGCCCCGTATAGATGATGAGCAAATCAAGTTGATTATGCTGCGTGCGCAGGAGATGAGCAAATACGTTGCCGACGGTGTTCTCGACGCCGGCATTACCGGCTACGATTGGATAATGGAAAACGGCTCGGATGTGGTAGATGTCTGCGAACTGGCCTACAGCAAAAGCTCGAAGCTGCCAACCAGGTGGGTACTAGCTGTGCCTAATGAATCACCGGTAACAAAGCCGGCGGACCTAAAGGGAGGGATAATTGCAACCGAGCTAGTTAATGTCACAAAGAAATATTTCGAAGATAAAAACATTGACGTGAAGGTTGAATTCAGCTGGGGTGCTACTGAGATAAAGGCCCGGCTGGTAGATGCGATAGTGGAACTAACCGAGACCGGCTCAACACTAGAGGCAAACAATCTGCGAGTGGTAGATACGATGATAACCTCTACAACAAGGTTCATAGCAAACAAGCGGGCATGGCAGGACAAACTCAAACGTCAAAAGATAGAAAACATTACCATTTTGCTTAATGCCGCAATCGATGCACGCAGCAAAGTTGGTTTGAAAATGAACATTAAAAGGAGCGATTTGGACGCGATATTAAAACTTCTGCCTGCTGAAAAGAGCCCGACTATTTCAAGCCTGGCTGACGCGAATTATGTGGCAGTGGAGGTAATTATCGACGACAAAGTCGAACGCTCACTTGTTCCGGCTCTAAAGCGGGCAGGAGCATCGGGGATTATCACTTATCCCCTCAATAAGGTCATTCACTAAGCCCGGGTTTCCCATATAAAAGTATCGCATTTAATATGGATTTAATAGTATAGAGCTTATGGATGCTGTTCAAACCAGTTTTGATTGTTTTTATTTGGAGAACCCAATGGGTGAAAGCAGAAAGGATGCTCTTTCAGATTATTGTAATTCGAGGGAGATTTTGATATTATTGCAGCATTGAAAGGCTCCGGTTTCATGGTTTATGTCGAATAAAATAGCATCAACTCAAGAAAAGGGAGAATCTTATGAAACGAATCCTGTTTTCGGTAGTGTGCATTTCTCTTGCAACCGCCGGCTTTGCCAAGGCGGATGTATCAGACAAGAACGCTCAACTGATTCAGGCCGCAAAAGATGGCGATCCGCCTGAATCCAATCTGCCGACTCTTGCCCACCCTGCGCAGAGCCGATATGAAATCGGAACTATTCAAACTGCCGGCAACCGAATCATCCTCTCAAATCAGATATTGGCCAAGGTTCGCAGCAAGGTCGGCCAGTTGTTTGATGCTGCCGCAGCAGCAGAAGATGCCAAACGAATAGCCGAAATCACAGGCGTGGAATATATTTATTACAATACCACTGTTGTTGACGGCAAAGTGCAGCTGGTTTTTGTAGTGAAAGAGAAAACCGATATTCCGCTTTTGATTCAAGCCGCACAGGATGGCAACCTTCCGGCCGTGCAAACACTTCTGGAAGAGGGCGCTGATGTCAATGCGAAGGACACCTATGGCTTCACGGCCCTGATGACAGCGGCGCAGAAGGGCCATACGGAAATTGTCAAGCTCCTGCTGGAAAAGGGTGCTGATGTCAATGCGAGAAATACCAGCGGAACCGCCCTGTGTGCAGCGTTGAGGGGCGGTCATACGGACATCGTCAAGCTTCTTTTGGAAAAAGGGGCTGATGTCAATGCGGAAATGATCGACGGCGGCACAACCGCCCTGATGATGGCATCGCGGAACGGCAATACGGAGGTCGTCAAGCTCCTTCTGAAAAAGGGTGCTGATGTCAATGCTAAGAGGACCTACGACGGCGAAACTGCCCTGTGGGCAGCGTCGTGGGGCGGTCATACGGACATCGTAAAGCTCCTTCTGAAAAAGGGTGCTGATGTCAATGCTAAGAGGACCTACGACGGCGAAACCGCCCTGTGGGCAGCGTCGTGGGGCGGTCATACGGAAATCGTCAAGCTCCTGCTGGAGAAGGGCGCTGATGTCAATGCGAAGGCCAACACCAACAACGGCACAACCGCCCTGTGTGCAGCGGTGAGAATGGCGGCAATACGGAGATCGTCAAGCTCCTGCTGGAAAAGGGCGCTGATGTTAATGTGAAGAGTACCGAACTCAGCGAAACCGCCCTGTGGGCAGCGTTGTGGTGGAACGGCCGTGCGGAGGTTGTCAAGCTCCTGCTGGAGAAGGGGGTGGGTGTAAATGTGAAGGCCAAAGACGGCACAACCACCCTGTGGGTGGCGTCGTTAGAAGGCAATACGGAGGTCGTCAAGCTCTTGCTGGAAAAGGGGGCGGATGTCAATGCGAAGATGATCAACGACGGCACAACCGCCCTGATGTTGGCGGCGTATAACGGCCATGCGGAGGTTGTCAAGCTCCTGCTGGAAAAGGGGGCGGATGTCAATGTGAAGACCAACACCGGCGTAACCGCCCTGTTGGTAGCGCCGAGGGGCGGTCATACGGAGGTCGTCAACCTCCTGCTGGAGAAGGGAGCTGATGTCAATGCGAAGGACACCACCTATGGCTTCACGGCCCTGATGGTGGCGGTGCAGTGCGGCAATACGGAAATCGTCAAGCTCCTGCTGGAAAAGGGAGCTGATGTCAATGTGAAGAGTACCGAACTCGGCGAAACCGCCCTGATGGTGGCGTCGTGGGTCGGTCATACGGACATCGTCAAGCTCCTTTTTTGGAAAAAGGTGCTGATGTCAATGCTAAGAGGGCCTACGACAGCGAAACGGCGTTAGGGATTGCGAAGCAGATGGGTTGCACAGAGATCGTGCAATTGCTTGAAAAAGCCGGCGCAAAGGAATAGCAGAAAAAGCCGAAAAGCGTGTTTTTGGGTTAAAAACGGGCATTGAGAGGTTTACTCCATGGCAAAGTCAGCGTGCAAAATCTGGGGACACCATGATTTATGTTGCGTAGCTAGTCGGTTTAATCCGCCGCAGTTTACCCGCCGTAGGCGGGGCAGATTAATATGCGAAATGTCGACTGAGCATTAAAGAATATACGCTGAATATCGCCGATAACCCCTTTACTTACAACTTCAAGCCCCATTCAGTAACAATAATGGAATTCCAAAAGAAACAATAACAGCTAAGAGAGGTTTGTATGAACCTACTTGGCTCGGGCGATGTATGAACCATCGTCGGTGCTGATTTTTACGATTTCGCCAACGGTGATAAACGGCGGCACTCTGACCTTCAGGCCTGTCTCCAGAACAGCATCTTTCATTTGGTTCGTCGCGGTAGCACCTCTAGGCACCGGAGTCGTTTCAGTAACTGCCAGTTCAACAGCCTTGGGCAGTTCAATCGTTACAACATTGTCCTTGTTCAACAGGGCGGTCAGCATGGTGTTCGGCCTGAAGTATTTTATCAGTTCACCGATAATATTGTCGGATACGGTCATCTGGTCGTAGGTTTTACTGTCCATCAGGACATGGCCGGTATTGTCAGAATAAAGGTATTCCATCTCGCGGCGGTCAAGAAATGCCTGCTCAAGTTCCTCGGTGGAGCGCAGACGTTTTTCAATAGTTATACCATCGGCAATACACTTTAGTTTTGCCTGCACAAATGCCCGCAAGTTACCAGGCGTAACATGTTTTGCCTGGGTACATATATAGAGCTTGCCATCCATAATCGCGGCCATACCCGGCCGCAAATCATTTGCCTTCACTCAAATCTCCTTTGCAAAATATATTACCAGCACCAGAAGATTGGATGATACTTGAATAGTCACTAGTCCGTCAAGTAGCAGGCCCAAAAAAACGGCAGAATATCCGAGGAAATCGTACGATCTGCTGAAGGTGAAACGACAGCAGGAGAGTTGCCAACACTATTTACTCACAGGTTGGGTAAAATCCCTGAATTCGAAAAAGAATCCATCGGGCCTGCTAACTCCATAAAAAGCAGACAAACCAAAATACTTGCGAACAGCATCAAACTGCGGCAAAAGACTAAAGTTGGCAAGGTCGCCGCCGGCCTGCGAAAGCACCAAACCCGGAGTGGGGTTCACCGGCATATTCAAAGCTTTGTCTTCGCCGGCTTCTTTCATCATCCACCAAAACATCTCGCTTGAAGCCGCATCATCCTGCAAACAGGCCAGCCCAACAACCGACGGGATGGCTGTTTCGGCGGCAGCGAACCACTTCGTAGAGACCACAGATGCTGTACCGCCAACGCTAAGGGTGCGAATGGCGCGCTCAACGGTTGATTCAACTCCAAATATCAGATGGGTGTCAGTGACAGTAAATGCCAGTTTAGGCATCTCTCGCGGCCCCATGTCAGCAGGCCCCTGCATCGGTGTCACACCAACACGCATAAATGGCAGAGCACGTGGACTGATGAGATAAATCGTATAGCCCAAAAGCTCGCGCTTAGCCTCAGGATTAGTCGGAGCCACCAATTTGCTATGCAGAAGTGACAGGGACTTCTCAAGGGCGCTACGGTCGTTTACCGCCAAAGCGACAAGTGAATCTGTTGGCGGCAGTGCACCGGTATTGGAAAATGGCTTATTGACGCTTTGGGCGATTACAATCTGTGAGCCCAAGTGATCAATAATGCCGGTTTTCAGGTCCACTGCCGGTTCGCCCTGCGGGCCAGGCGGCAAAAGCGGTTTCTGCATTTCGGCAGCGACCATGGGATTTAAACTGCACAGTATGCTGTAAAGTTCATCATAGACTTTTTTAATATTCAGATTTAATAACGACACCGAATAGGCCGAGGCGGGAACAAATCGCGGCGCCTTAAGAACAGCAGACTCCACATTTAGTATCTTAAAGATACCCCTTTTGGGACCGTTAACCTTCAGGAATGCTTTACCGCAAGAGAAACCGCCGGGTTCCCTGGCGACACCAACAGAACAACCCGCCGCAACAGCATTATCGAGGCCCAGGTTGGTCATCATTATTTGTATGCTGCCAGCAGTGTCTCGTGCAATTATCGCCCCAACAAATTGTTTTATGTTAAGATAAAAATCAATATCGTGATTAGGCCCCAAAGCCCCAAAGGTAGCCGTATAGTCGCTGTCATCGGCCAGCGCAGGGCTGCTGGCGCCTTTGAGATGTGCGATGACAAATTTTAGAAGCTCAATATCTTCAGAACCTATCAGGCAATCATCGATAAAACAGTAGCTGAGCTTTGAAGAAAAACCATAACCGAGTCTTGAGGAACCCTGGGCGATTATTGTTTTAATGCTGATGCCGCGGTAATCTTCGGTTTTCTGGTGAGAGCCGTTCTCGACAGCTTTTTTGGCCGCTTTATCCACTGCTTCTTTGATTTTAACAGTGTTTTCACCCCACTGGGTTATGAACAAAGCTGTCGCCTCATTGGCGTCCACCGCTTGCTTATTAAGGACCAAAGCAAAAGCCACCTTACCTTGAGGCAGTACATTTGCGTCGACAACTGCCTTGGCGATCTCATTATCCATCTTCTGGATTTTTGCATTCCATTTCGTTTTGGCATCCTCGACAAAGGCCGCCATCACAGGGTCTTTGTAGAGTTTATAGAAGCTGGTCTTTTCAAATTGTGTTTTGAGCTGGCTGAAATTGTCAACGTTCACCAGCAAAACAGTCTCGGGCGGGACGAGTCTGGCTATCTTGGGCAGCGATTCAGCCTGAGCGCGGGACAACATACCTGCAGAAACTGCGACTATAGCAGCAAGTGTTATTTTGACGGTATGTTTCATTTCGGGCCTTTGGACAGAAGTTTCTAAAACGTTACTTTTTCTCAGCATCATCCCTGGGCAATTTGGCCTCGGCTTTATTGCGTTTGTGATCCGGCTGAAGATACCTGAACCCGGTGTTTGGGTTATCCTTGTCATAGACAAAGGCATCGCGGTTTTCAATAAAGTGTTTCACATAATCAACCGGAATAGCAAAGCCGAGTCCGCCAAAGAAAATATATCCCATATTTGTGACACCAATTACCTCCCCTGCCAGATTAAACAGCGGCCCGCCGGAGTTGCCCGGGTTAATAGCAGCATTGGTTTGGATGTAGACAAGCCCCTCGAAGGCCCTGTTTTTTGTGCTGATGACGCCGTCGGTCACGGTCCGCTCCAGACCGAGCGGATTACCGATAGCAAAAACCTTTTCGCCAACTTCGATACGGTTGATGTCGCCAAGATACGCAAATTTGACCTTCGTGTCTCCAAGGTCTTCGACCTTTAGCAGCGCCAGGTCGACAAAAGGATTAATGGCTTCTATCTTAACTTTCTTGAAGCTCTTTTTCTCAAAACCATCCTTTGCTTTTTGGAACATAGTGACTTCGATTTTTGTTTCCTTCTCTATTACGTGATAGTTGGTAATCAAGTACCCATCCTCATTCAAGAAGAATCCCGACCCCATCCCCGCAGGCGTTGAGACTTTCACAACTGCTTCAGATACCGTGTCCACGCACTTTTCAATAGTTGTTTTCTTGAGGTCTGCCGTCCTGTACAACCGGCCGACAGGTCGCTGCATTGCAACCGACGATTCATGACTGATTGTTGGTTTTTCTGTACTCTCTGCGGCTGATTGGTTATCATGGGATGTCCCGGCGTATTCGTACTGGAGTATTTTTTCCTTTGGAATACTTAGGACTGTTACGCCGATATCTACCACCAGCAGATTTTCCTTCTCCGCAATAATGTCACCGGTTATTCTCTGGCCTTGTTTTAGAACAATCGTATCCGCTGAGCAAAACGCACAAAAGGACAAGAGTATAAAGGCACAAAGACACCTAAAAACATACTTATGACTTATGTTGATGAGCATGAATCAATCCCGAATCAGTAATTTCAGACCAACTATCGATGCCGGCAATATTATAAGAAATTTCGGCCCTTAACGCAAACAGAAAAACCGAGCTAAGCAGGGCAGCAAGTGCAAACTTCCGGGTATTTTTAGCACAAAAACAAAGGGGCCGGATGCATCTGGCAGTCCCGGCCCCATTTCAACTCGTCTTAGCAATCTCAAAAAGTCTACCGCAGTTCGCCTTGATAAAGTTGCATGACCGATACGCCATGGCAAGTTAGAAAAAAAGCCATGGAGAAAGCAGCCGATTATCGTTTCCATGCAATTAGCATATGGTTGAGGAGTCACTGGGTAGTGAAATATTTCTTTTTTATGTTGGTAAAACAGGCCTTTTCTAGTCTTTTCTTTATTTCAGAATCAAGCAGGTAGTACTGCTCGGTTTCATCCATACCTCTGAGGTTATCTATATCGAGACGGGTACCAAGTAACTTATCGTAGAGCCAAACCAATTTGTGTACTAGAATTTCTGCAATG
>Ga0315294_10000378_pt1 | contig 48316 bp, 52 predicted proteins | sample YL17G13_40_MG_FD_203626 | JGI IMG/M metagenome (GOLD analysis project Ga0315294, IMG submission 203626) | Sediment microbial communities from Yellowstone Lake, YNP, Wyoming, USA - YL17G13_40 | ecosystem: Environmental > Aquatic > Freshwater > Lake > Sediment | place: USA: Wyoming | collected... | reverse complement strand
AGGCTGAAAATTCTTGCAGTTGAATTTGGAATGGATATTCCTTATGAATCTTATACTAAAATATATTATTATTTGTGCAGGGATTTTGTCGGAATAAATGAAATTGAACCTATGTTGCGGGATTATTTTGTGGAAGATATAGAATGCAACGGATTTAACAGTCCTGTATATATTATTCACAGATTGTACAGAAATATTAAAACAAATCTCAGTTTCGAAAAAACAGAAAGAGTTGAGAGTCTTGTTGAAAAACTCGCACAGAGATGCGGGAAGCATATTTCTTACGCAGACCCTATTCTTGACGGAACCTTGCCTGACGGAAGCAGGGTAAATGCAACTTATACAGCAGATATAACAAGCAAAGGTCCGACATTTACAATAAGGAAATTTACAAAAACTCCATGGACACCAACACAGTTAATTTCATTCCATACATTAAGTCCTGAAATGATGGCATATTTATGGATGCTTGTTCAGTATAAAATGAACATACTGATAACAGGAGGAACAGCATCAGGAAAAACTACTATGCTGAATGCTGTTGCATTTTTCATTCCTCCAGAAGCAAGAGTAGTAAGCATTGAGGATACAAGGGAATTAAATCTTCCAAGAGAAAACTGGCTTCCAAGCGTTGTAAGAGGTTCAACTGGAAACAGGAGAGAAAATGAAATAACTCTTTTTACTCTTCTTAGAAGTTCTTTCAGGCAAAATCCAGATTATGTAATTGTGGGAGAGGTAAGGGGAAAAGAAGCGTCTGTTTTATTTCAGGGAATGGCTTCTGGACATTCTTCTTTAAGCACTATGCACGCCGATTCAGTCGAGACGTTAATAAAAAGACTTGAAACTCCGCCAATAGAACTTTCTCCTACCTTGTTAAATGTATTAGACTGCATATGCATTATGACGCATGCGATTGTAAATAAAGAAGAAACAAGAAAACTCAGGGAAATAGTTGAGGTAGTAAATGTAAATCCTGATGGTGTAGCAATAACCAACACGCCCTTTGCATGGAATCCTGAAGATGATAGGTTTTATTTCAAGAAAAGCAGCAGGGTGTTTGAAAAAATAGCAAAGAGATATGGAATAAGGATGGAAGAATTGGAAGTTGAATTCAGAAGAAGGGTGCAAGTTGTATATCAATTATACAAAAGAAAAATATTCGGGTTTGAGGAAATTCAGGATATAATAAACAAGTATTACAAACGGCCTGAGGAAGTATTGAGAGAATTTGGAGTTCAATAGACAAAATATTTAATAACAGGTTTTACTCTTTTCTTATATGAAAAAAGAGGAGATTTTATTCTTAGATCAGCTTATCAAATCTCTTGAAGAAGCTGAGAAAAATCTTGAAAAAGCATACGAAAAAAGAGATTATGAGAATTTTAACAAATCAAAAAAAATAATGTTTAAAATACAAAGCGAGATTTCTAACATGCTAAAATGACCATAGAAGAAAATGTTCAGAAGATAAAAGAAGTGGTTTTTAGAGAAAGAAGAATCATGAAAGAGTTTAATTCTCTTCTCAGTTATTTGAAAGATGCTGACGAGCAGGAAAAAAAGATGATTAATAGTCAGATAGAAAAACTGAAAGTTCTGCTGAAAAAAATTAATGATGAGCTTTTAGTGAGTCTTGAAGAAACAGCAATTCAAAGGCCGTTGAATGATATAAGAGAAATAAAAAGCACAAAAGAAATTGTAAAAGATTTAGATGTAGTAAAAAATATAAAACCCCTAAAATCAGAAAGGTCCAAGGAAAAAATGTCTGAAATGGATAAAGAAATCCTGAAAAGATTGAGAAAGGGCAAAGAAAAAGTTGTAGAGAAAAAAGAAAAAAAACCAAGCAAGTACATTAAACTTGCCAATAATTTATTCGGAAATTCTGTAAAATCCCTGATAAAACAGAAAAAATTGGGAACACTTGAAAAAGATTTGATAAAATCTAATCTTGGATATACTCCTATAACTTACATTTCCATTCTTATTTTGACAACAATTATTTCTGCAATTGTGGCTTTTTTTGTATTTGTATTTTTTCTGTTCTTCAATCTTGGTCCTGAACTTCCAATAATCACAAGGGCTACAGAAGAGCTCGGAGCAAGATTGCTGAAAGTTTTTTGGATTATTTTCCTTGTTCCTCTCGGAACTTTTTTATTTATGTATCTCTATCCTTCTCTTGAAAGAAAATCTACAGAGAATAAAATAAATCAGGAGCTGCCTTTTGCTACAATACATATGGCTGCAATTTCTGGGTCGCTGATAGAACCGATAAAAGTATTCAGTATAATTTCTTCCACAAAGGAATATCCCCACCTTGAAAGAGAGTTTAATAAACTGCTAAATGAAATAAATATTTACGGGTATGATATTGTCACTGCCCTGAAAGATTTGGCTTTAAACTGTCCAAGCACAAAACTTGCAGAACTTTTTAATGGCTTAGCAACGACAATAACTTCTGGGGGGGATTTGTATGATTATTTTGAGAAGAGGTCTCAGAGCCTGCTCTTTGAGTACAGACTCGACAAAGAAAAAAGGACAAAGGCTGCAGAAACATTTATGGATATTTACATAAGCGTTGTAATTGCTGCTCCTATGATTTTAATGCTTCTGTTAATGATGATGAAAATTAGCGGACTTGGTGTTGCATTGAGCACATCAATGATTACTCTTCTTGTAGTCGGGGGAGTTTCTATTATAAATGTCTTTTTCCTAATATTTTTACAATTAAAACAGCCTGAGGCAATATAATATAATATAATGGAATTAAAAAAAGTTCATTGGGTTGGAATGATTGCCGGAATTATAGTAATTGCTCTGTCTTTTTTATTTTTTGGACAAAATCTTTTCTTTTTTATACTTTGGTTTGGGGTACTCATAGGAGTCTCGCCTTTTGTATTCACAACTATGCAAAAAACAAGAGTTGCTGGAGAAAAAGAAGAAATGTTCCTGGAATTTACAAGAAATCTTGTTGAAAGTGTAAAAACCGGCACGCCAATAAGCAAGAGCATAGTAAATATGAAAAAAAAGCCGTTCGGAGTTTTAAGCAAGCATGTTGAAAAATTGGCAAATCAGATAGCTATAGGAATTCCATTAAGAGCAGCCCTTCAGACATTTGCAGATGACATCAATAATCCCACTGTATCAAGAACAATAACATTGATTGGACAGGCAGAGAGGGCGGGCGGAAACATAGGAGAGATTTTGGAAGCAGTTGCAAAAGCAGTGAGCATGGCAGACAAATTGAAAAAAGAAAGAAAGGCGACAATTTCCACTTTAGTTGTTCAGGGATATATTATCTTTTTTGTTTTCATGATTATTGTTTTAGTTATGCAATTTTACATAATACCAATGATTTCAGGAATCGCAAATACAGGCGGTTTGGGAATTGGCGGAGTGACTGCTGGAACAGGAAATATCGAAGCAGCAGATGTGTCAAAGGCATTTTTGTACCTCCTTATAATTCAGGGAATTTTTAGCGGATTGACAATAGGAAAACTTTCAGAGGGAAATATTAAGGGGGGAGTAAAACACTCTTTTGCTTTGGTTGTATTATCTTTTTTAATATCTACTGTTGCGAATGTTGTTTTTGGGAAATAGAAAATAAATATAAACATTGGGAAATATAAATTAATATGATGAATAAGAGGGGTTCGCATGTAGGAATGATTCTTTCTTTTGTCATCTTCATAACTTTCATAGTTTTTCTTTATGTTGTTGTAAGGCCTGCTGTAACAACAGGGGAAGAGAAAAAAACAACACTGGATTACATTGAAAACATGATAGAAGAAAATGTCTCCGAAGAGTTTACAAGCATAAGCATTAAAATAAACAGTAATAAAAATCCAAATCAAAAATGTGTCAAATTAGAACAGTTTTTTGTGTATTCAATGGTTTCTGCGTATATGATTGTGAAGAATGAAACTGGAAATGTACAAGATGCATATTATGACCCCGCTACTGATTTTGATGATTTAAGAATAAACAGGAATAACAAGAATAATATTTTCCTTAAAATTTATTATTCTCCTAAATTTCCTAAATTACTGACCACAACGATAAATCCTTGTAATTTAGTTCATTATCTTACAGAATATAATATAACTTCTATCACATCAGATATGTATGTTTTTGAGAGAAGCATATACAATTTGACAGAGTATTATAAAAGCAATTATGAACAATTGAAAACGCAGTTTAATATTCCTCCTGGAAACGAATTTGGATTTTCATTTACTAATTCAAGCGGGGAGAAAATTGAAGCAAGTATAAATATTTCGAAATCAATAAGCATCTATGCTGGAGAGACTCCTATTCAGTATATTGATGACAAAGCAAATATTCGGTCAGGTTTTATAAATGTAAAAGTATGGTAGTAAATATGAATAAAATTATAAAAAATAAACGTGGGTGGATAGAAATTGTTGAGGCATTTGTTGCTGTATTGCTTGTCGCAGGAGTTCTTTTAATTGTATTAAACAAAGGATATTTGCAGAAGACAGACATTTCAAACAGAGTTTATGAAGCAGAACTTTCAATTCTAAGGGAAGTGCAAACAAACGACTCACTTAGAACAAAAATTTTGACTGCAACAGAACCAATGCCTGTTCCATGGGAAGATGCGAGATTTCCTTCTGAACTTAAAGATAAAATAACTGTGAGAACTCCAGATTATTTGAATTGCGTTGGAAAGATATGCAATATGACACAAACATGTGTTATAAGTGAAAGCAGTGGAAAAGATATCTATTCCCAGGCAGTGACTATAAGTTCAACATTGCAGACACTTAATTACAGAAAATTAAATTTATTTTGCTGGACAAAATAAATGTTAAAATTCAAATTTCTTAGACATACAGCAGACATAAAATTCAGGGCATTAGGAAAGAACAAAGAGGAAGTCTTTGAGAACTCTGCATTGGCATTGAAAGAAACAATATGCGGAAAAACAAGAATAAAAGATGCAAAAGAAAAAATTGTGAAAGTTAAGGGGAGAGATTTTGAATCTCTCTTGTATATTTTTTTGGAGCAGATTCTCTATCTTCTTGATGCAGAGAACTTTTTAATTGGAAAAATAAAAGAAATAAAAATAGATGGGTTTAAACTTAAGGCGAAAATTGCGGGAGACAAGGCTTCTAATTATAAATTCACTAATAATGTCAAGGCAGTTACATACAACGAAATGTTTATCAAGCATGGAAAAAACAGTTGGATTAGTCAAGTTGTGCTGGATGTATAAAGATATTACCTGATAAACATAAGGTAAATTTATATAGTTATTTCTCTTTATGTATTAATGAAATTTGATAAAAATCTGACTGCTATACATGCCTATTTATGTGCAGATGGATATGTTATAAAAAACCCAAAAAATCAAAAACATAAATATTATAGAATAGGATTTAGAAATACTAATCTGGTCTTATTAGAAGATTTCCAAAAGAAATTTAAAAGAGTGTTTAGGGTAAAACCAAGATTGGTAGAGGGACAGAGATGTGAAATTGGCTCTAAAGAAATATATGAAAAATTAACTAAAGAATTTGGATCTTTTTATTCTTGGGAATGGAAAATGCCGGAATTAGACGAGAAATTATCTCGTATTTGGTTAAGAACTTATTTTGATTGTGAAGGATGGGTATTTTGTAAAACTCATCAAAATAGACATATAGGAGTTGATTGTGTTAATGAAAATGGACTGAATCAGGTAATAAAAGCGCTGAATGATATAGGGATAAAAACAATAAAGAAGTTCTATAAGCAGAGGAATATATATAGAATATTAATTTATGGTAAGAACAATCTGCAAAAATTTAAAGAAGAAATTAATTTTTTACATCCTGAAAAAAATAAAAAATTAAAAGAGGTTTTATCTGATTTCATTGTATATAGTTGGGTTTTCCCTAAAGAAGAGGGTGAATGCAAATTATTTGTCTACAGATTATTAAAAGAAAAAATTAGAATCAAAAAACCATATTTTGTTAGAATAATCTCCAAAGAGAGGGATAATTTAGAAAAACTGAAATATTATTTAAAGAAATTTTATAATATTAAATGCAAGGTATATAAAAGAGTTAATGGTATAGGAACAACCTATTATGAAATAGATATTAATAAGAAAGAAGAAATAGAAAAGTTAATTAATTATAATATAATAAATAAGATATTAGTTAAAAAAAATGGTATATAAAGAAAGGCTAAAAAAGGTTGGGAAGAATGAATATGAACTCCCAAAGGAAGGTAAAATGTTAGTTCCTGGTAGAATATTTATCTCTGAAAATATGAAAATTGAAGAGGATGCATTAAAACAAGTTGCAAATGTTGCTCATTTGCCAGGTATCCTAAAATATTCTATAGGATTAGCAGACATGCACGTCGGTTATGGCTTTCCTATAGGAGGAGTTGCTGCCTTTGATTTAGAGAAAGGAATTATTTCTCCTGGAGGAGTTGGTTATGATATCAATTGTTCTGTAAGATTATTAAGAACAAATCTGAAAAAACAAGATGTAGAAAAGAAGAAAAAAGAAATTGTTGAGGGCTTGTACAGGAAAATTCCTTCTGGAGTTGGAAGAGGAAGCAGTTTTAATATTTCAAGGCAGAAGCTGAATGAACTTCTGGAAGGAGGAGCAAAGTATGTTGTTGAAAAACTAAAACTTGGAGTTAGAGAAGATTACGAGAATACAGAAGAGGAAGGATGCATGAAAGGAGCAGACGCGAGCAAAGTTTCTGAAAGAGCAATAAAACGTGGAATAGGGCAATTAGGAACTGTCGGAGCAGGAAATCATTTTTTAGAAATACAATTTGTTGATGAAATTTATGACAGAAAAGCGGCAAATATTTTGGGGTTGGAAGAGAATCAAATAATTATGATGATACATTGTGGAAGTAGAGGATTAGGACATCAAGTTGCGAGCGATTACATTCAGGCAATGGAGCAAGAATATGGTTTCAAAGATTTGCCTGACAGAGAACTGATAAATGCTCCGATAAAAAGCAAACTCGGAAGAGATTATTTCTCTGCAATGTCAGCAGCAGCAAATTTCGCGTTTGCAAACAAGCAGATTATAACTCACTGGACAAGAGAAGAAATGAAGAATTTTTTTCCTGATATTAAAATTGATGTTATTTATGATGTCTGCCATAATATCGCGAAATTTGAAGAACATATTGTAGATGGGAAAAAGAAAATGGTTTGCGTGCATAGAAAAGGAGCCACGAGAGCTTTTGGAGCAGGAAGAGAGGAAGTCCCTAAAGTATATAGAGAAATAGGACAGCCTGTTTTAATTCCTGGAAGCATGGGAACTGCATCTTATATTCTTGTAGGAACTAAAAAAGCAGAAGAGCTGACTTTTGGAAGCACGGTTCATGGAGCAGGAAGAGTGCAAAGCAGAAGTTCTGCATTAAGAAATTTAAGAGGAGAAGATATCAAGAAAGAACTGAATAAAAAAGGAATTGAAGTAAAAGCAGGAAGCTGGAAATCTTTAGCAGAAGAAGCTCCTGAGGCCTACAAAGATATTGACGAAGTTGTTAGAGTTGTTGATGAATTAGGAATCAGCAAAAAGGTTGCGAGGTTAAAGCCGATGGTAGTGATTAAGGGATAAAATGCCAAAGGTAAAATTTGTGTTTGACAAGGAAAAGGATTTGTTTAATATTTGGGAAACTTGTAATAAAAGTTCATCTTGGTATGATCATAAAAAAAATATTTCTTCTACGTTCTTAGAAATATGTGAAGGAAAAGAATTTGATAAATGCAAAAAAGAGTTAGAAGATTATAGAACTAAAATGTATAATTCTAGATTAATAGAACTTTTTGTAGATTCTATTCAAAAAGCATGGAATAAAATTAATGATGAATTTTTTAAGAGACTTGAAAAAATAACAAAAAGAAAATTTAAATTTGAAAAGATAAATGCTTACATTACTACAGTGATGAGATGCCCTTATAATTATCAAGAACCCTCATTCATGGTTTCTTTTTTTAGAGACTTAACAGGTGCTCTTAGTACTTGTGGACATGAATTAATCCATATTCAATTTCATAATACTTATTGGAATGATATAGAAAGACAAACAGGAAAAGAAAAAACTGCTGATTTAAAAGAAGCATTAACTGTCTTGCTTAATTTAGAATTTAAAGATTTGTGGTTTGTTGAAGATAAGGGTTATGAACCTCACAAGGAATTAAGAGAATTTATAGAAAAAGAATGGCAGAAGAAGAAAGATTTTGATGTCTTAATGAAGAAGTGTGTGACTTATTTGAAGAAAAATTAAATTCTAAAACCAGTTCTATTAAAAATTCCAGCAAGAGTATATGTCTCCATTCTTCTATGAGAAGTATCTCTTCTTGTTTCTTCTTTTAAAAATTGATTCGCCTTTTCAAAACAATAATGGGGATCTGATTGACATTCTCTAATTTTATCTTGGGTTGCTTCAAAAGCACCATATATTCTGCAAAAGACTTTTCCATTAACCCTTGAAAAATATTCACATGTCATTTATATTTCTTAATTATCCACCTTTTAAAGTTTACTATTTATTTTATCTCTAATCTATGGGGCACTTAAAAATCTTTATTAAGAATTAATATTAAATAATCTCTTTATGTGCTTTTATTAAAAAATCTTTAAAATTTTTTTTATTCCTCCATAAGGGGTCTAATTTTTCTTTTATTTTAGGTATCCAAAAATATCCTTTTTTAGCTCTATTTATTTTACCCCATCCAAATTTTGTAAAAATAGGATTCTCAACAAGTAAAAATTCGGGTAGAATTTCTGCTATATGCCAAGCAGAATAATCATCAGAACCAATATCAAAAATTTCATTATAATTAATATTCAGGCCGAAAATTTTTCTCCAATATTTAAAATAAATAAGATGTAAAATCTCTTCCGCAATGATAAATGATATCTCAGAAAGTAATTTTTGTTTTTCTTCTCTTTTCAATAGCTTTGAAAATTCTTCGAAATAAATTAAAGAAATTTCATTGTTATTAAAATATGAACTTACAACACAATTATTTACATAACAAATATACTCTTTTTCAAAATCAATTGGAATATTCTTTTCTAGTTCATTAAAATAGATTTTTTCTACATTTATCCAATAATTTTCTATTTCTTTTTTAAATTTTTGTAAATCTTGTTTTTTCTCATTTAATTTTTTCTCTGCTATCTCTTTTAATCCTTTTTTTATATCTTCTGTAAGTATTTTTGTATTAAATAATTTTTTCTTAATTTCTGGTTCAAGTGATACAAAGATACAAGGAGAACCACTTCTTTGTTCCAATGCCTTTTCTTCTAAACTATCCTTTAAATCAAAAATAAATTCGGCTATTTTATCTGATGATGCCACTTCAAATTTAATTTTACTCATTTTATTTAGAATACATAACCTTTTTTATAACTATTCCTTATAAAATGCACACATCCAGGGGTCTACTGCGTTAAATACTCCTGAAAAGGTTTTTGATTTTGCTCTACAACCCCCAAAACATTTATCTAATGAAGAACAAGTTAAACATTTTGATTCTTTAAAATGTTCTTTATTTCTAAAATAATTGAAAACAGATGATTTTTCCCATATCTTTCTTAAATCATCTTTTAGGATATTCCCCGTGACATATTCTTTATTGGTTAATGCTGGACAAAGGGATATATCCCCGAAACTATTTATGTAACAAACTTCTTCTCCAAGACCACAAAAACTAGTTTTGGGATTTACGTGTTCTGGGCTTTTAATCACAAAAAAATCAATATCAAATACTTCTCTATATGCTTTTCTTATATTAGAAATAGTTGTCTCTTCATTAACTAAAAAATTTCTTTTATTAGAAGCCTCTCCTTCAGGCACCATTTCATCAAAAGTAATTTTTTCTTTAGATATTCCTCTTTTTTTTAAAAATTCTAAGTATTCTCTTATATGTTCATAAGAATCATTTAAGCCCTTAAACAAAATACAATTTATATTTGGATCAAGCCCTGATTCGACCAAGTTACTTATATTCATTAAGACTTTCATATATCTATTTGAACCCCTAATTTGTTCGAAGATTTCTTCTTTGTGACTATCAAAACTTATTCCTATAAATTTTGGGGCTAATTTTTGTAATTCTTGAACTTTTTGTTTATCAAGAAAATAGCCATTACTCAGAATGCCAAACTCTATATTTGCTTCATCAAGAAGGTGTATTATATCAAAAGTATCTTTACGCAAAAAAGGTTCGCCTCCAGTTATACAAGCCCCAAGAATACCCATTTCATCTATCTTTTTGATTACAATTTCATAATCTTTTAGACTTATCTCACTTACTTTATCAATTTCCCTGGTAAATTTTGGAGATGATGCAAAACAGTGAATACATGGAAAATTACATTTTTTTGTGGGCTCTAAATAAACAGTATCTAATGGGAATTCAAAATCAGTCTCTCTAAATCTAATTGGAACAAAGGTTTCATTCTCAGAAAAATAAATTATCCCGTCTTTACTTAAATTATGTAAAACTTTGGACGTTTTTTCAGAGATTTGATCTTCATCAGGATATTTCTCTTGAACTATCTTTTTAGTTATGTCTCTAAGGGTATTTTGTCCAGTACATAAAAGAAGTATTTGAGCAAGATCTTTGTTTATAGATAAATCTTTTTTAGATTCTCTATCTCGAACATAATATTCCTTAGGAGTTCTTTTAATTGTAACTTTTCCTGAGGTTGTTGGAAATAATTCTGTTGATTTCATTTTTAAAAAAGAAAAAAGAAAAAGAATTTACTAAAACATCTAACATTTACAGGGATAACATCTGCAGGATCTTGCACTTAAAGGATTTACATTAAAACTTCCATCCATTAAAGTGTACTCTGGACTAAACTCTGATTTAGGGAGTTCAGACTTTGCTGTGTAGATTTCATTTTCTTTGCTTCTTGGGACTGTTTCAAGACCCATTTCAAGTTTACTTTCCATAAAAAATTCAAATATCTCTTCTATATAAATCTTCTCTCTTCCCTTTTGTTACTACTTCATAGTTATCTTTATAAAGAGGAAATTATATATTATTTAAGAGGATAATCAGCATGAAGACGCTCATAGACAAGTTAAGAAAAGTTGGAAAGGGTTTCAAAAGAGGACTTTTGGTAGCAACTGCCGTGGCTTCTCTTGGAGTTGCAAGTTGTAAGCTGTGTCCTGACCCCGAACCAATAAATTATGCTCCTGAAATAACTTCTACTCCAACAACTACACAAGTCGATGAAGGAAATTCTTATAATTATGATGTTGATGCAACAGATGCTGATGGAGATAAATTAACTTATTCGTTACCCATAGCTCCAAATTGGCTTTCTATTAATTCCAATACAGGAATGATTTCGGGAACAGCTCCTCAAGTTGATTCAGATACTCCTTGTGATATTGAAGTTGGAGTTTCAGATGGAGTAAATCCAACTGCCACACAAAATTATACTTTAACTGTAAAAAATATTGTTGTTCCTCCTGTAGATGATTATTTGGATATTTCTGGAAAGTTGGAAGATTGCGAGAGCGATACAGGAAAGCAAGGAAGAATAAAGATTTATGATTCTTTAGAAAATTATATTGGAGAAACAACAACAGATTCTAGTGGAAATTTTAGTTTTCATTCAGATACTAAAAAGGCTACAGATTTATCGAATGTTGTTTTAAGAGCAATAAGCACAGATGCTTCTAGTAATCAAAATAGTTATGTAAGAACAGTAACGGCTAATGTAAATTCTGCATCAGAACCCGATGTAACAGTTAATCCAATTAGAGTTGTGCCGTATCCAATTTACTCTAATCCTTCTTTCAATGCTAGTGTTGAAGATTTTAAACAACACATGAGAGAGACTAATGGGGTTAACATTACTAAATGGAATTTAAATGAATTAAAGGGAATTGGTATATTTACTACAAATCCTCAAAACCCTCTTAATGGTTCTTTTGATCTCAATCAAATAAATATAATAAAAGATAAAATAAGTTCATCATCTGATATAAAATTATATATTGAAGGGAAAAAAGATTTAGTTGGAATAAATCCTCCTTTAGATGAAATGTTAGAGGGTGATGGAATAACTCCACAGATTGGTTATATTGTAGTAGTTCCAGATAATACAATTCCCGCTGCAGGAAAAGCAGTCATTAACCCTGACGCATTATCTACAGGAATAATAAATAGAGCTATAATTTATATAACCCCCTTATACGTAGCCGAAGGTAATCCAACGGTTTCTCATGAATTCGGACATGTATTTATTGCTCCTAATGGAGAAGCTACAACTCTTTCAAATACTCTTACCATTATGGTTGGTGGGAATCAGTATCTTTCATTACCTGGTCCAGCAGATGTCAAATCAGCTAAAATAGTTTATGAAAATACTTATTTGCCAAGAGAGAAATTAGATGATATCTTAGGAACTATAACTTTTTAATCAAGTTAAAACAAAAATATTTATAAAAGAGATTTCACTAATTTAGTTATGAAAAAAGGGGTAGTTGGCTTTAGTGTATTTACATTATTTCTGTTAGTTTTATTATCTTTTGGAGTTTTTGCTGCTGCTCCTACTGCAGGAACATGTGCAATAGTTTATCCAAATGAGTGTGTTGAGGCATCTGGTAATTATAGAATCATGGGCTTGTCTGCTGCAACAAATGCGCACGCACAAGTTCCTTATTTAGATTATGATTTTGTTTTGTGTTGTGGTTTTGGAACAGGAGATAAGACTTGTAAACCTTTAAGTGCTAATAAAATAATTGGGCTTTCTTCAATTACAAATGCTCATGCAGAAATAAAAGAACAAACAACTTATTTAACAAAAGTTTGTTATGAAGATTTAGATTGTAAGAGTAGTACTAGCAATTGTGGAGCAACAGGAAGTGATGTAGAAACTTACAAATTAAACTTCAGTTCAATCTCTTCAGTTACAAACGCGCATGTTGGAGCAATAAATGATTTTCCTGTCAAAATATGCTGTAAATCAGCCAAGTATTTATCCTCATGCACAATAAAACAAGTTGGCACGTTTTGGAATCAAAATCCAGTAAATGAGGGGGTAGATGCTTATTTAACTATCACAGGAAGCGGAGTAGAATGTAATGAACAGAGACTTGAAATTGAAGTTATTGGAGCTACACAGAACAATGCAACATCTGTTCCTTTTTCTACTACAGTTAAAGAAGGAAAAACTGTGACAGATGCATTAAGCTTGTGGAAGAAAGCAGAGTATAGAAGTTCTGGTGGAGCTTATTATTTTAATGCGAGTGTTGTTGGAGTTCTTAGTTATTCTGGGAAGAGTATGAAAAGCAGCAATAGTTTAACAGTTAATCAAATAAGCATAATAGATCATTGTGCAACAATAAGTTCGTGTGGAGAATACACCGATTCAAATGAATGTAATACAGACACTCCTTGTGATAGGGCAACTAGCGAAGGAATTTCAATGGGATTTCCTTGTGATAATTGTATAACAACTTGTTGCAGTTGCTCATGGGACGAAAGTGCATTAGGAACTATATCTGATCCAAAATGTAAATTTAGATTGAGTAAAATAACTTCTAGTTTATGTGACAGCGGTTCCACCAAATGTAATAGCACATTAGGAGTAGATTTTTGTTGTCCTGGTTCTGATTGTGCAGTATGTAGTGGAGTAAATCCGTCATGTAATAGTAATAGTGCATGTGAAACTGGAGAAGGATGTACATGTGCTGATTGCAATGGAAACCGAGACGGTTGTGTATCTGGAGCAACATGTGTGAGTGGAATGTGTTCTGGTACAACAGTTCCTACAAATACCGAAATAAGATGTAATTATGGATTTACTCTATGTAAAGTTTCAGGAAAAAATTATTGTTATCCTGGAAGCAGTTGCCCTAGTGGACAAATTCCACCAAGCAATGGTAATGGAAAATGTGATGCTGGAGAAGGATGCACTTCAACTGACTGTAGAGATGGAGACAGTGATAGCTGTGTATCAGGAATATATTGCTTATTAGGAAAGTGCGCCTCTATACAAGATCCTATAACTGTTGGAAGTGTCGGAGGATGCAAGATAACTCAGACAATAGAAAAGAATTGTGATGTAGAGCCAGTAGGATATAAAATTATAAGCTGGACTGGAACTTGGATACAAAAAACAGGAACAGTAGACACTTCAAGTCCTGCGTATCAAAGGTGCATAGCAGGAGGAACACCCGTCACTATTCTTTGCCCTGCGCAAATTCAGCTTCCATTCTTTGATTATTATGAATTGGCAATTACTCTTGGAGTAATTGCATTAATTTACATCTCATTGATTTTCAGAAGGAAGTTAAAAAGAAAGAAAAAATAGATTTATAAAATTAGAATTCTATTTCATAATATGAAAAAAAAGGTGGGAGTTTTGGCGTTTATATTTGCTATAATTTTAAGTTTAAATTTTATTTCAGCGAGTGTTGCAGTAGGAAACCCAAGCCATGAAATAGATTTGTTATATGGGCCGGGAGATGCAATAACTGGGTGGGTTAACATCAGTTTAAACAACGAACCAACAGGTTCTATTTTAAAAAGCTCATTTGGAGAAAGCATAAGTCTAATTGATTTAATAAGAAAAGTTTATTCAAATTCTGGTTTTGTTAAAAATTGTGATACTGTTGAATGCGTTTCTGGATATAATGCGAGCAATCCTGCAACTTCAAAAACTATAAACTTAAATGAGAACGAATCTGTTCTTATTGGATTTAATATTTCTGGAAATGCGGCAAATTTATTGACAACTATATCTGATTTTACTTTCAATTTAACAAGCAACAATCCTGAAACAGAAAAGCTTCCTTTAGCTATAGATATATTAAATGATGGAGAAAATGAATGGGTATCGTATGTTCCTTCTGATAATTTTGGAAGTGAGAATAAAGGGTGTTTTGGGATTTCAACAGGCTTAGCATATATAGCACAAATTTCCTACTGCGAGAGAATAAGGCTTTCTAAAACTCCTGAAGTAGAATTGGGAGCTTATATAAAGGGAAACACTGCAGGCATTGATTTTTCTATGAAAATTGAGAATGTTGATGGATTTGAACATGGAAGCTGCACGACAAATGCTGCTACTGGAAGCGGAATAATTGAAAGAGTAAGCTGTTCTGTGCCAAGTTTCTCAGTTAGCAAAGACAGCGACTATTTCGTATGCATCAGAACAACTAATACTATTGATGCAAATAAGTTCAAAATAAGCATTGAAGAAGACAACAACAAATGCGGTTTTAGCAGTGAAACAGGCAGTTATGAAGGCAGTTACAATTATGACTTTGAGATTTTTGCCCGTCCAAAAATGTATGCTGGAAATATAAATTTTACATTAAATGATGATGAATTAATAAATGCAAGAAGTTCTATGAGAGACATAGAAGGATATCTTGAAGGTTATATATCGGATGTATATGGAGATAATTGTTCAAGAGGATGCATAATTCCGGTAAAAATATTTTCTGGAGTTGGCCAGCAAATAGTTCTTTCTAATACCTATGTCGTTGATCCATACATTATTTCTTATATTGCTGGCATATCTACTACAACAGACAAATTTTATGACCTTAATGAAACTCCTGCTTTAATAAACGCCGGATTTCAAAAATTATATTTAGGAGAGGCTGGATTTCGTGTTCCTTTAGAAAATGGAGATCAAACTTTTTCTCTAACATTAAATAACAGCTTGGGAGAACAGGTTTTATTCACTGAACAGGTTAATGTGGGAGAGGTTCCTGGAATTAAATCTTTAACTCCAAATAAAACGGGGAAATATCCTACAAAATTTACAGTTATTCTTAATGACAGCACGGATATAACTAAATATATGTGGAATTTTGGAGATGGGCAAATTCAGAATACAACAAAAGGAGAAGTTACTCATACTTATAATGCTGTTGGGAGTTATATACTGAGAATAAGCCTTCTTGATTTAGCTGGAACAGTTATTTCTTCAAAAGAATTTAATATAGATGTTGTTCCTGCCTCTGAAATTGTTCCAACATTATTAATAGAAGCAGAGTTGGGCATAAGCCAGATTAAGCTGCAAATTCAGAATCTTTCTCAATTTGAACAAAGGGCAGTCAATTATTCTCTTAAATTTAACCAGCTTGAAGCTAGCATTACAAGATTAAAAACCTCTGCTTCTCAGGCAAGTTCAGAGGCTCAGTTTGAAACAATACTTGGAGAATTATTGGGAATGAAAATTCCACAGGCAATTACAAAAACAGCTTACAGTGAAGGAATAAGCTTTTATCCAGAAGGAAATAATATTGATTTGAACATACTCAAACAGATAGGTGGCGGAGATTATGAAGCAAATAAAGAAGAGCAATATAAAGAAGCTATTTTAGCTTGGGAAGAAGCAAATATAAACACACAACTAATCTATGGCGAGATATCTGCTATTTATCCGGATTATCAGGAACCTTTCCTAAGAACTTTTGATATTAGAATCGCGAAGAGTGGAAACGAAAGCGTTTATATAGTAATAAAGGATATGGAAAATATTTTCTTCCAGGAAGATTATTCACAAAAGAAAGAAGGGGGATATTATTACATAGATTTTGACAATCCTGAAGAGCACATTGTTTTTTCTACAACAGAAAATGTCGATTTTATTAATCTCCCGATGTTCATCTCTCCACCAATAAGTCAGTTAAGTTTGGTTGAATGGACTACTTTTACAAAAGAGGGGCAATTAAAAAAGTGGGTGGTTTTCAGCATTATTGCAATATTGATTTTCTTGGGTGCACTTGTCGTTTGGATAATTCTTCAGATTTGGTATAAAAGAAAATATGAAAGCTATTTATTCAAGAATAGGAATAATCTGTACAATTTAGTAACTTATATTGAGAACGAAAAGAGAAAAGGAACAAGTGAGAGAGATATGGCGGATAAATTAAGGAAAGCCGGATGGAATTCTGAACAAATAAGATATGCATTGAGAAAATATTCCGGAAAGAGGACAGGAATGCCAGAAATACCTATAGGAATGATAAAAATAAGGAAATTTTTTAAAGAGAAAAAGAAAACAAATAATTCTGAAAAAAAATGATTTGTCGAGGAAGAATTGTTAAATTATATCACTTTTATTACTGAAATATTTATAAACCAGTGAGACGAATTTATAATATGGAAATAAAGATTTTCAAGAACTTTTTCAAGAGGATTTTTTCCAATCTGTTCAAGAACAAAAAAGAGATTAAATTGGGTTTTTACGGGCCCCCTAACGCAGGAAAAACCAGCTTGGCTAATAGGATTTGCAAAGATTTTACTGGAGAAGAAATAGGAACAGTAAGCAAAATTCCTCACGAAACAAGAAAAGTTCAGTTCAAAGAAAAAGTTGAGATAAGTTATAAGGGAAAAAAGATGGTTTTCAAAATGATAGACACTCCAGGAATTGCCACAAAAATAGATTATGAAAATTTTATGAAATATAAAATGTCAAAAAAAGATGCAAAGATAAGAGCAAAAGAAGCAACACAAGGAGTTATTGAGAGCATCAAATGGCTGGATGATATGAATGTGGTTGTGGTGGTTCTTGATGCAACTGAAAATCCGTATAATCAGGTTAATATTACAATAATTGGAAATTTAGTTGCAAGAAAAATTCCTATTTTGATTGTTGCAAATAAAGTAGATTTGAAAAAGGCAGATATGAAAAAGATTGAAGCAGCGTTTCCAGAATATGATGTTGTTGGGATAAGCGCAAAATTTGGAGACAACTTGGAAGAGTTTTATGAATCAATTTTCAGATTATCAAAAAAAGTTTAGTAATGAGCAAATAGGAAATTTGCCACAAACAAAAACAAAACGTTTTCGTAAAGATTAAAAAGCATGTTTGACTGTTTATAAAATGAGTGACAAAAAAAGGGTGATGAGAAAAAATCTCGGAAGAATAAAAGGATTTTCTATTCAGTTCCTTCCTTTCTCTGAAATTAAATCCCTGGATAGCGACGATAGAGTAAAAAAGGTGCTTGGAATAATTTTAGATAATAATATTCTTATTTTGCAGGGAAGATTATCTGCAAGCGAAGAAGCAAGGCTTATCGGAGACACAATGGCAATGATAGGACACATAAAAGCTTTCAAAGGAATTGAACTTGCAGTTATTTCAGGAAATGGAAGAGATGGATTTTTCGGCAAAATGGGAAAAGGAATTGCAAATGCTCTTGCTGGGGGAGATTTCAGCGCAATAACAATCATAGGACCTGCAAGCATTGTTAAAGAGATGAAAAGAAACCCTAAGAAGATTGAATTGTTGTTGAATAGATGATTTTTAATTATTTTATTAATTGTTATGATGAAAATATCAAAAAGATTAAATAGTTATCATATTTTTTCTACATATCATGCCACACCAATGCGTACACTGCGGAGAAATGTATCCTGCCGGAAGCAAAGAATTATTGAAAGGATGCAGTAATTGTGGAAGTCATTTTTTCTTTTACATAAAAGATGAACAATATGCCAGAATAAAAGAAAATCCAATTGAAATTCCTATGGAAGATAAGCATCAGGTAGAAAAAGATATAAGAGAGATGGCTGGAATTATTGAAGAAGACGCGCCTGTTATTCTTGATATAGAATCTGTGCGAGTTACTGGCTCTGGGAAGTTTGAAATTGATTTAGTAAATGTTTTTAATAAGAAAAGACCTATAGTATATAAGATAGAAGAAGGCAAGTATATAATTGATTTGGCTTCTACATTAAACCAGAGTGTAAAAGATTTGAAAGAGATAAAAAATCCAGATGAAGAAAATTAATCAGGTATTAAAAGAGGTTTTAGACAAGATAAATCCGACGAGAGAAGAACTAAATTCTATTGATAAATATCTAAAAGATTTTGCATCTAAGTTAGAAAAAAAACTTACAGTTCAGAAGGTAAGTACAGAGGTTTTTGTTGGGGGAAGTTTTGCTAAGAAAACTTTGATAAAAAAGGGGCAGTATGATATAGATATTTTTGTAAGATTTGATGAAAAACACAAAAAAGATGATATTTCTAAGCTAACTGAAAGGGCTCTTAATAAAATTGGAAAAAAGAAGATAATTAGAATACATGGTTCAAGAGATTATTTCAAGATAAATGTTAATTCAACTTTTTTTGTTGAGATTATTCCTGTGCTAAAAGCCAAGAATCCAAAACAAGCAGAAAACATAACTGATTTGTCTTATTTTCATGTGAACTATATAAAAAGAAAATTGAAAACACAAAAAATAATTGAAGATGTGAGATTAGCAAAAGCATTTTGTCATGCAAATAAATGCTACGGGGCTGAAAGTTATATTAACGGATTTTCGGGATATGCAATTGAGCTATTGATTTATTATTACAGGGGTTTCTTGAATTTTGTAAGAGCGATGGAAAAGATAGGGGGAAAGGAGATAATTGATGTTGAAAAATTGTACAAGAATAAATATGAAATTGCAATGAATATGAATACTGCAAAAATGGTTTCTCCAATTGTTTTAATAGACCCAACATATAAAGAAAGAAACGCGCTTGCTGCTTTAAGCAACGAAACTTTCAAGCAATTTCAGAAAGCGTGTAAAAGATTTCTAAAAAGCCCATCATTGAGCAGTTTTGAGATAAAAGAAACTAATCTTGGTTTGATAAAGAAAAATGCAAGCAAGAATAGAGCAGAATTTATTTTAATTAAAACAGAGACAGAAAAGCAGGAGGGAGATGTTGCTGGAAGCAAACTCCTTAAATTTTACAAGCATCTAAACGAAGAGATAGAAAAATTCTATAAAATAAGCAATAAAGGATTTGACTATCACGGAGAAAAAGAAGCAGAATTTTTCTTTGTTGTTAAGAAGAAATCAGAAATAATTCAACAGGGGCCTAACTTGAAAGATAAAGATAATGTGGCAATTTTCAAGAAACATCACAAGAGTATTTTTGTTAAATCGAACAGAGTGTACGCAAGAGACAAATTTGACAAGAATATTAAAGAATTCATTAAAGGGTGGAAATTAAAGAATTCTGAAAAGATGAAAGCGATGCATATAACAGATTTAGAAATTATTGACTTTTGATTATTTCTTTTCTACTCGTGACTTCACTCAAAGTCAAGGGCTAAGAAGTTTCGTGAAATCACTTGCCAATTGCGCTTTCAAAAAGAGAACTGAAAGCTCCTGCGAAAAAATCAGAATTAAGCCAGACAGCTATATCTTCCCCATTTCCGTCTTTTGAAATGTAAAATAAAATTTCTTTTCTGTCAATTATAAAGAATTTTGCATCAATCTCAATTCTCTTTACTTTTATTTGCAGTTTGTCTTCTATTTCTTTTATTGTTTTGGTATCTCCTGAAAGAGCAACTTTTATTTTTATGTCTGCTTTTTTTAGAATTTCAATAGTCTGAGAGAATAATTTTGCTTTTGATTTTATTTCCTCTGCGTTTGTGCAGATTATTACTTCTTTTTCTGCATTCTTTATTATTTCTTTTAGAAAATTTGAGATGTTTGATTTTCCTCTCAGTGAGGCAGAAATATCTTCTCTCTTTACGGGATTTATTCCTTGTTTGTACAATTCTTCCAATTTAATGAATTCTTCTGTTTCTTTTATTTTAGTCAAATCATTCACTCTTTCTTCTGCATTTTTTCTTATATCTGTTTTTATTCTTTCAAGAATTATCTGTGGCTTAACACCAAGGTACTTCACAGGCTTGCCCATTCTTATTATTGCGAAACCTTTTTTCTCCAAGCTTTCAAGGACATCATAAGTTCTGCTTCTTGGAACACGAGAAATTGTTGCAACTTCTCCTACAGAAGCAATTCCCTTGCTAAGCAAAGCTAACCAAACCTTTGTTTCATAAAGATTCAAGTCAAAGTGGTCCTTAATCCTGTTTATTAATTCCTGTGCTAGAATCATTTTATATTATTCCTATTCCTTTTTTAGTGTGATAGATTTTTCTTATAAGATTTGAACAGGCTTTTTTAAGAGCTTTATTGATTCTTCTAATCTCAACTAATTTGTTATTTATATCATCAAGATATTTTTGATTTGTTTCACTATCTTTAAGTCTGAATTTCGCATTTTCCCAAAAGTAGTCTACTATTGTTCTATATCTTGCTACTTCTCTTCTTTCCTCAAAGTTCTTCTGAGCTTTTGAGTAGGTAAGATTGGGCACCATTAAATGAGTAAACTCCTTAGCCCTCTCCAGAGTAACATCTGGAGTACTGTACAAACTTCTATTATGAACTCTATCATATAATGTTTCTTTCATAAAAATGCCTTAGAAAACCCAATTTATAAATCTTATGGTTTGTTACCTTTAGTTAGTAACTACAAAAGGATATAACTTAAAATCATTCCGACAAACATGCCCGCTGTTATAAACGGCATTGCCGGATAGAATTTCTTTTTCTCTGAAAATGTGAATAATAAACCTAAACCGAGAGTTGCTCCCACTATAACAAAGATTGCAGGAAGGAATCCTCCTTGGAAAATAGGAATATTTGAAAAAGGAAGCATTATTTTTCCTGCTTTCATAACAACCCCTGCTGTGATAATTGGAAAGATTACATCTCCTCCGCCCAAAATAGCAATATTCACTTTTACTTTCTTATTCTTATTCTTATTCTTTTTACTCCTTCTTAATTTTCTTAATTGCATCCTAATTTTTCTTGAAATATAAGGAATAAAAAATCCGGAAAATACCTTTAGATTATTTATTTGATATTTAGCCATTTTCTGCATTATTCCTGAATGCCAGACAGCCCATAAATCATACACAGAAATTATTAATAATAAAACAATTATAGACCAAAGATTTAGTATAGGAACAAAAATTGTTGCAATTCCGGGATAGATTAAAAGTTCTGTTAGATTATGAATAATAAAATTTCTCTTGAAGATTTTCAAGAAACTCAAGCCAGCGGCGATTATTACTGCTGGAATTGTAAAGTACAAAGAATTTGAAAGAATTTCTTTTGGAAAGATTGCATTAAAAGTTATAAACAATGCAATTGCAACAACAACAAAAAACCAAACTCTTAATATAATATCTATCTTGAATTTTGTCAGAAGAAATAATATCAAGATTGCGATTACAAATGCAAAGATTATAGAACCGAGATATGCTGTAAAATCAGATTCCTGCTGAATTTCAGGAGGTTGAATCCATGACAAATCGGGATTTGTTACTGTCTCTATTGTTCCATTCGGTTGTGTTACTTTTATATGAAATGGATCAGAATCAATAACATACAATCCAATAAATTGAGTTGCAACAAACATGAATAATAAAAGTGCAGTTATTTTCCAATTGTGTTTCACTTTATTTTCCTCTTATTTATTTTATATATCAATTAGTAAAAAGTAGTTTTTAAATGTTTAATAAATAATTTATGCTTTAGGTCTTATCTGCCAATTCACATTCCCATAATTACATCTTGGAGTTATACAAATAAGTTGCCATGCGCAACAACGAGCATCAAAACACTCAGAACCAGCACCCACACCCCAAAGAGTCCAGCTAGTCTGCCAAGTTCTGACATTGCATCATAGAAGTGAAAGTTCCAGCCCCTAAAAATCCACACGAGACAAGTCCGCATTTATTATTAACTGAGCAAGTACCAAGAACATTATATGTATCGCAACTTGAGCCGATTATACCGGAAATAAATACACACGTACTTGGGGTGTCGTAACAACGTTTAGGCTTCCCAAATGGGAACCAAATACATGCATCATTAGGACGTATCATTACCCATCTACAAGAACAAGATAAGGTAGGTGAGGGCTTAGTAGAAGCAGGGCAGTAACTATCTTCGACTGTAGTACCATCATTTCTCCTCATGCAATTAACGCTTCTGTCTTGAGAACCGCCACAAGAACTAGGACATCCAGACCAAGAACCAGTAACCCACCTATAAGTATATACAACAGAAACAACACAAGTTCCACCACTAGAATCTGAACATTTCATATATTTAGTTCCTGTGCAGGTTCCGCAACTTAAAGTTCCTCCACATCCATCAGAGGGAGTTCCACATGTGAACCCCAAATTAGAACATGTTTTTGGGGTGCAACAAAAAGTTCCTGCATTTATCTTTGCTTGTAAAGTTTCTCCAGAAGAGAACACAATTTCTGTTGCAAGATGGCTTGGATCAGGTATGTTTGTACTTGAATATGTTAAAGATGAACCGCTTCCACAAAGCCCACTAACTCCCGAAGATAAAGCACTCAATAATGTTTTTTCTCCTGAAGATGTTTTAACCCAAATTTGACTTGCGTCATGCTGTCCTGCAGAAATAGAAGTTGAAGAAGCATAAGAAGAAAGTCCTTTTAAATATCCTCCATCTGCCGCTAGTTGTAAGGTTGTTGAAGAACCTGCTACTGAAATTTTAACATCACTTGCAGATATAGTAACTGCGCTAACAAAAGAAAAATTCAGAAATAATAAAAATACTAAAATAAAAATCAACCACTTTTTCATAACTTTCTTAAGAAGATAAATCTTTTAAATTTATCTTAAACGAATAGTTTCAAGAATTCTTGGGACATTTGTCTCCACGTGATTGAGTTTGTATAAAGCAGAAGCTAAATCAAGGCATTTTGAAACTTCCCCATGGCTGATAATTATCCTCTTAGGTTTTGGCCTTACATTGTTAAAGAAAGATAAAAGCTCATTTCTTCCTGCGTGAGCACTAAATCCTGTTATTGTTTCTACTTCCAATTCTACTTTTATTATTTCTTCTCTTCCATCAATCAACATTCTTGTTTCTTTTATTCCGTCCTGTACTTGTCTTCCCAAGCTTCCTGCTCCCTGATAACAAACAAAAATTATGGAATTATTTTTGTTGCTTGCAAATTCTTTGAAATATTCTACGCTTGCTCCTCCAACAAGCATTCCTGAAGTTGCTAATACAATACATGGACCTCCTTCAACAACATTCTTTCTTTCTTGCGGAGAACCAACACGAGAAAAAAATTCAGATACAAAAGGATTCTTATCCTGAAAAATATCTGTTCTTACTTTGCTTCCTAAAAAATCAGGGTAGGCAGTATGAATAGCATTGATATCCCAAATCATTCCGTCAATGTATATCGGAATTTTTTTTAGCTTTCCTGAATTGATTGCATCTTCCAAAACAAGCATTGTTTCCTGTGCTCTTCCTAATCCCAATTCTGGAATAAGGACTTTTCCTGTTCTTTCAATTGTTTTATTTACTAAATCAATCAATTTTTCTTCTGTATCTGCTCTTGGTGGGAAAATATCATTTTTAGAACCATATGTTGATTCTGTTATCACTGATTCTATTCTTGGAAACGTTGCAACAGCCGGGTCAAGAAGCCTTGAACGCGCGTATTTGAAATCTCCCATGTAAAGCAAATTATGCAGACCATTTCCTATATTGAGGTGAACGAGTGCCCCCCCCAATACATGTCCCGAATTGTAGAATGTTAATCTGATATCTGGAGTCACGTCTGTAACTTCGTTATAATTCAAACAAATGCTGTGCTTAACCATTTCTTTGATATCTGTAGAATCAAAAAGGGGCTTTGTCGCCTGCTTGTATGCAACTCCTATAAAATCCAAAGCAAGAAGAGCTGCAATATCTCTTGTCGGAGGAGTCATGTACACGGGGCCACGATAACCCATTTTATATAAATATGGAAGCAATCCGACATGATCGAGATGCGCGTGAGAAATTATTATAGCATCGAGCTGATTCAAATCAAATTCCGGAATATCCATATACGGAAATTTATCTGTGCCTTGCGAAGCAACATCTATTCCGCAATCTAAAAGAATCTTGGAGTTTGGAGTTTGTAGTAAAAAAGAAGTTCTTCCAACTTGTCTTACTCCGCCCAAAAATGTTAAACGCACCCATTCGTCTACTTTCTCGGGATTCCATTCCTTGTAAATTTTCTTTCCTATTGAATTCAGAAATTTTCTTCTGTAATTGTTGTTAGCATAAAGAACTTCTCTTATACTGTCTGTGATTTTGCTCTTTATTACAGGACTTCTCTGAACTTGAGGAACCCACAGAGTTGTTTTTCTAATTTCATCAAGAATGCTTCCTTGCTTTCCTATAACCATTCCTGGTTTTTTTGCTTCTATAATAACAATGCTTCTTTGAATATCAAAAATTAAATCCATGATTTCTGCTTCAGGAGGAACAATTCTTCTGATTTCTTTTTCTGTTTTTTCCTTATCCATCAAAATCTTTTCATCAGAACGAAGCTCGATTCTTTTTTTGATTTGGTCTACAATTTCCTTTATCTTCGTTTCTCCTTCTCTGAAAAACTTGGCATTGTCTGTGTAAATAACTATATTCGCCCCTTCAAATGTTGCATCAGTCACACTTTCATGTAACTGGTCTGTTATCTGCTTTAGAATATCCATCGTTTATTTATCGCTTTTTTTAAAATAAAAATAAATTTAATCTTCTTTGTAATTAGGTTGAATCTCTTGTGACACCACTTTTTTTATTCCATCTTTTGTTATAGAATAAACATCAATACCAAAACCGCTTCCTGTATCTCTCTGGGTTGAACTTTTTATTGTCTCAATAGCCAATTTTATTCCCTCTACAACACTCATTCCTTTTTTATATTGTCTTTCCAAGAGACCCAAAACAAAGGGCATTCCACTTCCGAAATTTGCATCATAATCTTTTATCTGTTTTATTGCTCCAGAAGGGTCTATGGTATACAATTCTGTTGAGCCGTCTTCGTTAAATCCTCCGACAATGCTTCCAACCATGAACTGCAACATTGCTGGCTGTCTTATTGACTGATAGATTATATTTGCAAGCAAATTCGCTCCCTGTTTTACAGAAGGACGTGTCTTTGACCTTAATTCCTTTAATTTTAATTCTGCTGCGGTGTATTTAATTGCTTTTTGAATATCAGAAACCATTCCTGTTGAAGCTATTGCAAGGTAATTATTCACAGGAACTATTTTTTCAGAACCTTTGTCCATGATTATGTTCCCAGCTGTGCTTTGCCTGTCTGCAGCCATAACAATTCCGTCTTTACAAACAATTCCAACTATAGTTGTTCCTGATTTCAAGATTTGATTTTTCAACTCAGCATCCATCATGCAAAATCTCCTATTTTGTATTTGTGCTGAATTTCCTGTTCAGTCATTATGCAAAATCTCCTAATTTTGTATCTATGTAAAATTTCCCGTTTTCCATTTTTAACATTATAGAATAATTTTTAGATATTTTTTAAGAGTAATCAAGCTTTATAAATTTTATGTATGATAATTTTTATGTAGAAGAAGTATCTTCAACATTTGTAATTCCGGAAATCTTTTTAAATTTTATGATACTTTCCACGAAAGTCTCCATTTTTTGTTCATGAGAAACAAGAATCAGCTGCTTAACATTCAATTGCTGCAAAACATCCCGCATTTTATCCAATTGTTGTTCGCTGAATCCGTCTGTCGGCTCATCAAGAATAACCAAATCACGTGTTTTTATTTTGCTTAACAGGGAATTAATAACTTGATTGAGAGCAAGACGATATGCCAAAGCAATAGCTGTTCTTTCTCCTCCAGAAAGATATGCATAATCCAATTCATAATCCTGCTGTTCTATTATAGGTGTGAAATCGTCGCTTAAATGAACATTAAAATTATCAGAAACAAGCATGTAAAACCATTCTGCAAAAAGTTTTGAAAATTCGGTTTTAAGTTTTATCATCACATTTTTTTCTATAAATGAAATCAGGGAAACGAATTGTTTAGAAAGCCAATTCTCTAATTCTGTTATATAATTCAGATGAAACTTTATTTTTTCTGTCTCTTCTATTTCTTTCTTTAATTCTTCTATCTGTTTTGAAAAAACCTCTATTTCTTTTTTTAGCTCTGCGACTTTTATATCAGCTAATCTTTCTTGCCTAAGAGATTCGTCTAATTCTCTTTGTTTTATTTCAAGAAGATTGACAAAACGAGTAAGACTAAGAACAGAGTTTGTAAGCAAATCTATATGCTGTTTCAACAACTGAACATCTTTTTCAAAAGAGACATTTAATTTCTCTATATCTAAAATTTGTTTTTCTTTTTCTTTTATGTCCTGCAATTTCATCTTTAGAATCTTCAAATCCGTAAGTTGTCTTTCAGAGTTAAATATCTCCAATTCTATTTTTGTGAGATTATTTTCTATTTCTCTCTTTTCTGCTGTTAAATTCTGCATTTGCTTGTTTCCTTCTACATTATCTGAATGAATCTTGTTAAGCACATTTGCCTTGTAAACTGCCTCAACATTTTGCAGGCAAGTTGGACAGACTTCTATACTTGAAATTTTCTTTTCTATTTTTTTATTTTCTTCTGCTTTCAGAAGAAGAGAATTTATTTTAGAACTGATTTCCAAATTAATTTTGTTTAGCTTGTCTTTTTCAATTTTATTCACAGAGATTAATTGCTCCATTTGTTTTATTTTATTCTCGTCAAATTTTACAGCTTGAAGTTCTTCCAACTGTTTTTTTAATTGCTCGATAGTTTTTACATTATTGAAAATCGTCTCTTTTTTATTGAGCATCATGATTTTTGTCTTCTCAATCTCACTCTGAAGCTTTGTTCTTTCTTCTATCTTTTTTGAAAATTCCTCTTTTTCTTGTTGAATTCTCTTTCTTATTTCTGTCTTTACAAAAAGCTCTTTTTCAATTGAAATCAAATTCTGCTGTTTTGTTTCTAATTCATTTTCCTTTGTTATAAGATTGAGTTTATCATTTTCTAAATTAGAAGTCATTCCTTCTCTCATTCTTTTTTCTTCTCTTAACTTTATTGTTAGTATAGAAACATTTTCCAGAATTTTTTTATATTTATCAATTCCAAAGACATGCCTTAAGGTGTTAATTCTTGTCTCTGCATCTTCAAGAATAATTTGTTTCATTTCTTCCTGCGGAGTATAAACTGTAAATTTGTAGAGGAGATTTTGTTTTTTTGCAAATTCGGAGGGGTAGCTTAGAATCTCTAAGATTTTGCTTTTAAGTTCTGTGACAGAAAACTCCTTTTTTTCATTGTTAATTATTATTGAACAAGAATCCTGAGAGATTGTTTTTCCTTTTTTTAGAGTTCTCTCTATTATAACATTGTCGTCATCTACTTCAAACTCTAACTTAACTTTCCCATCTTTTTTTCCATTCCTTAATAACGCTGAGCCTCTTTGTCCTGGCTGCAGTCCAAATAATGCAAATTCTATTGCTAATAGAACAGATGTTTTCCCTGAACCGATATCTCCTGATAGTAAAGTAGAACCTTCTGAGAAATTTATCTCCTGATGTTCATAGCTTCTTATGTTATCAAGAATTATTTGTTTTATTTTCATTTTAGAATTTCAAGATTTTTTTAGATTCTTCTAATAATCTGTTTGTGAAACTCTCTATTTTTTCTCCTTCCTGCTTGTCAATTGAAAGGGAATGTATCAATTGGGGAATTAATGCATTAAAATTAAAGGAATTTGGATTTTGTTCCGAATAAAGCTTGATGGATTCTTCTTCTACATTATCTATGTTCCTGACTTCAATTTCCATTTCTACTTCCTTTGTCTTTAATTCGTGCGTGTTTTTCAGAAGGAAGTAAGCTTTTTTTCTAGCGGCAGTTTCTTCTATTTGTGAAAATTTTATATCGGAGTTATTTCCTGATTCCAATTCTCCCCTTACTCTTAGCAAAATTATCTTATCTTCAACATCTTTTTTTTCTATTTCAGAAATTATCTGGTCTGTTGCATTTACAGCATTTTTAATTTCAACATCTATAAGAACGATTTCTTTTATTTTCAAATCTATTTTTTGAAGGGAATTTTCTGAATCTGTATTTACTATGTAAAAACTTCCATTCTGCAAATCTTCTAATTCCTGAAAATTATTTGGAAAAATGGGACCGGGGTAGACAAAATTCTGATACTGAAAATCTATATGTAAATGCCCAAGAGCATAATAATCTGCTTTTGGAAGGCATTCAACTTCCAGAGCATCTATTGGAAGAGTTCCTTTTGCTTTGTCTATTGTTGTGTGAAGCATGAAAATTTTGAACATGCCGGGAGAGTCATTGAATTTTATTTTTCTTAATTCTTCTATTTCTAATCCTGATTTTTTTCCGGGATATCCGTAAATTGCAACATTTCCGTAAATTACCGGATTAAGGATAATCCTGTCTTTGTTCTCTTCAATATTAACAACATTTTTGCAGAATCCAGCTTTCTCTAAAACATCCAAAAAAGTTTTTCCTGAAATGGAATAATCGTGACTTCCTGCAATTATGAAGCATGGAATTTTTGCTTCTTTTATTCTTTTGAACTCAAAAAAAGTTTCCTTTAATATTTCAATAGAGGGATACGCAGAATCAAACAAATCCCCTGCAATTAGAATAAAATCCAATTTTTTTTCTATGCAAATGTCTACAGCCATCCTGAAAGACTGAAAATTCAGATCCTGCATTGGCTGCTGCTTCCACCCTCCTAAATGCACGTCTGAGATATGTGCGAATCTCATTTTATAATATATATTTGTCCTTGAAAAAGTTTATAATCTTGGAATAATAGAGGGATATATAAAATTGATTGTGATATAATAAAAGATAAAAATGGCTGAAGAATTACTTATTTTAATAATAACTCATTTTGTCAGCGACTGGTTTTTTCAGCCGGGAAAATGGGCAGTTGAAAAAGCAAAGAATGCTAAGTATAGATTTTTTCACTCAGTTCAATATATAGTTCTCTTTGTACCTGTTTTATATCTTCTTAATATAAACTTACTTTGGCTGATATGGATTTTTCTGACTCATTTCTTCCTTGATGATTATAAATTCGTTAATTGGTGGAATAGAAATATAAAAAGAGAAAAGAGTAAAATTAGCTGGCTTATTATGGTGGAAGACCAGATATTACATATATTAGTCTTAATACCATTGATTTTAAAAATACCTTTAAATATATTCTAAAATGAGGATGAATATTCTTTTTGGTGGAAAAGCAGGACAAGGTTCTAATATTTTATCTGCGATTTTGGGAGAAGCTCTGACAAAAGAAGGATATTATGTTTTTGTTTCAAGAGATTATCAATCACTAATAAGGGGGGGACATAATTTCAATGTGCTGACTTTTTCAGATGAACCTCTGAAAAGCAATGATTCTGTTATTGATGTTTTGGTTGCTTTAGATGAAAACACAATTAATCTTCATAAAAAAGAATTGAAAAAAGACGGGAATATAATTTCCGGAGAAGGAAAGGGAAATATGTATTTTGCTGGAAGGCTTTTCAAAATTTTGTGCATGGATTTTAAAATTTTAGAAGCAGAGTTGAAAAAATTAAAAGAAAGATTTGAAGAAAATATAAAAGAAGCGAAGGAAGGTTATGAAGAAGAGAAAAAAGTTGCATGCAGAGTTATCTATAATAAAAAGAATTTATATTTCATGAACGGAAATCAGGGAATATCACAAGGAGCAATTAAATCTGGATTAGATGTTTATTATGCGTATCCCATGACTCCTGCAACAAATGTTCTTTCTGAATTAGCAGAAAAGCAGATTGAAAATAATATTCTTGTTCTTGAATTGGAAAGCGAAATTTCTGTTGTTAATTCTGCAATTGGAAGTGCGATAACAGGAGCAAAGGTGATGGTGGGAACAAGCGGAGGAGGATTTGATTTAATGACAGAATCTCTCAGTTTGACAGGAATGGCGGAAGTTCCTCTCGTAATTTATCTGGCTTCTCGTCCTGGGCCCTCTACTGGAGTTGCAACTTATACTGGGCAGGGAGATTTGCAATTAGCAAGATATTCTGGGCATGGAGAATTTAACAGGGTTGTTTTAGCTCCAGGAGATCCAAAAGAAGCAGAAGAACTTACAAGCCAGGCATTTTATTTTTCACAGAAATTCATGATTCCTGCAATTGTTTTATCAGATAAACACCTCGCAGAATGTTTCTATACTTTAGACGACAAGGCAGTTATAACTTCTTCAAAGAAATCAGCCTCTTTGAGAAGATATAATAGTTATGAAGCAGACGAATTCGGAAGCGCAACAGAAAATTCAAATATAATAGAAAAAAATGTAATTGAAAGAATGAAAAAGGGATTAGAGATAGAAAAAGAGGCAGAGAAGTTCGAACAATATTTGTTTTACGGAAAAGAGGATTCGCAAAATGTGGTTGTTTCATGGGGAAGCACAAAAGGAGCGATAATCGACGCTATAAAGGATCTAAACGCGAGTTTTGTTCAGATTTTATATATAGAACCTTTCCAAAAAGAAGTTAAAAAATATTTCAAAAACAAAAACGTAATTTTAGTAGAAAATAATGCAACAGGACAATTAGGAAAATTAATTGCAGAAAAAACTGGAATTTTTATTCCAGATAGCAATAAAATTTTGAGATTTGACGGCAGGCCTTTTTTGGCTGATGAATTAAAAAAAGAAATTCAACGGAGATTGAAATGAGCAAACAGGAAATTTGCCACAAAGCGATTACGCATACGCATCGCGAGACACAACAACACAAAACGGGAGGTTTTGCATAATGAGCAAATTAGATTGCATATTTTGTAAAATTGTAAGTGGAGAAATACCAAGCGTGAAGATTTGGGAAGATGAAAAGCATTTGGCTATATTAGATGTTAATCCTATTAATCCAGGACACACACTAGTTCTATTAAAAAAACATGTAGATTATATTTTTGATTTAGATGATAGAGAATATCAAAATTTGATGTTAGTTGTTAAGAAAATTGCCATGATAATTAAAAGCAAATTAAAACCAAAAAGAGTTGGGATGGCTGTAGAGGGATTTTTAGTTCCTCATGTTCATGTTCATTTAGTTCCAATAAATAAAGGAAACGAATTAAATCCTGAAAGAGCAAAACCTTCTAACAAGAATGAATTAGAGAGAGTTGCGATGGAGATAAGAAGATGACAAAAGTATATATAATTCATGGATGGGGGTTTGATTCAAATATGCCGTGGATAAAATGGCTTGAAGAGGAACTGAAAAAGGAAAATAAAATGGAAGTTTATGCTTTAAATATGCCGAATACAGAGTATCCAAAAATTGAAGAGTGGGTAAATTATCTTAAAAGAAATGTTGGAATAATTAATGAAGAAACTTATTTTGTTGGGCATAGTATAGGTTGTCAGACAATTATGCGATTCTTAGAAAAACTTCCAAAAAATGAACATATCAAAGGTTGTGCTTTTGTGGCTCCTTGGTTTGATTTAATTAATTTAAAAGATGGTGAAGTGGCAATTGCTCATCCTTGGATTCATAATAAAATCAATTTTGAAAGACTTGATCAACATACTGGGAATTTCTTAGCAATATTTTCCAATAATGATCCTTATGTTTCGGAAAAAGAGGTTGAGAAATTCAAACAATTTGGAGCAAAAATAATAATTAAAAAAGATGAAGGACATTTTGATAATACAAAAAGAATTCAGGAAATTTTGGAGTTTATAAGATGACAACAAATACAAGTATCAACACGCCAACAATTCCTAACTGGTGTCCTGGATGTTTTAACTTCCAAATACTTGCAGCAGTAAAAAATGTTATTAATGAAGAAATAAAGAAAGGAAAAGTCGGCGATAAAAATCGCCCGAAGAAAGATGATTTTGCAATTGTTTCTGGAATAGGATGTCACGCAAAGATTTTCGATTATGTTAATTTAAATGGAATTAATACTTTGCATGGAAGAGTTTTGCCTACTTGCTTGGGAATGAAAATCGGAAATCCAAATTTAAATGTCATTGGCTTCAGTGGAGACGGAGATGCCTATGCAGAAGGAATGGAACATTTAATTCATGCTGCAAGATACAATTCCAATTTTAAATATTTTGTTCATAATAATCAGGTTTTCGCTTTAACAGTAGGACAGCCGACACCAACAACAGAAATAGGATACAAAGACAAGACAACTCCCCTTGGAGTTAAGATTCATCCTCTTAATCCAATAAAATTAATGCTTGCTGCAGGAGCTAGTTTTGTTGCGAGAGTTTATGTTGAGAAAGAACAGATAGAATATGTTTTCAAAGAAGCATTAAAACATAAGGGATTTGCTTTTATAGAAATTTTGCAGCCTTGTTTGATATTTCACGCAGACAGGGGATACAAGGAAAAAATTTACTCATTAGAAAAAACAGGACATGATAAAACTAGTTTTGAACAAGCTTGGAAAAAAGCAAGCGAGTTTGATTACAATGCCGTGAAAAAAATTCCAACAGGAATTTTTTATCAGGAAGAAAAGCCAATTTTCGAAGAACAATATCCTCAGCTTTTAGAATTGAAAAAAAAGAAAATTGGGTGGAAAGACATTCGAAGATAAGAACCATGTTCCTAATACTTCCTATTAAATTATAACTAATTCCCAAATGCACAATCTTTCGAAGAACAATTTCTCGCAACCGATTTCTTTGACGGAATAATTAAGATTTTCAAAACCAACATTTTCTGAAAGAGAGGAAGTTATTAAGAATATTTTTCCGTTTTCATTCAAATGGCTCTTTGCCTGAATTAGAAAACGAATAATAATTTCATTTCCCTTTTTTCCTGCTGTTGTATCTTTTCTTGAATTTTTAGGCTCGCGAGAATCTTCTGGAAGATAAGGTGGATTAAAGATAATAATATCATATTTTCCATATATGTCTTCAAACAAATCAGAATGAATGCAACTAAACCCAAGAGCGCTGCAGTGTGAAACTGCTTTCTTGTCTATATCAGAAGAAAAAATATTTTCATTTTTTATTCCTGAATTCAAAGCAGTCTGCAAATGAATTCCACTTCCTGCCCCAACCTCCAAAAATTTTAAATTTGAATCTTTTTTAACCAAATTTGGAATTTGTTCTTTTAAAATCCTTGACATTAAATAAGAATCCTCTGCTGGTTGGTAGACTGACATTTTAACCAAAAAGGCTACTCAAAAAATCAATCAGTTGCTGCCTGAATACAAAAATCATTCCTAATGCCCCCATTAAAAAAATCAATAAAAATACTAACACAATTATCACTCCTTTTTCTTTTGAATCTCTTTTTGGCGCCTTTATTTTTTCTTTTTGTTTTACTTCCCCATAACTAGAAATTTTTTGAATTGGTTGTTGGATTTCAAGAGGCCTTTGCAACTGAATTGGCTGCTGGGGCATTATTGGTTTTTTTATTTGAATAGGCATTGGTCTTTGCATTATCTCAGGCTGCAATTCTGGAAAAGCCCTTGCTCTTGTAGGTGTTGTAAGAATCTGGGGGGTGGGTTTAATTTCTGCAAATCTTGGTGTTGTTTTTATTGGCGGCTGCATCTGACTCTCTGGCTTAAACTCCAATAAACCTCTTGCAGCTTCTTCAATTTCTTCTCTTTTATATCCTGAATTGAAAAAAGTAAGCATTGCTTTTTCAAGAGAATATCCTCTTTCTAAAGCAGATTTCAATCCTCCGACAATCTCATCATTAACCATGGTAGTATAGAATAAATAAGAATACACTATTTATAAAATTTTTATAATCTCAATTTTTGCCCGTTTTGCATTAAATGGCAATTTTTCCCGGATTTATATCCCATTTCTTTCGCTAGTTCTATCATTGGAGTCAACTGCATAAGCGAACCATGAGCAGGAATTATATGTTCGGGGTTTAGCAGTGAAATTAAATCTCTGAGGTCTTCTCTTCCTGCATGTCCTGAAACATGAATGTTATCAAATATTCTTACTCCCGCCTTATGAAGCCTCTTGTCCATCTGGTCTTTGTTTGCAGCATTCACAGGAGTTGGAATTGTCTTTGAAGAAAAAATTACATTATCTCCTGAATGAAAATTGAATGGAAGTTTGCTTCTTGATAATCTGTCCATTATGCTACCTGGCTCTCCCTGGTGTCCTGTGCATACTACAAGAGAACTTTTTCTGTCTTTTTCAACTTTTCTCAAAACAGAATCAACTTGTCTCTTGTAACTTATCAACTGAATATCTTTTTGGAATGGGCACATACCAACATCAATCGCAGATGAAACATATTTTTTCATGCTTCTTCCCATAAAATAAATTTTTCTGTTCAATTTTTTTCCAAAATCAACAATGCTTTTTAATCTTGCAATATGGGAAGAGAAAGTTGTAACAAAAATAGCAGAATGTTCATTTTTAATTGTCAGCAAAACTTCTTCAACTAATGCTCTTGCTATCTTTTCGCTTGGAGTCTTTCTTTCAACGCCAGAATAAAGAGAATCAACTACAAGAGCTTTAACCCCTTTCTTTGAGAGTTTCTTTAATAAATCATAATTTGGAGGCAAACCCAGAATTGGACTGTCATCTAATTTGAAATCATTTGCATAAAGAAAAATTCCTTCTGGAGTGTGCAATGCTATCATAGATGTTTGTATTGTTGAGTGAGTTATATTTATGAAATCAACCTGATAATTTGCGCTTTTTCCCTTGACAAAAAAAGAAGAATTTGGATTTACGGTTTTAAGAGGATTTGGAATTTTTATTCCTTCGTCTTCCAAAATTTTTTTTAATACGCTTATTGTAAAGGGAGTTCCTACTAAAGGAGCTTTGTATCTGTATGCAATATAAGGAGCAGCACCTATATGGTCCAGATGAGCATGTCCGAGAAATATCGCTCTTACTTTGCTTCTCAAACCAAATTTATCAAGAAGCAAATCATCTGGGAAAGCGCCTATGCTTCTCAATTTTTTTTCTGAATAAGCTGTTTTTTCTGTTTCTTGTTCCTGTAATCCTACAATAGCAGGCAAAAATACACCAAGATCGAAGATAAAAACATCTTCTCCTGTTTTTACAGCAGTCATATTTTTTCCTACTTCGTTGAATCCGCCAATTGTATAAATTTCCATGTTAAACTTCTTTTTTTCTCATATAATTTGGAAAGAATAGTTTAAAAATTCTTTTAAGAATAATTATCTTCCCTTGTATCCAAACTTATCATCGTAGGTTGGATGATCAATAATATCAAGAACAAAGGCTATTATTTCAACTTTTTCGCTGTTTGTTAAGGTATAAAGCATTCTCCAGAACGCGGGAAGTTCTACTCTAAATAAATTTATTATAGAATATTTTTGTTTATATTCTTCTGGAATTAAATTTTTAGCAATTGGGTTTCCATAATGAATATTCTTTTTAATTAAGTCTATTTTGTTATTTATTGCTTTTAGAATCATTCGAGATTGTTTATTATTCTCGGCATCTGAATTAAGTTTTTTATAAACTTCCTCTGCTTCTGGCGATAAAATTACTCTAACTTCTTTCATAATTCAATCCCTTTTAAAATTGCTCTTTTTAGATTAAGATTGTTGTTTTCTATCCATGTTATGCCTTTTAATGTTACGGCAATTTTATTGCTTCTTTCGAGATATTCTAAAATTAGAATTAAGGTATTGTGATTAACCTGCCTTGGAAGTTTTCTTTTTAGTTCTGCTACTGAGATTATGCTTTCATTAGTGTTTTTTAGAGTTTCTTCCACCATCATTACTGTATTTAGGGTTGGCCAATGAACTGGCTTTTCTGAATTTTGGTATTTTTTGGTCTGTAACATATTAATATCTTTTAGTTATTTACTTATAACTATTTGTTATGTTTTGGTATTTAAATAGTTTTTGGTATTAATATTAAGTATACTATATAGTAAGTATACTATATAGTTAATAGATTATATAGTAAGTATATGTCGTAGTATCTATACTAAAGGATAACTTTAAAAGGGGTTCTTCATTAAATATATAATGGGGAAGAGAGGCGATAATAAACCGGTTTTTACTCTGTATGATTTTAAAATTCTTAATTGTCTCATAAATAATGAAGAATTAAAAATAGGGGAGATAGAAGAGAAAACTAATGGAACAAGTGCGCATATAAGAGAAAGAATCAATCGATTGAAAGAATATGGTTTGTTGAGTGAAAGTTCACGAGGAGGAAGGGCGATTTTTATTTCTATAATTTCTGACAAGAGAAAATTTGTAAAGGATTTGCTAGAGTTTTTCGGAGGAAAAATAAATATAAAATGACGAAGATGAATGATAAAAATAATTGTATAAAGAAGAGAACAACAAGTATCAAAAATAAAAACATTTTTGTCTGGATATTTATTTTTGTAATGCTTTTGTTTTTGATAGAGGGAGTGAGTGGGGCGACACGTTATGCAGATTTAGATGCCGGAACAAATGGCGATGGGTCTCAATCTAGTCCTTGGAATAGTTTGAATAATATAAAATCGGGAGTTTCAGAAGGAGATACTGTTTATGTAAATGGAAGTGAGTCAATAATAGGTATATTTTATTGGGATAATGGGAAAAATGTGACGTTACAAAACTGGCCCGGTTATGTCCCTGTAATAAGTGTGTTATATCATGATTCGGTCAATGATTTCGGGTTTGATATTCAGTCGGGCAAAGTTAATATTGAAGGTTTTTTCTTTAATAGCTCCACTGGTCGTGCAGGTACAGATTATATTATTCTTGTTAATCAAGCAAATACTATTATCAGAAATTGCACAATCTATAATTATGCTGGAACTGCGATATATATCAATAATGCTAATGTTACCGTGGAATATTCAAACCTATCTACTAATAATTGCACAGATAGAGAAGGGCATGGTATCCAGACCAATGCAGCTAGTTCAACAATAAGATACAATACTATAGACACAGTATGTGGACTTAGTGATCCAATATTTGTTCGAGAGGGGGGAGATAACACAAGTATTTATGGAAACTATGTTGAGGGAAATTCCAATAAATCAGATATCATAATTGTAGCAGGAACTCAAAATAAAAATATTACCGGTGTTAAAGTGTACAACAACTATCTTGCTGGACAAAATACTGTTTCTGGGATAGACATTGATGCATCTGAGTCTAATGGCACATATATAATAGCAGATTTAAAAGTATATAATAATATTTTTGTAAACAAGCATTTTGGTTCCCAAGATGATAGTTATGGGGTAATCAGACTCAATTATCCAAGGGCTAATGATTCATCAAAGCCAATTCAGATATATAATAATATAATTGCTAATAAAGGAAATTATTCCAGAGGGGAAATGTTCAAAGCTGGATTGACATTAACTGGAACAATTGGATATCTTATCGTAAAAAATAATATATTCTATGTTGAAGATATTAACGCTAGTGATTATGCTTATGCTATCTATGAAAATGTAAATGTTAATATGAATATTACTGATGACTACAACTATTTCTATTCTGTAGAGGGAAATCATAATGGTACTAGTGTCTACTCATTTGGTTCACATACTGTGAAGGGTACTAACCCTCTTTTTTCTAATTGCTGCACTAATCTGGTATTACAGTCATCTTCCCCCTGTATTAATTCTGGAGAAAATCTATCTTCTATTTTTACTACAGGAATTTCTACCAGTGCCACTTGGCCGAATCCCCTACTCACTTCTCGTCCTCAAGGCTCTGCTTGGGATATAGGGGCGTATGAAAGCGAAGGTATTTATTATGTTGATTATGCAACTGGGAGCGATAGTAATGCTGGTACAAGCACAGTAACTCCTTGGAAACATGCCCCTGGAGATGATAATGCTATCGGAGTAGCAGATTCTATAAATTTGTCTGCAGGAGATACTGTAGTATTTAAGGGAAATGTTACATATTATGGAAGAATTGATGTTGATTGGAATGGAAGTTCTAGTGGATATATAACTTATAAGTCAGGGCATCTACTTGCTAGCCAATGGGGCACTGACAGAGCAATTGTTGATGGTACTGGAAGTATTCTTAATACTAGTTTAAGTATAACAGGGCTTTTTAGTATAAATGCTAAAAGTTATATAAAGATTGAAGGCATGAAAATCCAAAATGTACCTTTTTGTTCTGATGACATAGGTTATTGTGGAACTATCGCCTTTATTGGAAATAGTGGTGGGAATATTATAATAAACAATTCTGTACTTTATAATGGTTCAGATAATGGTGTGATGTTACAAGGATTATGGAATACAGGAACTAATCCTTCTAATTTTACTATAATAAATTCAACAATTTCTAATATGGGAGACCATGGTGTTCAAATAAGAGGAGGAATTGATAATGTTTTAATTGAGGGAAATAGTATTCATGATTGTGGTCAAGGAGTAACTTTAGGAAATGGAATCTTTGCAGGAGCAGGAGGAACTGCATATTGTACTGGCTTGACAATCAGAGGAAATACTATTTATAATAATCCAACGAAAGGATATGCTAATATTGGTGGATATAACATTCTTGTTGAAGATAATTATATGTATTGTAATGATTCAGCACCTCAGGCTTTTGGACTTTTGATTTCAGCTGAATTTTATCAAACAGGTATGCACACACAGAATGTTACAATTAGAAATAATATTATAGAAGTTAATGGTACCTATGAAGGAGCAATACGAATTAGTAATCCAACTCTTGACACAGGTTACATAGCTGATGTTAAAATTTATAATAATTATATAATTCAGCGTGGGCAGTATTACGGAATTTGGCTTAACAGGGGAATAAGCCCTGATGCTCAAGCAGTAAGAAATGTAACTATCAAAAATAATTATATTGAATCATTATTCGGAATGAAACAGGTTATCTATACATCTACTAATACGACTTATGGATTTAATGCTCAAAATAATCATTATCGATGGGGTAGTCCGCAAAATTATCCATTTGCATGGCAAGGAGTTGAAACTATAAATTTTACTTATTGGAATACTACTCTTGGATTTGATACTTTTAATCATACCCAGAATACAGACCCTCTTTTAACAAATTATTATCCGACAGCTGGCTCTCCATTAATAGACACTGGTTTGGATTTATCTGCTACTGGATTTTCTGATGATAAGAATGGTATAACTCGCCCCCAAGATGGGAATGAAAATGGAAGTGCAGAATGGGATATTGGTACTTATGAATATATTGATTATCCAAATTCAAGCTTGATTTCTCCTACAAACAATACCCTCACCTCTAATACTTCTGTAACTTTTAATTGTTCTGCTGTTGATTTACATTTGTCTAATGTAACTCTTTATGGAAATTGGGGTGGAGGATGGCATGCAAATGAAACTAAAAATATAACAGGAACAAGCAATTCAACAACATTCACAAAAACTCTTTCTGGAGGAACTTATCTCTGGAATTGCTTGGCAAAAGATAATTATAGCAGGTCTGATTGGGGGGATAATAATTATACATTAACTATTATTGATGCAACTGCACCAAATATTAGTTTAGTAACTCCCTCTAATGGTTCGACATGGAGTTCGAGTTCTACAGTAACTTTTACTTATAATGTTACAGATAATAACGATATAGCAAACTGCAGTCTGATAATAAACGGAACAAGAGATCAAGGAAACAGTAGTGCAGTAACTAAGAATATTTCACAGATATTCACGAAATCTCTTTCAAATGCAAATTACAACTGGAGCATAAACTGCACTGACGTAGCAAATAACCAAGGAAATTCTTCTGTTTATTATTTAACTGTAAGTTATACTGCTCCTTCTGGTGGAGATACTCCTAGCGGAGGTGGAGGAGGTGGAGCAGCAACTAAACCAAGCAATGAAACTATTTCAAATGCAACTGGAGAGGCAGGAGTGAATATTTCCATAACAAAGGTAATATCAACAATGACTGTTGAAAATACAACAATAATAAAAGATATTAATGCCCTTTTTGGAGTAAAAGAGATCCAGATAACAGTCAACAACGAAGTTAAAGATGTCGAAGTAACTATTGTTAGGTATTATGAAAAGCCTTCACAAGTTCCTATTACTCAAAGTGATAATGTTTATAGTTATCTTCAAATTTATACAAAGAATTTAACGAGTTTTGAAAAAGGAGTAATAACTATTCAAGTTGAAAAAGACTGGATTTCTTTGGAAAATATTGCTAGAGATGACATAAGTCTATTCCAGTTTAATGAAAGTTCTAATTCATGGAAAGAACTTAATACGACTTATTTGGAAGAAGATGATAAGTACTATTATTATCAAAGCGAGGTCAAATCATTCAGTTATTTCTATATCGGAGAAAAAGTTTTGGAAAGGGAAAAAATAGCAGATAGATTAAAAGATGTAATAGCAATAATCAAGAACTTTTTCAAGGAAACATTAATTGTATTGAATAATTGGTTGAATAAGTTTATTGAAATGACGAAACTTTATGGAGATATAGTTAAACCATATCAACTTTACATCTTTATTGGATTTGGAGGCATATTTGTTTTAATAGCCCTAATAATTATTGTTAGGAGAGCAAAGCATGGAAAGAAAATAAAAAGAGAGAAAATAATAAAGCATAAAAAAAATCACGTAGAGAGAGAAATAAAGAGGAATCATATAAATCATAAAAAAGCAGAGAAGAAGATTAGAAAGCAAATTAAGAAAAAAAATAGAAGAGAAAACAGGGAAAAAAGAAAAGTAATAAAGAGACAGGAGAGAATTATAAAGAGGAGAAAGAAAGTTGTTGAAAGAGAGATAAAAAGACATTCAAAGACAACAAGGAGAAAAACAATAAAACCAAGAATAAATATGGATAAATACAAAAGAAATATAGAAGAAAAGATAAGAAGACAGAGAATAAAAGAAATTAAAAAGTTTAAAAAATAAGAATAGAAATGAAATCACTCAAACCATCAATGCGAGAAAATAAGAGATATTTGTTAGTAGAGGGAAAAGAATTAAGGAAAAATGTAGAGAAAGCTATTCTTGACTTTATCGGCGTTCTTGGATATTCAAAAGCAGGATTAGACTGGATTAAAGACAATAAAGATTCTGCTATTATTTCTGTAAATAGAGAAGCAGTTGACAGCGTGAGAGCAAGTTTAGCTGTCTGGCCAAAGAAAATAGAAGTAAAGAAAGTGAGCGGGACTCTGATGGGATTGAAAGGTTAAAACACACAATTTAACCTACGAAAACTTTTTAAACGCTAAGAACTATAGATTTTTTGAAGAGAAAAGGAAATTGGATTAAATTATAAATTTCTCTAATATTAAGATGGATATACCATTAGATATACAACACCAAGCAATGGGTTATGACAGAACAGCTACAATGTTCTCGCCACAAGGACATTTGCTTCAGGTAGAATATGCTGAAAAAACAGTTAGACTTGGAAGTGCGAGCATTGGCATGACATGTAGCGATGGAGTTTTTATAGTCGCAGATTTGAGAATTGAGGACAAATTGATTGTTCCTAAGTCTGCAAACAAGATTTATGAAATTGATTCTCACATAATCTCAAGCGTTGCAGGAATTGTTTCTGACGCAAGAGTTTTAATTGAAAGAGCGCAAGTTCTTGCCCAGCAGAACAGAGTTACTTATGATTCTCCTATTGAGCCAGAATTAATAATAAAAGATTTGTCAAATTTGAAACAGCAATTTACTCAATATGGGGGGGCAAGACCTTTCGGAGTTTCGCTTATGGTTGCTGGAATTAACAACAAAAAGCCAGAACTCTATACAAGTGATGTTACTGGAAATTATTTGGCTTATCATGCAAATGCAATTGGAGAAAACGACGACAAGATAAAAGAAAAATTGAGAGAGAGATACAAATCTGATTTAACAATAAAAAAAGGAGTGAAGATAGCATTGGACATATTAAAAGAATTAGAAGAAAAGAAATTCAATATCAACAGATTTGAATTGGTTTATATAAGTGAAGATAGTGAATTAAAAAGATTATACGGAGAGCAGTTAGTTGAATTTTCAAAATGAAGACAATAGCAAGAATAAAACAAAAGGGGAAGCACTTTGAAATTATAGTTGATTTAGACGAAGCAATGAAATTCAAAAAGGGACAGTCTTCTCATTTTGAAGCAGAAGACGAAAGAGTTTTTACAAATTCAAAGAGAGGAGAAGTTGCATCAAATTCTGATTTAATGTCGAGTTTTGGAATAACCGATTCTTCAGAAATTATAAAGAAAATAGTAAAAGAGGGAGAGATTTTGCTCAGTCAGGAATACAGAGATGAAGAAAGAGAAAAGAAACTGAAGCAGGTTGTCGATTTTCTTTCGAGAAATGCTGTAAATCCTCAGACAGGCAATCCACATACTCCTGATAGAATACACAGAGCATTGGAAGAAGCCCATGTCAATATAAAAAACACTCCGATAGACAGCCAAATTAAAGAAATTTTGGAAGAGGTAAGCAAAATAATTCCTATAAGAATTGAAACCAAAAAAATCAGGATAAAAATTCCTGCAATACATACGGGAAAAGCTTACAGCATAATCAATGAATATAAAGAAGAAGAAAATTGGCTTAACGATGGAAGCTTGGAAGTTGTGATAAGCATCCCTGCGGGCATGGTTATGGATTTTTACGACAAATTAAATTCAGCTACTCATGGAAGCGCAATAACAGAGGAAATAAAACAATGAGCAAACAGGAAATTTGCCACAAATACAAAATAGGAGATTTTGCATAATGATTCAATTAAATAAATTTATAAACCTATTTCGGGAATTTTAATAATAAAACAATAAAATGACAGAAGAACACACAAGAAAAGTTGTAATACCTGGAGAAGTAATATTTGAAGGCGATGATTATCTACCAGGAGAAGGAACAGAGAAAAGAGGGGATGAAATCGTAGCAATAAGATATGGACTTGCAGAAGAGTCAAAGAAATTAGTAAAAGTAATTCCCCTTTCGGGAGTATATTTGCCGAGGAGAGGGAATGTTGTAATAGGAAAAGTAGAAAATATTACTTTTAACGGATGGGTTATAGACATAAATACTGCTGACGGAGCATTTCTTTCTTTAATGGAAGTTCCGAGATATGTCAACAAAGATGATTTGGAAGAAGTATTCATGATAGGAGACATGGTTGTAGCAAAAATAGGCTCAATAAATAAGAGAGGAATAGACCTAACCGTGAAACTAAAAGGGCTTGGTAGATTAGACAAAGGAATAATTATAAGTATAAATTCAAACAAAGTTCCCAGAATTATAGGGAAAGAGGGAAGCATGATATCTTTAATAAAAGATGAAACAAAATGCAGAATAACTGTCGGGCAGAATGGATTAATCTGGATAAGCGGAGACAAAGTTGAAGATGAACTTTTCGCTAAAAAAGCAATTCTTCACGTCGCTGAAAAATCTTTTATGTCTGGATTGACAGATGAAATGAAAAGTTGGTTAGAGGAGGAAAAGAAAAGAAAATGAGAAATTTAAAAGCTAGAATTTTGGGGGGAGCAGAAGTATTAATTGGAGCAGGATTGATTATTTCTGTTGCATTCGCTCCAGAAATGAGAGATGTAGCGGTTCCATTTTATGCTTGTGGAAGTCTTGTAGTTGTTAATGGTTCAGCAGATTTAATTTCTGGAAGATCTTATTATTTAATAGAGAAAGCAGTAGATTTTATGTATAATACTAAGAACAGATATAGTAAAAAGAGAGATAATGTAAAAGCGGGAGAGAGATTTGATTAAAATGACAGCAAAAAAATCTGAAAGTTTTGAAAGACCTGATGGAAGAAAGCCAAACGAGATTAGAAAAATAACTGCAAAAGTTGGAATAATTCCTAATGCAGACGGAAGCGCGATGTTTGGATTCGGAGACACTATCGCAATTGCTGCTGTTTACGGACCTAAGAAAATGCATCCACAGCACGCACAAAATCCAGAAAGAGGAACATTGAGGTGCAATTATAACATGATTAGTTTTTCTGTTACAGAAAGAATTCGTCCTGGACCGAACAGAAGAAGCACTGAAATCAGCAAGATAACAGAATGGGCATTACGGCCTATTGTAATGATTGACGAGTTTCAGGGAAATGTAGTTGATGTTCATATAAATGTTCTGCAGGCAAATGCTTCAACGAGATGCGCTGGAATAAATGCTGCTGCAATGGCTCTTGCTCATGCAGGAATTCCAATGAAAAGTCTTGTTCAGAGCGTTTCAATAGGAAAATTAGACAAACATTTAGTTGTTGATTTAATAAAAGAAGAAGAAGATTGGGAAGAGGGAGAGGGTGCAACAGATATTCCTATAACTTTAACAGGAGAAGGAAAAATAAGTCACATTCAACTTGATGGAAAGATATCAAGAAAACAATTAAATGAAGCAATAGAACTTGCAAAAGAAGCATCAAAAGAAATTTATGAAGCTCAGAAAAAAGCTTTGAAGGAAATAGAAAAATGACAGAACAAAGTTCAGCACAAATAAAAATTCAGGAGAATTTTCATAATGATTGAAACATCACCATTAACAGCAGAGAGAATCAAGGAATATTTTAATGAAGGGAGGAGATTTGATGACAGGAAATTAGATGAATTCAGAGAAATCACAATCGAAACAGGAGTTTCAAAAAATGCAGAGGGAAGTGCAAGAGTAAAAATCGGGAAGACAGAAGTTTTAGTCGGAGTTAAAATGGATGTTGCAGAACCTTATCCAGACTCTCAAGATAAGGGAAATTTAATGGTTACTGCAGAATTTCTTCCTCTAAGTTCTCCAAGATTCGAATCTGGACCGCCTCAATTTGATTCTATAGAATTAGCAAGAGTTATTGATAGAGGAATAAGAGAAAGCAAATTCATTGAACTGGAAAAATTATGCATTAAAGAAGGAGAAAAAGTCTGGACTGTTTTCATAGATGTCTATACCATAAATGATGACGGAAATTTGCTTGATGCTGCTGGCATAGGAGCAATTGCAGCATTAAAGAGCGCGAAAATTCCAGAGTATAATGAAGAAAAAGGGAAAACCCAATTCGGAAAATGGACAACTAAAAGTATTCCATTATCAAAAGAAATTCCTATTTCTTTAACAATACATAAAATTGGAAATAGTTTAATTGTAGACCCTAACAAAGAAGAGGAAGACATAAGCGAGACAAGAGTTACAATAGCAAGTTCTGATGGAATTATACATTCAATGCAAAAAGGAAATGCAAAAGAATTAAGTGTGGAAGAGTTTAACAATGTGCTTGACTTAGTAGAAAAGACAGAAAGAGAAATATTTAAAAAAATCGAAAAAAGTTTAAAATAAAATTAAAATGCCACATCAGTTTACAAAATATGAAGCAGCAAGAATTCTTGGGGCAAGAGCTCTTCAGATTTCTATGAATGCACCTTTATTGATAAAAATTGAGAAAGAAGATTTGGAAAAAATTAATTATGATGCTCTTAAAATTGCAGAAGTAGAATTGAATTCAGATATTCTTCCTATTTCTATCAAACGTCCTTTCCCGCAAAAGAGAGAAGAAAAATTAAAAAGAGTGAAAGAAAGAAAGATTTCTGAAAAAGGCATAAAAGACAAAGAGACTGCAGAAGAAACAGAGATTGTAGAGGGTGGAGAGATAATGGAACTCGCTACTCCTGAAGACGAAGCAGGAGACGAAGCTGGTGAGATGGAAAACGAGTGAGTAAATCTTATCTTTTTTTATATTCTTTCATTATATTATAATTATCAATATTTAACTGAACAAGATTTTCATCTAATTTTAAAGACGGTTCTCTACAAGCAGCGAGAATATCTGCATCACAATATTCTTTATCTTTTAGAAAATATACTATTGTTCGTGCTTCAATGCCCTTAAGAGTTTTTATATCCATTTTTCTCTTATTATAAAAACAGCTTATAAAGATTTTTATATTACAAATTTCTTTTAACATTATGATAATTAAAGGGGTTTCTGGAAGAAGCATTTTAGATTCGCGAAAAGAAAAGACAATTCTTGTTTCTATCAAAACAAATTTTGGAGACTTCAGCGCATCATCTCCTAGCGGTAAATCAACAGGAGAATATGAAGCCAAATCTTACAATAAAGGCCTCGATGAAGACATAAAAGCCATAAAACAGTTGAGTGATTACTTTTCTGAAGAAATAATTGAAAAATTTGACGATTTGAGAAGGATTGAGGATATTGTTGACAGGCAAATCGGAGCGAATACTTTATTTGCATTTGAATCTGCTGTATTAAAGGCACTTGCGAAAGAGAAAAAGAAAGAAGTTTGGGAACTTATAAATAACAATGCAAAAAAGTTTCCGAGGCTTGTTGGAAATTGTGTTGGTGGAGGAAAACATTCTTCTGTTGCAAAGAAGCCAGATTTTCAGGAATTCCTTTTAATTCCAGAAGGCAAAAATGTTGAGAAAGCATTTGAGATAAACAAAGAAACAAAAAAGAAAGTAAAGGAAATTCTTCTCAAAGAAGATAATAAATTCAAAGGAGAAAAAAATGATGAAGATGCGTGGGCTGTTTCTCTGAATGAAAAAGAAGTTTTGGATATTTTGAAAAGAACAAAACTAAATCTCGGAGTTGATATTGCTTCTTCTGGTTTTTACAAAAGAAAAAATTATGATTATAAAAATCCTGTTTTTAAGAGAAGTGGAGAAGAACAATTGGAATATATAAGCAATTTAATAAAAAATTTTGATTTATTTTATATTGAAGATCCTTTTGATGAGAATGATTTTGAAAGTTTTGCAAAACTTCTGAAAAGATTTCCAGACAGGCTAATTGTTGGAGATGATTTAACAACAACAAATCCAAAAAGATTTGAAAAAGCAATAAAAATGAAGAGCATAAACGCAATAATTGTAAAACCAAATCAAATTGGCTCTTTGATTAAGATGAAAGAGGTTTGTGAACTCGCGAAAAAAAATAACATCAAAATTGTTTTTTCGCACAGGAGTGGGGAAACAGAAGAAACAATTCTTGCTGATTTAGCATTTGGTTTTCAAACGGATTTCTTTAAATGCGGCATAACAGGGAAAGAGCGGGAAGCAAAGATAAAACGATTAATTGAGATTGAAAGAGGATTAAGATAAAAATATAAATTGTTAGTGTAATCTTCCGTCGTCAAGCTCAAGTGTAATTTTTATAAGGCCTGCAGAGAAATCTCTTTCAATTCTAATATCGTTATCAGATTCATAGTGAAGATGCCTATAGCAATGAATGCATTTTTCTACTACAGGAGATTTATGTCCTTCAGCACAGTCTTGATATCTTTGATTAAGAATTTCCATTGCTCTTTTTGATATAGCTTCTCTATCAACAGTTCCAGTAATATCTGCCATTTTGATTGAATAAAGAATTATCTTTTAAGCATTTGTATTCTCATTAGCAAGCTTTAAAAATATACTTTTTCTTTGAATTAAATGCCAAGCCATTACGCATAGGCTTCGCGAGGCACTGAAAATGGTAAGAAAAAAGAAAACAGAAACTTCTGAAACTGAAAAAGCTGAAGAAAAGCTAGAAGAAGATATTATTGAAGATATCGAAAAAGACGGGGTTCCAGAAGAAATTGCAAAGAAAGAAGAAAAGATAGCAGAAGAAATAGAAGAAAAGTTAGAAAAAGCTGCAGAATCAGAATCTACTACTTCAGAGAAAGAGCTAGAGGAAAAGAAAAAAGAAGTTCTCGAGAAAGCCA